>Ga0126384_10003100_pt1 | contig 10097 bp, 8 predicted proteins | sample PanSoiMetPlot_36_FD_92543 | JGI IMG/M metagenome (GOLD analysis project Ga0126384, IMG submission 92543) | Tropical forest soil microbial communities from Panama - MetaG Plot_36 | ecosystem: Environmental > Terrestrial > Soil > Tropical forest > Bulk soil | place: Panama | collected 2016-02-17 | reverse complement strand
TCGGGCGTCGTGCAGACGGCACGCACAACGACGGCATCAACCTGGCCGTGCCACAGGGCACCGACGTGCATGCCAGCGAGGGCGGCAAGGTCGCCTATGCCGGCAATGAGCTCAAGGGCTATGGCAACTTGATCCTGATCCGCCACGACAACGGCTACGTGTCGGCCTATGCGCACAACGAGCAATTGCTGGTGAAGCGCGACGATGTGGTGCGCCGCGGACAGGTGATCGCCAAGGCTGGCAAGACCGGCGCCGTCGATCAACCGCAGCTTCACTTCGAGCTGCGCCAGGGCTCCAAGCCCGTCGATCCGATGCCGCATTTGGAAAAGAACTAGCCCGATCGCTCGCTGCCCAGGCGCTCAAACCAAGCCAACCGCACGGCACCCCATGCCGCCGGCCCTTGACGGCGGGACGGCGCCCCTGGGGCGCCGCCGCTTGAGCTCCCCGCAACCGCCGCCAGCTTGACCTTAACTGCGCCGATGCGCCTCGCTCGCCCCGGTAGACTGGACGGGCAGCGGCGGTTAATGCTCGCCGCGTTTCGCCGCTGCGGCGAGCCAACCGAGCGAGGAGCCATGGCCAATCGCGATCAGAGCCCGCCGTCGGCGGCCCACCGGGACATGGCCAATGCCATTCGCGCCCTTGCCATGGACGCCGTCGAGAAGGCCAAGTCCGGTCACCCCGGCATGCCGATGGGCATGGCGGACGTGGCAACCGTGCTCTTCACCCGGTTTTTAAAGTTCGATGCCGAGCATCCGGCCTGGCCCGATCGGGACCGCTTCGTGCTGTCGGCCGGCCATGGCTCGATGCTGCTCTACGCCCTCCTCTATCTCACGGGCTTTCCCGGCATGACCATGGCCGAGATCGAAAACTTTCGTCAGCTCGGATCGAGCACCGCCGGGCATCCCGAATTCGGCCACGCCGCGGGCATCGAAACCACCACCGGTCCCTTGGGCCAGGGCCTCGCCAACGCGGTCGGCATGGCGCTCGCCGAGCGCTTGCTCAATAGCCGCTTCGGCGACGCCGCCGTCGATCACCGCACCTACGTCATCGTCGGCGACGGCTGCCTGATGGAGGGCATCAGCCACGAGGCAATCTCGCTCGCCGGTCATCTCAAGCTCAACAAGCTCACCGTGCTGTTCGACGACAACGCCGTCTCCATCGACGGGGCCACGTCGCTGGCGGTATCCGACCACCAGCTTGAGCGGTTTGCGGCCTCGGGCTGGGCGACGCAACGCATCGATGGCCACGATGCCAATGCCATCGCCACCGCCATTGCTGCGGCCGAGCGCGGCGACCGGCCCGCGTTCATCGCCTGCAAGACCACGATCGGTTTCGGCGCCCCGACCAAGGCCGGCAAGGCCTCCGCCCACGGCGAACCGCTGGGTGCTGAGGAAATCGCCGGTGCCCGCGCCGAACTGGGCTGGCGCTCGCCCGCCTTCGAGGTGCCGGCAGACGTGCTGGCGGCGTGGCGTGCGGCCGGTCGGCGCGGCGCGGCGGCGCGCCGCGACTGGGAAGCGCGCACGGCCGCAGCCGCCGATCTGCGTCCGCTTCAGGGTGGCGTCGATAAGGCGGCGCTGCAGGCGGCAATCGCGCTGAGCAAGGACGAGTTTGCGGCGGCAGCCAACAACATCGCCACCCGCGTTGCCTCGCAAAAGGTGCTCGAGCGGTTGGTGCCGGCGCTGCCGGCGCTGATCGGCGGCTCGGCCGACCTCACCGGTTCGAACGGCACCCGCACCAAGCACCACAAAGCCGTCACGCCGGAAGATTTCAGCGGCAACTATCTGCACTACGGCGTGCGCGAGCACGCCATGGCCGCGGCCATGAACGGCATCGCCCTGCACGGCGGCCTGGTGCCCTATGGTGGCACCTTTCTGGTCTTCAGTGATTATTGCCGACCGGCGATCCGGCTTTCCGCGCTGATGCGCCAGCGCGTCATCTACGTCATGACGCACGATTCCATCGGGCTTGGCGAGGACGGGCCGACGCATCAACCGGTCGAACAACTGGCCGCGCTTCGCGCCATGCCCAACCTCAACGTCTTCCGGCCCGCCGATCCGGTCGAGGTCGCCGAATGCTGGGAGCTGGCGCTGGCGGCCGAGGCCACGCCGTCGATCCTGGCATTGACGCGGCAGGCAGTGCCGGCCTTGCGCCGCGAGGCCGGGGCGGAGAACTTGAGCGCCAAGGGCGGCTACCTGTTGGCATCGGCCCCGGGCGGTGCGCGCGACGTCACCATCCTGGCCACCGGGTCGGAGGTTGGGGTCGCGGTGGCGGCGCGCGCGCTGCTGGCGGCGGAGGGGATCGAAGCGGCGGTGGTGTCGATGCCGTGCTGGGAACTGTTCGCTGCGCAAAGTGTTGCCTATCGCGCGCGGGTCCTGGGCACCCAACCGCGCGTTGCCGTGGAGGCGGCGGTCGAACAAGGCTGGGAGCGCTGGCTTGGTGAGGGTGGCAGCTTTGTCGGTATGGCCGGCTTCGGCGCTTCGGCGCCGGCAGCCCGCCTTTATGAGCATTTTGCCATCACGCCGGCCCGCGTTGCGCGCGAGGCGGCTCGGCTGGTCAAGCGCCCATGACGCTCGCTAAGCTCGAATCCACCGACGGTCTTGACCTCGGCGGCCGCCGCGTGCTGGTCCGCGCCGACCTCAATGTGCCGGTCAAGGACGGCAAGGTCGCCGATGCCACCCGGCTCGAGCGCCTGCTGCCGGGGCTCGAGGCGCTCGCGAACCGCGGCGCCCGGGTGATCGTCATCTCCCACTTCGGGCGCCCAAAGGCCGGCCCCGATCCCCGGCTGAGCCTGCGACCGGTGGCCGAGGCGTTGGGCCAGCTCTTGCGCCGCCCGGTGGCCTTTGCCGAAGACTGCGTCGGTGAGCCGGCCGAGCGCACGGTGGCGGCGTTGCAGCCGGGCCAGATCGCGGTGCTTGAGAATGTGCGCTTTCATCAAGGCGAGGAGCGCAACGATCGGCAATTGGCCAAGCGTTTGGCCGCGCTCGGCGACATCTTTGTCAATGATGCCTTCTCGGCCGCGCACCGGGCACATGCCTCCACCGAGGCCGTCGCCCACCTGTTGCCATCGTACGCCGGCCCGCTGCTCTTAAAGGAGATTGCGGCGCTGAAGAGCGTGCTCGATAACCCGACCCGGCCGACCGCCGCCGTGATCGGCGGCGCCAAGGTGTCGAGCAAGATCGACCTCCTCAACAACCTGGCCGGTAAGGTCGATAAGCTGATCGTGGGTGGCGGCATGGCCAATACCTTCCTGTTGGCGGAGGGGGTCGGCATCGGCACGTCGCTGGCCGAGCCTGACCTCCTCGATACCGCGCGCGAGATCATGGCCACCGCCAAGGCGCGGCATTGCGAGGTGCTGTTGCCGCACGATGTCGTGGTCGCCGATCGCCTTGCGGCCGGGGCGCCGGCGCGGCTGGTGCCGACGCTCGGCGTGCCGGCGGATACCATGATCCTCGATCTCGGCCCCAAGACCGTCGCCCACTACTTGGGCGTCATCGAACGCTGCAAGACGCTGGTGTGGAACGGGCCGCTCGGCGCCTTCGAGGTGGCGCCGTTCGGTGAGGGCACCTTTGCGCTGGCGCGCGCGGTCGCCGGGCTCTGCGCGGCCGGCCGGCTGGTGGCCGTGGCCGGTGGCGGCGATACCGTTGCCGCCCTTAACGCCGCCGGTGTCACCGACGCCTTCAGCTATGTCTCCACCGCCGGTGGTGCCTTTTTGGAGTGGCTGGAGGGACGGACGCTGCCGGGGATCGCCGCCCTGGTGCAGGCCTAAAGCGGTTGCCGGGCCGCAACCGGCAAAGCGTTGACACCTTGGCGGAGAGCTTCCACAGATAGGGGATGATCGTGCGAAAACGCCTCTTCTGCGCCGTGATCGCCGGGCTAATGCTGCCGGCGGCCGCGGCGCTCGCCGCCGGTGCCAGCGACGACGCCACCGAACGCGAGCTCGAGAAATACCGCCAAATGCTCAAGGCCGATCCCTGGTCCAATCCGGGCATGCTCGATGTCGACCGCGGCGAGGCGTTGTGGGGGGAGAAGCGCGGACCCAACAAGGCCTCGCTTGAGGGCTGCGACCTCGGCAAGGGGCCGGGCAAGATCGATGGCGCGTTCGCCGAGTTGCCACGCTACTTCCGCGATGCCGACCGGGTCATGGATCTGGAGTCGCGGCTCCTCTGGTGCATGGAGAAGCTGCAGGGCTTCGAAGCGAACGCGCTCGTCAAACGGCCCTACTCCAAGGCCAATCAGAGCGGGACCGAGCTCGAGGCGCTGACCAGCTTTGTCGCCAGCAAGTCCAACGGTGCGGCGTTTGCTCCCCAGCTCACGCACGAGAAGGAACGGGCGGCGCTGGCGCTCGGCGAGGCCCTGTTCTTTCGTCGGCAGGGGCCGATGGATTTCGCCTGCGCCACCTGTCACGGCGATGCCGGCAAGCGCATCCGCTTGCAGTCGCTTCCCTATCTGAGCCAGCCGGAGGAGGCGCGGCAGGTGGTTGGCGAATGGCCCGCCTATCGCGTCTCGCAAGGGACGGTGATGACGCCGCAGCATCGGCTCGCCGATTGCTACTGGCAGATGCGCCTGCCGCTGGTTGACTACGGGTCGGAGGTGACGGTGGCGCTGACGATGTATCTGGTCAACCAGGCCAAGGGCGGCGTCATCGCCACCCCCGGCCTCAAGCGCTAGGAGACGCGATGCTGCGCGCGCTGATCCGCGTCGCCGTCGTCGCCAGCATGGCCGGTAGCGCGCTGGCCCAAGGGGCCCATGACCTCGATCGCGGCGCCCTCGACAGGGCGATCAAGGACAGCTGGCGGCAGGCGCAGCCGGAATGGCTGCAGCGTCTCAAGCAAGACGACACCCAGGCGCTGTGCAGTCTCTATCGCAACAATCCACCCGCCGACATCGCCGCCGCCATCCAGGCGCGCGAGAAGGCAGCGATCAAGTACCCGGCCGCAGGCGTCGCGCTGATGGGGGACTGGAAGAAGGGCGAGCGGCTGGCGCAGAGCGGCTACGGCATGCGCTTTACCGACTATCCGCCGCGGGCCGAGAACGGCGGCAACTGCTTTGCCTGCCACCAGCTCGATCCCAAGGAGTTGAGCTACGGCACCTTGGGTCCCAGCCTTGCCGCCTACGGCAAGACCCGCAATTTTGCCGACGCCGACGTCAAGGCGGTTTACGAGCGCATCTACAACCCGCAGGCGGCGGTGGCTTGCGCCAACATGCCGCGATTGGGCGCCAGCGGCTTTCTCAGCCTGGAGCAGATCCGGGATCTGACGGCCTACGTGATGTCGCCCGAAAGCCCGGTTAACAAGTAGCGCTGCCGCCCCGTGGTGGACGCAAGACCACGGCCCGCCCTGGAGCATGGATGATAACCCGCCGCGAATTCCTTGAGGTTGCGGTCGCGGTCGCGGCGCTGCGCGGTGAGCAGGGGCTGGCGCGCGCGGCCGCGCAGCAGGCCATCCGACAGGAGGATTTGCTGCGCTTCACGCCCAAGGGGCAGCTCACCTTGTTGCACATGGCCGACAGCCACGCGCAGCTAAAGCCGCTCTACTATCGCGAACCCGACGTCAATCTCGGCGTTGGCGATGCCAAGGGCAAAATCCCGCACCTGACCGGGCAGGACTACTTGAACGCCTTTGCCATCCCGGCGCGTTCACTCGAAGCCTATATGCTGACGGCGGCCGATTTCGAGGCCCTGGCCCAGACCTATGGTCGGGTCGGCGGCATGGATCGCATCGCCACCCTGGTGGCGGCGATTCGCGCCGAACGCGGGGAAGAGCGCGTGTTGTTCCTCGACGGTGGCGATGCGCTGCAAGGATCCTATACGGCGCTCAACTCGGAGGGCGCCGACATGATCGCGGTGCTCGAGGCGCTGAAGGTCGATGCCCTAACCGGACACTGGGAGTTCACCTTGGGCGAGCGTCGCGTGCGCGAGATTTTCGGCACCATTGAGCGGCGCGGCAGCTCGCCGGTGAGCCTGCTGGCCGGCAACATCCGCGACAGCGACATGGCCGAGCCGGTGTTTCGCGGCTGGCGCATGTTCGAGCGCGGCGGCATCAAGGTGGCCGTGATCGGGCAGGCCTTTCCCTACACCCGCATCGCCAACCCGCGCTGGCTGGTGCCGAACTGGTCGTTCGGCATCCGCGAGGACGCGATCCGCAAGGCGGTGGGCGTGGCGCGCACCCTGGGAGCGCAGGTGGTGGTGCTGTTGTCGCACAACGGCTTCGACGTCGATCGCAAATTGGCGCGGCGGGTGCATGGCATCGACGTCATTCTCACCGCCCACACCCACGACGTGCTGCCGCAGCCGCTGAAGGTCGGCCGCACCTTGCTCGTCGCCTCGGGTTCGCACGGCAAATTTCTGTCCCGCCTCGATCTTGAGGTCGCCGATGGCCGGGTCACCGACTTCGCCTATGCGCTGCTGCCGGTGTTGGCCGATGCGATCGCACCCGACCCGGCGATGGCGGCGTTGGTCGAGGCCGTGCGTGCGCCGCACGAGCCGATGCTGGCAACCGAGCTCGCCCGCAACGATGGTTTGCTCTACCGGCGCGATAGCTTCGCTGGCACCTTCGATGACCTGATCTGCGATGCGCTGATGAGCGCGCGCGACGCCGAAATCGCGCTGTCGCCGGGCTTCCGCTGGGGAGCGACGCTAGCCCCGGGCCAGCCGATCACCTGGGAGGACGTCTACAACATGACCGCCATCAGCTACCCGGCGGTCTATCGCGTGACCTTGACGGGAGAGCGCTTGAAGACGATCCTCGAGGACGTCGCCGACAATCTTTTCAATCCCGATCCCTACTATCAGCAGGGCGGCGATATGGTGCGTGTCGGCGGCATCGGCTACACCATCAATGTCGATGCCCCGATCGGCAATCGCATCGGCAACATCGTGCTGCTCAGGACCGGGGCCGCGCTCGAGCCCACACGCCGCTACACGGTGGCCGGCTGGGGCTCGATCAACGAGAACGTCGAAGGCCCGCCGGTCTGGGACGTGATCGCTGACCATCTCAAGCGCCAGCAGGAAATCTCCCCCAGGCCGCGCGGGCAGGTCAAGATCGTGCGCGCGGGCGGCTAGCGGCTCGGAGCCTTGCGCCCGCGCCGCATTCGTCCTACCTGAGCCGGAGGAGCTCAGCGGAGCCGGCGACATGCTGACACAGGTCTATATCCACATGGGCGTCGCGCTGGCCGGCTTGGTGAGCTTCCTGTCGCCGTGCGTGCTGCCCCTGGTGCCGCCCTATCTCGGCTATCTCGGCGGCACCACCATCGAGGAAATGGCCGGCGCGCACGTCGGCAGCGATCTGCGCCGACGCGTGCTATTGGCGGCGCTGTTCTTCGTCTTGGGTTTCACCACGGTGTTCGTGGCCCTTGGTGCCGGCGCCTCGGTGCTGGGGCAGTGGATCCAGAGCCACAAGGCGGAGCTGTCGATGGTTGCCGGGCTGGTGATCATCGGTTTTGGCCTGCACTTTCTCGGCGTATTGCGCATTCCCCTGCTCTATCGCGAGGCCCGCATTCATCGCGAGATCCGCGGCGCGAACCTGGCGGGCGCCTTCGTCATGGGTCTCGCCTTCGCCTTCGGCTGGACCCCCTGTATCGGGCCGGTGCTGGCAACCGTGCTGACCTTGGCCGCGCAAGAGGGCAGTCTCGGCGCCGGCGTGCGCTTGCTGTTCGTCTATTCGCTGGGACTCGGCATCCCCTTTATTCTCGCCGCCGTTGCCATCGGGCCGTTTGTCAGCTTCCTGCAGCGCTTCAAACGCCATCTGGGTCGCATCGAAATGCTGATGGGCGTGCTGCTGGTGCTGACCGGGGTGCTGATCCTGACCGGATCGCTCAACTGGTTCGGGCAATGGCTGATCGAAACCGTGCCCGGACTGACGCGCCTCGAGGAGTGGTTCACACCGCAGCAGCTGCAAACCGAGATCCTGAAAGAGGGCGCTGGCCGATGAGACAAGCGCGCCCGGTGCCGATCGCGCTCACGATCGCGGGCTCGGACAGCTCGGGCGGAGCCGGCATCCAGGCCGATCTCAAGACCTTTACGGTGCTCGGTGTCTACGGCGCCTCGGTGATTACCGCGCTGACGGCGCAGAACACGCGCGGCGTCGACGCCGTCGAGGCGATCAGACCCGAATTGGTGGTGGCGCAGTTGCGATCGGTGCTCTGTGACCTCAATGTCGCCGCGGTCAAAACCGGCATGCTCGCCACCGCGGCGATCGTCACCGCGGTGGCGGCTGAACTCAGCCGGCACGGCGCCGGCGCACGCCCACCGCTGATCGTCGATCCGGTGATGGTGGCAACCAGCGGCGATCCGCTGATCGCCGGCGATGCGGTGGCCGCCATCATCGGCGACCTGGCCCCGCTGGCAACCTTGCTGACCCCCAACCTTGCCGAGGCGGCGGCGTTCCTGGGCGGCACCCAGGCCGAGAGCGAACGGGCGGCGGCGGCGCAGGCCGAGGCGCTCTATCAACTGGCCCGGTGCCCCGTGCTCCTCAAGGGCGGACACGGGACGGGCGCCGCCGTCGATCTCTTCTTTGACGGCAACGAGCTGGTGCGCTTTGAGCGCCCGCGCCTCGACACCCCGCACACCCACGGTACCGGCTGCGTGCTGTCCGCGGCGATTGCGGCGCTGTTGGCGCGCGGCGGCGGCCTCCAGCCGGCGATCGCCGGCGCCAAGGCGTTTGTGTGGCAGGGGCTCAAGTCGGGCGCCAGCCTTGGCGTTGGCCGAGGCCGGGGTCCCGTCGATTGTCTGTTCGCCATCGAAGCGCCCGCGGTGGGCGACACGGCAAGCGAGCCCTGAAGGGTGCGTGCGCGCAAAAATTTTGCCGCAATCCCTGGGCTATGCCCGGCAAATATTGACTTTGCGGTCACAGGTCGGCAACCGCGCGCGGTGTGGGGCGAATTCCTTTTGCCCCCGTGCCGCAATTCTGCATGATATTTTGTGGCGTATTTGTCGGATCTTGCGCCCCTCAAAGAAGGGCGCCGTTCGGTCATGACCGGTCGAGGCGCGGGGATTGGATCACAATGCACACCACACTTGGGCCGATAGCCTTCCTCCTGTGCCTGGCCGCCGGGGGCCTGGCCGTCAGCGCGGCGCCGATCGAAGACTTGTCCGGTTACTGGTCGGGCTCGGGTTCGGTGACCTTGAGCAACGGCCGCACGGAAAGCGTCAAATGCGCGGTCACCTACAAGGTCTCCGACGGTGGCGGCCAGGTGCGCCAGAGTATGCGCTGCGCCAGTGCCGATTATGCCATCAACGCGCTGGCCGAGCTCCAAATCAAGGGTGGACAGGTGTCCGGCAGCTGGGAGGAGAAGACCTATTCGGCCACCGGCCAGGTCAGCGGCCGCTACACCGGTACCAGCTTCGTGCTGTCGATCGAGGGCGCCAATTTCACGGCGGCGATGAACGTCAGCGTGTCGGACTGCAAGCAGTCGATCAGCATCGCGCCCAAAGGCCTCGAGGTGTCCAAGATCTCGATCGGCCTCGGCAAATGCTGAGGGATGTGACCGGCGGTCAACGAATTTGACCGCCGGGTGGCACTTCTGTGGCGAGGGCGCCACGGTGTCGCCATGATCAGCCCCGGCCAGGTTGTCGGCGCATTCGAAATTTGCGACAACACCAGTGGCTGGTGCGCGCGGTGCAAGCCGTTGAAGCGCCAAGCACGGAACACGACAGAATTTGCGGTGCGCGTCTAGTAGACGGCTATGGGGGAGAGCAGAGCCCCGCGTATCCAGGGACGTAGGGTTCGCTCAGTGAAAACCGGTCCGGTGATCCGGACCGGTTTTTCTTGTGGGGCAAGGGCGCGCCAAACGCCTTGACAGAGGCGGCCGCAGCGGCGCTTGTGGGCAAGCCCATTGCTCTCACCCCCCCGGAGGTGTCATGGCCGCGTCGTTGCCGACCTTTGGCGACCTGCTGGCGGCGCGCCGTCGGCTCGCCGAACTCGCTTGCTTGACCCCGCTGATCGAGCACCCAGCCCTCAATGCCGTGGCCGGCGGACGGGTCCTGCTCAAGGCCGAGAACCTGCAGCGGGTGGGGGCCTTCAAGTTCCGGGGCGCCTACAACAAAATCGCACAGCTCGACAAGGCCGCCTACCCGGGCGGGGTGGTGGCCTGCTCCTCGG
>Ga0126384_10003098_pt1 | contig 10098 bp, 11 predicted proteins | sample PanSoiMetPlot_36_FD_92543 | JGI IMG/M metagenome (GOLD analysis project Ga0126384, IMG submission 92543) | Tropical forest soil microbial communities from Panama - MetaG Plot_36 | ecosystem: Environmental > Terrestrial > Soil > Tropical forest > Bulk soil | place: Panama | collected 2016-02-17 | reverse complement strand
AGGAGGGTGGTCTTGCCCGAACCGTTGGGGCCGATGATACCGAGGATGCGGCCCGGCTCGACGCTCAGATCGATGCCGTCCAGCGCGACGGTAGTGCCAAACGTTTTGCGCAGGCCTTTGGCTTCGATGGTTGCCATGGCTTCAGCGCTCCTTTCCGGGGGTCGGGGTGTCCGAGGGTGATTGCTCGCCGTCCGAGTGGGACCCGCTACCTTTGAGCAGCTCTTCCGGTTCAAGGCCGAGTCGCTCGATGGTGGCGTGGATTCTGGGCCATTCCTCTTCGAGAAACTTCTGCCGTTCTTTCTTGAGCAACAGCTGGCGGGCGCCAGCGTTGATGAACATTCCCAGGCCTCGCCGCGCCTCGACGAGGTTTTCGTCCGCGAGCTCCTGGTACGCCTTGAAGACCGTGAGGGGATTGAGCCGATACTCGGCGGCGACGCTACGCACCGAGGGCAACGGTTCGCCCTCCTTGAGCACTCCCTCGAGGATCATCGCCACCACGCGGTCGCGAAGCTGGCGATAAATCGGCTGAGCATCATTCCACTCACCGCTCGCTCCTGGCTTCCAGTTTGCCTTGTCCGCGATCGCCTCCGTCACTTGGCCCACTTCATGTCGATGCGCGCGCGGACCGGCTTGTCCCCCGGGAGGTGACTCGCATCGTCACCTGCGTGAAAGTTCCGTCGCCCCCGTTGCGCACGTCGAAAGACTTCCGTGCGTCCGATGTGACAGCGGGCGGCTCCGCACGCGCTGGGATGCAAAATGGAGCGAAGAACAAGATGGCCAACGGCGTGAAGTTAGGAGTTAATAATTCGATTTTGTTGGATTTTTTCACGTTCCGCTCCCTTGCCTTCCGCAACTGTTGTAGTGTTATACTAAACTACAACACATCGATTGCGTCAAGCATTTGAAGCGGCGTCGAGCGTCGCGGCTAACCCCGTTGCGTCGATGCTCCGGCCGGTAGGCTCTTTTTCTTCGGAAGCCAGGGGAAGAGCATCGGGACCTGGCTCCGGTAAGCCTGGTACGCGTCGCCGTAGAAATGCAGCAGGTCCCGCTCTTCGAGTTGGATGCCGATGAGAATGTAACTTGTCGTCGAGAGCGCGAAGACGAAGTGCGCGACGGTCATCACGGGCGTCAGCCAGAAAGCGAGAACCAGGCCGAAATACAGGGGATGGCGGAGGTAGTTGTAAAGGGTGGGCGTTTTGAAACTCATGGGCGTGTATTCCCGGCCCTTCAGATGCAGGTAGACCTGCCTGAGCCCGAAGAGTTCAAAGTGGTTTATCAAGAAGGTGCTGATCAGCACGATGACCCAGCCCGCCAGCGAGAGCCCCTGCAGCGTTATGCGAGCGGTCGGCTTCTCGACGCTCCACAGCACTCCTCCCATCGGTTCCCATTTCCAGAAGAGAAGGAGCAGCGCCAGGCTTGCGAAGAGCACGTAGGTGCTACGCTCGATCGGCGGCGGAACGAGCCTCGTCCACGCTCTCTTGAACCACTGCCGTGCCATGACACTGTGCTGGACCGCGAAGATGCCGAGTAGAGCGACATCGCCCAGGAGCGCTTGGCCGAAAGGAGCCGCGGGCGGTGAATCGATGGACTTCGGCACGAGCACGTTCCCGACAAATCCCATCCCGTAGAGAAACGCGGAGAGGGAAATCAGGTAGCAGATTAACCCATAGACAAAAGCAAGAATGCGTCTCAAGCGTCTCCTCCTTTTCAACCACCAGGAAGGCGCCAGATCTGCTCTGGCGATCGGCCAGATCGAAATCAGCTGAGAGGTTGCGCCGAGTCTTGCCACCGAAATGGTCGCAGCCCTACGATGTCGCGTGGAGAGCACGTGGAGCAGCGGATCACGTTCTGCAGCGGCATCGATGGCCGGTCGATCGCATGCGCGACTGCCGGCAATGGTCCGCCACTGGTGCGCTCGCCCTGGTGGGTTAGTCACCTGCAATATGAATGGGAAAAAGCGAACCTGCGGCAGTTTCTCGAAGCTTTGGCTCAACAACACACCTTGATTCGGTACGATCGCGTTGGCGTCGGGTTAAGCGATCGCTCGATTGCGGAGTTCACTCTCGAGGCCGAGGTGAGAAACCTGGAGGCGGTCGTCACGCATCATCGGCTCGAGCGCTTCGCGCTATTCGGCTCATCGCTGGGTGCGCCGATCGCGATCGCCTTCGCCGCGCAGCATCCCGAGCTGGTATCGCATCTTGTCCTGTACGGTGGCTTCGCCTCTGGCCCCAAGCTCGCCAAGCGCGAGGTTCAGTCCGCGCTGTTGAAGCTCATCGGCGCGAGCTGGGGCCTGGGTGCGAAGGCGCTCGCCGACATCCTGGCTCCCGACCTATCAGCCAATGAAAGGCAGGAGCTCCTGGGGTACACTTCGGCGGCTTCTTCGGCCGAGACAGCCGTGCGGCTTCTCGAGTTCATGTACCAGGTCGACGTCGAGCAGGCGGCAAGAGAGGTGCGTATACCCACGCTCGTGCTGCACCGCCGGGAGGATCGTGCGGTTCCGTTCGAGGTGGCGCGAAATCTCGCCGCTCTCATCCCTTCGGCGGAACTGGTGACGATGGACGGCAACGTACACCTCGCGTGGTATGGCGATTGGCGGTCGGTGGTTAAAGCCACGCTGAGCTTCATCGACGGCGGTTCGCTGGCGGTGGCCTCGGGCTCGGAAGCGGGAGCGTCCGGCCCGAACGCTTTTTTGCGCCAGGGCGAAGTCTGGGCGATCACGTTTGAGGGAAAGACGGTACACCTCAAGCATTCCAAGGGGCTTGCTGACCTCGCGCTGCTGCTCTCTCGGCCAGGCGCGGACCTTGAGGCCATCGAGCTCGCCCAGGGAAATTCGCCGCGAAGGACCCCGGCCGCGGCGGGCGACCCGATGCTCGACCGCCGCGCCCTGGTCAGCTACCGGAGGCGACTCCGCGAACTGGAGGGGCAACTCGACGAAGCCGAGGCGGGTAATAACCCGGAAGGTTATTCGCGCCTCGAAGCGGAGCGACAGGCGCTCGTCGATGAACTGCGCAGGGCGACCGGCTTGGGCGGAAGGACGCGAAAGTTGGGCGACGAGGCGGAGCGCGCCCGCAAAGCGGTGACTGGCAGGATCCGCCTTAGCATCGCGGCCATTCGGGCAGCGCACCCGCTGCTGGCGGAGCACCTCGAGCATTCAATCGAGACGGGGACGCTTTGCTCGTACTCGCCGACCGACAGCATCAGCTGGCAGACCTGACTGCTCGATTCGATCTGGCGAGCGCCATTTCGTTCGTGGCGCCTCTGGAGTGAGCGTTAGCGATTGCTAGAAAGGGATTCGAACAATGAAAGCGCTGCTCTGCCGCGAATATGGCCCCATCGATCGCCTCAAGGTAGAGGAGGTTCCCTCGCCGCGGGCGAGCCCAGAACAGGTGGTGGTCGAGGTTAAGGCCAGCTCTCTCAACTTCCCCGACGCGCTGCTCGTGCAGGGTCTCTACCAAGTGAAACCGCCGCTTCCCTTCTCGCCGGGAATGGAACTGGCCGGGGTAGTCAAGGAAGTAGGAGCCGGCGTCGCCGGCCTCAAGAAGGGCGACCGCGTGCTCGGTTCTCCCGGGCGCGGTGGATTCGCACAGGAGTGCCTGGTGTCCGCGGACCACGTGTGGCCTCTGCCTTCGCAGATGGACTTCGAGACCGGCTCGGGGTTCATCATCACCTACTGCACCTCGCTGCACGCGCTCCAAGATCGCGGCCATCTCCAACCGGGCGAGACGCTGGTGGTCCTCGGCGCCGCCGGAGGCATCGGTACCTCCGCCATCGAGGTGGGAAAGGCAATGGGGGCGAAGGTCATTGCCGCTGCCTCTAGCGAGGAGAAGCTCGCCTTGTGCCGGCAGCTCGGTGCGGACCAGACGATCAACTATGAGGAAACCAATCTGCGCCAAGGCATCCTCGACCTCACCGGAGGCAGGGGTGCGGACGTCATCTATGATCCGGTCGGCGGCGCCTACACGGAAGCGGCGCTGCGCGCGACGGCCTGGGGCGGTCGGCTGCTGGTGATCGGATTCACCTCCGGCGCGATTTCCCAGGTGAAGCTCAACCTGGTGCTGCTCAAGGAGCGCTCGGTGATCGGCGTCTACTTCGGCGACTGGGCGCGGCAGGATCCCGATAGCCAGCGGCGCAATGTCGAGCAGCTCGGCGCATGGTTCTCGGAAGGGAAGATCAAGCCGGTGGTAAGCGAACGCGTCTCCCTGGTCGATGTCCCCGCCGCGATGATGAGACTTCTCCAGCGCAAGGTGAAGGGCAAGATTGTGGTGGTGCCGGTCGCCTGAAACGCCGTGGACAAGTGAAGTAGACGCGAACGGCACCCCCGGCAAGTACGCCGTCGTCCAATTCGATGGCCACGAGATGCCCGCTAGGGCCCACCAGCTCGGCCAATGACGATGGGACCGAAGACCGCCGCCAAGCCGTCCAGGAATGGCTTGGCGTTCACCCATTCGGATGAGAGCGAGAGATAGAGCAAAGGCTCTCTTTTCGATGGCCACAGCATCGCGACCAAGGTCAGGGGCGCGCCGCCGATCGGGTCCGGTGTTTCGAACGCGATCGCTTGACCGTCCTCGCTGATTCCGCGCACGCCCAGCTTTAGTCGCTGCGTGAACGAGCGCAACTGGCCGGCTCGCCAAAACCCCGAGGCATTGACAGGCGGCGCTTTGCCGTCGAGGAGGGCGCTGCGTAGCAGCGCAGAGGAAGGCTCCTTCGCGGTGACTCGAAGTACTTGCACCAGGCGTGCGAGAACGCTTCGTGCGAGGGAGGCCTGCTCCTGGCTGTCAGTTCTCAGATCCCGAAATGCGCACGAGCAGTAGGCGCGGCACTTCAGACCCGCGGCGGTGGCAAGGGCGGACAGGTCCGGCAGTTCCAATATCGGCAACCGCGGTCGGGCTCTGGACTGCTTCACTCGCTCGAGCGCGGTGGTGTAGCGCTCTCCGATCTCCCGCTGACGGGAACGCACCCTCTTCTTCAAGTCTTTTTTGGCTGTCATCGCAAACCTCATCCGCGGCCCGCGTCAGCCCCATGCGCTGCGCGTTCCGCGAAGGAAAGCGATGCATGAATACTTGCACCCGAGAAGAGAACTCCCCTTCACTCGGACTTCACTGACCGGGCATGGGCCGGTCACTTGGGGCTACGCGTGGGTCAACGCGTTCGCCGCCATATGCTCGGCAACACTCCCGATGTCAAGCGACCGCACCCGCCGGCAGCCTCAGTTGTGAAGCACAATCGCGATCGACGCCTGTAAGGGACGGGGGTTGCTGATTGACGTCATCGCGGCCCCGAACAAGGTCAGCCAGCCGGCGATCACCAGCGCGGGTACCACGAAGAACTTTGCCTTCGAAATCGTTTTCATTGTTTCCTCCAGTCGGTGGGCGCCCGTGTGCAACCGACATGCCGAGCCCACCTCCTGGAAAAACGTCAGGTTGATGCCGAAGAGCTGTTGCTCAACAAGCTACTGCGGCAACCCGATGTTGTTTGGATGCAACTGGCGATCGGGCGCCGACCGCAACCTGGCAAGAGCGTCAGGGAAGAGCCGAAAGTAGCTGGGTCACTGCCTCGATGAAGGCGCGCGTCTTCGGGGAACGTTCTCGTCCCGGCGGAAAGAGAATCGCCAACGGCAACGGCGGGGCGGCGAACTCCTTGAGGACTTCAATCAGCCGCCCCTCGGCGATCGCGATCGCCACCAAGTAGCTGTGCGCCTGGATCATCCCAAAACCGGCGAGCGCAGCCTCGAGAAGGCCGTGGGGATTGTCGCTGGCGAGATTGCCTTGCAGCGCAAACCGAGCAACCTTCCCGCCGCGAGCCTTGAAGAGCCAAGGTTGTGGCGCGCCTGTCGGAAGGATGAATCGCAAGCAGATGTGGCGGCGAAGATCCTCGGGTCGGTGGGGCACGCCCTGGCGCGCCAGATAGGCGGGCGAAGCTACCGTAGACCAGCGCACCGGCGGCAAGCGGTGGATCCGGAGATCCGAATTACGCTGGCGGCCGATGCGAAGCACGGCATCGAAATCTTCCGCGGCAAGATCGACGTAGCGATCGGTGAGGATCGCCTCGATCGATAGCCCGGGATGGGCGGCGAGCAGCCGCGGAAGCGCGGGCATCACGACGCGCTCGCCGAGCGCCAACGGCAGCGACACGCGCATCGTCCCGGTGGGCGATGTCTGCGCCTGGGAAACGGCGTGGCGCGCCTTGCGCATCCCGGCAACGGCGTTTTGGCATTCTCGGTAGAACAGCGACCCTTCGTGAGTAAGCGTCACCGCGCGCGGCGTTCGGTTGAGCAGTCGCGCGCCGAGATCGGACTCGAGCCTGGTAATCGCGCGACTAATCGCCGAGGGCGTCACCCGCAGCACCTGAGCCGCGCGCGTCAAGCTCCGTTCCTCGACGGTGGTGACGAAGGGCATCACCTGGGCGAGCAGATCCGCGTTGCGCTTGCTCATCGGCGCAGCATAGCCATGCCGCGTCGCTCGTCGATACCTGAACCAGGCGGGTAGGGCCACGTTGACTCCAGCGCAACGTTAGTTTGCCACGGCGTTTTCGATGATCACGCATCAGAGGTGGCATGCGAACGCCGATCCTTCAAATAGGCCTTTTCTTGTTGGCTTCATCAGAAGTCGATGCAACCGCGGCGGAGCGAGCCTCTCCCCCGGTTCACCAATTCCCTGCGAGCCCACAGGGATTGTCGGTCAATTGCTACGTCGTGGAGGGGCGAAGGGGCCTGGTGGCGATCGACAGCGCGTTGACCATGTCAGATGGAAAGTCGTTGCGAGCGAAGGTTGATGCGCTCGGGAAGCCATTGCTCGCGGTGCTGCTGACCCACGGACATCCGGACCACTACAACGGCGTTGGCTATCTGATCGAGGGTAGGGTGGTCCCGGTCTATGCCACCGCATCCGTCGCGAAAGTCATTCGGGAATGGGATGGGCCCAAGGAGAAACAGTGGAGTCCGGTGTTCGGAGCCGAATGGCCGGCGAAGCGAGCGTTTCCAGATCATGAGCTCAACGACGGCGACAAGGTCGGCTTCGACGAGTTGCAGTTCGTCGTCCACGACTTGGGGCCCGGCGAATCCTACGCAGATTCCTACTGGGAGCTGGTCAGCCCCGGGCGGGCTGCCTTCATCGGTGATCAGGTGCTCAATGCTTCGCACGCGTACACTACCGACGGGCACACCACCGAGTGGATGAAGAACCTCGACCGGCTCTCACGGGCGCTCAAGGGGGTGACTCGCATCTACCCCGGTCACGGTCCTGCTGGAGACACAGCGCTTCTAAAGTGGGAGAAGCAGTATCTGACCGAGTATCGCAAGCAGGTGGAGGCTCTTCGCGCCGGCGGAGACAAGTTGAACGACGAGCAGAAGAAGAGCCTGGTTGCGAGGATGAAGGCGGCATATCCGACCGCCGGCAACGAATTCATGATCGCGCTCGGGGCGGAGGCGGTGGCCGCGGAGCTCGCGCGATCTCCTTCAAATGGACCGAAATGAGTCTGGGGAGGAAAACATGAAAATTGGAGTGTTGGGAACGGGAATGGTTGGCGACGCGATTGCGTCGAAGCTCGTGGCGCTGGGCCACGAGGTGATGATGGGCTCTCGCGATGCCCACAATGCGAAGGCAACCGCGTGGGTGAAACGGGTGGGGGCTCGCGCCAAGAAGGGGACGTTTGCGGATACCGCTTCGTTCGGCGAGGTGCTATTCAATTGCACTCGGGGGGCCAACTCGTTGGAGGTATTGGGTGCCGTCGGGCAGGAACGTCTGGCCGGAAAGATTCTCATTGATATCGCGAACATCCTCCAGCCGGAGCTGCGGCGCGCTGAATCGCTGGGAGAGCAGATTCAAGCGACCTTTCCCAAAGCCAAAGTGGTCAAGGCGCTCAACACGATGAACTGCGGTTTGATGGTCGATCCCGCCAAGCTTTCGGAGTCGCACACCGTATTCATGAGTGGCAACGACGGTAGCGCGAAGAAAACCGCCCGTGAGCTGCTAGCGGCATTTGGCTGGAAAGACATCATCGACCTCGGCGATATCACCACCGCGCGAGCGCCCGAGAGTTACCTGGCGCTCTGGCTCGGGTTGTGGAAGGCGCTGGGGACCGCGCAATTCAACATCAAGGTCGTTCGATCTTGAGCCACTGCGGAAGACCGGTGATCGCCGGGGCTCGGCAATGCGCGCACCGGCTTCCGCTTCATGCAGCCGCGTTAGGTAGTTCCTTGACGAAGGCTCATGGTTAGGTTTGTGGGCGGTGCGCCGAAGGACCCTCTCCGTGAAACAACCAGTCAAGAACCAAGAAAACGATTGCGCCCACACCCGCGGTTACCAGGCCGACGCCGCTGTAGCTGCCCGGCGGGCCACCTCGAAACAAATAGCCACCGCCGAATCCTCCCACGGCACCCGCGAGCAAGACCTCAAACCAGGCTGGCTTTCGCGTCGAGAGGTGATGAGTCACCGCACCAAACACGACACCCAAGGCGATCCAAGTTGCGATCTCCAAACCCAACATGGCTTCCTCCTTTCGGCCCCCCTTTAATTCGCTGCATTAGACAAGCCAGCGAGGAGGGGTCCCGAAGTCTCGCTCACCGACGGTTGCCGCCGCGATCGATGCCGTAGCGCTTGAGCCAGCGCTGCACCTGGGGCCGCGCCTTTCCCAGAGCGCGAGCGACGGCGCTCACGTTGCCCTCGTGCACCCGCAGCAGCCCGAGCAGCTCGTCTCGTTTTCGCAGCTCGCTCTCTTTGGGATTGGCACGCCCCGCGGCCTCATCGCCCTGCGAGCTCGTGGCCGTTCCTCCGATTTCGCGGTTGCCGCGAACCCGCACCGGCAGATGCTCGAGCTCGATTCGCTCCCTCTTGGACAAAACCAGCGACGCCGCGAGCCACTTCTCCAACTCGCGAACGTTGAGCGGCCAATTGTAGAGCAGAAGCTCGCGGGCGGCGTCGCAGCTCAACGAGACTTCTCCGGCGCGTTCTCCAAGCTGGCGACGGAGCACGGTGCCGATCAGAATCCCCAGGTCCTCGCGGCGCTCTCGCACCGGTGGAAGCCAGGCTGAAAATCCGGAGATGCGCGCCAACAAGTCCGCTCGAAATTGGCCCACGGATACCAGGGCATCGAGATTGCGATTGGTAGCCGCCACCACCCGCACGTCCACCTTGATCGGTTGGGTTGCCCCAATCGGCAGAATCTCCCCGTCTTGAAGCACCCGCAACAGCGACGCTTGCGCCGAGGGAGAGAGCTCGCCGATCTCGTCCAAAAACAGAGTTCCGCCGTCGGCGCTCCGCACCAGGCCGGGACGATCCTTGTCCGCACCCGAATAGGCGCCCTTTCGCGAGCCGAATAATTCCGATTCAATCAAGGTTTCCGGCAGTCCGCCGCAGTTGACGGGAAGGAAGGGCCCGGAGCGCTCCGACAATCGGTGCATCGCGATCGCGGCCACCTCTTTGCCGGTGCCGCTCTCCCCTTGAAGCACCACCGAAACCGGCGATGCGGCGATCGCCTCGAGCTTCTTCAGTTCCGCGGCGAGCGATGGAACCAGAGTCGCCATCCCCAGCGCGGTCGCCCTCGACTCATTGCTCTTCAACACCGCCGGCTCGTCCGCGGACGTCGCCAGCGCCTCGCGGAACAGGAAGAAGCTGTGTCCCAGCTCGATCAAGTCGCCATCGGCCAACGGGGCTCGCTGTTGCGCGCGACCGTTGACCCAGCTGCCATTCTTGGACTTCTCGTCTTCAATCACCCATTCCGTCGGCGTGCTGCGCAGGGTGGCGTGGGCAATCGATACCCACGCATCCGGGACCCCGATGATCAGGCGCTGCCCGCCCGGACCGTCGCGCCCCGCGACCAGCTGACCGGTTCGGCCGATTTCGACCGAGTCAACCCCCTCGAGCGAGAAACGCACCGAAGGCGATAGCGGCCGCTCCGAATCACAAACCAGAAACAAGTGAGGCAACAGGCGCCTCGGCACAGGAGCTCCTTCGGCGCGTCTGGACAGCGTTGCTCCTCGGGAGACCATGAGAGCTCCTGACTTGGTCCCGTACGGCGTGGGGCTGCTACTCTAGAAGCGCCGCGCCGACGGCGCAATCAGCGGACGATGATCTCAGGGCAGCCGGGATCGGTGTAGGTGGT
>Ga0126384_10003097_pt1 | contig 10099 bp, 4 predicted proteins | sample PanSoiMetPlot_36_FD_92543 | JGI IMG/M metagenome (GOLD analysis project Ga0126384, IMG submission 92543) | Tropical forest soil microbial communities from Panama - MetaG Plot_36 | ecosystem: Environmental > Terrestrial > Soil > Tropical forest > Bulk soil | place: Panama | collected 2016-02-17 | reverse complement strand
GAGACGTCAGCCGGGCCTGCGCCGACGTGGTCGGTGTTGTCGAGCGTGCCAGCCAGAATGTTGCTCAGGATGCTCCCGAACGGCGTGTCGATCTGGAACCCGGCGGCCGAGCCGAGGTTCGTCCCGACTCCCGCGCTGTCCAGGTTGTTGTCCGTCGCACCGGGAGTCGTCACGATGTCAGCGTCGAGAAACGCGATAAGGTTCGCGGGAGCGAAGGTGGTAGCGGTCGGGTTACTGACAGTGATGCTGACCGTGCCCAGGTTGCTTGCGTTGAGGTTGTTCGTGACCGAGACACTGAAGCCCTGGCTGATGAAGTCCGAGAACGGACCCCCGCTCAGGTTGTTCGGCCCGATGATGATGTCCTGCTGCAGCGCCGAGGTCCCGTTGATCGCGGTGTTGACTGCCGGCGACCACAGGAAAAGGCTGAACTGATTGATGTCGATCGTTAACGCCAAAGCGGCGCGCGGCTGTACGACGAGCATCAGCGCAAAGCTGAGCCAGGCGAGAAGCAGCGCCCCAGATCCCATACGCGACGAGCAATGCCGCCGAAACATATGGCTGCCCTCCTACCAATTGGTTTAGTACTTCTGGTAGGGAGGTTCTGGCAACTATTGTGCCTAGCCCGAAAGATAGAGAAATACACGAGTTTTTCTGGAGCCGTGCTGACGTCCGTAACCTCCGGCGACAGTGACGTCTTTCCTGACGATTCGTCCGGGCTCTGAAGTTCTGCACAGCCGCAGATGTGCGATCGGATACCGATGGTCGGGCACGGAACACGGCTTGGATGTGAGCCCTCATCCGAGCTGGGGCATCACCGTGGCCATTCAGAGGGCGTCCGTCGATGTGCCCGTAAACGCGGACTTTTGGCCGCGAGACCGGCGGCTCGCGGCGCACGGGCCCGGATTCAAGCCCTGTCGCCGTCGCCACACGCCCTAGAGATCGGCGATGGTGCGTCCATGGCGTCCTCATCTGAGCGGTTGCTGACCCGCTCAGCGTTCGTAAAAGCACCAGCTGCTCGCCGCGCGTCGTGCGATCTGGTCGTTCGACAACAGCGCCACTGAAAAGATTGGCGACACACCACGAGCTCTGCGCGCAGTAAGACGACGCGTCACGGCAGGGCCTCGAACGTATCCAGGAGACTCGACGGATAGGTGCGATTGACGGTACGAGCAGGGGCGAGCCAGTTGGGGTGCTCGAAAATAAAATGCCGCGGCGAGGAAGGCCCTCGCCGCGGCGTCGACGTCCGTATAACGCGATCAGTCCCTACTTCGCGATCAATCCCTACTTCACGGCCGGCGGGGGCGTGAGGCCGCTCCCCTCGCCAACCTTGCCACCGATGACCTGAGCCCGGATGAAGCTCGTCACCTTGGCCTGATCGCTAGACGACAGAGCCTTGAAGGCCTGCGTCGAGGCGACGGCCTCGGAGTAGCCATTGTTGTCCTGAATCGCCAGGCCGTACTGCACGCTCGACACCCCGCCAGGGTTGTTGAAGGACAGAGTGAGCGTCACACAACCACCCGCAGGAACGGAGTTGATCAGCCAGCCGGCACCCTGACGGAAACCGCCGTCGGGATCCGGGGTCGTCGCATTTGCGGCAGTCAGGCCGGCCGTCATCTGACCGGTCAGCACCACGTGAATCGGGAGCGAAGGACTGCTGGTCGGGAGACCGCAGATACTGACCGGCTGCGACGTCATCGTGACGCCGTTGACCACCTTCGTGGTCGCCCGGGCCTTGGTGGAGGTCGCCGTCGGAATCGAGGCGCCTTCGTGAGCGAGAATCGTATCCATCAACTGGCTGCCGACCCAACGACCATCGCGGCCCCAGGGGAACGCAGCACCAGCGTCCCAGAGCTCCGCGGTCTTCATCGTGTCACGCGCCGGAACGCCGTTCTTCATGAGTGAGCCCATCTTGTGCAGCTTGAAGTCACCATAGAGTCGGAGGCCGGGATCGCCGACGTTCTGCGCCAGCCCGTCAGCAACATCATCGGTATCGGCGGTATGGTAATCGACCTGAATCGGGATCACGCCAGGCGTTTCCGGGTTGGTCAGGTTGAGCGTGGTCCCGTTGAGGAACCTCCGGAAGACCGTGTGGCACGAAGCGCAGCGGACCCCGCCGTTGGCCATCGTCTTGCGGAAGATCGAGCGCCCCTCATAGACGTCGAGAGGGTTCAGGCCCAGGTGGGAGAAGATCTCTTCATCGTCGGCCTGCCTGGGCACGGGCAGGTTCGCCAGGAACGCGACGATCGCCGTGACCTCACCCGGGGAGAGCTCGTTTCGGACACCATCAGCGTCGAGGTCGCACGCGATGGCCTGGGCCATTGACACCGACGTTGCGCTCCCCGGAACGCAGCCGGCGGCCTTGGCGGCAGCAAGCTGGGCCGCCTGGGTAATGAACTCTGGCGCCTGAACGCCAAGGTGGTTGTTTGCGGCCCCGAACGTCACTGCGCGGAGCGATGCGATGGAGCCGACGGTGCCGTGAGCGAACGTGGTGCATCCGTTCCCGGTCGACGTGATCGGTAGCGGAGGCGCAATGCTGGCGCAAGAGACCGCGCCGGCGCTGATGAGTTGCTGACGGAGCAGTTCCGCGCCGCCGCCACCCCAGACGGAGGGTGGATTCAAGTTACCGGCCCGGTCGGTCGTCGCACGAAGCGTGTAGAGACCGCGCCCGGCGCCGCCGATGGCGGGCTGGGAGTGGCACGCGGCACAGCTCGTCGTGTTGCGCTGGGTCCCGCCGTCTTCCGGCCGCCACACCATCTCGAAGAGTGCGCGACCTACGAGAGCGAGGCGCTCCTGGTAGGCCGTAACGCCGAACGGTGCCCACATCGAATCGAGCAGTCCGGCATTGATGAGATTCATGATGTTGGTCTCGAGCGGCTCCGGAAGCTGATTCAGCGTGGCCAGCGCGGTATCGACGTCGGCCTGGTTGATGCGAATCCGCCCTGCGCTCCCCGGAACGGTGTTCGGACCAGAGGAGTCGGTCTGCAGCGGATCGTTGAAGATCAACGGAATAACGTTACCTTTGTCGAGTGGATCGATCATCGGGAACCGAGCGGCCAGCGGGAAGAACAACGAATTCGGGTTTTCTTCGAGCGGAAGGCCGTTCAAGACCAGGGTCGGTGGATTGACCTCGGTGATCATGAACGTCCGTGCCGCAGTGAACTGAGCCTCGGGAAGACCGATCGGCGTGCGGTTGTTCGGGTCGAACGAGCCGCCCGGCCCCTGGTGCAGCAGCCGATCGAGCAGGGCGAACGCGTCCTCGAAGGGGAACGCCACGCCGTTGATCGATACGACCGGGCAATTCAGCCGAATGCCCGTCGATGAAACCGGAAACTTCTGCACGCCATTGTCGACGATCTGCTTGGCCGACGTGATGGTCGAAATATCGAATCCCGTCGGCACCGTCACCGCCCACACCTCCCAGATGGAGCTGTAGAACGGGTCGCCTGGCGACTTTGCCGTGATGATTCGCGGAGTGTCCGCGCTCGGCAGAATATTGCCATTGCCGTCTTTGAAGATGAAGAGGACCTGGGGGTTGAAGCCGCCATCTTCGATGTCGTACGGGACGAAATGCACGATCTGACCCTCGAAGAACGCGTCGCGCACGGTCGGCTCGTTGGCCACGGGGCCACCGGGCACGGGATCGAGGGTGGTGCCATCAGGAACGATTGGGCAGTTCAAGAAGATGTTCGTCTGGATGTCTGCAATTGCATACGGCGATGTCGCCACTTTGAGCGCCGAGTCGATCCTCGTCGAGAGGTCGTTCGGGTTGTACGAAGGATCGACGAGGAGCGCGTGTAGCTCCCAAACCGGGCTGAACTTGCGCGCGACCAGCTCGTTGGTCGTCAGGGGAAAGGGCACCGCTTCGATGACGGGCGGCTGATTGATCCGCTGGCCCGTCGCCGCGTTGTAGAGGACATACATGTCGGCGTGCTTGTCCCCATCCGACATGTTCTGTCCGTTCACGCGCGGCGGAAACCGCATGAACAACACATTGGAGTCGATGACACCCTGTCGCGACCCCAGGACCGGGATGTTCTTCAGACGGAGCGGCACGGTCGGAATCGGCTCCAGTCGGGGGTCACCAACGTGCGGCGTCAGGTTCGGCAGAGCGTCGACCTGGGCCTGCGCGACTCCGACGGTCGAGACCGACATGAGGGCCGCGAGGACGATCACGAGGCCGACCTTTGTCACCTGCTGGCGCCGGAAGTACCTGCGCAGCCGGCCGAACGCCGTCAGGCCGGCGCCTGTACCGAGGAGGACGAGCGTCCCCGGCTCCGGTGTGGGCGCGGGGTTGCCGGGATCGATGTTGCTCAGGACCACGCCACCGTTGAAGAACAGGTCGGTGTCCCCACGGAACTGATGAAGGCCACCGTTGGCAAGGTTGTCGAACGAGAAGGTCGCGTTGATCTGCTGGTTGGCACCCAGACCGCCGCTGAGTGAGAAGAGCAGGGCCATGGAAACGTCATCCGGCCCGGCGCCGATGTGATCGGTGTTATCCAGCGTGCCGGCGAGGATGTTGCCGAGGATGCTCCCGAGCGGATTGTCGACTTGAAAGCCATCGGCCCCTGCCGGCGTGAACGACGGCCCGGAGGAGTCTTGATTGTTGTCGGTACCCCCCGGGGTGGTCACGATGTCCGCGTCGAGCAGGGCAATCAGGTTCGCGGGCGCGAACGGAGTGGTCGTCGGGTTGCCGACGGTGATGCTGATGGTACCCAGATTGGCGGCGTTCAGGCCATTGCTGACCGAAACGCTGAAGCCCTGGCTGATGAAGTCCGAGAACGGCCCGCCGCTCAGATTGTTCGGACCAATGATGATGTCCTGCTGGAGCGCGGACGTCCCGTTGATCGCCGTATTGACGGCCGGCGACCACAGGAACAAGGTGAATTGGTTAATGTCGATGCTCAAGGCCCAGGCGGCGGTTGGTTGTACGAGGATCAGCGCAAAGCTGAGCCAAACGAGAAGAGCCGCCCCCAAGCCCATACGCGACGATGTGAACCGCCGAAACATATGGCTGCCCCCCTACTGAATGGTCTAGTACTTCTGGTAGAGGGGCTCCTCGCAACTCCTGTGCCTAGCCCGAAAGTAATGCAACGGCGCGTTTTTTTTTGAAGCGACTCGCGCCGTCGTAACCTCCAGCGACAGTGACGACTTTTCTTGCGATTTGCTTCGAGCGACGCCGCGCCGACCGTGGTCTGGTATGCCTTTGGATCTAGAAATGTAGTCCGCGAAGCGTCGTCAGCGACCCCGTGGAATAGCCCTCGCGACGATCCCGAAGCGGGAAATCGACGGCCCGGACTGCAGCACCTGAGCCATCCGCACCGGGCGGCAACGCGGCCGAGCTCACGGTGTCGGTGCGGTTGTCGATTCGCGCGAGATGGGTGCGACGTCGGCGCCATCGCCCAGACGATGTAGATCGAAGGGTCAACCGATAGTCCCATCGCCGCGTGTCGCCTCGGACACCTCTTCGAACGGCGCGCGGTCTGAGTGTCGTGACGCCAATGGTGGACTGGTCACGACCGGGGCGTCCGCGATCCAACGACGCGCACCATGCCCAGTCGCGCGCTCGCCAACGGTGGCGCTTCGCGCCGCTGTCAGGTTCACCGACAGCCGCTCCGGCCCGAGGGTCAACGAGCGCCTCGCGATCGTTACCGCGATCGACGCGCTGAAACCGTCGCGGTCCCCGCCGAACCTAGTCGAATGATCGAGTCGAACAAGATCACACTCGTGCGACGGCGGAACGACGACGGCGCAATAACCGCCATGAGGATTTGCGAAAACACTCGGCGTTTTCCGCGTGGCATACGCGTTGCTCCTCAGCCCACCAAACGGCCTCAGGCTCGGGCCGCTCTCAAAAGGAGGCACGCCGCCGTGCGTAAGCTCATCTTTGTGATCAGCAGTCTCGTGCTGGTCCTCATTCCCGCTGCGATCCTGTATTCGAAGAGAACCTCCGCCATTGCTTCCACCGGCGCCGTGAAGACGTTCGCCGTGGAGGCTCGCATGTGGGGCTGGACGCCAGCCACGATCGAAGTCGAAGAAGGCGATCGCGTCGTGCTCGACATCACCACCAAGGACGTCAAGCACGGCCTCAGCATCCCGGCGCTCGACCTCGACGTCGAACTCGCGGCCGGGAAGACCACCCGGGTGGAGTTCGTCGCCAAGCAAAGCGGCGACTACCGCTTCATGTGCAGCCGGTGGTGCTTCGCCGATCCGGCCAAGGGCACCGGGCACAACTACATGGAAGGCAAGCTCGTCGTCCGTCGCAAACCGGGCAGCGTGCACACCATCGAGGTGACCGAGTTCTACGGGAAGTTCTTCGATCCCCGCGTGATGCACGTGAGGCCCGGTGACAGCGTTCGCTGGGTCATGGGCTCGCGCGCCCATTCGTGGCACACGGTGACGTCGTGGGCCGATTCGCCGGTGGCGTTCGACTCTGGCGTGTTCAAGGACGTCTACGAGGTGAAGTTCGACAAGCCAGGCCTTTACAAGTACTTCTGCCACGTCCACCCGCTGATGCGGGGCATCGTGGCGGTCGACGCCCAGCTGCCGTCGGAGAAGGACCAGCAGCGGTTCCTCGTCTACCCACCGGAAGACGGCATCCCGGGTCCGTTGCCCAAAGTGGCGGGCGTGGGCGAGGTGTGGGCGGTGCTGCAGTGGGCCGAGCATCCCGAGAAGAAGTGGCCCGGCGCGACCGTGGTGATCGACGCGACGACCTTCCAGCTCAAGGACATCATCACCGCCGAGCACAGCAACCCACACGGCCTGTTCACGAACAAGACCGAGGACAAGGTCTGGATCACCAACTGGCAGTCGCGCTCGATCCTGACCATCGATCGCAAGACGCACCAGGTGATCAATCGGGCCTATCCCGGTGACTCGATCGCCCACTCGATGATGCATCCCAACGGGGAGAAGCTCTATGTCTCGCGGGCGTCCGAGAACATCATCTCGGTGCTGAACCCCGACACGCTCAAGACTGTAAAGGACATCCAGCTCGACAACGGGCCCCATGGGATCTGGATCACGCCGAACGGCAAGTTCCTCGTCGCTGCGGCCGTGCTCGACGACAAGCTCTCGGTGATCGACACCGAGAAGGACGAGTACGCCTATTCGATCCCGACCAAGCGGCTGCCGCTGTTCGCGTTCACCACGCTGGACAGCCGATACGGCCTGGTCGCGGCAGCGCTCGACAAGACGGTCCACGTCGTCGACCTCAAGGCCCGGAAGCAGGTGGCAGCCATCGAGGCTGGCGCGTTCCCGATCTGGCCGGCTCCGGCGCCCGACGGCAAGCACATCATGGCCATCAACACCGGTACACATGACATCTCGGTCATCGAGATCGACACCTGGAAGGTGGTCAAGACGATCCCGAATGTCGGCTGGGGTGCCCACGGCATGACCTTCGGCCTGAAGCAGGGCGGCGGCTGGTACGGCTATGTCGTCAACAAGTTCACGCACTACATCACGGTGGTGGACATGCAATCGCTGACGGTGGCCGGGTACATCCCGCTCCCGCCGGGCTACTACGGCGGGATCAGCCCCCTGGCGTTCCCCCGGGTGAAGTCGGTGGCGTACCCCTATCCCTGATGAGCACACGCTCCATGGCGACACGATTCTGCAGTCTGGTTGCTGGAGTCGTGGCGACCGTGGTGATCGGTGGAGTGGTCGCGAAGGCGGATTCAGGGGCGGCGGGCGGGAATCACTCGCACGCCGCCCCTGCCACGCAAGCGGAGTTGATGCAGCAGTACTCGAAGCTCGCCGCCGCCCTCGATGCGATGGCGACACATGACCCGGCCACGCTCGACGCAGCAATGGCCACTGGCCGGCCCGTCCTCATAGCCTTCCTCGATCGGGGATGCGTGGAGTGTCTGCGGATGATCCCGGTGATGACCCACCTCCAGCGGGACCTCGACAAGTCCGTAGCGATCGTGGTCATCGACACTGACGACAAGAGCGAGGGCTTCCGGAGAATCTATCGGCGCTTCTCGGTGTGGGCCGGACCGGCGTTCGTCGTGCTCGGTCGAGACGGCCGGCGCGTGGATCGCCTCGTCGGGCCACAGCCCGAGGCGTCGCTGCGAGCGCGTCTGGATGCAGTGATCGCGGCCGGGACGTCCGCGACGGTTCCGGAGCGTGGTCAGCCGAGCCCGAGTCCGGCCCCGACCGGGCCCACCCCGCAGAAGGCGAGCGGCAAGCCCACGCCGTAAGCCAGAGGCTCGCGGGGCACCTGGCATCTCGCCTTGAGCCTCATCTTCGAGACGCTTACCGCCCCAAGCAGCGCTTACTCACCCGTCCGGACGGGCGTCAGTAACGTTGCGCGTCCTGCGTCGGCAGCTCCGTGGCTATGCGGTGGATGACGCTCAGCGACGATCGCCCTTGCGGCCGGTCGCGACCCTTCGGTCAAGCTGGCGGGCGTAAATGTGGAGTGCTATCGGGACTCGAGATATGCCCAACCGTGCGTTGGCACCTTCTCACACATGTCGCGATAGACCTTTCGCCCCGTAGCCTTCGTATCGAAGCGATCCGTACCATCATCGGCCAGGCCCACCCGCTCGCGGTGGTGAGCGTCTCGCAGGCGCCCAACTCCGGCGCGCTGACGGCGTCCGAATCGACGTGCTCGGGTAATGGTATCCAGCGCGATCTGAGATCGTGGCCTTTGCTGGGCGAGGAGGCGATCGGAGCGTTTATTGTGGCGTCGTCACCTGGGCGTGACGACCGGGACACGTGGCGTGAAAACAGGGATGGCTGTGGCGCGAGTCGCCACAGCCATCCCCAAACGAACGTCGAGGCGACTTACGCGCGGATGCCGAGCCTGCGGCGGACGATCGGAGCGCCGGCAAGGGCCGTCGCGACGAGAACCAGGGTGGCTGGCTCGGGCGTGGCCGAAGGATCGGGGTTCGTGCCAGGATCGGTCGAGCCCGGCGCCATCATCAGATTGGCCAGGTCGAACGTCTCCGCGACGCCCGGGTGGTTCCCGGCCGTAATCGTGAACGAGTCGAACGGTGCATCGGACGTCCAGCCGAAGAAGCCATTGATCGGGCCGATCTGCTCGACGAACTCCGTACCGCCACCGGTCATGTTCATCGTGATGACCAGGGCCTGGCCTTCGAGCGCAGGTGCCGTATTCCAGGTACCGGCAGCGCCGCGCAGGCTGTCGAGCACGTAGGAGAACGTAGTGGATTCACCGCCGCTAACCGTGACGCGGTCGTGCCAATGGCCTGCCTCGATTTGCCCGCCGGAGGTGAAGACACCCGTCGACGGCTGAAGCCCGGCATTGTTGAATGGCTCGGTAACGAAACTCCCGACGGCGCTCATCCAGGCTGCCTCGCTCGAATACTCTACGACGACAGCGGATGCGCTCGTTGACCAGAGGACGACCGGCAGCAGTAACGCAAGTGACCATTTCTTCATTGACTACCTCCATCGATGGAGTCGTTTGGATTTACGTAGTCCCGGTAAAGGCACGGTTCGTGCCAGAGCTCGAACCGCTTACGTCGACGATAACTTCGCGATCACCGCGGCGAGACTACGTTACGGGATGGAAGCAAGGGCGACGTAGGTCAACCTATCGAAAGATCTAGATGGAATTCACGATCGTCGGTGATCGCGGACCAGCCACAGCCCGGCCGCGATCGCGGTCACGCCGCACAAGGTGAGCGGTAAACCCACGCCATAGCGTTGACGCTCGCGGGCCTTCTGCCGGAGCGCTCGGAGCACCAGTCGGTCTCCTGTGACCATTTCCTGGCGTCCAGCGATGTATTGCCGCAAGCGCTCCTGCATGTCGGAGGACATCGGACGCCGTCCCCATTGGACGTCGTCGCGCATCTGGCTGACGCGGGCGAGCTCGGCTTCGCCCTCGGCCACTCCCTGACGACTCTCCGCATATTCCTCGCGCTCGTCACGGTCGAGAAAAACCAGCGCGGCACCGGGCACCGCCTGCTCCAGCGCGACGAGCCACGGCTGGTCCATGGCTGGAAACACCAGGAGTGAGAGCCCCGCCAGCGCAACGACAGCACCGACCGAGATCAGGGCGCCGGTGAGCGCGCGCGCGCCGTGCTCGCGAACCCGCCGGTGGAGTCGAACGCCGCCGAGGATCACCGCGACG
>Ga0126384_10003096_pt1 | contig 10099 bp, 9 predicted proteins | sample PanSoiMetPlot_36_FD_92543 | JGI IMG/M metagenome (GOLD analysis project Ga0126384, IMG submission 92543) | Tropical forest soil microbial communities from Panama - MetaG Plot_36 | ecosystem: Environmental > Terrestrial > Soil > Tropical forest > Bulk soil | place: Panama | collected 2016-02-17 | reverse complement strand
TTGTGAGGGGGAGATGAGACAACTTTGCAGAGTATCAACGCACGTTCACTGCCACAAGTCTCTAAGTGGCACGATTTGAGAATGCAGAGACTTAGGGATAGCGCAGGGAGGAGGCGTTCGGGACCAATTGTCCGCTTGAACCACAGGCTGTACGGATTCGGTCACTATAGTCTGAGCAGCACTCTCCAATCAGTATGGTTAAAGACACCCCATGCTTCCGGGAATTCACGGTTTGCCTGAATGCGCGGCACTCAATGTCTCACGCAAGCCTAAATTCACAGGCCGCAGCTGCCGTTTGTTGAATAGAGCAACGGATGACAAAAATATTTTCCTTGCGCTTTGTAAGTTGTTGAGCAGACACAACTGAAAAAGTCGTAGAGCAACGGATGAACATTGCTTTTTCCGATCACCTGCGCCATCATCAAGACGTGCGTGCAAATTCCAATTCGGGAATCACTTGTTTTAGCGAGAAATCGCGCTCGACCAGCGGGAGCAGAGCGACCGGCTCCCTTACACCTCGCCGCGGCTCACAGATCGCCGGGGATCTTGGGGGATCACAGGGGATATCGGAGGGGATCAAAGAGGGGTATCCCCGGGGATCTCGCGGGGACCGCAACCCTAAGTCCTTTAGATTAGGGGACCCCAAAAAACATATAGGGGTAGAGACGCACTATGCTGCATCTCTACCCTTAACCCAGCTAAACCGTCGACTCGGAGCAGAATTGATTGAAAGCTTCAGCTAGCTTAAGCGCGATTGTGCGCGGATCGCTGGTTTCGATATCTGAGCGCTGCATCATGTATACGAGTTCGCCGTCTCTCAGTATGCCGATGGAGGGCGATGAGGGCGGATAGCCTGTGAAGTAGCTGCGGGCCTTTTCGGTCGCTTCGCGGTCCTGCCCCGCGAAGACCGTGATCGTCTGGTCCGGCCTGGATGAGTTTTGCAAAGCCGCTCGGACTGCGGGCCGCATTTTGCCGGCGGCACAGCCGCAGATCGAATTCACTACGACCATGGTTGTCCCTGGCTGCTTCACTGCGCTATCAACTTCGTCCGCCGTGCGCGTCTCTTTAATTCCAAGACGAGTAAGCTCCTCGCGCATCGGCATGACCATGACTTCTGGGTACATTCGCTATCCTCCAAGTATCTATTTTACTAGCGTTTTTGATTGCCTGGTTCTGGGAGGAACCACGTCAGCAAAACGAAGTCCACAGAGCGATGCGGTAATCTCATCTTCAGTGCAAATCCTGAGGGACATCCCACTCGCTTCGTATACGACGCTCAAGGTTGGCGGCCCAGCTCGGTACTTCGTTGAAGCACATAGCGAAACCGAAATCCTTGAGGCGCTTGCCTACGCGCGCGAACACTCGCTTGAAGTGTTCGTTCTGGGTGGAGGAAGCAATCTTGTCGTCTCAGATGCAGGGTGGCACGGGCTGGTGCTCAAGATTTCTATTTTGGGAATTGACACGGTCCCGAAGGACAGTCGTCTGCTATTTACCGCAGGCGCCGGCGAGGACTGGGACACTCTCGTCGCTCGATCCGTCGAGCACAATTGCGCCGGCATCGAGTGCATGAGCGGGATTCCAGGAACTGTAGGCGGGACGCCAGTACAGAACGTCGGTGCGTACGGACAGGAAGTAGCTGAGACCATCACAACGGTTCGCGTCATCGACGTGACTTCCGGTGATACTCGGGACCTCTCCAACTCCGAATGCGGTTTTCTATACCGCACGAGCATATTCAATACATCGCAAAAGGGCCGATACATAGTTACTCGTGTCTCATACGCGCTCTTGCCTGGCCGTGCTCCTCGCTTTGAGTACGCCGATTTGAAACGATACTTCGCGTCGTCTTCATCGAGCCCAACGTTGTCGCAGGTGCGGAACGCAGTCCGAGAGATTCGTGCGAGTAAGGCCATGCTGATTGCTCCAAACGAAGAGAACTGCCGCAGCGCGGGATCGTTCTTCAAGAATCCGATCATTTCGCCTGCCGAGTACGATCGAATCGCTTCGCTTCCGCAGTGCGTCGATCAAAACCCACCCAGGTACCCTGCTCCCGAAGGGCAAGTGAAAATCTCAGCGGCCTGGCTCGTAGAAAAGGCAGGCTTTCATAAAGGCTTCGGCAATGGTCGAGTCGGGATTTCGAGCAAGCACACGCTCGCGATCGTGAATCGTGGTGGCGCCACCGCAGCGGAGATCGTTGAATTCAAGAACAGAGTGCAGCAGGGAGTGTTTAAAGTATTCGGAGTGCAACTTCATCCCGAACCAGTCTTCGTGGGGTTCTGAGATGCTGGTGGCGGCTAATGGCCGGAGTCCTGTTCGGTGGCAAGTGGCAACTCACAGCGTCATAATCTAGATAGCTGTCACGCCCGTACTTCTAAAGAATCTAATTATTGGGGCACAATAACCCATGTTGATCAAGAAGCCATCCGACATACCTTCCTCTGAGATCACTTCCAAATCGCTGTATACGGATCGCCGCAAGTTCATGACGGGAGCTGCAGCTTTTGGAGCTGCACTTGCAACTGCGGGCTGCGAGATCGTAAAGCCGTCCCAGGCAGTCAGTGCAAATACGAAACTGACGACGACCAGGAGTCCCCTGAGCACAACTGAGACTCCGACGCCGTTCAAGGACATCACCAACTACAACAATTTCTACGAATTCAGCACGGACAAGTACGGCCCGGCAGAACTATCACGTAAATTCCGCTCAAGCCCATGGACAGTGAAGGTTGGTGGCGCGGTCAAAGAGAAGAAAACCTACGACATCGACGCCTTAATGAAACTGGCCACGCTTGAAGATCGGATTTACCGACATCGCTGCGTAGAAGGCTGGTCGATGGTGATTCCCTGGGTCGGCTATTCGCTGAGCAATTTGATCAATCAGCTTCAGCCGACATCGAAGGCGAAGTACGTGATGTTCACAACGCTCATGGATCTTGGCCAATTCCCCGGTCAGCGCTCGCCAGTTCTCGATTGGCCTTACACCGAAGGCCTCCGCATGGACGAGGCTATGCATCCTCTCACCCTGCTCACGTTTGGCCTCTATGGTGAAACTCTCCCGAATCAGGACGGAACGCCGGTTCGCATCGTCATCCCATGGAAGTACGGCTTTAAGAGCATCAAATCAATCGTCAAGATCGACTTCGTCGACTATGAGCCACCGACAGCTTGGAACAAGGCAGCGCCCAACGAATACGGTTTTTACTCGAACGTGAATCCCAACGTCGATCATCCACGTTGGAGTCAGGCGACAGAGCGCCGCATCGGCGAATTCCGCAAGCGCCCAACCTTGATGTTCAACGGCTACGGCGATCAGGTCGCGAGCCTCTACAACGGCATGGATTTGAAGAAGCATTACTGAATGCCGCGCCGCTGGATCGTCCTGCTTAAAGCGATCGTGTGGGTGCTTTGCCTTTGTCCAGTGAGTCTCCTGGCCTGGAAGGCAACTCATGACGAGCTTGGAGCGAATCCGCTGAGCGAAGTCACGCTCTCAACCGGTCACTGGACGCTCTATCTCCTGCTCACCACACTTGCGATCTCGCCGCTACGCAAGATCACTGGCCTGAATTGGCTAATTCGCTTTCGTCGCTTAGTCGGCCTGTTTGCGTTTTTCTACGGCTGCCTTCATCTGATGACTTATCTGTGGTTCGACAAGTTCTTCGACGTGCATGAGATCGTGAAGGACATCTATAAGCGCCCCTTTATTACGGCGGGAATGACTGCGTGGACCCTGATGTTTCCTCTAGCACTCACATCCACTGCAGCCTCGATTCGCTGGCTCGGAGGAAAGCGTTGGCTGGCGCTCCACCGGTTGGTGTACGCAAGCGCGATTGCGGGCGTGGTGCACTTCTGGTGGCTCGTGAAGCGGGACCTCACACGGCCAGAGATAATGGCGGCGATCCTTGTATCGCTCCTCAGCTTTCGCGTCACTGATCGATTGCTGTCAAATCGCGCGGTCCAAACCTCAGCTGTCGGCCAAGAACGATGAGATGACCTGAATATCCCTCGGCACACGTTGACGCTTTCAACTCCGGTTATCTTCGGAACCTCAACACGACCGAGAAGAAGCAACAGTTCCATTTCTGAATAACGAACCCTGGGAGTGCGTGAAATGGTTGCGAAATGCGCCAATCCTGAGTGCAATGGACGATTCACCTACTTCGGTACCGGAGAACTCCTGGTAAAAACCAGCCCGGTGACCGGACAACAAGAACTGTTCTGGCTCTGTTAACGCTGTGCTGGGGAATGGCAAGTCCCCGATGACATGATTCGGTTGAGACCTGCGGCATCCGCGAGTAAACGCAAGACGGCCGCAGCTTAGCCAGAGATCATCGCCACAACAAGAAGAAAAAGGGCTGCAGGATTGCAGTCCTTTTTACTTTGTCAAGAAAGTTGTGTCTATTGCGGAATGCTGCCGGTTGCTCCCGACGATCCGCGACGATGCCTCCTGGGCTGCGGCTGCCTATTTCCTGCAGGCCTTCCGTTGGCTGCGGACTGAGTCCAAAAAAACTTTAGGGGACGCTCTTCGCGTCCCCTGTTTTTACTTTGCCGTGTCAGCTGTTACTTTTTCTTCTTTGCTGACTTCTTCGCGGCTTTCTTCTTGGTTGCCATTTTCTATTCTCCCTTTCGATTGTTCAATCGAGTTCGCAACGATGTTTTGTTGCAATTGTTGAATGTATAGAGTCATTGAAAAACTATGTCAAGCAAAAAATGGTTGACGTAAGTTGCTCTTTGAGTTCTCGCTCACGCGAAAAGTTGCCCGATCAACTCATCACGAACCATTTTTCATTCTTCGATCGTGTAGTTCGCACGTGAAATCAAATTGGCGATCACTTGATTACCCCGCTTTTTATCAGCCTTTGCGCGATCATCAGAAAAATTCCTTGAAGACTGTCGTGCCATGCATGCGCCATCATTCCTGGACGGAGACTCTTGCGCAGAATGGCCAACGTGCCGAACATCGCCCCATAAATAAAAATTAGCAACATGCGTCTTTTGCCCTCATATCCGTGCGAAAGACCGAAGACTGCAGCCGAGACCAACATGCCGACCCAAACGTTTCGCAACAGAGTCGAGAACTGTCGCTGGAAATATCCGCGGAATACGATTTCCTCCACGAAGCCCGCGGTTGTGCTCATGCAGATCCAAAGAATAAGTTCGAGCGCATTGTGAGGAGCCAGTAATTCAATCGTCTTCTTCCCTTCATCGATCGCACCTGGACTGGCCATGTGCATTGCAAAACCCAATCCGATGAGAACCGCGTACGCAAGAATCCAAAAGCCAAAGGCAACCGCAACGTCGAGAAAGAAATCCTCCGACGTATTCCACCTTCCACCGATTACTTCGCGCAGCTTCATCCGTGCGAAGCGCATCCCTAAATACGTCAAGCCCAGAAGCACTAACTCCGTGGCAATCGTGACGCTGTAAAAGACAATGTGTCCGTGTCGTTTTGCGAATTCACCCTGCTTATCAGCGCCGCTGTAAGACATAAAGAGCATCGCTCCGACTAAGACCAACGTATAGCCGTATTGCCACAGAGGAGGGCGCTGCGACGCTGCATCAGCTGGCTGCCCAAGAGTTCCACTCAGGGCTGAAGGGGAAGTGGTGAAGTCGTTCAATGAAGGTCCTTGTGAATCAAGTGGCGTGTGCAGGCCATCTTATAATGAAGAGCTTGGCTTTCCACCAATCCAGTTCGATATTCACTGACCTGTTGTGAACTGCACATCGCTCTCGAGGCCATTATGGATGAAGTAGTCATTGTTTCCGCAGTACGAACACCAATCGGCAAGTTTCAAGGCTCTCTTTCCGAGCTCAGCGCACCACAGCTTGGCGCGTTGGTCGTGAAGGAGGCTGTGAGCCGGGCGCATCTCGAACCTAAACAAGTAGACGAGTGCATCATGGGAAATGTGATCTCGGCGGGGTTGGGACAGAATCCCGCGCGACAGGCAGCACTCAACGGTGGATTGCCTCCTGAGGTCGCGGCACTCACCATCAACAAAGTTTGTGGCTCCGGATTGAAGGCGATCGGTCTCGCAGCACAGGGTATTCAGACTGGGAATGTGGAGATCGTAGTTGCAGGTGGGATGGAATCGATGACGAACGCCCCCTACTTGCTTCCCCAGGCACGCAAAGGATATCGGCTGGGCAATTCGCAGATCGTGGATTCCATGGTGAATGACGGTCTGTGGGACGTTTACAACAACTACCACATGGGAATGACCGGCGAGAACGTTGCCGAGAAGTACGGCATTACCCGCGAGCAGCAGGATGAGTTTGCGGTGAACTCGCATCGCAAGGCAATTCAGGCGTGGAAAGAGTGTCGCTTCAAGACACAAGTGATGCCCGTGGAGCTTCCTGCCCGCAAGAAGGGCGATCCGCCGGTAATCTTCGATAAGGATGAAGGTCCACGCGAGGACACAACTGCCGAAACGCTTAAGTCGTTGAAGCCGGCCTTCAAGAAAGACGGCACCGTAACCGCCGGCAATGCTTCTACCATCAACGACGGAGCCGCTGCAGTAGTCGTGATGTCGGCACACAAGGCCAAAGAACTTGGGCTTCAACCGATGGCGCGCATAGTTGCGCAGGCCACCAGCGGAGTCGATCCGAAGTGGGTGATGATGGCGCCCGTGGATGGCGTGCGTAAGCTGTGGAAGAAAACGGGATGGAAGCCGGAAGATGTCGATCTTTACGAGCTCAACGAGGCATTCTCTGTGCAGTCAGTCGCGGTAGTGCGCGAGCTCGGGATCGACATGAACAGAGTGAATGTCAACGGCGGAGCGGTCGCTCTCGGTCATCCCATCGGTGCAAGCGGGGCGCGCGTGCTGGTGACGTTGCTTTATGAGCTAATCCGCAGGAATGCGCACAAGGGAATCGCGGCACTCTGCTTGGGTGGCGGGAATTCAGTCGCGATGGCAATCGAGCGCTAAGCCAAAGCAAACCACGAAGGTCACGAAGGATCAGTTTTACTTCGTGCTCCCTCGTGTCCTTCGTGGTTTCATCCGGTTTTTTTCACTCTACAACCACAGACTTAGACAAATGCCGTGGCTGATCCACGTCCCTGCCCTTCAGCACGGCAACGTGATATGCGAATAGTTGCAATGGCACAACTTCCAGAATCGGCTGCAACAATACCGGCACATCCGGCACCTCGATCACATGCGGCGTCTCCTTCGGTGTTTCAATATCGCCTTCGCTGATCACAGCAAGCACCGGAGTACCGCGCTCCACGATCTCACGAATGTTTGAGATCGTCTTGTCATAGCGCACACGCGAAGCCGGGTCGGATTTATCGCGGGTAGCGAGCACAACCAGGGGCAGGCTCTCGTCGATCATTGCGCTCGGGCCGTGCTTCATCTCGCCAGTTGGATATCCCTCTGCGTGAATGTATGAAACCTCTTTAAGCTTGAGGGCACCCTCGAGCGCAATCGGATAGTCGATGTCACGTCCGAGAAACAGAAAGGACTCGTACTGGGCAAAGACGCGCGCCAAGGCCAGGCACTGTTGATCCTGTTTCAGCACGCTCTGAATCTCATCCGGCAGCTTCCGCGCTTTTCGCAACGCGGCATCGACAGCCGCATCGGAGCTTCCCCGCACTCGGGCAATGTGACCCGCCAACAGGAAGAGGGCTGTCAATTGCGTGGTGAAGCTTTTTGTTGCTGCGATCGATGTTTCAATGCCAGCGTAGGTGAGAAGCATGGCGTCGGCGTCGCGCGTGAGAGGTGTGTCGGCCACATTGCAGATGGCCAGCGTCTTTGCGCCTTTTTTTCTTGCAACGTGAAGCGCCGCTACCGTATCTACCGTGGTGCCTGATTGCGAGATGAACACCGCTAGCTCATGGGGTTCAACAATGGGATCGCGATAGCAGTATTGGCTGGCAAAATCGACTTCTACCGGTATGCCCGTCATGCGCTCGATCATGAACTCGCCTGCGAGGCCTGCATGGCGACTGGTTCCGCTGGCAGCAATGTCAATCTTGCGCAGCTTCTTCACTTCCGCGTCGCTGATACCCGATCCGGGCAGCGCAATATGACCTGCGCTGTTGACGCACACCTCGATGGTCTCGCGCACCGCTTCAGGTTGCTCGTAGATCTCCTTGAGCATGTAATGGGGAAAACCATTCTTGTCGGGCTTTGGTCTCTGATTGATCATGAAATGTCGATTCTAACGAAGGACGAACAGTTACCCCTTTGCCATTTGCCCACCAACCATCGTGTGCGCAACCTCGCCTTTCTCCGAGAGCAGAACCAGATCGGCATCGGTTCCAGCAGCAAGTTCTCCCTTGCCATCCGCACCTATCAACTGCGCCGGATTCCGTGTAACAAGAATCAAGCTCTGTTGCAGACTCCAGTTTGCGAAGTTCATCACGTTCCGTACGGCGCGATCTAACGTAAGTACGCTGCCAGCTAATCTTCCTTGGAATTCAGCCCGATCACCACGCACTTGCACTTGAAAAGATCCAAGCTGATAAGTTCCATCCGGCATGCCCGTGGCGCTGATTGCGTCCGTAATGAGAACAGCGCGCTCCGCGCCCTTAGCCTTCAGAAACACTTCAACGATTGCAGGTGCTACGTGGACACCATCCGCGATGACATCTGCCATAAGCCGATCATCGCTGAGCACGGCGCCCAGGATACCGGGCTCGCGATGATCGAGGCCACGCATTGCATTAAACGTGTGTGTGGCACTGACCGCGCCAGCAGCGATTCCCTTTCTCGCTTCCTCAAAAGTCGCATTGGAATGCCCAATGCTCGCGTAGACGCCGCGTTCATGGGCGTGACGAATGACGTCTGCAGCAGCGCCCAGCTCTGGAGCGATAGTCATCATCTTCAGCGTGCCGCCGCTTGCATCGAGAATACGTTCGAATAGGTCGATGGTCGGCGGGATCAAGTACTCCGGAGGGTGAACTCCACATTTTGCAGCGCTTATGAACGGCCCCTCCAGGTGAATGCCCAGCGGACGCGCTCCCACATGCACGTGCTCAGCGTCTTCAGCGGAGATCATGTTGCCCAAACGATCCACCGCTCCCAGGATTCGATCCATTGATGCCGTGACTGTGGTCGGCAAATAGCTAGTCACGCCGTGCTTCGCCATTGCCTTCTCGAAGGCCACTCGACCTGAGGGATCGTCCTGCATCACGTCGTGTCCAGCTCCCCCATGTACGTGGATATCAATGAAGCCCGGCGCAATCACCAAATCGGGAAAATCGAGATGTTTAACCCCTGCCGGAACTTCCAGACCGCCGCGCGGGCCCAGACTCTCGATCCTGTCATCCTCGATCACAACCACAGGATCTTCAATAGCGTCGGTTGGAGTAAACAGCCGCGCTGCCGTGATGCATGTCTTCATCGTGAGTGTGTCATTGTAAAGAATCGCGCCGAATTGGACTCTGGTTTATACTCCCTGCGCCCATGCTCTTTCGAACTCTCAGTGCCGCCGTTTATGGGATCGATGCCAACCTGATCGATGTCGAAGTCGACGTCGGCGAACATCGCAGCGAAAAAGAGAACTTTATGACTGTCGGATTGCCCGATGCGGCTGTCCGTGAGAGCAAACAGCGGATCCAGGCAGCGTTGAAGAACTGCGGCCGCGAAATGCCGCAAACCAAGGTAACGCACAATCTCGCTCCCGCCGATCTCAAGAAAGAGGGTTCAGGCTTCAACCTGCCAATGGCTCTGGGAATCCTCGGCACGTACAACGGACTGCTCAAGCCAGAACTACCAGACTATGTTTTTGTTGGAGAGCTAATGCTTGATGGCAGTGTTCGCGGCATTCGCGGAGCTCTGCCCATTGCGATCGCCGCCCGCGCGCGCAAGATTCCCAATCTCGTAGTACCCGAAACCAATGCTCGCGAAGCGGCAGTCGTGAGCGGAATCAAAGTCTACCCTGTTCGCTCGTTGCTTCAGGTCATTCAACGGATCAACAACGGAAACGGCGTCGCTCCCGTCGAAGTGAACACGGCTGAATTGCTGGATCGCGCGCAACAGTTCACGGTCGACTTCAAAGACGTGCGCGGGCAGCAATCCGCAAAGCGGGCATTGGAAGTTGCCAGCGCCGGCGGGCATAACATCCTCATGATCGGGCCTCCCGGATCGGGAAAGACAAT
>Ga0126384_10003094_pt1 | contig 10101 bp, 7 predicted proteins | sample PanSoiMetPlot_36_FD_92543 | JGI IMG/M metagenome (GOLD analysis project Ga0126384, IMG submission 92543) | Tropical forest soil microbial communities from Panama - MetaG Plot_36 | ecosystem: Environmental > Terrestrial > Soil > Tropical forest > Bulk soil | place: Panama | collected 2016-02-17 | reverse complement strand
CCGCTGCAGGTCAAGCTGCTGCGCTTCCTGCAGGAGCGCGAGATCGAGCGGGTGGGCGGGCGCGACGTCATCCCCATCGACGTGCGGGTGGTGGCGGCGAGCAACCAGAGCCTGGAAGAAGCACTGCGCAGCGGTCGCTTCCGCGAGGATCTGTATTACCGCCTCTCCGTGGTCACGATCCACCTCCCCCCCCTGCGCGAGCGCGGGGAGGACGTGGTGCTCCTCGCCAACGCCTTCCTGCGCCGCAACTCGCACGCCCTCAAGCGGAAGGCGCGCTTCAGCCCCGAGGCCCTCGAGGCCATCGTGAAGTATCCCTGGCCGGGCAACATTCGCGAACTGGAGAACAAGGTGCATCGCGCCGTGATCATGGCCAGCGGCCGGGTCATCGGACCTGCCGACCTGGACCTCAATCCGTCGGCCACCGTGGACGCGCTACCCACCCTCCGCGAGGCGCGTGATCAGAGCGAGCGTCGCTTGATCGTCAACGCGCTGGTGCGGAGCCGCGGCAACATCAGCCGCGCCGCGCGCACCCTCGACATCAGCCGTCCCACGTTCCACGACATGCTGGCCAAGCACAGCATCGACGCGAAGGAGTTTAGATAGACCCCGGCGAAACAGATCGCGATGGAGTGAATGTCGGGCCGACGCGCGGCGCATCGCTCAGCCGCGCCCGCCTACGAGCGTATCGAACTGGCCGGCCAGGACGGCGGCCAGGCGCTCTCGGCTGAACGCCTCCAGTCGCCGGGGATCCGCGGCCAGGGAACCCAGACGGCCGGACATCCAGGCTCGATAGGCGGTGACCAAGGTGTTGTTCAGAACATGCAAATCTCCCGGCTCCACGACCCAGCCCCCGCCCGTGTCACGCAAGACCTCCGCGGTGGCGCCCTCCGGCACGAGCGCGAGGACCGGTCGTGTCGTCCTCAGGTATTCGAAGAGTTTGGCGGGCACGAGATTGATGGTGTCCGGCGAGGCCTGGAGGAGCAACAGCACGCTCGCGCGACTCTGCTCGAGCAATGAATCCTGATAGGACAGGCGCGGCCGGAACTCGACGTTCGCGGCGAGCCCCGCCTGTCGGACGGCTTCCTGCATGACCGCCGACTCGCCGAAGGGCCCGGCGCCCAGGAAGCGGATGCGAATGCGCGACCGCTCCATCCCGCCCTCCGCCACCGCCCGCCGCACCGCCTCAAACACCGGCCGCGGATCGCGAAAGTTCTCGTTGATGGAGCCCGCATGGACGATGAGCATCTCCTTCCCCGGCTCCTCCGCCGGCGCGGCGATGTGCGCGAAGTCCCCCTCGTCGTATCCGTTGGGGATGGTGAGGAAGGCTTCCCGCGGTCTCCCCGGGTAGCGGGATGCGAGCATGTTTCGCAGCCGCGTGGTGCTGGCCACGATCCGGTCCGCCCGCGTCACCACCCGGTGCTCGAGCCGGCGGGCGGCGAACTGTCCGATGCGCGTCGTGCCGGGCTCCGGCGGGTCTTCGTACCAGGGATCCCGGAAATCCACGACCCAGGGCACCCGCGCCCGGCGCACGAGGGAGAGGGCGATGAGGTGCGCGGTGGCGTGCGGACTGGTCGAATAGATCACGTCCACGGGGTCATTCCGCACGATCCGGCGCCCCGCGGCCACGGCCCATGGCCACCAGCCGATCCACCGATCGGGAATGGCCAGGATGGACGGGTAGTGGCCCCGCACGGCGAGGTGACGCTTCACCTCGACGAAGGGCGTGCGCACTACGCGGACGTCGGCGGGAACCTGCCCCTCGAGCTGGGGATCGACGGTGTCGTAGGCGCCCCGATCGAGGGTGAGGACGGTGACGCGCCAGCCGAATCGCCCGAGATAGCGGGTGTGCTTCAAGGTCCGAAGCACACCGCTGCTGCTGCTCTCCGGCGGGTAGTGATAGGCAATGAAGAGCGCGTGCTTCACGAAGGTCGCCAGGGAGGAAGATAGGTGATGCTGTTGCTGAAACGGTCCAGGCGACGTCTCTCTTGTTCCTTGTCTTTTTTCAAGCGACCGTGGAGAATTGGAATCATGCAATGGTCGAAAGCAAGTATTCTAGCTCTCGTCGGTCTCGCCTTTCTCCTCGCTTGGGTTCGTCCAGTTCTCGCCGACGATCCGATGCCGAGCCGTGATCCCGCCGTGTTCAAGTTGCAACTTCGTCAAGCCTCGTTGCTCTGCAAGAGGATGGCGCAGGAAATCCAGAGTCTTCCTTCAGATGACCCCGCGCCCGTCGACCCTGCCCTCAAAGGTCGCGCTCACCAGGCCTACGCTCTGCTGCGAGCCGCCCGGTGGGGAATGGAACTAGCCAAGCAGCGCGAGGAATCGTACCAGGATCCCATGCTGGACTTGGCATATAAGCGGGTGGACCAGGCGTTCAACCTCGCCCGTTACCCCGTCGACTTCACGGGAGCTCCCAGATCCGAATACATCAGCAACTCCGTCCAGAACCTCAACCAGGCGATCCGCCTGATCAATCAAGCCTTGGTCATCTTGCCTTGAAACACGGTCCACGTCTGCAGATCGTATAGATCGGGCCGCGAGCGTCCCAGCAGTCGCTTGACGGCGCGCTTGACGGTGCCCAGCCCTCCGGGCTTGGCCGATGCGCGGCGTGGCCCGCTTCCCGTCCACGGCTTCACCATGGTCATGATCTCTCGATGGACGCCCGATCCCACCGAGCTCACGCTGGAAAACTCGAAGATGCCACCGGAGCCCACGAAGAGCACCTCGTGCCCATATGGCGTGACGAGGCTCTGTCGGAGGTACGAGGCCCGAGTGCGATAGATGACGTCGTAGCGCGGGGCACTCGCCGCTCTTTCGTCCGTCGCCGTCACCGTGACCCGGGGTCCTGCCTTGGCGACCTCGATGCCCGTCGACGCCCCCTTGATCCGAATCAGGCCCCGGTAGTCCCCAGGGTAGCCGGCGAAGTACTCCGCGCCCTTTGTGACATTCGCCGCCAGCAGCTGGACGAGCTCCCCCACCGTTGGCGCGTCGACCTCGCCCGCGCGATTGACTCGCCGGATGGCGTCGTCATAGACGCGACGAAGCTCGTCGGTGTTCAGCCGCCCCCGCACTTCGTTCCGGAGGATCTGGCCGCTGTCCACCGCGAACCCGGGGGCGATGTCCACCACCCGCGTCGGCCCCGTCCTCCCCGCCAGCTTCGCGAACGCCTCGGTCGGGCGCTCGGCGTTGTGCACGGGCTCGTTGCACCAGAACAGCTCCTCGTCGAGGAACGCCACGTCCGCCGCGAAGGGAAACCCGAAGCGTGGCTCCAGCTTCTGGATGATCCTTGCCCACGCGCGATTGAAGTATGCCTGGCGCTTGGCCGCGGTGGCCGCGCGGTCCTTTCCGGGCAAGACATAGCAATTGGGGAAGTGGGAGGCGGTGCCGTAGCCACAGAAGACGTAGTCGGGCCGCCCGTAGAGCTGCCGGATCAGCCGGAAGAACTTCTGCTGGATCGCCTCTGGGGCCGCGTGCAGCGAATCGTTCACGTTGAGGCAGGTCTCGCCGTTCGCAGACATCGCCATGAGCGTGTCGTCGGCATAGGTCTCCATGATCCGGCACCGCACCCCGGAACCCAGCTCTGTCTCTCCCTCCGCTCCACACTCGATGACTTCGAACCCGAGGCCTCGGATACCCTGGGCGAGCTCGGAACCCGCGGCGACGAGGATTTTCGATCCCCGGAACACCTTCAAGGTCGGGGAATGGAAATGATCGTGATGGCCGTGCGACACGTACACGTAGTCGATGCGGCGATCGCGCACCGCCTCGACGTAGGGCAGCGGGTACGGCCACCACTGCGCGCCGAAGCACGGCCCGTTCCACCACGGGTCCGAGACGATGCTCAACCCGTTGGCCTCGATGAGGAGGCTGGCGTGCCCGATGAACGTGATCCTCATCTTCCTCGATCTCCTTCAGGGTGTGCGCACGACTTCCTCGATTATAGTCACGATCGCTCCTCCTCCCATGCTTCGCGAGGCGCGCGGTGCGGGAAATGTTCAGCCCGGTCTCGACCCCCTGCTAGGTTGGATTGAGGTTCCTTCCATCACCTCCCTGAGGATTGCGCCATAGCCTCGCCCCTTGCCGCTCGGCTGCGGTCCGTCATTCCGCGGGGGTTCCCCCTTCGCGATTCCCGCGTCGTGACGAGCGTCCCGCTGACGCTCCTGGCCATCCTTCTCGTCGGCTGTGCGGGACCATCAGGCTCGCTGCCTGGACGCTACTATCGTCTGATGGAAGCGGGGATGCCCCCGTAGAGCGACGTCTCGAGACGGCGGAGCCGACCGCCGGACTGGGGGAACTGGAAGCCGCGCCTTCCCTCAAGGACTTTCCGTCGTCCATCCTCGCCGCAGTCATCCTCTACGCGTCGGAGCATCCCGCCAATACCGCGCGAGGCGATCCGCGCTGGCTCCGGCTCGCCCTGCGTATCGGCGATCTCCTCGCCGCGGAGGGCGCGCAGCGACGCCGGCATTCCCCAGGACCTGCCGCAACACTCCTATCGCATGCGGGTGCCCCAGACCATTGCGCTGTCCGGTCTCACCAGTGCCCAGCCGGTAGCCAACCAGTTCTTTCTCGACCGACAGTGTCATCTGAGCATCTTCCATGAGAAGCTAGGGCTGATCGTAAGCGGCGCCAACTCGAGCGCCAAGCCGACCTGGCCATCTTCAGGGAGACGGTGAGAGGACGAACGAGTCACTTGCCGATCAACACCACGCTCAGAGTGAAACCCGGGCGCGATAGCCTCTCCCTCGCCTACAATACCGTCTTTGCCGATCTCGAGATGCCGGAGCCTTCCCGTCAGCAGGTCGCCTTCCGTTTCGCCGTCACCGGCCACAGGAGGTGGGTGGGCGGTTTCGCAAGCAAGATATCCGGTTCGTGCTCGAGGCGGCAGAATAGTCATGTCCCTGGCACACGTCTTGCTCGTGTTTCGCCCGGAGGCCCGTCGAGATGACCGCCCGTGATCCCTCGCCCCGTCTCAAGGTCCTCTTCTTCTCCCAGCCGTTCGTGTATCCCGCCGACACGGGTGGCAAGATACGCACGAGCCAGACCCTCCGCCACCTGCGCGAGGTCTTCGACATCACGCTGGTAAGCAATGTCGATCCCAAATCCGACCTGCCACACCTCCATCAGATGGATCCGCTGTGTCACGATTTCCATCCCGTGCCTCGCTCGACGGTGACCAAGTACTCCGTCGCCTTCTATCTGAAGGTGCTGGCCTACTCGCTGTCGCGGTATCCCGTCACCGTGCTCGGCGATTATTCACGGCACACGGTGGCCAAGCTTCACGACCTTCTCACTACGCGCCGCTACGACCTCGTGATCTGCGACTTCCTCCAGCCCACCCTCAACCTGCGAGCCCTACCCACCCCGCGCACCCTGCTCTTCGAGCACAACGTCGAGTCCATGATCTGGGAACGTCATTACCGAACCTGCCAGCACCCGATCCTCCGTCTGTTCTGGTATCTCCAGTGGCGCAAGATGCAGCGCTACGAGCGACAGGCATGCGCCCGCTTCGACGGCATCGTGGCCGTCTCCGAACTCGACAAGCAGGTGCTCGAGCGCGACTACGGGGCACGCAACGTGCACGCCGTGCCGACGGGGGTGGATACGGACTTCTTCCGCCCCTACCCCGAGCCGCCCGACGAGAACAACCTCGTCTTCCTGGGCGCCATGGACTGGCTTCCCAACGAGGACGGCATGCTCTTCTTCGCGGACGAGGTACTGCCGAGGCTCCGCAAGCTCGTGCCCACCGCCCAAATCACGGTGGTGGGACGCAACCCCTCCCCGAAGCTCCTCGAGCGGACGCGCATGCATCCGGAGATCCGCGTGGTAGGACGAGTGGAGGACGTCCGGCCTCACGTGGCCCGCGGCGCCCTCTTCGTCATCCCTCTCCGCATCGGCGGCGGCACGCGCATCAAAGCCTACGAAGCCATGGCCATGGGCAAGGCGGTGGTGTCGACCCGCATCGGAATAGAGGGCCTGCCCGTCCGCGACGGCGAGAACGTCGTCCTTGCCGATCAGCCGGGGGAGTTCGCGAATGCGGTGGCCCGGCTCCTCAAAGATCGCGCGGAGCGCGACCGGATCGGGCACAACGCGCTCGCCTACATCCACGAGAACGTGAGCTGGCGCCGCGCCGCCGCGGCCTTCGCGGACATTTGCACGGGGGTGGCCCGTGCCTAGCCCCCGGTGCGGCCGTCAAGGCGGCCGCCCCCCCGGTTCATGCCCGACGGCATGATCCAGCTGGTACACGCGTGTCCTGTCCGAGGCGATGGGACCGGAAGGCCGGGTGCACAGCTTCGAACCCCTCCCCGCGACGTTTGCGCTCCCGAGCCACCCCCTGCGTCGAGGTCACGGGCGACCTGGACGCGGCCGGGTCATCCAGCTATCGGATCATCTCGAGTCTGGGGCGCTGGGGCCACGAGCCCTTCTGGCTCGACGCCGGCCGGCCCGTCCGTCGCTGCGCCGGCGATCGCTCGGTGAACTGATTCTTCCTCACCGACGCCCACCGAGCGCGGCTGGCCGCTCGAGGCCTCCTCGCCGCTCGATTTCTCACCCTGCCGGCCGGCCCCCAATCTCGTCCTTGACGAGGCCCACGATCTGCCGCCGGTCATACCGGCACGCCACCGCCTCGCGGGCGGCGCAGCCAAGCGCCTCTCGTTGAGGCGGGTCGCGCAGGAGCTCGATGCACCCGTCGGCGAAGGCACGAGCGCCGTCACGCAGGATGATCTCGACACCGTCGCGAAGCTCCAGTCCCTCCGCGCCTACCACCGTGGAGACGACCGCTTTGCCATGGGCAGAGGCCTCGAGGATCTTGATCCGAGTGCCGCCACCTGACAGGATGGGACAGCAGACGATGGCCGCCCGTCGATAGAGCAGCTTCAGGTCCGGCACGAAGCCCGTGAATTCCACTCCCTCCGGACGCTCCGCGAAGCTCGGGATCCGCTCCGGCTTGTTGCCGGCCACGATGAGGCGGGCGTCGGGACAGGCTTCTCGCACGAGGGGCCAGACGTCCTTCAAGAGAAAGTCGGCGGCGATGATGTTGGGACCGTAGGCGTAGGTGGCCACGAGGAGGAGCGATCGCGAGTCAGGCTCCGTGCCGTACTCGGCGGGAATGCTCACGGCGTTGGGAAGCGTGACGACGCCCGGGAGCCTCCAGCGCGTGGCGAGATAGTCACGATCGACATCGGAGCACACGAAGGACTTGCGGGCGAGCTTGATCGCGCGGCGCTCCCCGGACACGAGGGCGGGCACCTGCAGGTAGTATAGAAACTTTCCCAGCCAGAAGGGTGGCCGCCTGAGCTGGCGCACCACCTTCACGTGGTCTATGTCGTCGAGGTCGAGGTACATCGGAGGCAAGGGACGCCGGGTGAGGAGAGCGGGGCACATGGAGTCGAGCCGGTGAACGAAGATCGCCTCCGGGCGAGCGTCCAGCGCGGCCTCGAAGGCGGCGACCTGGGTGGGCCCTGCCGTCCCCGCGTAGAGCGACTGGGCGAAGAAGCTCGCCGCTGGGCGGAGGTAATAATTCACGAATCCCCGGGGATCGTCCGAAATGGCGACGGGGCACAAGGTCACTCTGGCCTGGATGCCCCAGAACGTCTGCATGTCGGCCTCGGCCTGCTGCATCGCCGCAGGCGAGGCGTCGACGCCCTCCTCGACATAGAAGAGCATGTCGAGGGACTCGGTTATCTCCTGAAGCGCGTCCAGGAAGACCCGCATGCGGATGTACACACCGTGAACTGATCGCACGATGTCCTGGGGGAACTGCCGGGACACGAACAGGATCCGCTTCACGCGTGTGCTCCCCGGAAACCTGCGGATGTCGGAGCTGGCATGGCTTGTCACTCGTGAAGCGGGCCCCCGCCAACGGCACTGTGCGCTTCCACCTCGGCCTCGCCTACATGAGTCTCGGCCGCACGGCGGATGCGGTGTCGACCCTCCGCCGTGCGGCTCAGCTCGACCCGAAGCTCGCCCGGAGCGAGAAGATCGACGACTTCATCAAGCAGCTCGGCGAATAGCCCCTAGCCCCGTAGCCTCCTCGCGGATCACCTCGAGATACTTGCGGCCGAACCTGAGATCGGGCTCGAGATGATTGCCCTCGGCCCACTCGTTCCATGATTTCAGGAATAGGAGCCGCTCCTCCGCCCGATCGTCCGCGGTCATGGCAATGCCGCGGCGGAGGAGCCGCCGGAAGAGCTCAGGGGTCGAGTTGTGAAGCACCAGCCCGTTCCGCCCACTCCTCGGTGAGTTGTCCCAGTTGGGCAAGAGACACGGGTGATTCCGAATGCCCGGAAGACGCGCAGGGGCAATCTCGGCTTCCGCCTTCTCGTACGGAATGATGATCGGGCGCCCGCTTCGCTTCCACCATTCCCAGTGCGCGCGCCGCACCGGACGCCACCAGGGCTGCCAGCCGTGGAGCGAGGGAAGGCTCACGGTGACAGAGGCGTCGATGCCGTACGCGGCCGGATTCCACTCGCTGCCGCCCTCCGCCACCAGGTAGAGACCGGGGAAGCCGGCTCGATGGGCGAGGGTGCGCCAGAGATCCATATAGCGGCGCGTGTTCGGTATGGCCATCGGCCGATAGATGTAGAAGAGCGGTTTGCCGTCGACCCGCAAATAGCGGTCATCGCCGAAGGCATCGACCACGGCATGGAAGTGCGCCTCGCAGTCGGCGTCGCCGGGATAGGTCTGCTCGATTAGGATCCGGCCAGGACTACCGTGCCAGATTCCGGACCACGTCTGGTTCGCCCAACCGAGACAGAAGGCAAACTTTGGCTCGCCCGATTTGAGCACCTCGTTGAAGGGGCGCTCCAGGATTCGTCGTCCCGCAAACCAGTAGTGCCAGTAGCAGAACGCCTCGATGCCGTAGGATTGGGCCATTTCGGCCTGGGCCGCACGTGTCTCGGGCACGCGGAGATCGTAGAAGCCGAGGTCGGCCGGGATGTGCGGCTGATAGTGTCCACGAAACATGGGCACGGCCTTGGCCACGTTGGTCCACTCGGTGAAGCCCGGCCCCCACCACTCGTCGTTCTCGGGAATAGGATGGAACTGGGGAAGGTAAAAGGCGATCAGACGAGCGATGCCCTTTGCGCTCAAGCGGTCAGATGGCATTAGCGGGTAACTCCAGCCCTATTTGTCCTCCTCGGGCGTCTCGGCACTTCCGTTCCCATCGCCGTCAGGAGATCGCGGGCGTCGGCGGCGTTCATCACCACGGACTCGAGTCCGCGGCGTCATTGTGCTGCTCCCGCATCCATCGAGCTTGCTCCGGCGTCGTGGTGAGCCACAGGAGCGGATCCGGAAGATATTCCACCTGCACGGCGAGCACCTCGCCTTGGGCGAGGAGAGCGTAGTAGACGGCGCGGGCTTCTGCCGGCAAGGCGTCATGGTGCCCTGGCACTTCACGCAACGTGACGATGCGAGGCGTGGGGCTTGCGGCCACCGGCTGCGACTTCCGGCCGGCCGAGAACCTCTCGAAGCTAGAGCAAGAGCGGGCTGATCACGCCCAAGACCATGAGTCGTTTCACGAGAGCGTTCCTCCTTGTTCCTACTGGTAGCAAGAGCAAGGCCACGCAACTTGCGTCCATAAAGTCAACAGCTTTCACGCCAAAGCCCGAAATCTCGGCCGATGGATTGACGGAAAAGGGCAGGGGAGGTGCCCACGTGGGAAATCGAGGTAGGCGGCGAGGATGTGAGCCTGATCGCCAACTACGGGTCAGGGCAGGATCGGCGGCTCCCGCCGGGTCAGCACGATGTCATCGAAGTCCACGCTGGCCGTGCTGGTGATGTACAGACGGTCGACCAGCTCGAAGCCGGAGACGCGGAGGGTCATCCACGGAAGATTCGGCTCGTTGCCCACGGGAAGTCCGACGGGGAAGGTGCGGAACTGCGTGCGGATCCTATCACGAGGGTCGAACGATCGCGCGACGAGCACCTGCACGTCGAAGGTGCTGAAGCCATCGATGCTCAAGGGCTTGCGCGGAATTTGACGATTGCGAGTGACCCGATAACGCAGGCTCTTCAGGCCGAAGAGCTTGCCGTCGAGCGACCGGATGAAGATCCCGTGCAGATCGTTGACCCCGGCGAAGTGCTGCGCCTCGAAACCCGTCGAGAGAT
>Ga0126384_10003093_pt1 | contig 10102 bp, 12 predicted proteins | sample PanSoiMetPlot_36_FD_92543 | JGI IMG/M metagenome (GOLD analysis project Ga0126384, IMG submission 92543) | Tropical forest soil microbial communities from Panama - MetaG Plot_36 | ecosystem: Environmental > Terrestrial > Soil > Tropical forest > Bulk soil | place: Panama | collected 2016-02-17 | reverse complement strand
GATGAGATCTCGTTCGGGAAGTTTTCGCTGTTCTTCGAGCGAACGCTCAAGGAGCCCGTGCAGGAGCGCCAGATCGAGGTGAAGCGCGATCTGCCGCGCGCGAGCGAGACGTTCCACATGGAGTTCAAAGAGGTGGAGCGGCTGCAAAGAACGGTCGCCCTGAAGCGCCGCGCGCATCTCAAGTGGGAAGCGCACGGCAAGCAGGACACCTTTTACCTCGAGCGGCTGGAGCGCAGCGCCGTGCTGATCGGGCGATCGTCGCTGTGCGACCTGCGCGTGCCCGCCGGTCCCAAGCAGCACGTGCTCGTGCTGCGCAATCGCACCGGCTACGAGGTCCGGAACCTGTCCTCATGGCATCGAATGCGCGTCAACGGCGAGGTGGTCGCACAGGCGCCCCTCAAGGGTGGCGACGTGATCGAGGCGCGCGGCCTGCGGCTCACGTTCTTCGACGAAATCGCCTGAGTGCGGAGCGTCCCCGTCTGGACGCGATCATGACCCCGCTGACCATCCCCGAGCCCGCCGCGAACGTCCCGCCCCTCGTACCCGAGCGCTACGAGGCGCTCCAGATCGTCGGGCAGGGGGCGATGGGAGTCGTGTACAAGGCGCGTGACCGCGATCTCGACCGTGTCGTCGCAATCAAGACCATTCACCCGAACAGTGCCGTTCGCGGCCCGGACTTCGACGCGATCGCCGCGCGCCTCTGCCGGGAGGCAATGGCGGCGGCGCGCCTGGCGCATCCGGGCATCGTCACCATCTACGACGTCGGCCGGACATCGGAGACGCCGTACATCGTCATGGAGTACTTCACCGGGCGGACGCTCGCCGAAATTCTCGACGCGGGGGCCCTGCCTCCCGAGAGGGCCGTCCAGATCGTCCTGCAGGTCTGCCGGGCGCTCGAGTACGCGCACGCCCAGGGCGTCGTGCATCGCGACATCAAGACGAGCAACATCATGGTGGACGCCGAGTGGAACGCGAAGCTGAGCGATTTCGGCGTCGCCCGAATCGTCGACAAGCCGACCAACGAGACGAAAATGATGGTCGGCACGCCGGCCTATATGTCGCCAGAGCAGGCGCGTGGCGCCTCGGCCGATGCCCGAAGCGATCTCTTCGCCGTCGGTGTCGTGCTCTACGAAGCGCTGACGGGGGCGAAGGCGTTCCCGGGCGAGGACGTAGCGACAGTGCTCGATAAGGTTCTTCGTGTCGATCCTGTCCCGCCGCGCGAGCGGAATTTCGCGGTGTCGCCCGCGGTCGACGCCGTGGTGCGCCGCGCGATGGAAAAGGAGCCTCAGGATCGCTACCCCGATGCGGCGGCATTTGCGGAGGCTCTGACGCAGGCCACGGAGACGGCAGGTGTCGTCGGCAGGATGCTGTCGGCTCCGCGTGTTCGAGCTGCCCTGTTCCTCGTCGCGATCCTGACTGGTGTTGGTGCCGGGGTGTTCGCCGCGAGGTTGGTCGGTCAAGGGCGCGCCACAGTCTCGAGCGGCTCTGATGAAGCGCAGGTGGTGACGCGCCGCCACGAGGAGCCAACGAGCATCACCACCGAGCCGCTGGCCGGCGGCGCGCCGGAGTCGAGGCGCGCCGCTTCGCCACGCGTCGGCCCGAAGCCGGTCGACTCGCCGACCGGTGATGACGTCGAAGTCCCCGCCTCGACCGCCGAATGGGGCTGCGTCAGCGTCAACGCCGTGCCCTTCGCCAAGGTCTACGTCGACGGGCGGCCCGTCGGCGACACACCTCAGGCGTGCGTGCGTGTGCGACAGGGGCAGCATCGCATCCGATTCGAGTGGACCGGCGAGCGAAGCCCCGACTATCTCGTTACCGTCGCCAGGGACCACACCGCCGACAATCCATTGCGGGCGAGCTATGACTTCAAAGCGGGCCGTTTTGTTCCGGGCACAGAATAGCGGTCGCCCGCGCCCGCCCGAGGGCTCCCGTGCCATCGTCGGACGCATAACGCGGTTCGCGGTCGTCGCCGCCGCACTGGCCGCCGGCGCCGGCTGCGCGACAGTCGAAAAGGCGTTTACCGACGCCAAGCTTGGCCTCGAGTCAAAGGTCACCAAGCCTGTGACCTACCGTTTTGTCGGTATCGACCCCGCGCTCAGGACGAATCTCGATAACGCTCGGCGCCAACTCGCGGCGCGCAATTACCGGGGCGCGATGCCCTTACTGAATAAGGCGGTGTGGGATATCGAGCGAATCCACCGTCGGGCTCTGCGCCTCGACGAGCTTGTCACGGTCTACACCGGGCTGGCTCAGGCACACGCCGCGATGGGGGCCGACGACCTCGCGGAAGAGCAGCGGCGGCTCTCGCGGGCCCTCAGCGAAGCCGCCACGCGGTCACCTGGCAGTGGTGTCGTCCAGTTGCTGTCGCGCGCGAAAGAGGCCTACGTCTCCGCCCAGTTCCGCCAAGCTCTACGAGGACTGCGGCAGGCGCTGGTCGACCTCGAGGACATCGAGGATATCGAGACGCGGGTTCGTCAGCTCGCAGACGCACGCTGTTACTTGGCCTTCGCGTATTTCGCGACCGGACAACGGGAGCGAGTGCGCGACGAACTGCGCCGCCTACGGGCGCTCGACCCGTCCCTGGAGGCGTGCAGCCAAGAGGCGCCGCCGGGCGTCCGCGCGCTCATCGTCGAGGTCCAGCGAAAGCAAAAGGACCTCTGACGTGACGGCCGTGACGAGGCACCTGTCGACGATGGGACAGCTCGGCGCTTTGTTGGAGCTGCTCTGGAGCAGTCGACCTCGCTTCTGGCGACGGAACATCGTCAGGGTGGTCGCCGCAAGCGACGTGGGAACGGTGCGGACGAACAACGAGGATTACTTCTTGATCGCGGATCTCACCCGGTCGGTGACGAGCCCGGCGGCGACCGCCCATGGCAACACGTCGTCTGGTGACATGATGGCGGCGCAGCCGCTGCTCGTGGTCGCGGACGGCATGGGTGGCGCGGCGGGCGGAGAAGTGGCGAGCGCAACTGCGACGGCAGTCATCTGGTCTTGCCTGGCACAGGCGTCCCGCGAGCGATGGCTGCGGACGTCGTACCGCTTGAGACAGAGTCTCCTGGAGGCATTCCGGGTGGCGAACAACCAGATCCGCGCCGACGCCGCCAGGTGCACAGATCTCGTCGGCATGGGAACGACAGCCACAGTCGCGGTCGTCTTGCCGAACGTCCTCTATGTGGGTCACGTCGGCGACAGTCGCGCGTATCTCGTGCGCGATGGGCGCATTCAGCGTCTCACCAGGGACCATTCGCTCGTGCAATACCTCACTGACACAGGTGTGGCCGACGAGGTCGATGCGGCGCGTGGTCGGGGCCATGCGCTGCTCCGCGCCCTCGGCGCTGAGGCTGACGTGGTTGTCGACATCAGCCATGTCCGACTGCGGCATGGGGACGTCGTCGTGCTGTGTTCCGATGGCGTCTGGTCCGCCCTCGCCGATGACGAGATCGCCGAGGCCGTCAATGTTCGTCGCGATCTGCGGGCGACGTGCGAGAGGCTGGTGACGCTGGCCAATGAACGGGGCGGCCGCGACAACGCGACGGCGATTGTCAGCCGGCTCGAAGCTGCATCGTGGCGCCGCCACTCCGGTTAGCCCGGCCCATGATGTACACTCTGAACGTCCAAAAGTCCGTAGCGTCCCGTCAAGCCGGGGTAGCTCAGAGGCAGAGCAACTGATTCGTAATCAGTAGGTCGCGGGTTCAACTCCCGCCCCCGGCTCCATTCATTCTCGCGCACTTCCGATGCACTACCGTCACTCGCTGCTACCACTTTGCTACCATCTGCCACCTTCGCAGCGCTCCGAATCGCTTCTAGTCGGTCGATGTGGCGCTTGTCGCCCGACGGAATCCAGTGCGCGTAGTAGGTGAGCGTTGTCGTCGGCGTGGCGTGGCCGAGCTGCACGGCGGCGTAGGTTATCGGAGCGCTCTGCGCGAGTAGGTGCGTCGCGAACGAATGCCGCAGGTCGTAACGGCCAAAGCGTGGCAGCCCGGCGGCGCGCAGGATGCTGCGGAAGGTCTTCGCCAACGCGGACGGATCGAGCGGCGTCCCGGTGCTCGAGGGGAAGATCCACGGGCAGGGGTCCACGTCGGCGAACAGCGCGTCTTTCTCCGTCTCGGTCTGAAGCTCGACGAGGGCCGCCGCGAGCCGTGGCGTGAGGTCCACCGTGCGGATTTCGTCCGTCTTGGTCGGGCCGACCTCGCCATGGGACACCGCGCGCTCGATCGCCAGGGTTCGGGCATTGGCGTCGAAGTCCTCCCAGCGTACGGGGAGCGCCTCGCCGGGCCGGGGGCCACGGCCTCGCCTAGCCTTACGCCACAGCTTTCTCCTTTAAGTACAGGAGCAGCGCAAGCCGTCCCTCGAGCTCGAGCCGCGCATAGATCGCGTGCAGGTGGTTCTTGATTGTTCCCTCCGAGACGCCCAGCCGCTGCGCAAGCTCCTTGTTGCTCAAGCCACTTACGGCTGCGCGAGCGACCTCGATCTGTCGCCGCGTGAGCGTGTCGAGGTTTTGGCCGTGAGAGTTGGTGGTGGCCGCCGCGTATTGATTGACGCTCGCATCGAGCCATCGACGTCCTGCATGGACCTCGCGCAGGCATCGAATGAGCTGCCTTGGGTCGGATTGTTTGAAGACAACCCCCTCGACGTTGAACATCAGTGCTTCGGCCAGCTTCGGATTGTTCGCGGTCGCGAGAAGGATGACCGGCGTCTGATCGCCTGCAGCGCGGAGTTGCTTCAGCACGTCGACCCCGCCTATGGCGGGCATGTCCTGGTCGATCACGAGCACGTCGGGCTCGTAGATGGCGACCGCCCGCAGCGCTTCCTGCGCGTTGGCACAGCGGGCGACGACGGTGAAATCCCCCGACAGCAGGAGATGCAGACCAGCGAGAGTGATGGGGTGATCATCAACGACGACGACCCGGACGCGCGAAGGCGCGCTCCGCCGCAAGGACCTGTTACCGACCCCGACGTGACGTTCACCTGGTCTACGAAGCGTCTTCAACGTCGACTCGTGCGTTTTCATTGCCGCTATGCCCCTCGCACCTTTGTTCGAGACCGCGGCCTTGCCTGCGACGCGATTTCCATTCGACGACATCAGCGCCTCCACGATGAGCTGTTGCTCGACCCGGCTCCGTGCCTTGCGAAGCGATAACCGCTTCGGCGGCTCCGCGGTTTCCGAGCTCGGGTTCATACCGTCCCCTCGGGCAAGCCACATACCAGCGAGATAATCACTGGAAATTCCGAGAGATCCACGGCATTGTCGCGTGCTCGTTCTGAGCGATGTCTAGCCGGCCGGACATGGGCATAGGTAAAATCTAGGTAAAATCCTGTCACTCCTGCGACACCCGCGACGCAGTCAGTCGAGCGTGATGAGGCGTGAAACGCCTCGCACACGCCCGCTCGGCGTTCTGGCGCTGGCGGCGCTCGGTGTTGCCGCACTCCGCCAACGCACGTGCCGCCAGCAGACCGCTCATGGTGGCGCCGACCACGACGGCGCGGGAATAACGATTGGGCATCGGGGGGCCTCCCGACAAATCGTGAGCCAGGACACGATCGTGGCTAGTAACTGAACGCCAGGTTGAGGCACTGCCCCGCCGTCGTGCACAGATCGTCGGCGGGGACGAGCAGGGCGATGTCGCGGATCGAGTGCACGACGTACCAGCCGCACACGGCCGACGCGAGCAGAGCTCCGGCGACCACGAGCAAATCCTCCGTCATGGTCATGTCCTCCTTCTCAGGTCGGCATCGGGCGCAGCGACTTGGCGCGAGCACAAGGCAAGGCGACTGCCACGCAGCCCGGCGGGGGAACGCTGCGATTTGCGCGGCGCGGTCTCGACTCGACGGCGGATGAGAACGGGCAAAGCGCCCGAGGATGTCCTCGTGGCCTCGGGCGCTCAGATCACTGCGTCGCGGCGCAGCTCCTTGATCTCGGCGGGGCTGTAGCCCGCCTCACCGAGGATCTCATCGGTGTGCTCGCCGAGCGTCGGCGGCTCGCGCTCGATGCCCGGGCCGCCGTGCGCGAGTCGAAATCCTGCGCCGACCAGGCGCATCGGCCCATAGCGGGAGTCGACGGTTTGCATCACGTCGCGGTGGTCGAGCTGCGGGTGTCGCGTGATGTCCTCGATACGCCACACGGTCGCGCACGGCACGTCGGCGGCGGTGAGCCTCGCCTCCCACGCCTTGGGCGTGTCCGTGGCGAGGGCCGTCTCGATGATCTCTCGCAGGGCCGGCTCGTTGTCGGTGCGGCCGCGCCAGTCCTTGAAGCGGGGATCGTCGAGCGCGTCGGCGCGGCCGATCGTGCGCATGAGGCTCGTGAACTGCTTTTCGGTCAGCACGGCCAGCACGAGGTAGCCGTCACCCGCGCGGAAGCGGCCTGCCGTCGGCTTGCGGCTCACCGAGCCGTTGCCGATCTGCCGCTGCGGAATGCCGGCCACGGTGTACTCGCAGATCGGGCCCGGGATGAACGCGAGCGCGGCGTCGAGCATGGCCACATCCACGAACTGACCGTGGCCCGTCTGCTGACGCTGATACAGCGCGCTCGAAACGGCGAGCGCGGCCGTCATTCCGCCGATCGTGTCGCAGATCGCGAATCCCGCTCGCATCGGCCCGCCCGCGGGATCGCCCGTGATCGACATGATCCCGGACATCGCTTGCAGCTTGCCGTCGAAGGCCGCGGTGGTGCGCTCGGGCCCCGAGTGACCGAAGCCGGAAACCGCGCAATAGATGAGACGGGGATTAATTGCGGCCAGGGCGTCGTAGCCCAGCCCGAGCCGGTCCATCACGCCGGGCCGAAAGTTCTCCCACACGACGTCGGCGCGCGGGGCCAGACGCTTGATGACGTCGATCGCCGCCGGCTTGCGCAGATCCAGCGTGATGCTTCGCTTGTTGGCGTTCACGGCGAGGAACGACGACGCCATCTTCCGCTCGGCCCACTCACGATTGACGAGCAGATGGCGCGATTCGTCGCCCTCGAGCGACTCGATCTTCACCACATCGGCGCCGAGGAGCGCGAGCTGATAGGTCCCGTACGGCCCTGCCAGATACCGCGTGAAGTCGAGGATCCGGACGCCGGCGAACGGCTTCACGTCGCCTCGCGCTTGGACCGCGCGATCGCCTTGATCTCGTCGAACTCGCGGCGTCGCTCGGCGATCTGCTCGGGCGTCATGCGATCGAGGTTCGAGAAATCGAGCTTCCACGACGCGTCATCGCGCCAGCGCAGCGGCGACTGCATCGTCGTGCGAGCGGCGGGCGCCGATTCGAGCACGCGCAGCGCGAGCTCGAGGGTCAGCGCCTGCGACTCGACGTCGAATGGCCGGCCGGCGCTGTTGCCGAGCGGGAAATCGCTGAAGAGAAGCCTCGGCACGCCGCAGTGCTCCACGATGTCCTTCGCGCAGCCCATGATGACGGTGGGAATGCCGCCGGCCTCCAGGTGCCTCGCGACCAGACTCACGGTCTGGTGGCAGACGGGTCAGCTCGGGACGAGTAGCGCCGCGTCCGCGCCATCCTCACGGCAGCGTCGCAGCAGCTCCGGGGCGTCGGTCTCCATCGTGACCCGCTGGCTACGATTCGTCGGCGATCCGTGAAGCCGCGGCGTGAGCGCGCCGACCCGCCCGGCCTTCACCGCCCGTTGTAGCTGGGTGAGCGGCAGCCACGTGTTCGGGTCCTCGGCGCTCGTGTGCACGCGATCGTAGCCGACGTGCGAGATGCGCAGATCCGGAACGGTCTCGGTGGACTCCGAGTACACGCGGTAAAACTTCGCGGCGGCGTTATACGGCGCTCGGGGACCCTGGTCACCGACGCCGGGCTGATAGGGCGCGGCCGTCGTGATCAGCGCGATGCGCGCCCGGGCCAGCGGCATCGAGAGCGGCGTGAACGGCACCTCGGCGAAATGCGCCCAGCGATAGGCGGGATAGCCGAGCTTCAGATAGTAGTCACGCGTGCGGTGCATGTACGGGATCGGCACGTCGTGCTCGGCGGCGAACGCCATCGCGGTGTCCTCTGCGCGGCATGGTACACCAACGTCCCGTCGCGGACGTGTGGCGTCGCCGGAGTCAGCGCAGCGCGACGCGCAGCGTCCTCGGCTCGCCCGTGCTCTGCGTCGCCAGCAGCGACGCGGCCGGCGCGAACCCGAACACGAGCGCCACGAGGCGCGTCGGGAAGCGCTCGCGGCGGATGTTGTAGTCGAGAACGGCGTCGTTGTAGCTCTGGCGTGTGAACGCGATGCGGTTCTCGGTGCTCGTCAGCTCCTCCTGGAGCGCGAGCATGTTCTCGTTCGCCTTGAGCCTCTGAGAGACCTCCACGATGACCAGGAGGCGGCCCATCGCGCCCGCGAGCTCCGCCTCCGCCTCCCCAAGGTCGCGCATGGACGGGGCGGTTCCCGGCGCCACGGCGGCGCGCTGCGCCGCCTGCACGGCGCTCGCGCGCGCGGCGATGACCGCATCGAGCGTCTCGCGTTCGTGCGCGATGTACCCTTTGGACGTTTCGACGAGATTAGGAATCAGGTCGTGACGCCGGCGGAGCTGCACGTCGATGTGCCCGAATGCGTTCTGCAACCGGTTACGCAGTGAGACGAGTCGACCGTAGACGGTGATCACCCAGGCGATTACCACCATGACCACGGCGACGAACATCCAGCCACCGATGCCCATCGATCGCCCTCCTGGGATCGAGAGCGTCCCCTTCTGGCGACTCTAGCATGAGGGCGGTTCGTGCTACGATCGCGCCGTGGATGGCGGTTCGCGCAAGCGCATCCTCATCGTCGATGACGAGCCGTTGATCGTCGAGGTGCTCAGCGAGCATTTCAAGCCGGCATACGACATCGAGACGGCGACGAATGGCGCCGACGCGGTCACCGCCGTGCTGCGCGCGCGGCCGGACGCCGTCCTGCTCGACATCAACATGCCGCAGATGAACGGCGTCGAAGTGCTCAAAGACATCAAGAGGATCGACGAGACGATTCCCGTGATCATGGTGACCGCCAACGAGCAGGTCTCACTCGCTGCCGACGCGCTCAAGACCGGCGCGTTCGGCTACGTCCCCAAGCCGTTCGACTTCCGCTACCTCGATCACATGCTCGCCGCCATCTTCGATCGACGCCGGTCGGCGCGGTGAGCACCATCGGCCAGCGCTGATGGACGACTTCGAAGCTTGGCGCGAGCGGGCGCGCGCGCACGCACGCCACGGCGACTTTGCGGACGCTGCCGTCGCGCTGCGCGAGGCGATCGCCGCGCGTCCGGACGATCTCGGCGCCCGTCTCGATCTCGTGGTCACGCTCCGCCGCCTGCGCCGCACGGAGGCTGCGGAGGACGCGGCGCGCGCCGCGGTCGCGCTGGCGCCCTCAGCGGTTTCCGCGCACGAAGCGCTGGGCGGCGTCCTCTTCGAACAGGGGCGCGATCGCGAGGCGGCGCAGGCATTTCGCGAGGTGCTGCGACTTCGACCCGACCACGCCCGTGCGGGCCTGCATCTGGCCTGGGCGCTCGAGCGGCTTCAGGACTGGGACGGCGCGGAGGCGGCCGCGCGCGCGGTGCTCGCCCGCCGCCCCGATGATCCACTCGGGTGCGACACGCTCGCGCGTGTGCTGCGCCGCCAGCGGCGTCCCGGCGAGGCGGTCGAGACCCTCCGGAATGCCGTGGTGGTGCCTCGCCGCAGCGCCCTCGCGCTCGGCGGCGCGCTCCTCGACGCAGGAGAGTTCAGCGACGCGGCCGCGGCGTTCCGAGAGGCCGTGCATGTGTCACCGGCCGATGCGCGTGCCTACGTCGGGCTCGCCGTCGCCCTCGAGCGCGCCGGCCGACTGGCCGACGCGACAAGCGCCTATCGCGAAGCGGTGCGGCATCGCCCGGGAGACGCGCGAATGCTCGTCGCGCTAGGCCGGACGCTGGGGCGCCGCCGGCGCTATGGCGAGGCCGCCTACGCGTTGCGCGAAGCGGTACGGATGGCGCCGGACGACCCACGCGCCTGGTACCACCTCGGCGTGGCCCTCGAGCGCCATGGACGGAACGACGACGGCATCGTCGCGCTGCGCGAGGCGTTGCGCCAGCGGCCGAATTTCGTGGCGGCGCACCTGGCCTTGGCCGACGCGCTGCGCCGGCGCGGCCAACGAAGCGAGGAGGCCGAG
>Ga0126384_10003092_pt1 | contig 10102 bp, 11 predicted proteins | sample PanSoiMetPlot_36_FD_92543 | JGI IMG/M metagenome (GOLD analysis project Ga0126384, IMG submission 92543) | Tropical forest soil microbial communities from Panama - MetaG Plot_36 | ecosystem: Environmental > Terrestrial > Soil > Tropical forest > Bulk soil | place: Panama | collected 2016-02-17 | reverse complement strand
AGCCGTCAGAGTGAACCCGGGGCTTTTCGTAAGCTGCCGGAAACCGTAGCGAAGGTCCTGGAGCAGGCTCTGCATTCCTCTACCACCTACTAGACTAGGGTGCCTGCGTTTGCGTGGCCACGTAACACGTCGCATAAGCCATAGGGAGGAAAAGAGTTGCGGGCATGACACTTAGCTGTTTGATTCGCCACGCTGTTCGGTTTTCGGAGAGTGTGTTCGCGATCGGACGATCTTCCGGACTAAACGAAACTTAGGTTTGCCCGAAGGACCATCGCGACGGAAGTGCAGGAACTGCGCAACTTGGCCAAGTCACGGCTAGCGGCTGCCGGGCTGGAAGGGTCAAGCACCCCGGATGGAAGCGAATTTAGCCTTAGTTGCTCATCACACGCCCCTTTGCCGTACGCCGTTTTGATTCTCTTCTGATCCGGAGTGTGCATCAACAGGAGCAAGAGCACTAACTCCTTTCTTACCAGAGCCTTAGCTATAATTCCGGGGCATGCAACTCTGTGTAGCCAGGAGTATACTTGTTTGGAGGAACTTAGGCCTGAATCCCTGAATCGTCCCGTAACCCCTTTGTTTTCAAGATGGGGGTGGGGGTAACCCAGAAAACTCGGATTTTCCAACTCTGGAAGTTCTTGCCGTAGCGCGGGGAATTCAGGCCGGTCGAGTGGCTCGGCGCAACAGGATGGCCGCAGAGGTTATCGCGACGGCGCCGTACTCCAGCACCATAACCCACCCCGGAAGCACGAACGGGTGTCCAAGGACCCGCAGATGCCAGACGATGTACGTGGGAATAATGATTACGCTCCAGATGATGAGCGGCAGTGTCGAGACCGATCGAACGAACGGCAGCAGCCACAGCAAGTACCACGGAAACACGGCCGGCGCGCAAAGAAGTGACGCGGCCATCGGCCAGGCAAATGCGTCTGCAGACCAGGTCTGGAATCTGGTTCTAAACCAGATTGCAACAAGAACTCCGACTAAAACCGCGAATGCCACAAGAAGCTGCGGAGGTGCAACTCGGCGAAGTGCTTCAAAAACCGGATCGTTAAAACCAAAGCCCTGGATGTAAGAGCCGAGCGAGCCGATTGGAATTCGGCCATGGTTGAGAAATGGTAGGTACAAGAGTTGGAAGACAATTGCGGCCATCAGAGCGTCGCGAACGCGAATGCGCCGCCAGTAGAGGGGAACCAGCACAATCGGAAGAAACTTCACGGCGACCGCTAGTGCGAACGCGAGCGCTGCAATGGCGCGCCAGCGGCGTAGCAAAGCTGCGAACGAGACTACCAGCAGCAGCACGCCAAAAATATCGATGTGACAGCTGCCCACCACTTCCGTCGCCAGCAGCGGATGCCAAGCGTAAGCCAGAATCCAGTGGACTCCTTGCCCGGTACGGCGCAAGACATCAAGCAAGATGAGAACAACAGCAAGGTCGCAAATGGCAAAGGCGATCCGCATGGCAAACGTGGACTCATGAATCGCTGTCACGGCGCGAAAGAAAAGCTGAGCGCCCGGCGGATATGGGCTAGGTAACTCCGGGTTGTTCAGCGCACGCGTTTCGGCTGTGTGCAACGCTGCGAACGCTGGATCGCCTGGTACCACAATGTAAGGGTTGTAGCCCAGCCGCTGCAGGCGGCCATCCCAAACGTATCGACGGACGTCGTCATCGGAGCCCGTCGGTATCGCCAGAAATGCGACGTGCCACAGTGCGGCGAATACGAGACCGATGACGATGACATGCTTTGGAAAGTTCAGGGTGCAGAAGAACTCGCGAATGGCGAGGAGATATGCGAGGCCCGCTATCAACAGCGGAAGGACGGGAAACGCTTCGCCTTCACCGCTGAAGTTGCGCGCGCAGACGATTAACGAGACCAGCAGAATGGAGCCAAGACCGTACAGCCGCTGCGATGGAGTGAGCTTCACAGGTCCCCAGGCGCGCTTCGCGACCGTGGTATTAGTTGTTGCCACTGTTTCAGCCACGCCGCCGTCTGCGGCGCCCGCGCCGGAGCAAGCCGTAGTTCCTCGGCAAGACGAGTCAGGTCGCCCTCCACGTCGATGTCGTAGAAGCTATCTGTGAAGCCAACTGAGAGCTGCAGCTTTTGAGCGCGGGCCAGCAGCGCATCGAGCGCGCTAGTGGTTCCCATACCGTCGCCACGGAAAAGCGCGTGGGAAGCTTTTGCCCCAACGAGATAATAGCCGCCGTCATGCGTCGGCCCGACAACTATGTCATGTGCGATGAGAATTTCGAATGCGTGCTCGAGAACAGACACCGGCAGGTGCGGACTGTCGCTATTGAAGGCAACCACGCGTTGCCGTCCGGCCGCTGCGAAGTGTGCAAATACCGAGGTCAGCCCCGCCGCAAGGCCCTCCCCGTGCTGAGCAACAACAGCTGTCTCACTCCCAGCCAACTGGGCTAGCTGGTCAATGTCCGATGCCGGGCACATGATGGCGACCTTCGCGCCGCTCAACGAGTGCGCCAGGGCAATGGTGTCGTCCAGCAGGCAGCAATAGAGCTCAGTAACGGCTTCGACTGAAAGGCTTCGAGTTAAACGAGTTTTGACCAGCCCAGGTCGCGGCGCCTTGGCCATAATGACGAGCGTGCGGTCGCTGCCGGGCGGATGCAGGATACCTTCGTTGGATTCCATTCAAGATTGCTGCGCGTTCCGACCTAATGCCTTTCGGTGTCCGAAATAATAATGCACAATTCGGCTGAGGATGAACCAGGCCGCTCCGATCGTGCCACGAAGCGTGCCACTGATCTTCGATTTTCCAATGCGCGGATAATAGCTGACCGGCACCTCGACAATCCGAAATCCCGCGAGCGCGCCCTTGAGGATCATTTCAACTGCCCAGCCATAGCTCTCCTCTTCCAGCGCGAGTTGCTGCAGGACATCAGCACGCGCGGCGCGAAACGGACCCAAATCGGTGATTCGCTGACCAAACAACACCCGGATCAAAGCAGCTGCCAGCCGATTGCCCAGCGCAGAGTGCCACGGGAGCGCACCAGAAACGTTCGGTTTCGCAAGCCGCGAACCTACCGTGATGTCGGCTCTGCCTTCGATGATCGGAGCCAGCAGAAGCGGCAGCTCGTCGGGTCGATCGCTGTAGTCGCCATCGAGGAACACGACCACATCGGGCGCATTGGCGGCGGCGAGTCCCGTCAAACAGGCGCGTCCGTATCCGCGGCGTGGTTCGCGCAGGACGCGTGCTCCCATCTTCTCTGCAATCTCGGCCGTCCCATCGCTGGAGTTGCTGTCGACTACCAGGACTTCGGTGACAAGATCGGCAGGAAGATCGGCGAGAACGCGTCCGATTGCCTGCGCTTCGTTATACGTGGGGATGATGACGGAGACGCTCACTGAACTCGACTTAGATCAACCACCACGGGGCATTTGGCCAGCGCTGTACCAGCCAAGCGTCAAGGCCCCAGGCCCGGCCTGCACGTCCTATCGCGAGCCCAAGCGATGCGAGGACAGGAACCAGCAGTTCCCAGATCCAAGCCGTACCCCACTCCGAGACCCAAAGACTGCCGAGGTACAAAAACGCTACAAAGGCCGCTGGGCGTATGAGCAGACCGATGATGAGCAGAATGCCGAGTGAGATCTCCGTCAGGGCCTGCATTGGAGCTGCCATTGCAGCATGGCCTGCCGCCTGTGCCATTACTGCCTTCCACGCAGCCGGCGCGTGGCTGTGCTGAATGTAATAGTTGATCAACCCGGCATAGCCACCGGGAGTGTAAAGCCCCTTGCCGAGGTTCTCGACAAAAACCCAGACAAACATCGCGCCAATGGTTACGCGAATCAATGCCAGTCCGCATGCGGCAGATGTGTGGTGGACTGAATCACGAGTTGGGCTTGAGTTCATCGTTGTTGTTCCTCGAATTAAGACAGTTCTCTCGCGTTAATCTCGTATTTGAAATTGTCGGGATCTAAACTATCGAGGTTCCCCTCCGCCGTTTCCGCCTGCGGATACATCAAAAAAGGAACCGTCGCACCAGTGGACCCGGGCAGCTCGATATCCTGTGCGAAGTTATATGCCATCCAGTTCATCTCCCACGACCCGAACAGGCGCTTGCGCGCGCTGGTCACCCTCTCGTCGCTCAACGGACGGTTGCCTGGCGGCTCCTCCAGAACCACCTTCCGTACGTCGGCGGGATCGACGGGCACCCAGCCGAATTGTGATAAGTAAACTTCGGCACGGCAGTGCTGTGCTTTCGTGACCTTCTCCGACGAGGCGCCCAGACTCTTGTAGCCCAGCTCGGACTTAGCCACGCGAATGCCATAGACATCTCGCGCCGGGAGATCGGCCGCCCGCGCAAGTCCCACATAAAGAGCGTTCAGATCGGCACACTTGCCGCCGAGATAACCAGTCTTCAGCATTGAGCTGATGTCGCCCCGACCACAGCCGCGCACCTTGGGATCGCGAAAGGTATTGTCCACGATCCACTCGTAGATCACGCGTGCTTTCTCAACTTCCGTGTTGGCGCCTTTTGTGATCTCGGTCGCCATGGCCTTGACGATTCCGTCCGTCGGAATGTGCTTGGTCGGCTGCAGGAAGTACTGCAACTCGGACTTAGAGGCTGGTCGCGGATTAGTGGGGTTGGATAGGTCTACTGAGTAGTTCTTCAATGACACTTGACTAGTGAGTGTCAGAATCGGCTTCACGTTTGAAGGGAAGTTTGCAATCACAATACCCAACGCATTCGGGTTGCTTTCGACCATCCTTGCTTTGCCACCGTCAGCGGCAAATCGGTTGGATGTCGTCCTCTGAAAAGGCGTGCTCTGTATGAGTGCCGTCGGTAACCATACTCTCGTTTCTCCCGCGGGCTTAAGCACTTCCACGCGAGTCGTCACCTCGAACGTGCGCCATCCGTCGGATGGCGGATGCGGTACAGACGATAACTCCGCTCTCGAAAGAGTGACACCGGCGAAGGCAAGAGTTGTGGATTGCAAGAAATCACGCCGATTCATAAATCATCCTCGAAAAGCATCAAAGTTGTAGCGAAGTCAGTCGACCACTTTGACTTGTGAGTCTCGTTTCAACTTCGTAATTCCGGTAAACAAGTTCAACAGGAAAGCGGTTAATTGCCCCCACGCACAACCTGCTCTGAATCCCACTGACGATGAGCATTATGGATGACGCTAACGTAACTCGTCCAACATTTTCACTAGCAGGGAGGAACCCCGCGAGACCGACGGTAATCGTAAGTAGTCTCCTGCCGCCGCGTTAGAGGTGAGCTTTCATTTCGGGTACGCCATACGCATTCATGATTCGCATATCGGAGAGGCGGCTCATAGTGTGAGGGCAGCGGATCGTGAATCACTGCCCCTCGGAATTCAACACGGTCACGTAAGAACTCCTCCTTGGCCTTCTTGGCTTAAGTGCTTTCCGCACGGAATCGATCACGTCATGCACATCACTGTCTGACAGCTTTGGAGAGAGTGGTAATGAGACGGTTTGCTGGCTTACTTTTTCGGCGTTTGGCCATTGTTCCGGTCTCCAGCCGAACCGCCTCCGATATGCGCTGTGATCGGCAATCTGTCGATAATGCACTCCAACACCGATATTGTCATGGTGGAGTCGCACGAGAAACTCATCTCGGCTTACACTACACGTTTTCTTGTCTATGAGAATGGTATAGAGATGCAGTGCATGTCGCGTTTCTGAGCTGGGCTCCGACGGCAGCTGTATCGGCAAGTCATCAAATGCTTGGGTATAACGATTCCAAATTTCCTGCCGCCTTTTCCAGCACTTTTCGACGCGCTTAAGCTGGTGGATACCGATAGCCGCCTGGAGATCCATCATGTTGTACTTAAATCCAATTTCTGCAACGTCATAATGTCTGTAATTTCCGCCAGACAAACGCTGCCAAGCGTTCGTGGTCACGCCTTGTTGAGACATAAGCCTCAACCAGGCGGCCAGCGAGTCATCATTCGTAAGGACCATGCCGCCTTCACCGGTCGTTACGTTCTTTGTGGAATAGAAGCTTAGAACGCCACAGTCGCCAAATGTTCCTGCATGCGATCCGTGATAGACAGTCTCGATCGCATGGGCGCAGTCTTCGATCACTCTCAATCCGTGCTGCTGAGCAAGCGCCATGATCTCCGACATCTCACACGGGCGCCCTGCGAAGTGCACAGGCAGCAGCGCTTTTGTTCTCGAATTAATCTTCTTACAGATTTCTTCAGGTTTAATGTTCAGTGTTTCAGGATCGATGTCTGCTAATACGGGGGTTCCTCCCGCATGGATGATCGCGTTCACAGTAGCGCAAAATGTCAGGGGTGTAGTGATGACTTCGTCGCCGGGTTGGAGGTCCAAGGCTATACAACCTAGATGAAGCCCGGCTGTACACGAGCTGACAGCGATTGCGTGCTTGACCCCCTTGTACTCTCGTACGAGCTCCTCAAAATGCGATACCTTTGGACCGGTGCCGGGCCAAGCCGCTCGCAAGCTACTGACTACCTCGGCGATTTCGGGCTCTTCAATCAACGGTTGGCCAAAAACAAGAAAATTTGTCTTTTCACGCATAGGCGCAACCTTGGTTCGCATGTCAAGAAATGTGCTGTTCTACTTCGGAAATTCGTGCCACGGCAAGAACGCTGGCTCCCACTGGAAACCTTATCCATCTCAGCAGATGCCGTTCGGATGCGAAGAGCCTCGATAAGAGTTCGTTCTGCCAAGCGGGAAGAGGCACAACATCGCTTTCATACATTTGTCGCGGAAACAGAAGCCGTTTCGTGATCCTCACGGAGGCAATCACGGGAAAAAGCAGGGTATTGAAGTAGCTGCACCAGACCGCCCGGAACCCTGCAAGGTTGAGACGCTGCAGCAAGCTCTTACGCGTGTATCGGCGCACATGCTCAGAAACATAGTCCTCGCCACTCCAAAGAAACTTGTATGCCGGAACGGTTACGACCAAGAGACCTCCCGGGCGCAGGGCCTGGCGCAGTGAGAAAAGCAGAGCAACGTCGTCCTCCACATGCTCCAAGACGTCGCCTGCGAATACGCAATCTGCTGAACTGCCCTTGAGGGTTTCTTTCCTGAGATTCACGTTCACCAGCCCTCGGAGGCGGCACGCTTCAAGAGCTGCTTCCGAGATATCGGCTGCCACGACGTTGTAGCCAAGCTCTTTCAAAGAGTAGGCGGTTCCGCCGGTTCCGGCTCCATAATCGATAAGGTCACTCTCCGGTGGCACCCAACGCTTGATTACGTCGGACACGATGAGCCTTCGCGCGCAATACCACCAGTGGGAGTCCTCCAACTCCGCCATTAGGTCGTAAGCGATAGTCTTCATGTGACAGCGGCGGCAACTTTGTCAAATACGTAAATCTTCTCCCGCCCTCCGGGCGCAAGGAAGGAGTGGCGCAGCAGGCTACCGTATCGCCCTGCTAGTTCATCGAGCGTCTTTTCGACGAAACGACCTGCGGAAGAACCGCCTCTGAGTTCCGTCAGCTTGCGCGAGAGGCGCGCAATCATCGGTATCTTTGAGGATGAGAGATTCTTTATAGGCTCCGCGATAATCACCTCCTTGTCTGCCGCCTCTAGCATACGGTCCAGCACAGGAGCAGCATTGGGCAAGAAATGGTAAAGGCTTCCCTGCATAACCACGTATGCTGCACGCGGTAACGGGCGGTCGCTGTGCAGATCCCATTGTTCGGCCGTGACCCCTCGTTGGATGAGATCGCTGATGAAATCCTTGCTAATGTCCAGGCCCCGGTATTGGACGTTTTTGTGCCGTAAAAAGCGGTCATAAAGAATACCTGGTCCGCAGCACAGCTCCATTACTTCCGCTCCGCTTGGAATAAGATCCGCAACTGCTTCATATCGAGCAGAATAATAGCGGCGGTACAACGCCAACATCGTCAGCTCATACGCAGTGCGACTTCGATAGATCAGGCTTACGCTCACTTGCGCGCCCCTGAAGAGCTAATCGTGGTCGGGTCAATGGAGTCGCTCTTCAACGCTTGGGCCTGAGCAGAAATGGAACCGTTCCATACCGAAGATGGATTGGATTCAAGCCTATCACCGCGGCCGAGGACTGCTCGGACCGCAGTCTGAGGTTGGTCATTGACTCTCAGGTAAGTCTTTCCGGCATATTCTCCCAGGATGCCGAAAAAGATCATCTGAATGCCCCCAAGGAACAGCACAGCGACGATGAGTGAGGCCCAACCTGCCGTGTTCTCAGGGAAGCTCTGGGGAGACGAGAGTCGATATAAGATAACAGCTGTTCCAAGCAGGACTCCCAGCACTGAAAAGGCCAGGCCCAAGACCGTCACTAGACGGAGCGGCTTCACCGAAAATGAAAACGCGATCCGTGTCCATATGCGGGTTGACTCCAACAACGTATATGTGCTCTTGCCAGAGTAACGAGGTTTATGCTCGACAGGAACCTGCGCGATTCTCGAGGTTACCTGCAGAAGCAAGCCGTCTATGTATGGTTCAGCACCGTGATAATTGCAGATCAGGTCTGCCACTTCGCGGCGGAATACCTTGTAAGGTGAAAGATAAATATCCCTTGGCTTGTTCAACACCCATTCGGCGACCTTGCCCGCAAACCAACTGCCGAGGTTCTTCCAGACCTTATGCCGTTTTTTGCGGAATTGTGCGTACACCACATCAAATCCCGCCTGAAGGCCGGAAACCAGAGCGGGAATGTCGTTAGGGTCGTGCTGCAAGTCATCATCCATCACGGCGATGTACTGACCGCGCGCGAGGCGAATGCCGGTAAGGAGAGCATTGTCCTGCCCGAAATTCCGGCGCAGATCTACACCAACGACATTGGCATGAAGTCGGCACAGCTGTTCGATGACCGTCCAGGATTCGTCAGGAGAACAGTCGTTCACCAGGATAACCTCGTACGGAATACCCAGCGGAACGAGGGCTTGGGAGATTGCCGCGTTTAGTGCTTCAAGACAGTCCGCACTGTGATAGACCGGTATGACGATTGATAAGGCGAGTTGCTCCTCGCCGCGAGTGGAGGTCGCTGAACTGATGCCGGACGTATTTCCATTGTCTGGCGACATTTAGCTTTCCAATGTGTCAGACCGAAAGTGGCAAGTTGTAGTTGGCTTCATTATGTACCATTTCTGCTGCAAGCTCCACACAGGTTCCACCTGCAAGGAGCGCCGGCGATTATCTTTCAGCAGAATGGGTGCTTCGCACAAGCGAGCGAGCGGGCACACCAACCATAGTCGCACCAGCGGGCACGTCTGCAGTGACAACAGCACCAGCGCCCACCTTGGCGCCTTGACCAACTCGTAAGTACTGGAGCACCTGGGCACCAGTACCGATCATTACTCCGTTCTCTAAGACTACCCCTCCTGAAATGTTTGCCCCGGGATTGACGAGGCAACCACGACCGATGTTCGCTTCGTGTCCCACGGTGCAGCCAAAGTTCAACTGCGAAAAGTCCCCGATCGTCGCGTTGACCGTCACGATGACTCCCACGCAAACAACAGCACCCATCCCCAATCGCACTGTACTTCGGTCTACCAGAGCACTCGGATGCACTAAAGCAGGCCATTGAAGATGTGGAAACCGGGTGCACAGCTGCGCTGACAGGCGCAATCGAGTAGGTGGGTCTGCGCATCCCATCGCCAGTGCGTCGATTGAATTCGACTGCAAAGATTCGAAATCACCGAGAAGCTGGTCGACGCTATCGTGGGGTCCTATACACTCCAAGTCACTGACCACATAACCTGCGAATTCGAAGTTGCTCTGGCTCGCGTCAGTGATGTCTCGGATAATTGCAGCGATTTCCCGGGCGTTACCGCCTGCACCCACAACCGCGATTCGTGTTCGTACCATAGAGAGCTATTCCCCGCTATCGCACATTTACGATATGAGGTTTATAGGTTCCGGTCATTATGCGTGACCTCAGTTTTCTGCATGGGCCTGCCGCGTCGTAATGTCGGAGGCGACTGCAGAATTATCGCCCTGCGAACTGCTCTAACTTGCAACCGCATAGGCCACGATTGCATCCTGAAGTTAAGGAACGAAGTTACACCGCGAATGGCCTCTGCGTATGATTGATGTCCACTGCCATATCCTGCCCGGTGTTGATGACGGCTCATCCTCATGGGAAACTACGGCCCACATGTGT
>Ga0126384_10003091_pt1 | contig 10103 bp, 10 predicted proteins | sample PanSoiMetPlot_36_FD_92543 | JGI IMG/M metagenome (GOLD analysis project Ga0126384, IMG submission 92543) | Tropical forest soil microbial communities from Panama - MetaG Plot_36 | ecosystem: Environmental > Terrestrial > Soil > Tropical forest > Bulk soil | place: Panama | collected 2016-02-17 | reverse complement strand
GTCGCCTCCCCGCCCCCTCCGCAACACCAATGTCGGTGCAATGTTCGAGCGAGGTCGACAGCGCGGTCGCAGCCCATACGGGTGCGAACCGCGAGGACACGTGCAGAGATAGTTGTTGTACAGGAAGCCGAGCTCGCGGTGCGCTACCTTGGCGCCGAACAGCGATTGGATGGACTGCGTCAGCAGCACGATCATTCCGTCCGCATCGCAGATCGATACATGGGTGGTGTCGCCGGGTTCCTCAGGACCGGCATCCGCAAATTCATGGCTCGCCGGACGAAGAAGGTCGCGGGCGACCTGTCGCGCATAATTCCGGCTGAGCAGCGAGGCGATGAGAGCCGGGGTGAGACCGTCGGGGGCGACAGGACGATGTTCGCGCTCGCGAAACACGGCGGAGATGGTCAGCGCGACCGCCTCGCGCCAGACGTCTTCGCCAAACGACGATCGTGGCGGCGACATTGCGGCCATCACGTTGCGGGCGAGCAGGATCTGCAGCCCGCCGCTCGGCGGCGGGGCGCTGATATAACGGTAGCCGCCGCAGTCCATCGACAGCGGGTGGACTTCCACCGTGGGAGCACACGCCGCCAAGTCCTCCGAGGTGATGAGGCCGCCGCGCGCCTGCATGTCCGTCGCGATCTGCCGCGCCATCTCGCCCCGGTAGAAGTCATCCGCGCCGAGATCGGCGAGCCGACGCAAGGTGGCGGCGAGCGCCGGTTGACGGAACGTGGAGCCGACGTCGAGCGGCCGTCCCTCGCGCAGGAACAACTCTCCCGACGGTGATCCACGCAAGTACCCGCTCACCCAGCGTGTCTGGCGATGCTGCAACCGGGTGATCGGGTAGCCTTCTTCGGCGATGCGGATGGCGGGCGCCATTACGCGCGCGCGGCCGAGCACGCCGTATCTCCGCTGCGCCCAATCGAGCGTCGACGGCGTCGACGGAACGGTGCACGCGCGATAGCCGCGTCGCTGCTGGCTCGCCGTGATGGTGTCGAGCGACGCAGCGATTGGCGCGCACGACTGCCCGTCGATGATCCGCGTTCGGCCGTCGGCGAAGCGGACCAGCAGCACGGTCTGCCCGCCCAGCCCCGATGCACTCGGCTCGCACACGGACAGCGCCCACGCCGCGGCCACGGCGGCGTCCATGGCATTCCCGCCGGCGCGCAAGATTTCGAGCCCGGCGGCGGTGGCGAGCGGGAAGGCCGTCGCCACCGCCGCGCACGCCCCATGCGCAGCGCGCGGCGCGGCATCGCGCTCGACATGTCCTGGATCGACCACCAGCATCGGAGCGCCGCAAACTCAGGCGTTCGGCATGTCGTCGAGCCAGCACGCGCCGTCGACGTACGGTCGCGAGAAGATCCTGCCGATCTTCCCGGGATCCTTGTTCTGGTGATAGCGCATGTACACCCGACCATCCTCGCCCATGTCGAGGATTTCGATTTTCCCCGTGTAGTGCGACATGATGTATTTATGAGTCTTCTGGATGCCGCTGAGACGCTCGTTCACGCAGCGCGCGATCCGGATGCCGTCGCACAGCGGGACCTGGAAATGCGACGCGCCTTTCACCGGCCGCCCCTGGAACAGGTAGTAGGGGCGAACTCCCATTTCGTGGCACTTGGCGAACGTACGGGCCAGAATCTCCGCGTCGTCGTTGACCTTCGCGAGAAGCACGGTCTGGTTGAGAAACTGCACGCCGTCTCGGCGCATGTCGCGGATACGGCGCTCCGTCTCGGTGGAGATCTCGCCGACGTGATCGAAATGCGCGACGATCACCGGTGTCTTGCCCGCGTCCTGGATGCGCAGGAACAGCGACGCAAGAACGGGATCCTCGAAGCGCTTGGGCGCAAATGCGACGGTCTTCGTGCCGAACCGAATCGAAGTCAGATGCGGGATCGGCAACAGATGATCGACGATCGCGGTGAGCTTCGCGGTGCTGAGCACGAACGGATCGCCGCCCGACAACAGAACGTTCGTCATCTCGGGATGCCGAGCGATGTACTCCGCCACTCGAGCGAAATCGGGGGCGACCTCGTCGGAATCCTTGCCGACGATGCGCTTGCGGAAACAATAGCGACAGTACGAAGCGCAGCGGTCCGTCGCCAGCAGCAATCCGGTCTGTGGGTACTTGTGCTGAAGTCCCGGCACGACGGTATTGTCCTGCTCACCGCTCGTGTCCAGGCTCCCCGCACTTTCGAATTCCTTCAAGGAAGGTTCGACGATGTATTTGAGCTGGTCGTAATAGCCGCTGTTTTCGATCTGCTCGCGATAGAATTTGGTGACGTGATAGCGCGTGATATCGTTTTCCTGCAGTTCGCTCTCCGTTACGAGACGTGTTCCCTCGATGAAATCCATCGCTGTCGTGCGCGCTCGCTCGTTCGATTCTTCAAAAGTCGATTCGGCCGTACCGGCGCGGGACGCTGCTGCCGTTGTCAGCATGATGCTACTCCATCCATTTCGTGCTGAGGATTCACCGCGTGGGAACGTGAACGCCGACGGCATCGTGATGTGACGGCGCGATCACACGTGGGCTTGCGTAGTTGTTATGCTCACGCTGCGGGAATTATTCCCTCGCACATCGGCGATCCGCATAATCTCGTTCACGTATCGGTGAGCACATATCGGGCAACCAGTGTATTCCGTGAAAATGCGTCACCGGAAAGACCGGAGCCCTGTTTCGAAAAATGCGAAACGTGCGAAATAAGACACAGCATCAGCTGGGCGCCAAAACGAAAGCCGCATCGCCGCTGACCGCGCGTACACGACAGCTTGATGCAGGTTGACCTCGAAAGAAAATAAATTTCATGTCAGGGAAACCAGCTCAATGCTGGTGACGTCTTTCTTCCAACAAGGTCTTCAAAGACATCCGGTGGAATCATGAACAGGCCGATCGCCACAAGGCCTGACGAAAGACGCACGACCTTCGCCAGCAAGTCGCCACGGAGTCCGGCTAGGTGCCTGCCGGCGAATTCGTCGCGGCGTGGACGGAACCCTGACCACCAGGATATTCCGATCGAATCTGAGCCATTGGAGATTCATGGCCTCCAATCACTCCAGGCAATTGGGACGGGCGTCATTGTCCGTTCGCGCGGAAGACGCTCTGGCAGGCGCGATCGCGGCCGAGTCGCCGCGGCTGCGGCGACACGCGCTCCATCTCCTCTACAACCGCGCGGACGCCGACGATTTGGTGCAGGACTGTCTCGAGGTGGCGCTGAGAAACAAGGGCGCGCTGCAGGATCGGGCGAAACTGCGCGGCTGGCTGCTCTCGATTCTGCACAACCTTTTTCGTATGCAGCTTCGATCCGATTCCCGGCGCGCGCATGCGCTGCAAGTCGTGGAAATCGCCGACAGCTTCGCCGCATCCGCCCCGCCGCAAGACCATATTCTTGCCCGCGATTTCGCGTGCGCGATGGGCAGGTTGTCCGTCGAGCATCGGGAAATCCTGCTGCTGCTGAATGTCGAAGGCTGCGGCTACGAGGAGGCCGCGCGGACGCTGGACGTCCCGATCGGCACGGTCATGTCGCGTTTGGCGAGGGCACGCCGAAGGCTTCGGGCACTGCTGGATGGCGATGACTCTTCCGGGTGGTAGAGCGACACGAAAGATGGCGTTTGCCTGACGGCGGCATCGCGGCCGGGCCACGACTGCGCCGGAATCATTCGCCGCGATGCAGTCGCTCATTGAGTTCCCACAGCGCCACCTTGTTGCTGTCCCAGGTCAACAGGCTCGTCGCCGCTTCGTATGGCAACCAGCGATACTCGCTGTGCTCATCAGACAGCGTGATGGTGTGGCCATCCGGGACCTGCACGCCGAAGCTGCGTTCCATGACGACATAGAGATCGGGCCCCCAGGTCTTGCTCGCCGCGAAGTGCACCGCCGGCACGCTGGCGGTCGCGTCGAGCGGGATCAGCCGGGCGTCGGCGGGAATGCAGGCCTCCTCCGTCATCTCGCGTTGCGCGGCCTGCTCTGCCGACTCTCCTTGCTCTGCGCCGCCGGCCAGCCCCTGCCAGCACGCATCGGCGTGGTCGGCGCGACGGAAGATGGCGTACTCGATGCCGCCGTCGCCGCGACGGCGAAACGGAAGCACCAGGACCTGCAGCGGCGCGCGCGCCATCGTTGCTCTCGGGTGTGTCGGCGTTCGGCGTCGAGCTTGCGATCCCGCAGAATCGGACGCAAGTGCCTGTCGGAACTCCGCGCGGCAGGCGGCGTTGTGCCGGAAACAGCCCCGCACGGATCGAACATCGAGATCGACGACTTCAGTCGCAGGTCCGAGTTCCGCCCCTGCGGAACATGGGGCGACGACGATATCGAGCGCGCACAGAGATCCGGTTTCGCGGGGTGCGGAGCCGGGAACCCTGAACCGCATGGAGGACGCGATGCAGATCGGCGAAATCATGAGCACCAACGTCAAGCTCGCCAATCCGAACCAGAGCATCCGCGAGATCGCCCGCATCATGGTGGAATGCGACTGCGGCGCGGTGCCGGTCGGCGACAAAGACCGGCTCGTCGGTTTCGTCACCGACCGCGACATCGCCGTGCGCGCGGTCGCGGCCGGCAAGTCTCCCGACACGCCCGTAAGCGAGGTGATGAGCAAGGGCGTGCTCTATTGCTACGAGGAAGAGGAGATCGACGACGTCGCGAGCAACATGGCCGACGTGAAGGTGCGCCGGCTGCCGGTGCTCAACGAGGGCAAACGCCTGGTCGGGATCGTCTCGCTCGGCGATATCGCGATGGCCGACGGGCCGCAGTCGTCGGGCGTGGCGTTGTGCGGCATCAGCGAGCCGGGCGGCGATCACTCGCAGGAGAACGCCGGCATGGCGCATTGAGCCGTCGACGGGAGGCGCAGTCAAATATCGCCGCGCCTCCCTCAACGATCGAGGCGCGGCAGATCACATCATTCCCAGCGCCGGCTACGGCGGGCCGCGCGAACAGAGCCGCCTCAATCGAGAAAGCCCTTGTTCTTGACGCAGCGCTCGATCGCAAGCTCGCGCATCGTGGCCGACATCTGGCCCGGCGGATGGCGCGCGAAAGACTTTGCCTTGCACCTGGCGGTGAGCTGGGCGTCGGTCAGCGCGGGCGCGGGCGGCAGCTGCACGGCATGCGTCGGTGCAACGAAGCTCGCGGTGACGGCGCAAATCGCCAACCGGACTGCAATCCTCATGAGCGGCCCCGAATCAGTGACCCTGGCCGCTGGCTAGCACCGAATTCGCCGCCGGCAAAGCGACAGCGCGGGAGCGCCTAAAGCGTGATGACTTTTCTTCGAATCGTCATCACGCTTTAGATCTTTGTTGGAGCATGATCTTTTCCGAAAACCGGTATCCACTTTTCGGGATCATGCTCTATTCCTCCTTGTAGCCGTATTGCGGCACGTTGCCGCTCGCACCGTAATACTTGTAGGGCAGGAACTTGCCCGACATGGTGATCTTGACGCGGTCGCCCTTGGGGTCGGGCAGGCGCTCCATCTGCAGGTCGAAGTCGATCGCCGACATGATGCCGTCGCCGAACTCCTCCTCGATCAGCGCCTTCCAGGCCGGGCCGTTGACCATGACGAGCTCGTAGAAACGGTAGATCAGCGGATCGGTCGGCGGCATCGGCGTGCCGCGCATCGGCACCTCGTTGAGCATGGCGGTCTCCGCGGCCGAGAGGCCGAACAGCTCGCCCGCCTTGGCGGCCTGCGGCTTGGTGAGCTTCATCTGGCCGAGCAGCGCGCCGACGATCAGCATCGGCGACATGCCGCCGATCTCGTCGGAGATGTATTTCCATTTCCACCCCTTGGCGCGCTTGATGTCGAGAACCTTCTCGGTGGGATCCCTGCGTTTCATAAGCATGTCCTTTCCCGGTTGAGAAGTCGCAACTGCGAAGTCGAAACTGGCGCGGCCGGCGTCGGCGCTGGTTCGGCGAGGGGCCGCACCACCGGCACGTGGCGGCGGTCGAAGCCTGTGTCCGCGATCTCCGCCGCAAAGCTCCGGCTCCGCGCGATGAGGAAGTCGATGATGTGGTTGCGCGTGGCGTAGTAGAGCGGGTGACGGTGGAAGTCGGCGCGCTGGCGGTCCTTCGGCAGCGGGTTGTCGACGATTTCGGCGAACACGGCGTTCGGGCCGTTGGTCATCAGCACGATGCGGTCGGCGAGATAGATCGCTTCGTCCACGTCATGGGTGATCATGAACACGGTCTGGCCGGTGGTGAGGCAGATGCGCCGCACCTCGTCCTGCAGGGTGCCGCGGGTGAGCGCGTCGAGCGCCGAGAACGGCTCGTCCATGAGCAGAATCTTCGGCTCGATCGACAGCGCGCGGGCGATGCCGACGCGCTGCTTCATGCCGCCGGAGAGCTCGGCCGGCCGCTTGCGCTCCGCCCCAGTGAGGCCGACGAGGTCGATGAACTGCTGCGCGTGCGCCGCGACCTCCTCCGACCGCCACCGGCGCCACTTCGACGAGACCGCGTAGGCGACATTCCCCAGTACGGTGCGCCACGGCAGCAGCGCATGGCTCTGGAAGATCACGGCGCGGTCGATGCTCGGTCCGTCGATCTCTTGGTTGTCGACGATGACGACGCCAGCGGACGGCCGGTCGAGGCCCGCCAAGATGTTGAGCACGGTGGTCTTGCCGCAGCCGGAATGGCCGATGATGCAGGCAAACTCGCCGCGCTGCATCGTCAGCCACAGGTCCTCGAACACGGTCGTGCGGCCGCCGCCCGGCGCAGGGAAATGCCGGGCGACGCCCTCAATCGAGATGAATTTCCCACTCATGGGACATGAGGATGAGACATCTCAGCTCACTCCTGGAACGTCACGGCGCGGGTCAGCCGCGCCAGGATGAGGTCGAGGGCCATGCCGACCACTCCGATCACCAGAATCGCGTTGATCACGTTGCTGATCGACAGGTTGTTCCACTCGTTCCACACGAAATAGCCGATGCCGGTGCCGCCGACGAGCATCTCGGCGGCGACAATGACGAGCCAGGCGATGCCGATCGAGATGCGCATGCCGGTGAGAATGGTGGGCGCCGCCGCCGGCAGGATGATCGTGAAGGCGCGGCGCAAGGTCCCGACCTCGAGGGTGCGCGCGACGTTGAGCCATTCGCGCCGCACCGAGGCGACGCCGAACGCAGTGTTGATCAGCATCGGCCACAGCGAGCAGATGAAGATCACGAAGATCGCCGACAGGCTCGAATCCTTGATGGTGTAGAGGGCCAGCGGCATCCAGGCGAGCGGCGAGACAGGCTTGAGCAGCTGAATGAAAGGATCGAGCGCGCGGCTCATCAGCGGCGACATGCCGATCAGGAACCCGATCGGGAGCGCCGCCAGGACGGCGAGCAGGTACCCGGTCATGACGCGCGCGATCGAGTAGGCGAGCTGGATGCCGATCCCCTTGTCGTTCGGCCCGTTGTCGTAGAACGGGCGCCGCAGGTGCTCGAGCAGCTTGGCCCCGACCTCGAGCGGGCCCGGCATCGCCGAGGTGCCCTGCGTCGCGGCTGCGCCCATCAGCTTGGCGTATTCGGGCGACATTGCCTGGACGGCGGCGACGCCGCGCGTCGCCTGGTGCCAGACGAAAAGGAAACCGGCGAGCAGCATGAGCGACACGATCGCCCCGCGCAGGGCCAGAAACCTCCCCATGACGATCTCCCCGGCGAAAAGGTGTCTCAGACGCGACGGATCGCGAAACTCTTCACGTAGTCTTCCGGCGCCACCGGATCGAAGGTCTTGCCCATGACAACGAAGGTCTTCGACGTGCTCTCGGGCGGCGCCAACCCGGCCTCGCGCATCAGTTTCGCCGTGTCGGTCGCGAGAAACACCTGCTCGGCGACCGCCGTATAGTCCACGTCGCCTTTGATCTGACCCCAGCGCTTCATCTGCGTCATGATCCACACCGCGAACGACCGCCAGGGGAACGGATCGAAATCGATGCGGTCCGGCACGCTGCGGACGTTGCCGAGGCCGTCCGCAAACGTGCCGGTGAGCACCTGCTCGACCACCGTGACGGGCTGGTTGAGAAAGTTTGCCGGCGCGATCGCCTCGGCGATCGCCTTGCGGTTCTCCGCCTTCGCCGCATATGCGGTCGCGTCGATGATCGACTTGAGCAGCGCCGCGTAGGTGTTGGGCGCGCCAGTCACGAACTCCTGCGAGGCCGCGAAGGCGCAGCACGGGTGGCGATCCCAGATCTCCTTCGACAGCAGGTGGATGAAGCCGACGCCATCATAGACGGCGCGCTGGTTGACCGGATCGGGCGCCAGGAAGCCGTCGATGTTGTCGGCGCGCAGGTTTGCCACCATCTCAGGCGGCGGCACCGCGCGAATCTGGATGTCGGCGTCGGGGTCGATGCCGTGCTCGGCGACGTAGTAGCGCAGCAGGTAGTTGTGCATCGAATAGTCGAACGGCACCGCGAACTTGAAGCCCTTCCAGGATTTCGGATCGCGCTTGTCCTTGTGCTTGATGCTGAGCGTGATCGCCTGGCCGTTGATGTTCTCCACCGCCGGCATGGTATAGGGAATGGGCTTCGAGCCGACGCCGAGCGTGATCGCAAGCGGCATCGGCGAGAGCATGTGCGCGGCGTCGTATTCCTTGTTGAGCGTCTTGTCGCGGATCACCGCCCAGCCCGCGGTCTTGATCACCTCCACGTCGAGTCCGTGCTTGGCGTAAAAGCCCATTGGCTGCGCCATGATGATCGGGGTCGCGCAGGTGATCGGGATGAAGCCGATCTTGAGCGCCTTCTTCTCGATCGGCCCTGTTTCGGCAAAAACCTCGGTCGCGGTCTTGAGCGGAAAGAACTGCGACACGGCGGCGAGCGCCGTTGCGGCGCCGACCGACTTGAGGAAAGCGCGGCGCGCCGCGTCCTTGGGAAACATCGCGCGCATGACCGTCGAGACGACCACGCCTTCATAGCTCCGCTCGGCGAACCTCGGCTGCTCGACCGGCGCGCATTGCAGCGTCAGCCGCGCCTCATGCGCGTGCTCGGCCTGGCTGCGATGGCGCCCGCAGGCGCAGCCCGACGAGGCAAGGCGGCGATTTGCATCGAACGGGTCATCGAAAGTCGACATCGGCACCCTCCATGGTGCTGTCGCAACAGCATTTTCCGATGGAGGTGCTGCAATGGGCGTGCCAAGGCACGGCTGAGGGCCACGCCTCGATTTTCATCAGCTTAGAGGGGATTCGCGCACCGACCGCGGAAATTTGCGCAAACTTCAGACGCGCAGTCGCCTAAATATTAATCAGATGGGAGGACGTGCCGAGGACGCAGGGCGCCGACTCGGCATCATCGGCTTGGCGCGGCCGGCGGATGTAGCCAGGCGGCACGGACCGCCTGGACAAACAGTCCTTCCGCTACTGCGGCACGAGCCCGTCGCGGCCGACGTTGAGGCGCGGCGCCTCGATCGAGCCGTCCGCCTTCTTGACCGCATTGAGCGCGGTGATGTGGACGCCGGGCCTGAGTTCGCTGCGGTCGCCGATCTCGTAGCGCACGATCGGCACCCCGGGCGGCACGACGATCTTCTTCTCGCCTTCCTTGTACTTGACGGTGAGCGTGCCGCCGTCGGTCGCCGTCACCAGGTCGCCGACGGTGCCGTTGGTCATCGTGCTGTTCGGGATTGTGTACGGCCGGTGCCCCTCGCCGGTCCCGCGCTGGGACTCGGCGAAGATGTGCACCTCGAGCGCCTTCTGGCTGCCGTCCGCCTGCGGCATCGCGGCGCTGCCGACGAACGAGCCCGGCTTGATGTCGGCGAGCGATGCCTTGACGACGCCGACGATCGCCGCATTGGCGGTGAGCGTGAGTGTCACATCGTCGCCGCTCGCCGGCTTCACCACCACGGTGTTGCCGTCGACCTTCACGATGGTGCCGCGGATACGCACCGTCTGCGGCTGCTGCGCCGATGCGCCCGACATGCCGACGGCCGCCAACGCGGCGACGGCGATGATGAGCCGCAATCTCGAACCTCTCATGGAATCACTCCTTCGCCTCGTCGCGCCGATCACATCGGCGGCGCCGCATCGCGACCGACGTTGATGCGCGGAACCGACAGCGTGCCGTCCGCCTGCTTGACCGCCGCGTTGATGAAGATCTTCGCCCCCGGCTTGAGCTCGGCCTTGTCGCCCGGCTGATAGGTGACGATCGGGCATTCCG
>Ga0126384_10003090_pt1 | contig 10104 bp, 9 predicted proteins | sample PanSoiMetPlot_36_FD_92543 | JGI IMG/M metagenome (GOLD analysis project Ga0126384, IMG submission 92543) | Tropical forest soil microbial communities from Panama - MetaG Plot_36 | ecosystem: Environmental > Terrestrial > Soil > Tropical forest > Bulk soil | place: Panama | collected 2016-02-17 | reverse complement strand
TGGGCGAGCTTCGTTGACGGTCAAATTCCGTCCACCGAACTCCTTGCCATTAAGCTGTTCAATTGCCGCCGCCGCTTCTTCCGGCGTCGCCATTTCGACGAAACCGAAACCGCGCGAGCGGCCTGTCATCCGATCCTCGACCACGGAGGCCGATTCAACGTTTCCAGCCTGGGCAAAATGCTGCCGCAGGTCGTCACTGGTAGTCTGGAAGGAGAGATTCCCGACGTATAGTTTTGTAGCCATGTGTATTTCTAGTCCTCTAGTCCAATGGGAAGCGCGGGTTAAAACTTTATATCCGCTGATGGAAGGCTTTGGCCTTTTTGCCGGCGAACGCGACGTACCCGATGCTCTGGCTCAGCCGAGAGCGGCTCCTAACAAGTTGACAACTAACCCAACTCTCTCTTCAGCCGAACGTCGTCGCTTTGCGGCACGGACAGGCACCCCGACAGCGGGGCGCGAGAGCAGGAACTAACCGGAGCAAGTATGCAGGGAATCGGGCCATAGCGCAAGGCGGACGCGGGCCATCTCCGATAAGCTTTAGCTTGTCGACCCAGGAGGCGAGAAACGGTCTATCGAACTTCGAGCGGTGGGTAATTGTATGGAGGCATTTCGAGCTCATTTACCAGCGTGTTCTGAGCCCTCCCTTAGGTCGGGCTGGTGCTCGAGATCCAGCGGCACATTCTTGCCGATCATTTGAACCTCAGACCGACTCCGCGAGGAAGCTACCCTATGATAAATTGACCCAAAAACCGAAAGGTACCCATTGCCATGGATGAATTCGACCGCTATCGTGCGGAGATGAATGAAAAGCTGGTCGGCAGCGGTCATCTCGGCATCAAACGTTTTTTTGCGCTCGACACGCAAGCGTACGAAGATGGTGCTCTGGATAAGAAAACAAAAGAATTGATGGGTCTGACTGCTTCAATCGTACTCCGCTGCGACGATTGCATTACTTATCACATCAAACAATGTGCTGCGGCCGGAGTCACGCGGGAGCAGTTTATGGATGCGTTCAATGTCGCACTGGTGGCGGGCGGATCGATCACGATTCCGCATCTAAGGAGAGCGGCGGAGAGGCTGGATCAAGCATTGGCAGGGCCGAAATGAAACACCGAGGACACCGAGGAAAGCTAAGGCAAAGACGCATGTTCTTTTTCTTTTTATGTCTTGCTCTGTGTTCTCTGTGGTTAATTCGGCTCGGAAATACAAGAGGTTCAACGAAAGGTCTGGAAATGCCCGCACAGGAAAGATCGCGAATACGTGCCCCGGAACTCTCCGGCGGACGCAGTTGGCTGAATACGGACAAGCCGCTGTCGCTGGCCGCGCTGAAAGGTAAAGTTGTACTCCTCGATTTTTGGACCTATGGCTGCATCAACTGTATGCACATCATTCCGGATTTGAAGCGGCTGGAAAGGAAATACCCGAATCAGCTGGTCGTCATTGGCGTCCACTCGGCGAAATTTGAAAACGAGAAAGACACCGAGAACATTCGCCGCATTATCCTGCGGTACGAGATCGAACATCCGATCGTCAACGACGCCGACTTTCAAATCTGGAAGGCCTACGCGGTCGATGCCTGGCCCACTCGTTACCTGATCGATCCCGCCGGATACATCATCGGCCGTCTTTCGGGCGAGGGTGGTTACGACGCGCTGGACGGCGCTATCTCGCAAACGATCGAAGAGTTCCGCAAGCGCGGTGAGTTGAACGAGCAGCCTCTGAAACTGGCGCTGGAGCGAGCGAAAATCGGCGACCTGCCGCTCGCTTTTCCTGGCAAGGTTCTCGCGGACGCCAAATCCGATCGCCTCTTCATTGCCGATTCGGATCACAATCGAATTGTGGTGACGAAACTTGACGGCACATTGATCGAGACCATCGGCACTGGCGCGCACGGCGCTGACGATGGTCCATTCGAGCGCGCGAGCTTCTTTCGCCCCCAGGGAATGGCGCTGGATGGAGATATCCTGTACGTAGCCGATACCGAAAATCATTTGATTCGCGCGATCGACTCGAAGGGCCGGACCGTAAAAACGATTGCCGGAACCGGCAGGCAGTCAGTCGATTACAGCCCTAAGTCAGGGCCCGGACGCACTGTTGCTCTTAGCTCACCCTGGGACGTACAGCTCGTCGGCCGCACGCTTTACATTGCGATGGCCGGTCCGCATCAGATTTGGAAACTGGATCTCGATAAGAACCAGGTTTCGAACTTCGCCGGTTCGGGCCGCGAGGCGCGGCACGATGGTCCAGTTGACGAGGCGGCATTCGCGCAACCTTCAGGGCTGACAACCGATGGTAAGACACTCTACGTTTCCGACGCTGAAGCAAACATTATTCGCGCGATTAATCTGCAGACAAACGATGTGCGCACGCTGGTCGGCGGAAACTTGTTCGATTTTGGCGATGAAGACGGGCACGGCAACGATGTGCGTCTGCAGCATCCACTGGGACTTTCCCGGTGGAATGACCAACTACTGATCGCCGACACTTACAACCATAAGATTAAAGTCCTCGATCCGGATGCGCGTCGAGTCAGAACTTTCGCCGGCACTGGCAAGCCCGGTCAGAAGGATGGCGCCGCGCCTTCTTTCTACGAGCCCGGCGGGTTAAGCGTCGCCGGAGACAAACTGTATGTCGCGGATACCAACAACCACGCGATTCGCGTCGTCGATTTAAAAACGAAGGAAACGCAGACGTTGCAGATTAAAGGATTGCAACCACCGGCCGTGACGCAAACATCAGCCGACATAACTCCGAATCCTGAGAATTTGAAACTTCCGCTCCAGAAAGTGCGGGCGGGAGATCTTGCCGTCTTGATTAACGTCGAACTCCCCACGGGTTATCATCTGAATCCTGATGCTCCCCAACGATTCAGCGTCGCAATCGAACAGACAAGTCAGGCGCCCGCACCCACACCCGTCAAGCAAAGCGGCAAGAACCTGTCCTTGCCGATTAGTGTGCCTCTCCGAGTTGATCCTGGATCAGCTGAGATCCTTGCTTCGTTCACGTTCGTATATTGCCGTCAGGACAACACGGGCACTTGTCGCATCAAGACCGTCGCCTGGCGCGCACCGGTTGAAGTTGTTAACGAGGCAAATGCGACATCTGAAATTCGCCTGACATCCGCCGTTAACCCAAATTGAGAAGTTTCTCGATGCATCTTTCGTATTTCTTTGCGCCTTTGCGCGAACTCCGCTGCTGAGTGAGACGTTTCACGCAAAGGCGGTAAGAACAATCCAAAGACGCCAAGGAAAACGATCGAGTTCTCGATAGCCTCACCTTGCCCTCGCTTTCGGCAGGCTTTAATATCCTCTTTCCCCAAAATTCAACGACTGAGGAGTAATAACGTGTCCAGCAAACCATCCATGACAAACAAACCATTTCTGACCGACATCAAGACTCTGCGCGAACGCGCACGCCAGCACATCGAAAAAGGCGCGGTGACCGAAGGCTACCGCGCGGATCGCGAAACTGTGGTCAAGCTCTTAAACGAAGCGCTGGCCACAGAAATCGTCTGTGTGCTGCGTTACAAGCGACACTATTTTATGGCCACAGGCATCCATGCCGAGAGCGTGGCGGCCGAGTTTCTCGAGCATGCGAATGACGAGCAGGGACATGCGGACCAGATTAGCGCCCGCATCGTGCAGTTAGGCGGCGAGCCGAATCTGAACCCCGAAGGCCTGCTGACGCGTAGTCATGCTGAATATGTGGAAGGGGAAACGCTCCTCGACATGATTAAGGAAGATCTGGTCGCGGAACGGATCGCGATCGATAGCTATCGGGAAATGATTAGTTATTTCGGCAATGATGATCCGACGTCACGTCGCCTGATGGAAAACATCCTGGCGGTGGAAGAAGAGCACGCTGACGACCTGGTGAATCTCCTGGGAGAACTGGGAAACTAATTTTTGGATTGCGGGGAGTGATAACTCTGCTCTCACTTTGGGAGAGGGAAAAGATCCAAAGCGCCGTCAAGGCGGCGCATTCCAAATTTCTTGCCTGACAATCAGCCACACTACGCCGCCCGTCCCAGCGTTTGTCGCAATTGCGGGGCACTCATCGGAGCCAGCGAAGATACCTGCCATGTGTGCGGTGCGCCGCGCGCGCAAACGCCGACGGCCGCACTGCCGCTCCATGAACGATACGCAATTGGTTATGCGCGCGCCGTACTGTCGCGACCTTACATCTTCACGATCATATTTTTGGTGACAAACTTTTTCGTTTTCCTGCTGATGTGGAATGCGAGCGGTATGTCGTCGAGTGTGGTGTGGGGCGAGTTTCCGGAGCAAGTGCTGCTCGCCTATGGAGCTAAGACCAATGAATTAATCAGGCAACAACACGAATACTGGCGCTTCGTTACCCCCATTTTCATCCATGTGAATCTGCTCCATGTTGCGGTCAACATGTATAGCCTGTGGGTTATTGGCCCATGGGTCGAGAAACTTTATGGCTCAGCGAAGTTCACGGTGTTCTGGATCGTAACTGGCATCGCTGGCGTGGTTGCTAGTTATCTGACAGTTTTCCCCGAATCAAATCCAGGAGTGTTCACCAGCTTCCTGATCAAATCCGTTGACGTGCCGTCTGCGGGAGCCTCGGGAGCGTTGTTCGGCCTCGTTGGCGTCCTGTTTGTTTTTGGTCTTAAATACCGGCGCGAATTACCGGAAGGCTTTAAGCGAGCGTTTGGTACGGGCATGCTGCCGGTAATTCTGCTCAATCTGGCGATCGGATTTATCGGTCGCGGTTTTATTGATAACGCCGCGCACATGGGCGGCTTAGCTTCGGGCGGATTGCTTGCAGCGTTCATCAGCTATAAGCGCCCCGGCCGGCCGCCGCGCGTGATGATTGCCTGGCGCGTTTTACAGATTATCGCGCTAGTGATCGTCGCGATTTCTTTTTTCTTTGCCGCGCGCCATTTTCAATTTACGACATAGGTACGGAACCGCCTCCGGCAGGAAGCGGGTAACCTTGTTTCGGGCACCAGCTCGCAGCCCGCACCGCGAGCGGTTCTGTAATCAAGCCGAATGGAGAGCCTTCTAATGGAAATAAAAAAAGTTGGTGTGCTTGGCTGTGGGTTGATGGGATCGGGCATCGCCCAGACCACCGCGATGGCCGGATTCGAAACGACTGTCCGCGAAGTCTCGCACGACCTGATTCAAACAGGATTCGCCTCGATTGAAAAATCTCTCGAGCGATTTGCTGACAAAGGAACGATCACCCCCGAGCAACAAAAAGCCACGCGCGATCGTCTGTTTGGCACGACCTCGTTCGCAGACCTCGCCGACTGCGACATCATTATCGAAGCCATCATTGAAAATCTGGAAGAGAAACAGACAACCTACCGGCAGCTCGATTCGATTTGCAAATCCCAAACGATCTTTGCGTCGAATACCTCCTCGTTGTCGATAACGCAAATGATGACCGCCACTTCCGCCGAACGCCAGCAGCGTTTTATCGGTATGCACTTTTTCAATCCTGTTCCCATCATGAAACTCGTCGAGGTGGTCCGGACGATCCTCACCGACGCAAAGGTGTACGAACAGGCCGTGGAGTTCGGAAAGAAACTGGGCAAGGTACCAGTCCGCGCCGGCGATAAGACGGGATTCATCGTGAATCGTTTGCTGGTCCCTTACCTGCTGGATGCGATTCGCGCGCTGGAAGAAGGCGTAGGCTCGATCGTCGATATCGACAATGCGATGAAGCTCGGCTGTGGTTATCCGATGGGTCCTTTCACGCTGGGAGATTTCGTGGGCCTCGACACAACTTATTACATCGCGGAAATCATGTTCATTGAGTTTCGCGAAAAGCGTTTTGCCCCGCCGCCGCTTCTGAAGCGAATGGTCCTCGCCGGTCTTTATGGGCGCAAGTCCGGCCGCGGATTTTACGATTACACTAAAGACGCGAAGAATCCTCAGCCGATGAATCTGGTATAACGCAAGCTGTTAGCTTGCGCGCAAACTAACAGTTTGCGCCACATTTTCTCCTGTTCTGCTTCTATGCTTTCTGTACGATTTTGAGCGCGAGTAATTGCGGGTTTCCCCAAATTCGTCAGGCTTCTCGATTGTTTCTGCTGGCATAACGGTTGATATGAAGTAGCTGCATGCGGGCCGACGAATTTCGCGACGGCCTGAACATTCAATCGACAAACTAAGGGGGATTTACATGGCAGACGACAGAGAAAGAGAGCAAGGTCTACGTGAAGGCGGAAAGGGCGGAGGAATGGGTCAGAAGGGTGGACAGCATGCGCCCGGACGCAATCCGCTTGACGATAAATCAACCGGTGGTCCGCAGCAGGATAAAGATCTTGGCGGTCAGAAGCCGACCAATCTCGGCGGCCAACAAAGCCCCCCAAAGGAGGGCGGTCAGAACAAGCCGACCCAGCGCTAATCAGCGGTCCTGTCCACACCCCAGGCTCACGCGTGACTTCTTAAATGAAGGTCACTCGTGAGCCCTGATGTTTTGGAGAGCGCCGGCGTGACGGCGCTTTTCGATGCGACTTAGCATTTTTTGCCGATCGTTAAGAGTCGAAAATCGCCAAGTCGATGGCAGATCCAAAGCGGCGTCAACCCGCCGCACTCCAAAGTTCATTTGCCAATTCGTTTCGTGCTTCCCGCGCCGCTAATCGATCGGCTCATCTTGTGTGCAACTTGCTCGGCCTGGGCAAACACGCGGAGGAAATTTTCACCGAGAATCTTGCGAATGTCCTGCTCGCTGTACCCGCGCTTCAATAACTCGTAGGTGATGTTCGGCAGCATCGAAACGTCGCGAGCGCCTTCTGGCATGTCATTCGCTCCGTCAAAATCAGCGCCGATGCCCACGTGATCAATTCCCGCCACCTTAACGATGTGGTCGATGTGATCTATCAGTTTGGAAATCGGCAGCGGCGGCAGGGGATTCGCCGCCTCGAGTTTGTCACCTTCTTCACTCAGGCGCTCGGGATCATCTTTATATTTTTCGTCCAGCGCATCCTGCTGCGCCTTCAAACGCTGGTTGCGCTCGGCATTTTGCGGGGCGACCGTGGCGGCGTCGACAAACACACTGTAGAAATTCACCTGGACGACGCCGCCATTTTTGGCGATCCGCTTGAGCAAATCATCAGGGATGTTGCGCGGCACATTGCTCAACGCCCGCGCCGAGGAATGTGAAGCAATGATCGGCGCGCGCGAAATGTCGAGGACATCACTCATGGTCTTGTCGCCTACATGTGACACATCGACGAGCATTCCCAATCGGTTCATCTCACGTACGACTTCCTTGCCAAAGTCTGTCAGGCCATTGTGTTTCGACTCGCGGTTTGAATCGGCCCAGTCGTTCGCGTTGTTCCAGGTCAGCGTCATGTAACGCACGCCCAGCCGGTAGAACTCGCGCAGCGTCGGCAGCGAATTCTCGATCGCATGACCTCCCTCAATCCCCATCAGGCACGCGATTTTGTTTTGAGCTTTGGCGCGGCGAATGTCGGCGGCGGAAGTGGCAAATATTAGATCCCGCGGATGGCGCTCGACGGCGCGATAGACGGAGTCAATCATGTCGAGCGTGCGCCGCGCCGCGCCGCCGTGCGTCACGTACCAGGGTCTGACGTAAAGCGAAAAGAACTCGGCTGTCAGGCCGCCTTTCTTCATTCGCTCGATGTTCGTCCGATAGGGAATGGGCGGCGCACCTCCCAGGTCGAAATCATCATTCGTCATCGGCGTGGTGATGTCGTTATGAGTGTCAATGACGATCGCGCGGCGATGAATCGCGAGTGCTCTTTGCCAGAGCGCTTCATTACGAGTCGAACGCGTGGAAGTTGCTCTTATAAGTGGCGATTGCGTCGCGCGTTGTGCGCGGGAAGGAAGTAGCGGCGCGACAAGTGCAAGCAGAAGAAGCGACGACAGAATTGATAAGACCGATTGTTGTAATTTCATGGCATAGACATTTATCACAACTGGCCCATCCGCTGAAATGCTCCGGTTAACGCGGAAACCTCTCGAAAATTGCGATTCTCTTACGAAGTGACCTGTCACAATTACCAGTTATCTCGCTTGGTGGCCCGTCCTTAACATCGCCAGCGACCCCGGCAAAAGAACGAACGAAAGGAACTTCTTATGAAGCCAACCAAACGTTTATTGTCGGTAACCCTAATTCTTCTAATCCTCGCGCCCGCGGCTCTGGCCCAACGAGACGAATACCACCGATGGGAATTCTTCGGCGGATATTCGGCCATGAAGTTCGATACGCTCGCCGGAGACACCGGCAATCCGAACGTCGATAGCGTCCTCGGCGGCAGAAACACTCTCCGCGGTCTCGAGCTGGCCGGTGTTTACAACTTCCATAAGTATATCGGGGCTAAGTTCGACTACTCAGCGCACTGGCGCAACGACGATTTCTCACGTCCGGCGGGAACCGGCACGGTACATTCAAATGTCCAAAATGTTCTCGGCGGACTTCAGGTCAAAAACAATTTGGACACAGGGCCAGTGTTCAAGCCGTTCGCTCACGCGCTGTTTGGCTTCGCCCACCAAAAGGTCAACGTTGACAGCGCACAACTGCCGGCCATCTTCGGCATCAGCGAGTTCCGCACCAGCGAGTCGAGTTTCGCGATGGCCTTCGGTGGAGGTGTTGACCTTAGGCTCAACCATCGCCTGGACGTTCGGGCCGTTACGATTGATTGGAACATCATCAACCGCGGCGATCAGCAAACTGGAATAGTGCTCGTGCCAACGCCGCATCAGACGGTGGGCACACCTTTCGTAATCCCGGGAACGAGACAGGATAATTTGCGTATTGGCGCAGGGATTGTGATCCACTAAAGGTTTACGAGACGGCCGTCCCTGGGCTTTGAAATCCTCACCAGCAACCAGTGCGGGATCTTCGCGTTCCCTCTCCGAAAGACTTTCTCACGGGCGGAGAAGAGGGATCCCGCACTGCCCTCCATTGGATTCGCGGCACTACCGCAACCAGGTATGTGGCAAGCCACACTTACTGGCCAACTTTCTTTCGAGTATGATTCCGACTGATGTCCATCCTAATCGCCGAAGACAATGTGGCCCAACGCGCTTACCTGCGCGAGATACTCGAACGCGATTTCCCTTCACACCGGCCCGTGCTGGAAGCCGGTGACGGAGAAGAAACTGTTTCCCTCGCGCTCAAGAACAAACCGGAAGTCTGCATCCTCGACATTCAAATGCCGAAACTGTCGGGGGTGAAAGCCGCCCGCGCTATCTGGCGCGACTTTCCGACGGCGCGGATTATTTTCTGGACCCAATTCCCGCACGAGATTTATATCAACGAGATTCGCAAGATTGTGAAGTCGGTCGATCCGCCGCCGGCCTACGGCTTCATCCATAAGAACAATCCGGAATCGCGCTTCCTGCGGTTTGTCGCGGCGGTGCTGGAAGACGGCGCCGACATGATCGATCCAGCCTTCAAGGATTCGTTCAAACGGCCGTTACTGACCGAGTTCGAAGCCGAAGCGCTTTATTATCTCGCGCTCGGTTTGTCGAACTGGGCCATCGCGCGCAAATGCAGCTTGAGTTTACGCGGCGTTGAAAGCAGGCTGGCGACTCTTTACGAAAAACTCTTCGTCTCAATCCCTGAAGGGACGGAGCACGAGGCTTACGAGAAACTCGCTTACAACGTCCGCACCCGGGCGTTCTTTGAAGCGCTTCGCCGCGGGCTGCTGAACAACGATGAATTGGAGAAAGCTGCAGCAGACCTTGAAGGCTGGATTGAGCGCGACCGGAAAAAATTCATCGAAGAGCAGAAACGAGAAGACGCGAAGACGCGGAGACGCGGAGAGGCGGAGACGCCGAGGGGTTGAATTCATCCTGCGAGAAGCCACAGACAATTCTCGCGGTGAGGCTCGGCCTCACAGCCCGCCAATACACAATCAGACTGCGTCGAGGCTCAGCCTCGGCGCAGCAAATCAAAAGAGACCTTCACGGTAAGCCAGAGGCTTACCGCACTGCGCGGCGGCAGAGCCGCAAAGCCACAAAGAATGATGCAATTCCGGTTGCTACTGCTTGCGGCTTTCGGACTTCTGCTTTCTGCCTACTGCTTTCTGCCTGCTGTCTCTTCTCAGAACGAAGGCCAAACGAGCCAGCCTCAAACTGCGCCGTCACCTTCACCTTC
>Ga0126384_10003089_pt1 | contig 10104 bp, 7 predicted proteins | sample PanSoiMetPlot_36_FD_92543 | JGI IMG/M metagenome (GOLD analysis project Ga0126384, IMG submission 92543) | Tropical forest soil microbial communities from Panama - MetaG Plot_36 | ecosystem: Environmental > Terrestrial > Soil > Tropical forest > Bulk soil | place: Panama | collected 2016-02-17 | reverse complement strand
GGGCTCACGGACCTGACGGTGCCGGCCGAGCAGTTCGCGCGTCTGGCACTCGGCGTCGCGCGCGTGTTCGTGGTCGAGAACGAGATCACCGGGCTGGCCTTTCCGTCGACGGCCGACAGCATGGTCGTGCTGGGCCTCGGCCATGGTGTAAGCCTGATATCTTCCGCGCGCTGGCTCGGAGAGCGTGAGGTCTACTACTGGGGCGACCTCGACACGCACGGTTTCGCCATGCTGGACCGGCTGCGCGTGAGCTTTCCTGCTACCCGCTCGTTGTTGATGAACCGTGCGACGTTGCTGGCGCACCAACCGCTGTGGGGCACCGAGGAAGCCCAGCATATCGCGGCGCTCGGCCGTCTGACACCCGACGAGGCTGCGCTCTACGCCGACCTCCGCTATGACCGCCTGGGCCGCTCTGTGCGGCTGGAGCAGGAGCGCATCTCATTCGGCTGGCTCCACCGCGCGCTCGAAGCTCTGTGACGCCTGGTGCGGCCCGACGCGGGTCGTCGGACGGCTACCGGAAATGGATCGCCGCACGCTGCGCCCGCCGAGGTCGCTCGCCGCCGCCGCAGTCGCGCAGCCGGCATGGCCCTGGCGTTTTTGCCCCGATCAGCTCGCAAATCCACCCGCACGACACAGCTGTCGGGGTCGCCACAATGGTGTGGTGCGCGCCGATCGAGCCGCCAGGGCTAGTGCTGCAGTACTGGATTGCGGGCCCGCTGCGCAAACCAGAACGAGGCCTGGGCCAAGACACCGGTGGCCACCAGCACCAGGCCGGCGGAAAGTGCGGGATTGGCGCCGATGCCACTCAGGGACGCACACGCCGCGCCGACGATCATCTGGGTAAAACCATAAAGACCCGAGGCAGAGCCACAGACCGAAGGATTGATTTCGAGCGCCTGGGCCAGGGCCGCCGGTGAGGCCATGCCCGCGCCGTAGCTCAGCAACAGCATCGGCACGATGGTCGACAGCACGGTGAGTGAACCGGTGGCGGCAACCAGGAGAAAGACCAATGCGGCGAGGCAACTGATCAGGTTACCGCCAACCATCAACCGACTGGTCGGCGCCCTGCCGATCAGACGGCTGGCAGTCAGACTCCCGAACCAAGCCCCCAGGATGTTCACGGTCAGATAGGTGCCGACCTCGTGTGCCGGTCTGTGCAGCTGATTGGTGAAGATGAATGGCGCCGCGCCGATGAAGGCATAGATGCTGGTGGTGGCACAGCCGCCGCCGATCGCATAGCCCAGGAAGCCGCGCGATCGCAACAGCAGGTCGTAGCCGCGGAGCACGGCCCCGATATCCTGGCCGCGTCCGGCGGACGTTTCCGGCAGCCGGCGCCAGATCAGCGCGAGGTTGGCGAGGCCGAGCAACGACAGCGCGGCAAAGATCGACCGCCACCCGGTGGTCGCAGCCAGAGCCGCGCCGACCAGAGGTGACAGCCCGGGCCCCGCCATCACCATTAGGTTCATCAGCGACAGATTGCGCGCCGCGTCGTCGCCAGATGCAGTGTCGCGGACGATGGCCCGCCCCAGGACTAGACCGGCGCAGCCACCAACGGCTTGGATAAGCCGCGCCATGATCAGCGCATTGATGGTCGGTGCCACCATGGCTGCAAGGCTCGACCCGGCATAGATGAGCATTCCAACAACCAGCACCGGCCGACGACCGAAATGATCGGAGATCGGGCCGTAGGTGAGCTGCCCGAGCGCCAAACCGACAATATACGCGCTCAAGGTCAGCTGCGTCGTGCTGGCGCTGGCGTCAAAATCGTGGGCCACCAGCTGCAACGCCGGCACAAAGATGTGCATCGCTAGCGTGCCGCTGAGCGTAATCAGCGCCAGCAACCAGAGCGGCGAGGTCGTTGTCAGCGGTCGTGCCGCAGAACCTCGATCAGGGCCAGCTTTGCTCACCACTGACTGCCCCTGTCATTGCGCCGGAGCAGAATTTGGCAAATGTGGGCCAGGGTCTTGCGCGTGGCCGCGATATCGGCCTGCGGCAGTCCGGCGAGCAACTCCTGCTCCAGATCCTGCGATGTACGCTCCAGTCGATTGACCAGGGCGCGACCAGCCCCGGTGATCACAATGGCTTTGGCTCGGCGATCCGCCGCGTTGGCGCCACGCTCGATCAGACCCGCCGCTTCCAGGTTGCCGAGCACACGAACGACGGACGAACTGTCGAGCGACAGTGCGCTCGCAATGTCTCGCTGGCGTAACGGCTTGCTCGACCGGGACAGCTGCAGCAACGGCATCCATGTCGCCTCGGTCATATCGAATTGCCGCAGCCTGAGATCGATGGCGCGGCGCCACTGGCGGCTGGCGACGCCAATCAACGTTCCCATGCGTTTGTTTTCTGCCGCCGCTTCCATCTTTGACTGGCGCATAACGCGCTCCAAGAAATAGTTGGTATATCATCTAAATAGATGACATACCAACTATCGTCAAGCGCGCCCCGCTGCGCAAGCCGACGTGGCGGCATGGAGGCCAAGGGCTGCAACAGCGGCCTTGCGGCGTTCACTTGACGGGCGGAACAGCGGCTTGCCTTTCTCGACGATAGAGAGGGCGAGTGCCGCCCCCGTTGCTGGTGCCAACGTTCCATGCGGCGTCGACCGCGCCCCCGGGGTAAAACAGCACGTCGCCGGCCTGATCTCACCGGTGGTCTGGCCGCGACCTGCTAGAGTGCCGAGGACACGGATCATCTCTTCGCCAGGATGCGTGCGCCGAGGGCGATGCCACTGCCGGCATCAGCTGCAGATGACTGGACGACCGCGCGTCCGGAACGCTCACATCATGGCGCTGAAAATCGCTGCGCTGGCAGCCCGGTTGCTGCGCCCGAGGCCAGCGGCGACCCAAACCGCTGGCCGCGATCAGAGCCCGCCGGGCGATGCTCCGCGGAAGTTTCCGGCTTGCGCCTTTGACGTGCTTAGGGAGCTGACCGAAGCGGTTGAAACGCGGCACGCAGCTCGGAAGCGAACAGCTCGGGCTGCTCCCATGCCGCAAAGTGTCCGCCCCTGTCGACCTCGTGGAAATAGATCAAGTTGCGATAGGCACGCCGGGCCCATGTCTCCGGGGCGCGGTAGACATCATCTGGAAATACCGTGATGGCTACCGGCAGCGAGATGTCGGCGGTCTTCTGCGCGGCCGCGACAAGGACGCTGCCTCGAGCGCCGTTCTCCCAATAGAGCCGCGCCGACGAGGTTGCGGTGTTGGTCAGCCAATAGAGCGTAATGTTGTCGAGCACGTCGTCCTTGGTCGGCGACGTGTCAGGATCGGCGCCGTAGCTCCAGTGCGTGAAGCCCGGATGTACCAGGATCCATGCCGCAAGGCCGACCGGGGAATCCGTCGCCCCATAGCCGACCGTCTGCGGGCGAGCGGTCAACATCGTAAAGTATGCCGAGTTCCCGCTTTTCCCGGACGCCATCAGGCCGTCGAATACTGCGCGTTCCCGTTCGGACAAGCCCGCCGGCACGGGCCCGGCGGTGAGCGCCGCTGCCACCTCCGGCGGCAGCGTCGCCGGCAAGTTGATGTGGATGCCGAGCAAGCCTGCCGCCGCCTGGCGCGCCATGGCGCTGGCAACGGGGGTGCCCCAATCCCCGCCCTGGGCAACGTAGCGGGTATAGCCGAGGCGCTTCATCAGTTCCGCCCACGCCCGCGCGATGTGGTCGGGATCCCAGCCGGTGGTGGTCGGCTTGCCGGAGAAGCCGTAGCCCGGCAATGAAGGGATCACCACGTCGAACGCATCCTCGGCACGGCCGCCATGCGCGATTGGATCGGTGAGCGGCCCGATCAGCTTGAGTTGCTCGATGATGGATCCCGGCCAACCGTGGGTGATGATCACCGGCAGCGCATTGTTGTGCCGCGATCGGACGTGAATGAAGTGAATGTCGACCCCCTCGATATTGGTCGTGAACTGCGGCAGGGCATTGAGCCTGGCTTCGGTCTTGCGCCAGTCGTAACCGCTGCTCCAGTACCGAACCAGCTCCTGCAGCTTGGTCAGCTGCGCGCCCTGCGACTGATCGGCGACGGTTTCCTTATCGGGCCAGCGGGTCGCGGCCAGCCGTTGCCGCAGATCGACGAGCTCTTGCTCTGGAATACTGATACGGAAGGGATGGATTGCGTCGCCCGGGGCGGCCGCGGCCGGAGCCGCCTGAAGGACGCTGACGGTACTCGCAACTGCAATACCGATCGCGGCCGTCATCAACAGCTGGCGCCAACTCGGCGATGACATCGGAAACATTGGCGGTCTCCCTGCTTCGAGCGGAGCTGGCGTTAGCCGAACGGCAGCACCTCGCCGGCTTCGGGCCCTCAACATAGCAAACGGCGCTTGCAACCGGGTCGCCTGGCCGACACTTCGGTATGACCAGAACAAAACAGTGGCGCGAAATTTGGTCATTTAGCGTTAATGGGCATTGCCGGCGCCGGCTGGCGCAGCGGCCTTGGCCGCGAACAGCACGGCTACGGCGGCGACCGCCAGCACCACACCGATGACGGCGAAGGTATCGCTGAAGCCAATGATCAATGCCTGGCGCTTTACGATGTTGCCGAGAGCGACGATGGCTTTGTGTTGCGCAAGGGCGATGTCGGAAACACCATGCGCGACGAAATAGTTGGTCAACTCCGCAAGCCGTTCGCGTACTTCATCGCGTGCCAAGTTCACGGATTGCCCAATGATGTTGGAATGGTACTGCTCACGCTTGGTCAACACCGTGGCGAGGGTTGCCGTGCCGACCGCGCCGCCGAGATTGCGCAACATGTTCGACAGGCCGGACGCGGCCCCTGCCTCACTGGCTGCGATGCCCGCGGTCGTGATCGCGCTGATTGGCGTCAGCACCAGCGCCTGGCCGATGGCGCGCACGATATTAGGGATCCAGAACTGGTCACCGGCTGAATCGGGCGACAGCCAGATGTTCATGAAGGCGCTGGCGGCGAAGATGCTGATGCCGACGAAGGCGATGTAACGCGCATCGTAGCGCTTCATCAAAAGTGGCACGATCGGGATCAGCAGCAACTGCGGCAGCCCGGTCCAGGCCAGCACGTTTCCGATCTGCTCGGCGTTGTATCGCTGCACCTGCCCCAAATACTGCGGAAGGATGAACACCGTGCCGAACAGCGCAAAGCCGACAAGGACATTGACGAGCACGCCAATGGCGAAGTTGCGTCGCTTCAAGAGGCGGAGATTGACGAGAGGCTTGTCGATGGTGAGTTCGATCACAATGAAAGCCGTTAGGAATACCAAGGCTACGATCGCCAGGTTGAAGATGAATGGCGAAGCGAACCAGTCATCCTTGTTGCCTTCTTCAAGCACGGTTTGCAGCGCCGCAAGACCGATCGCCATGGTGCCGATGCCCGCCCAGTCCCCTTCCTTGAGCAGCGCCAGCTGCATTGGCTTGCGCTCCAAGGTGAAAGCCAACGCCACCACCATGACGATGCTTGGCGGCGTATTGACAAAGAAGATGGTTTGCCAACCGTAGTTCTCGGTCAGGTAGCCGCCGATGGTGGGACCAATGGCGGGCGCGAAGGTGACGGCGAGCGCGAAACAGGCGAGCCCAATCGGTTGCTGCGCCTTCGGCAGCTTGGTCAGTACCATGGTGAAGGCCATGGGAATCAGCACGCCGCCGGCAAATCCCTGCAGACCGCGCATGACGATCATCGAGCCAAGATCATGCGTGAACGCGCAAGCGATCGAGAACAACGGAAACAGCACCGCATTGGCCAGCATATAGCGTCGGAACGAGAACACGCGGCTCATGAAGTCGGTCAGTGGGATGACGATAATCTCGCCAATCAGATAGGAGGTCGAGATCCAGGCACCGTTGTCGACGCCCGTGCCGATGCCGCCTTCGATATCAAGCAGCGAGGCATTGGTGATTTGGATATTGAGGATTGCCATAAAGGCGCCAACCATGCCGGCGAGCACGGCGATCCACGCCGTGAGGCTGGCCTTGTCGCCTGCTGCATCGGTGGTGGCCGGTGCGGCGCGCCGATCACCCGGAATGGGGATGTGGGCTGTGGTTGCCATGGTGAGCCTTCGCGACCGTGGGTCGACACATTAGCGCTTCAATCGTTGCGAACCAGCGTCGTGGCGGCGCTCAGGTTGGCGACCTTGGTGTCGATGGTGGTGATGACCGACATGCCTGGGCGCAGCACCTCGGTGGGCGACTGGGCCGGGTCGAGAACGATCTTTACGGGAATGCGCTGCACGACTTTGGTGAAGTTGCCCGTGGCATTGTCCGGCGGCAGCAGCGCAAACTCCTGGCCACTTGCCGGAGACAGGCTGTCGATGTGGCCGCGGAAGCGCCGGCCAGGATACATATCAACGCTGATCGTGACGGGCTGTCCGCGCTGGACGCTGGCTAACTGCGTCTCCTTGTAGTTGGCGACAACATAGGCCAGATCGACTGGCACCAGCGACATCAGCTGGGTACCGGCCTGGACGTACTGGCCGACACGCAACGTTCGGTTGCCGACGACCGCATTGGCGGGAGCCGTGACACTGGTGTAGGACAAGTTGAGCTCGGCCTGACTGCGGACGGATTCACTATGGGCCACCGTCGCCTCCGCCTGGGTCAGTTCGGCTTTCAACACCTCGAGCTGTGTGACGGCGTTGGTCAGCGCGGCGGTATCGCGGGCGATGGCGGCACGGGCGGCGGCATAGCGTGATGCGGCTCGCTGCGCGTTCTGGACGCTGCCCGATCCGGTCGCCGCCAGATCGCGATAACGCTTCTCTTCTTGGCCGGCGAACGTGGCATCGGCCTCGTCGGCGGCGATCGTGGCCCGCGCCGCCTCGATCAGCGACTGCTGGGCGGTCAGTGCGGCGCGCTTGGTGGCGGTGGCGGCACGCGCCGCAGCCACGTCCGCATCGGCCTGCTGCAACGCAACCTTGAAATCGCGATCGTCGATGCGGGCGAGTACCTGGCCGGCCTGCACCGCCTCGTTGTCGCCGACCAGCACGCTGGCGACGTAGCCGGATACCTTGGGAGCGATGGTGATGTTGTCAGCTTTAACGTAAGCATTGTCGGTGGAGACGTTGAACCGGCCGACGGTCCAGTACTCCCAGCCGAAATAGCCGGAGGCAGCGATCGCCAGCAGGCCGGCGCCGGCGAGCAGAAGGGCACGCAACCGGACCTTGATCGGCCGTGGGGCGCGGCCGTGCTTTTCCGTGACAGCCTTGGCCTCGCCGGTGGTCAGCGGCTCATCCGCGGCCGGCGCCGGTAGCTTGAGCTGGTCCAAGTCAATGGCCAATCGAGAGGATTCCCGGGCATCGAGCGGGCGCTCTACGGTCAGAACTCCGGGGTGGTGGGTCATTGGGATCTCCTCCGCTCGGCCCGTGGGCACCACCCTGCGGCACTTGCCCACTTGTAGGAAAACTGATATTTTCCTAATTAAGGGATCACCACTCGGACCGCAAGGGCATTTTGGAAAATGGTCATGGTCTCAAATAAAAGTGATAGCTGCCGCGGCCGGGGCCGGCCGCAAATCCGCTGCGACGAGGACACCCTGCGCCTGATCATTGCGGCGGCATGGCAGGAGTTCTTGAGCCGTGGCTACGCCCACACCGGCATGGTCGCCGTGGCGCAAAAGGCCGGTATTTCCACCAAAACGCTCTACCGCCTCGTTCCCAACAAGGCGGAGCTCTTCAAGATGGTCGTGGCCGAACGGATCGGTCGGTTCATGCTTGAGATTGATGACCGTGTCGTCGATCCGCTTGATCTGCCGTCAGCGCTCGAGCGCATTCTTGTCGCTTATGGCAACCTCACGCTCCAGGACGAAGGCATCGCCATGACGCGGCTGGTGCTGGGCGAAGGCGGACGCTTTCCAGAAGTCGCCCAAACCTTTTACGAAGGCGCAATCCACCGGATTGGCCAAGCGATTGCCGACTGGCTTGCTCGCCAAAGCAAGCGCGGCTTGCTCGAGATCGACGATCCGATGGCGGCTGCCGGCATGCTGCGTGGCATGATGACCATGGAGCCACAAAGGGCAAGTATGCTGCGCCAGAGCAAGCCGCCAACCGGTACGGAGATTGCCGCACGCGCCAAGACCTGTACCGGGCTGTTCCTGCGGGGATGCCTCAAGGTACGTGCAGCCGCCGGATAGCCCACTGCCTGAGCGCGGTTGCAGGCCTGTTGCGAAAGTGGGGGCCCCAACCAGCTGTCGACTTCCCGGTCAGAAATCTCGAGACCTTCAAGGCCACGCCCACCAACTGCATGGACCTGCGCGCCGGCCGCCAATCCGCCCGCGGCGTGGGTCTAACCTAACTGCTGGTGCCCAGGGCAATCAGCCACCGGCGCTGGATAGCTTCCAGGCCTCGATGCGATCTGCGATCGCCTTCACCGACCCCGGTTAATCCGCCGCTGCCAGGCCGAAGACGACGAGGCGATGAGCTTTAGCCGGTGTAAAAGCCTATTGCTACCGCGGATAGCAGCACCGGCAATAACCAGGCCCAATCTTCAACTACGAACACGGCGCAGGCTGCCGCGACGCAACCGAAGAGAAAGCCGAAGAGGAGTTGCAAGGACCTCTTCAGGCGATCGCCATCGACCGGCATCAAAGGCCGACCATTGGACATCAGATCCATGAGCGCTAGAACGGTGTTGGTCAGATTGCCGGTCATGACAGCTGTCGAGATTGCGCCGGGTATCGCCAAGCGAAGAAGGGCGTATTGGCACGCCATGGCAGATACTGCGATCATCGCGGCGATGCCGGCAATCAAGCCCTGCGTGTCGGCAGACGGTCTGGTGATGATGCTGAAGATCAAGACTGCAGAAAGCAGCAGAAATTGCACCAGTAGCAGGAGCCGCGCCAGTTCTGGGCCACGTCGCCGCGACGCCTGCGCTATCAGCCAAACCAGCGCCAGAGCCAGCATGAAAACTGGAATCGCTAACGCCTGCGCAACATTGAACGGGCCTCTATGGACGGCCGCCGCGGCCGCTACGACGAGATTGCCGGTGACGTGCGCGGTGAAGATATGGCCCAGGGTAAAGAAGCCGGTGAGATCCACCATACCTGCGATCACGCTGAGCAGCGGTGGAAGCCGCGCCTCCAGACGCAAAAGGTCTGACGCGTTAGCCGTAGGGTGGGCCGAATTTTCGATAACTTTTGAAGACCTAGCGGGCGCTGACATGTTCGACCGCTCCTAGGACCTTCATCTGCGTTGTCCGGTTGCAGACATAGTCGATCAGCATCTTCGGGATGATGAGGCCCAAGCTCATAGCCACAACAATGGTTGTGGCGATGACGCCGTCCGAAATCGTACCGCTGATCAGCTGCAAGGTTGGCGGCGAGCCACCGGCTATTTGAACGAGGCCGCTTGCCATTCTGAAAAGGTAAACGCCGGGGATCATTGACACGACCGAGGCGAAGCCGATGGCTGCAAACGGCATTTGCGTGCGGCGCGAAACCGGAGTGAGGATCAGCCCGACCACCACACATGCGACAAGGGCGCCAGTCGCGACACCGAAACCGAGCGTGCTGAGGGTTACCCAACGCAGTGCGTGAGCGATCATGCCGACAACCACCGGCCAAGCCAGCATATTCAACGGGGTCGAAAAAAACACGCTATAGCAAGCCACGGCGGCGCCCGCAGCGATTACATCTTCCCATAGAGGAACCGACCGGCCAGACCCCTCGGCCGGCAGGGAGGTGCCGAGCATTGTCAGGCCGAGAAGCAATCCGGTCGATATCGCCGCCACCACAAGGCCCGCAAACAGCAAGCGCGCCGCGCCAAGATGCATCCGGCCGTTGATGAGGTCGACGGCGCCATTGAGAAAGTGTGGCCCAGGCACCAACACCATGCACGGGCAGACCGCGATCAGGCGCAGCGAAGAGCTCAGGTCGTAGTTGACGGCGAGACCGCCGATGAGGCCTGCCAGCATCGCTGCAGCGAACGGCTGGATAAACCCGTTGTCACTCAGCCGAGCCAGGCCACGGCGAACGATAGCGCCAGCGCCAGCGCTGAAGAAGATCAGCACCATGGTGAGAGGATGTTCCACACCGAAAATTACGGAGAGGGCCGCGGCACCCACGGCGGCCGCCAGCGCGAACAGCCAGATTGGAGCAGGCGGCGCCCCCGAAATGCCAAGAATTGCCTCGCGCGCGGCATCGGGCGAGAGCC
>Ga0126384_10003088_pt1 | contig 10105 bp, 8 predicted proteins | sample PanSoiMetPlot_36_FD_92543 | JGI IMG/M metagenome (GOLD analysis project Ga0126384, IMG submission 92543) | Tropical forest soil microbial communities from Panama - MetaG Plot_36 | ecosystem: Environmental > Terrestrial > Soil > Tropical forest > Bulk soil | place: Panama | collected 2016-02-17 | reverse complement strand
TCAGACTTTAAAAATGCGATCAGGTAATCGAGGGCGCCATCATAACCGAGCTGCGCAGCATCGTCCCATGATTTTTCTGCTGTCTTCGTCCCATCATTCCGCTTAGCGATGAAGTGGGGCGCGGTATAGATACTCTCGATTTGACCATGAAGTTCGAGCTCAAGATCCCTGTCGCGCGCGACGAAGAGAGAGAACTTAATGCTGGATGAGCCGGCGTTCAGGACAGCAATCGCATCAGCCATGGTGATACCTCAGGTCACCGCCTTTGATAGGTCCTCAATCTCAATCCCGAAGTGAATCGATTTTCGTTGCGATCACATCATTTGAATCATTCGACGGGCCTTCGCTAGTTTTTCGGCTTGAAGACTACGAGAAAGCGGTCTTCGACGTATTTTCTGGGTTTGCTATGAGAGTCGGTTTCTTGCTCGATTTGCGTGCCGAGTTAATTGGTGACGATGGGGAGCCCGGTGGGCTGTTAACAGTCTCTCCTTCAAGTTCTCGTCTGCCGCGCATCTATAAGACTCAATAAATTCATCCGCAAAACGCAGTTCGGCGCAACTTTCCGAAAGAGCTCCGCAGCCCACCGTATTAGCATTACATCCATTCGTTGCGACGACTTCTTCCCTTCGCTGACGCAATGGCGGAATTTTCAATCGGAAAAACGTTGAGGCGGTAGTCAGGTCCACCAGCAGTATCTGGATATGGATGCAGCGATCGCCCACTGCGAGAAGGGCCTTGGCATTTGGGATTGGGCCAGCAATGACCAGGGCGAAGAGCCCGACGTGGTCATGGCGAGCTGCGGCGATGTGCCGACGATAGAATCGCTGGCCGCTACGGCATTGCTGCGCCAGTACCTGCCCGACATTAAGGTCAGATTCGTGAACGTCGTCGATCTATTCAAGCTGGTGCCGCACACCGAACACCCGCACGGTCTCACAGACCAGGAGTTCGCGGCCATCTTCACTTCAAACAAACCTGTAATCTTCAACTTTCACGGCTACCCATGGTTGATCCACCGTCTGACGTACCGCAGGCCCGGACAACATAACCTGCACGTACGCGGCTACAAGGAACAGGGAAACATCAACACGCCCCTGGAGCTGGCAATACGCAATCAGACCGATCGTTTCAGTCTGGCAATCGATGCCATCGATCGCATGCCTCGGTTCAGAGTCAAAGGCGACAGTGTTCGCTTAGCCTTCGAGATTCGGCAGATCGAGTGTAAAGATTATGCCCACGAATTCGGTATCGATCAGCCGGAGATCAACAATTGGAAGTGGCCCTTCTAGAAATTGAATCTGATGGTCCCGGACTTTAACCAACAGGACTAACGCAATGAAAGTAGAAAAACAGCACGATCTTTACTATCGTCTGAATGTGTTTCCGATCCGCATTCCCGGTTCGTGAACGGCGCAAAGACATTCCCTTGTTGGTTGAACATTTTACTCAGAAGTATGCGCGCCGCGCACTACGAGTGCGAGTTAGTCGGTTCCACTGTCTCATTGGTTACTAAAAATTCAACAAGGGCAGCCGTCCGAGAGAATTCGCATTCCATAATCCCCTACAGTTTCCCATGCGTTTCCCTACAGTCGCCTCAACCTGACGCCAAAAGTTTTATTTACTTTCACGGCGATCCATGGATATGCCCTCTTCCATCTTCAACCATGTTTCGCTTTCCAATACCGTTTGTCCATTCGCTTAGCCCAGGACCAAAACTTCCCCAGCTCTATTTTTGTGGGATCGTCAGTCCACAAATCTTTGCGCACGAAGATGGAATCCTGCCCGGCGGCATCAATTACTAGCATCATCCCGTGATCATAAACTGCTGATAGGGCGCGTCCCTGAATTTCCGCGGTCAGGTTTTCAGCGGCGACCTCGCCCTGTCGTATCGCCATGTGGCCAAGCTTTGGACCCTGGAAATTCACACAGTCACCGACCGCGTAGGTCCGCTCAATATTCGACACGCGCATTGTGGTATCGACGCGCAGGTATCCTTCATCGTTGGTTATTTCTTTGCCGAGCATAACGCCGGGACCACGGAATGGCGGGACAAGCATCCTCAGATTGCAGTCGAGCTTGCGGCCATCATTCGCAATTACTGAACTGGGCGTTACCTCATTGATCGCGAAGTTGGACATGAACTCCACTTGATGCGAGTTAAGCACGTCACGCAGTGCTTCTGACACGGCAGCTCCGCCGAACATTTCGTCTGGCGTTTGGTTACTAACGATAGTGATAGAACAACGGTCACGCTCACCTCGTTGTTCCAACAAGCGCGAAAGCGCGAATGCAGTTTCGAAAACCGGAATCGGAAGTCGGGCGCCGGGACAATGCCCAATTACCGCATGTCCCTGATGAAAACTTTGTACAGTGTCACCAAACTTGAGGGCAGCATCGAGACCCAACAGATGATGAGCATGTTCGAAGAATCCCGTGACTCGTTCTGTCGCCAACCGACGACCCAAAGCCAGCACAAGAAAGTCGTAGGGCATTTCCCCAACAACATCTCCGTGGGCAAATGTGACGTGACGCTTGTAATCATTGATTCGAGCGATTTCGCCTTCGACAAACCGGATTCTCCGGTCCAGCAGAGCCTCACGCAAATCGAACGAAATATCTTCGACCTGGTAATGCCCGAAAGCGAATCGAACCAGCGCTGGATAGAAAAGGAATTTGCGGCTGCGCGATACGAGCGTTATCTCGTGTTCGCTTCCGAGCTTCTTCGCCAGGGACTCGGCGGCGACAACGCCACCAAAACCACCGCCTATGATCAGAATCCTTGCCATCACGCCGCCATGACTTTCTTGCGCTTATGGCTGACCGGTTATAAGGCAACCGCTGTTAGACTATTCTCAGTTTGGCTGACGTATGACATTGCAGGTTTGAGAGGCCGCGTCACGAGCACAGGACAAGGCGCTTGACGTAACACTCGATCAACATTCGAGCCAAACAGAGTGCGCATACCGAAACCCGCACCATGCGCACCTAGGCAGATGAGATCAATTTCGTTCTTTTCGGCGTAGTTGAGTATTTCGCGATAGGGGTGGCCTTCGCTGACAGCGTGCTTAATGTCGCACCAAAGATGCGCCTCAGGTGGAACAGCCTTCTGCAAACGATGAGCTGCTTTGTGATAGGTTCCTTCCCGCCCTAGCGGATACCAGGAGATTTCCGATTCATTTAGTGTGAAGGGCGGCAGCACGTGCAGCAAATGCAACTCCGACTGATATTCTTGCGCCAATGATAACGCATAGTTGAGCGCCAATTCCGAGTAATCGGAAAAGTCGTAAGCCACGAGAACATGTTTGAGTTCGATCTTAGCGTCAGATCCAGTGACCCAATCGCGTTCGTCGTTGTGCATCACCAGAACCGGGCAGGGCGCCGTCCGTGAAACCGACTAGGCAGTCGATCCCAACAATGCCGCGCGATGCGGCCGTCGCCGTGAACGCATGACAATCAGGTCGACGCCATACTTGGAGGCCTCACACGCAATCGCTTCGCCAGTGTCGTCACAATGGACGACCAGACTCCTCCAATCGAGGCCAACCAGGTCAGCCGAGCCCGAATGCTTCTGAAGGGCCAGTCTGATCGTTTCAGCGGTTTTAACGTCGGCGTTTGGAATCGCCAACCCATCATCATCACAATGCAAGAGTATCAGTTCGGCGTTATACGCCCGCGACAGCGCTATCGCATATCGGAGAGCTTCATCAGAATCGGGCGAGAGATCAGTCGGACAAAGAATGCACTCGATTTTCATAAGGTTCACCAGGGTCGCAGCCCTGCCTCCCTACAATGGGTGAGCAACGATTGTGCCGGAAATTTTCTGGGGATTCTCGGTTATCAGGATCAACAACTGCGAATAATCCCTTAATCATCAGCGGAAATTCCGCAATTTGCGTCGGTGTCCAAATCAAAACATTTCGGCAAACGCAGAGTTTCTCAGACCGAACCTCACGGAATAGGTCTTGCTCCATCGAGTGCGCCGAGTCAGCGCTTGGAGTCGTTAAGGTGCTGACATAGCACTCTTCCACCTGAGCGCCGTTCTCCCCGAACACTTCCAGACGTGTCCGTCGCGATTGATTAGGCTTGGTGAACTCGCGGAAATAATTTATCTACAAGCTGCGATCAAGGTTTTCGTTCATGATCTCACCTCTTAGTCATTCTCTATTCCTATCATTGCCAACTTCGGCGCGAAGTCTTCTCCGCGCACCGAAGCTCGAACAGCCTGGACCTTCGCTTCAATGCCCGTGGCGTGCCTTGATTGATATCGAAGGAAATTAATAAAAGGCAGCAGTTTTGTTGCGGATTTTTGCGAAAACCTGCGTGGATATCCGCAGCTGTGAATCGCGACTCAGCTTTCCGGCAGAATCGGAAGATGGATGGAGAAGGTCGAGCCGCGTCCCGGCTCAGATTTTACCCCGACCCGTCCGCCATGCAGACGAGCGATGCGTCGTACCGCTGGAAGTCCGAGACCGGTGCCGCCCTGGGTGGTGGTGAAGAATGGGTTGAAGATGCGTTCCAGATCTTCCTCACTAATGCCACGACCGTTATCGGAAACTTCGATTACTGCCTCATCGGTAGATTCTTCGGCGGTTACATTTTCAAAGCGCCGGATTCTTACCGCAACTTGGCCTTCGTCTTCGAGGGCTTCGATAGCATTGATAATGAGGTTAAGCACGGCATCTTCCAGCGACGCCGCATCCGCGGAGAGCACTATGTCGTCCAATGGAGGGTCAAATTCAATCTCAACTCGATTTGTAAGTCCTCTGCCGGTTAGTTGCGCTCTGGCGAGATTGACAGCTCTCTGCGTCAATCCTGTCAGGGAGGTGCGGTTTGGCTTGAGGCTGCGCGGACGTGCACGATCCAAAAGGGCGCGGACCGTGCTGTCGATTCGTTCCACTTGATGACGCACGCCTTCCAATGCTTCACGCTCAGGATCGTTAGCATCGCGGCGTCGAATCAGGATATCCACTGCCCCCTGTATCCCCGCGAGCGGATTCTTAACCTCATGGGCCAGCCCCGCCGCCAGCTCGCCGATGAACGAAAGCTGCGCAGCGCGTTGCAGTTCAGCCGCTTGTCGTAGAATCTCTTCCTCGGCCAATTTGAGCTGCGTAATGTCGTGGCGAATGGCTACGTATTGATAAGGCTTTCCGTCGGCGTTCAGGAAAGGAACAATGGTCGTATCAACCCAATAGATGCTGCCGTCTTTTGCGCGATTGCGCAGCTCGCCTTTCCAGACCTGACCGCTGGCAATCGTGGTCCAGAGATCGCGTATGAACTCTTTCGGGTGATAACCGGAGTTGATGATGCGATGATCTTGTCCTAACAATTCGTCGCGCGAGTATTTCGAGATACGGCAGAACTCGTCGTTCACATAATTGATCATGCCGCGCTGATCAGTAATCGCGACGATTGTGGATTGATCGAGCGCAAACTTGATGTCGGCAAGCTCCTTAATTGATCGCTCGAGCGTCAGCTCAGAGTTAAGGTGAGCCGACACGTCAGCGGAAGTTGTTTTCACTGGTGGTGTGTTCCACTAATCAGGCCGATTGACTGCCGACGACATTTGCGTCTTCAAGCTTCTTCAGACGGTAGCGAAGCTGATCGCGCGAGATGCCGAGCAGTTCCGCGGCCTTGGTTTGATTGCCGCCACTGCGTTCGATTGCTTGCCTCACTAATTCCATCTCAACATCATCGAGCGATATTCCCTCAGTCGGTAAACTAAAACGGGATGACACAGCGCCGACTGTTCGGGTGTCTTGCGCGATTGACTGTCTTACCCCTTCAGCCACCGCGCGCGGCACATACTTCATCGTGATCACGTCGCCATCTTCCAAAATCAATGCCCGCTCAATAACATTTCGCAGCTCGCGAACGTTCCCTGGCCACTCGTAACGACGGAATGCTGCCGCCACGTCCGGCGCGATTCCGTGAGCTTGCTTGCGCAGGCGCTTGCCAAACGATTCGATGTAGTGATCGGTCAGCAGCAGGACATCATCGCCGCGCTCATGCAGCGACGGCATGTCGATTTGGATCACCGATAATCGGTAATAAAGGTCCAAACGGAATCGGCCCGCTTCACTTTCAGTTTTCAAATCTCGATTCGAAGCCGCGATGATGCGCGCATCAAAAGGAATGTCTTTCAACCCGCCCACGCGGCGGAACGCGCCCTCTTCCAGCACTCGCAAAAGTTTTGCCTGAAGACTTAGCTCAAGTTCGCCAATCTCATCCAGAAAGAGCGTGCCGCCTTCAGCCTGCTCGAACAAACCTTCCTTGCGAGCCTTGGCGTCGGTAAACGCGCCTTTCTCGTAACCGAAGAGTTCGCTTTCGATCAATGTACCCGGCAAGGCGGCGCAGTTGATTGCGACAAAAGGTCTGTCAGCGCGATTTGATTGATAATGAATTGCTTTAGCAACCAGATCCTTGCCAGTGCCCGATTGACCTTGCAGCAACACTGACGAGACTTCGCTCTCGGCAACTTTTCGCGCAATTGCCAGCATTTCCTTCATCGCGGGCGACTCCCCAATGATTTGATCAAAGCTGAACTGCTGCGCGCGCTCACGACGAAGATGATTTACTTCTTTGCGCAAGCGGCCAGCTTCGATGCCGTTGCGAATCGCGACGTGGAGTTCTTCAAGATTGATCGGCTTGCCAATGAAATCATACGCGCCGCCGCGCAGGGCCGCGATTGTTTCATCCACCAACACGTTTGCCGTAATCATAATCACCACGGCGTCCGGTTGTCGTTGACGAATCTTGCGCAGCACGTCGAGACCCGATGCGTCTGGAAGATTAATATCGAGCAAAATGGCCGCAGGCGGCTCTGCATCAAATGCGGCAAGCGCGGCACTAGCAGTCTCGGCTTCAACAGGTTCGAAGGCCCAGCCGCGCAGCGCCTCGCCGAGCGACCAGCGGATCATCTTTTCGTCATCGACGACGAGGATTTTGTGCTTTTGATTTTTCAGAAAACTATTCTCGCTTTTCGGAGTTTTAAGATTATATGAGAGCGATGGCGTCCGACAAACTTCAGGTTGTCGTCATTCAACGAAGCCAATGCTAATCGATCATAACGTCCTACGCTGAGGCTACTTGAGCCTTTGTCCTCTCGGCTATTGGCCTCGTCGGGGCTTCCAGATGTTGCTTGAAGAGACGTGCCGTCGCGGTGAGAAAATCATAGGAGGTGACAATCCCCACAAGCTGTCCCTCATCGACAACCGGGAGACATCCAATCTTTGATTGACGCATGATCTCTATCGCTTCCAGCGTGGGTGTCGTCGAAGTCACACTCGTCGGATTCACTTTCATGATTTCGCGTACGGTTAGAGAACGGGTTTGATCTGAAATAAGCCCACTGCTCATTAGTCGCAACAACCCACGATGCGTCACCAGCCCAACCAAACGGCCTTCATCATCTTCGACGGGTACGTGTCTGATGTGCCGCCAGTCCATCACGCTGGCGGCGAGATCGACCAAATCCGTAGGCCGCAACGTAAACAAATCGGTAGACATGAATTGCCCGACCGTTTGATAACTCTGGCTCCAGTCGTCCAGCTCTACGGCTTCGGCTAATTTCCAATTATGCACCGGTTCGCCCTCCTTCTGTCGCGCGAGAATAGTTAAGGTTAAAACGCGTGCGCGGACATCGTTTGATTCGTGAATATCATTAAGAGCGGCCAACGATTTCAGCATCCATTGCGCTCCGGTTTGGCCACTGCGAACACGCTCTTCGACGGTGCCAAGATATTTGTCGATGTCGCTGGCATCGACATTGACGTGTTTGAGACCAGTGCGCGCCAGCGGCAAGAGATGATTGAGTATCAACGACGCGGCGCTCAAACTCTTGCCGTCAAGCCAGGAAAGTTGCGCATTTAATCCGTGTCGAGCAGCCGCAAAAAAGTTGTCCTTCGCATCGTCGAAATTCATGCTCGTTGCAATGTCGCCGTATTCCTCGGGGCCAGCGACCATCAACCCAACAAAGAAAGCGGTGTTTGCAATCTCATCCCGGATCGTAGGTCCAGAAGGCAACGCACGGTTTTCAATCCGCAGATGCGCGACTCCGTCCGCGACTCCATAGCACGCGCGATTCCAGCGCCACACCGTGCCATTGTGCATTCTGAGTGCTGAGAGAAGCGGAGTCTCGCCGCGTGCCAACACCTGAAAGGGATTCTCATCCGGTTTCGTAATCATGATTGGGCGAAACCGAGCGATCTGATCATGGAAAAGTTCAATCACTGAATTCTCAATCCACTTGTCGCCAAAGCTGACTCGCGTCGGCTGGCTGCGCGCGAGTTGAGTGCGGGACCGGGCATCGGTCGAGTGTTGAAACAGCGCCACACGCGTTTCCTGCCACAGTCTGTGACCAAACAAGAGCGGCGAGTTTACCGCCGCCGCGAGCACTGGCGCTGTAATGGCTTGGGCCAGATTGTAATGTGATGTGAACTCAGCAGGGTTGGTCTGAAAATGGACCTGGAAACTCGTGTTGCACGATTCCATCATGATGTTATCGTGCGCAATCTGAAGCTCGTCCAGGCCTTTGATGTGAATCGAAAACGGTCCGCCCCGCAAACTGATTACTCCCTCATTCAAATCGTGGTAACGCCGAACGGGTGTCAGATTCTCCAGCGTGAGATCTGCTTTCCGCAGCGTCGGCAAGATACCAGCAAGGAGCACCTTAGATTCAAACACCTCGGCACTCTGGCCCGACAGCGCGACCAGCTCTTCAAGCTCTTGTTCCATCTGATGGAAACAGCGGCCCGTCAAAGACAGGGGAGACAGATTGGCTTCGAGGTTGAATCTGGCAATCTCAGTTGTGAGTCGAGCGTCGTCGGCTTGTTTTAGAACTTCAACTGAAATCGGCGCTGGTCGCAAATCACGATCGACGAGAAACATTTCCTGCTCTGCGCCGATACACCGCACTCCGCTTTCGACTCGCCCGTCTTCCAGCATGAAAGCAAGTGCGCGCAAATCCTCAAGCAGGGCCTTCATAAAGGCCTGCGACGTTCGCTCGTCAATTTGCTCGACGTTATGCTCGCCCATTGGTAGAGAAATCTTAGCTTCAGCGCGAAATCAAATCGGCTCTCTGTGGTCCTGTCATCTTCTGCATAAGCCAAACTTTCTTGTGAGCTTTTGCCGGGCGTCGCTTTCGCATTAGTACAACTGTCTATGAAATGAATGATTCGTTTGCCTTAATCGCCGCGGCTAATAGCTCCCTCCGTCACGACGCATCGCAACAGGCGTACCCGCTCGTTCACCTGCAAATAGAGGATGCCTTTATAGAAATTCATGACGGCTTGCGGGCTTTCCCGCAATCGTCTGCGAAAGTTTCCTCAATCAGCTGAGCGCGTAAGAAAGTTTTACTCTCGGAACGGACAAATTTGACTGCGGCATATTCGTTGCTCTTAACCCGTGCGGGAAACCCAAAGCTCGAGCGAATGGAGCAGCGGCTTGCTGCTCAGAATACAGGAGCAGGGAGAAATGGAGGGACACTACCATGGCTAAAGATGATCGAGACATTCTGGAACTGCTTAAAGAGGAATTGGCTTTCATCGAGCAAGGCGGTTATGGACGCTCGGTTCGCACACCGTGGTTACCAAAGTCGGCCTTTCAGGACTCCCTGACCTGCATCAACTTCGGTTATCTATCTCGTGCGCATCCATGCGACGAGTGCAAATTGATCGATTTCGTGGCGCCAGAGCATCAAGGCGAGAGAGTACCATGTCACTGCATCGCCCTGGACGAGGCCGGTACGACGGTTGAGGACCTGGAGAGTCAGAACAATCAATTCAGGACTGAACAGAAAATAAAAGATTGGTTGCGCGCTAAGATTGCTGAATTTGAGATGCAACGCAGCGTCGCCGTTCTGGCAGAGCGTTGATTGAGTCTATTGGCGCGAACAAGACTTCGCGCTTCGGGTACGAACAGGAAATGCTTACGGCAGCAGCGCACTCGCTGCTGCCATAACACTGATAAGAGAGGAAATTGTTTTCATGTTACTTGATTCGACCAAGACTGTGCGCGAGTTGGCTATAGAGATTCCAAATGCTACGCGTATTTTCGAGAAAATCAAAATTGACTATTGCTGCGGCGGGAACCAGCCACTGAACGAAGC
>Ga0126384_10003087_pt1 | contig 10105 bp, 10 predicted proteins | sample PanSoiMetPlot_36_FD_92543 | JGI IMG/M metagenome (GOLD analysis project Ga0126384, IMG submission 92543) | Tropical forest soil microbial communities from Panama - MetaG Plot_36 | ecosystem: Environmental > Terrestrial > Soil > Tropical forest > Bulk soil | place: Panama | collected 2016-02-17 | reverse complement strand
TGCGAGAGATGTGTACCCTCTTCGCGCGCACCATGGCATGCTACGCGAGTGTCATCCGCGCCAAGATGGCCGACGAAGGAGGGGACACCCCACGCCGCGCCTCAGCCTTGAGAAAGGAGCCGAATGCATGATCGAAACACTCCCCCGTCTGCTGGTGCTGCAAGCGTGTGACCAGCGCATCCAACAGGCGACCCACACCTTGAACACCCTCCAGCAGTCGCTGGCCGCGGTGAAAGAGGAAGAACGGGTCAAGAGGCAAGCGGTGTGCGCCTGGCAGGAGAAGATCACAGAGCGCGAGAAAGCTTGTGACCATCTTACCCGGCAGATCGAGCACGTGAAGGAGCAGGTGCGGGGAAAACGATACGCGCTCCACCGCTGCGGCGCTGGACAACGGGAGGAGACGGTCCAAGAGGAGATTGCCCTCCTAGGGGCCAGCAAGGCGGCCTTGGAAGAGGAACTCTCTGTGGTGACTGCCCAGGTCGCGCAGGACGTGGCTGCGCTACATCAGGCCGAAGAAATAGCCGCAGCCCATCATACCCAGGTCCTCAGTCTGACCTCCACGATATTAGGCCAGTGTGCGGTGGTGGAAGAGGAACTGCGTGCAGCACAGGACGAGCGCACGGCTCTGACCACCGGCATCAATACCTTCCTGCTGCAAGAGTATGAGCGCATCTTCGCACGCCGGGGTGGAGTGGCGATCGTCGCGCTGGCCAAGGAAACCTGTCAAGGCTGTCATATGCATCTGCCTCCGCAGATGTGCCTGGAATTACAAAGGCCTCCCAGGCTGACCTTCTGTCCACACTGTCACCGTATCCTGTTTGTCCCAATAGAAACCAATCCCCATGTTGTGGAACCGCCCTCTACTGCGAATGGCACTTGCGGGCACCATCCGCGCCCACCGCGGCAACGCGCAAAGAGCAAGGCCCGCACTGCGAAAGAGCCAGACGGGGCCGTCGTATCTCCTGCCAGTCGGGCCCAGGTGTGAGCAGACCACGATGAGAGGGGAACACTACAGCCGGCTGCGTAATCTTGTCGGGGGGATCGTGTATGGCCCGCCCAAACCGTTACCCGCGCAGTTCACCGGCAAACGGCAATTACTGGAAGCGCTGTTGTTAGATGCCATTCGCACGTTTCATCTGCTCGTGCATGCACGGAAGCCTAGCGAGCGACAACGCTTTGAGGAGGTGGAGGCATGGATCACCTCGGCGGACACCGAGTATGTCTTTTCATTTATCAATGTGTGCACGCTGCTCGGGCTTGACGCCGAGGCCGTGCGCACCCAGCTGCTCACCTGGAAGGCATCCCAAAACGGAGCGTCTCCACGAGAGTCGTCGGCGCCTAAACCCCGATTCCGGATTGTGCAACGATGAAAAAACCTCGGGTATTGCTCGTCGAAGACCATCCGCTCGTCCGGACCACTGTCGGGCTGACCCTGCAGGGTCTTGGCTACACCATCGTCGGCACGGCGGCTGATCGCTGGGAGACACTGCGCTTGCTTGAAACCCTCGCACCTGACCTAGTGGTGATCAGTCCTGGCGTCCTGGAGAAGACGGGGATGGGGCTCGTGCGTGAGGTGCTGGCTAAGAAGTACACGTCAGTCTTCGTGATTCCTGGTCACCCGCTAGACCTGTCTGCTCGGTCCACCTCTTTGCTGCGCCCCGCAGACCTAGCCAGCCTCTTGGCAATCAGCCGTGTAGTACAGGTGCTGTTTGGCCGAAGAAGGTTTGTCTTGAATTAAAGACGGCGCTTATGAGTGGCGTCAACCCCACGCGGCCCCAGGCCGTGCTGGAGTGGCTCAGAAAGAGGCAGAGTGGGGATAGTTCCCATTCGTGAGTATGTATGGGTCTCTATAATGAAGAGACGCGAGTATGAAAAAAATTGAAGCCATTATCAGACAGGCAACACTGGATGCCGTAGTAGAAGCTCTCGTTCGCATTGGTGTGACGGGAATGACGCTCTCGCACGTACGGGGTAGTGGTCGGCAGAAAGGCCACGGTGAACTCTACCGTGGGCCCGACTATGTGGTGGACTTACTGCCCAAAGTGAAGCTCGAAGTGCTCGCCCTGGACGAGCAGGTTGAGGAGATCGTCGGTACGCTCCAGGCTGCCGCGTGCACCGGCAGGATTGGCGACGGAAAGGCCTTTGTCTGGCCGGTGGAAGAGGTCGTGCGTATCCGCACCGGGAAGCGCGAGGGGCGAGCAGTATGATGCTCCGGCCGTGTGGCGGCTATTCTGTTTCCTTCTCCTCAAGAGGTGAAGATGCGATAAGCGCGCACGGCGGAGCACAAGATCCTCAAGGCCCGTCAACGAAAGCTTATGAAGTTCAGAAAGATCGCCGAGTGGGAAGATCACGACACAGTACCCGGAGGGGATGCAGGGTTCTTGCTGGAAGCCGTCGAGGTTCCGCAGGATCGTCCCCGCTACGTGCTTGTGTCGTGGTCAGTGCTGACCGACGAGGAGTTCGACGCTCTGGAGCGCGGAGAAGTAGCCGATCTCAAAGACCTAAGCGAACTCACTAATAGTTAGAAAACGGAGGACCGTCCGAGTGCTCTTCTCCAAGGAAGGCTCCCTCTGAGAAAGAGTTCACCATGCAACAGATGACAATGTCTATGTGGAAACCGATGTGCTGAGTCACCTGCTGACGCGGTTCCCGCTCTTGAATAAGGGTACCGCCTTCAGCCCAGCAATTCCCGGTCAAGGACTTGGAGGGGGGGTTAAGGGGTCAGGTCTTGCATTAACGCATTGTCAGGGTAAATCGATCCGCGGAGGAGGGAAATGCTGGATTGCAAGACCTGACCCTCTTTTCCTCATGAAAGACCCGATCGGCTTGGCTTTTTTGATCCGCTCCCGGTACAAAGCGACAAAGTCGTTGGATTGACCCTGGCCGATGCCAAACCCTAACACGCCGAGGCCGTGGTCGGCCGCGAACTCGATGGTCGCCGGCTGTGTACACGCCACCCACATCGGCGGATGCGGCTTCTGCACCGGTTTGGGCACTACCTGGCGTTCCGGGATGCGAATCGCTGGGCTTTCCCAACTGAACGTGTCCTTGATCCACGCCTTCGGAATAATCGAGAGCGCTTCTTCCCACTGCGCGCGCGTCACTTCCGGATCGACCTCGACGCCGCTGAGCTCGGATTCGGAAATCGCACGTCCACCCCCAAAATCGGCGCGTCCATTGGACAACACGTCCAGCGTGGCAATGCGCTCGGCAACCCGCAGCGGGTGATTGATGCGAAACGGCAGCAGTACAATGCCGTGCCCCAGGCGGATGTTTTTGGTCTTCGCCGCCAGATGACTCAGCACGAGTTCGGGCGCCGCGCTGTACGAAAACCCGGGCAGAAAATGATGTTCGGTAAACCACACCCTTTGTATCCAAGCTGATCCGCGAGCATCACCTGCTCGACGCACTGGTCGAACGTGCGCTGCACGCCAGCGTCGGACATATCCGCAGTCTTGAGCTCAAAGAAAAGACTCAGTTCCCCCTTGGAGCCTCCAGAGTTGATTGCCTCTTCATCTTTTCAATGCTGCGTCGCGCCGCCGTCAATGGTATAGGTCGCCCCGGTGATAAACGCTGCCTCGTCGGATACCAAAAATTGGAATGCTCCGTTTATCAAGAGCGACTATCCAGGCTGAGTCCATCTCGGCTCTCCTCAGCCTACTTCACAATGAGACCAGCAAAATCCCCTTGTTCGCGCCATTTGGCGAGCATGTCGTAAAAGGCCAGCGCGCCCTGAGGGTACACGGCCTGGAGGAAACCCTGCCCCTCGTTGGTTCCCTCGCCGTTGTAGTAGCCCGGCGTGCAGACACTTTGATACTTCGTCATCATGTTCGGCCCGGTCACCAGCTTCACCCACTGGGCCTCGACTTCGGGAGTCGGCTCGATGGATTTTGCATTGCTCTTATTGACTAGCGTGATGAGCTGGGCGACATGCTTGGCCTGATTATCGAGCATATAGGTGAAATTCGCCGTAAGGCCGGTCTGCGTGAGCCCCATGTGGAAACAGTTGGGAAACCCGCAGCTCAGGAACCCGTGGAAGGTGCGCATCCCTTTTGCCCAGTAGTCGGCGAGGGAGACGTCGTTACGACCGTACATCGCGAACTCGGCCCGCCGCGTGTACGCGGTCCCTACCTCGAACCCCGTCGCGAAGATCAGGCAGTCCACTTCGTATTCAACTCCATCCATCACCACGCCGTGCTCGGTCACGCGATCGACACCCTCGCCGTTGGTATCCACCAGCTTCACGTTGGGCCGGTTGAAAGTGGGAAGGTACTCATCGTTGAAGGTGGGGCGTTTGCACCATTGTCCAAACCACGGCTTGAGCGCTTCCGCCGTCGCCGGGTCTTTCACGGTCGAAGACACGCGGGCGCGAATTTCGTTCATCTTCTGAAAGTCAGCGATTTCCGCCAAGGCCGCCTTTTCTTCGGCGGAGATATCTCCGCTTTTGCTGTTGAGTAGGTCGCTGAGCTTCTTGAGCGGGCTGGTCCATTTGTCACGGACCTCGTCTCCCTCAAGCTGCACTCCGTCCAAGAGCGCGGTGAAGTTGCGGTTGCGATAGTACTGCCATCCGGGCTTGAGCGTTTTCGCCCATTCCGGGTTGGTGGGCGTGTTGTTGCGTTCGTCCACGGAAGAAGGCGTGCGCTGGAACACATAGAGCTGCTTTGCATGCTCGCCGAGATGCGGTATGCACTGAATTGCTGTTGCTCCTGTCCCAATGATGCCCACGCGTTTGTCATGAAGTTTGTGCAAGCCGCCGGTGGTATCACCACCAGTGTAGTTGTAATCCCATCGGCTCGTATGGAACGTATACCCTTTGAAATTTTCGATTCCGGGAATCCCAGGCAACTTGGGCTTGTTCAGCGGCCCACTCGACATGATCACAAAACGCGCCTTGAACTCATCGCCGCGATCGGTAATGACGGTCCAGCGTCCGGCTTCCTCATCCCAGCGGGCCTCATTGACTTTCGTCTGGAAGCAGGCCCGTTCGTACAGTTTGTAGTGCTTGCCGATCCGTTGCGCGTGGGCGAAGATCTCCGGCGCGAAGGAGTAGCGTTCCTTTGGGATGTAGTTGAGCTCTTCGAGCAGGGGCAGGTAGAGATACCCTTCGACGTCACATTGAGCGCCGGGATAGCGGTTCCAGTACCAAGTCCCGCCAAAATCCCCGGCTTTCTCGATGATGCGAAAGCTCGTAATCCCGACCTCTTGCAGCCGCACCGCCGCCAACATGCCCCCAAAGCCGCCGCCGATGATCAAGACATCGATTTCTTCTTGTCGCGCGGGGCGAGTGAAGCCCGGCTCGACGTAGGGGTCCACATTGTGGTGCGCGAACTGGCCGGTGATTTCCCGGTATTGGTTGTTGGCGTCCGCCCGCAGACGTTTCGCGCGCTCGGCGGCGTATTTCTCACGCAAGGCGCCGGGATCAAAGTCCAGCTCTTCGGCGGTCGGCATGCGACTTGATTGGGATTGGGATACGGTTTGACTCATCGTGTCAGTCCTCCTTCTTTCTTAAAAGGCCAAGTGTGGGGCATCGAGACAATTTTTTCAAGAGGAAAGGTACTCCGTGGCTTGTTTTTCAATGGCCATCCCTTTGAAGAACTCTGGATCGGCGCTACCCCACAGACGCACGGAGTTACCGAACACGAAGTCACGGAAATCCTCTTCAGCCATTAGCCCTTCGTCAACCAGTCCATAGGCTTCTGGAAGGACGTCCGCCATATCGACACAATCAAAGTGGCCGATGTCCGAACCCATGAAGGCACGGAGCTTGGCGTTGAACGGATTCGCCTTGGCGCGGAAGGCCCATGCATTGACGGGATCGTCGGGCTCACAGCCGAAATAGAAGTTCGGCACGAACAAATCGTGAATGTCTGCCGCACGCGTAATCTCACAGCGCACGAAATCATCCGCGGCCTCGATGCCGGCAAGCAGGTGGTTAATCGAGTCAAGCTGGTCGCCGTGCTTCATAAGCGACTCCGTGCCATAGCGTTGGAAATACTCTGCCACCATCTCCATATTGAGGTTCGCTGGATTTGTATTTTCAAGCGCCTGAAGGTTGCGCTTCCTCCAGTGGCCAATAAGATCGCTGTACAGCGCGCAGGCCCAGCCAACGCCTCCCTCCAGAAAAGCGAAGTTGAGCGTGGGAAAACGACGAGTGACGCCATTCAAGAACAATGATTTGCAGACCGCTTCGCCAGCAGCGGCAAAGTGTCCGATGTGATTGTAGACAAAGTTAGAAACGGACGCACGCGTGCCCACACCCTGAGACGCAGTATGAAACGTTGGGGTCACTTTGAGTTCGACACACTTCGCCCAGACCGGATCGTAGTCATACTGGCTGTCCAATCCCAGCGTATCGAGCCACGTCGCGTACCGATTGGTGATGCCATTCTTGAGCGCGGCTGCAATCGGGCGGCGCACGAGGCTGGAAAACATCAACGCTTTCAATCCGAGCTGCTTGACGACCACCTCAAGCTCTGCCAGCGCTTCCTCCGGTGTATGCATCGGAATACACGCGGCTGGGATGAGGCGATCCTCGAGGCTACGGAACATGTCCGCTGCCATCAGATTATAGGCTCGATAGGAAGCGCTTCGTACCTCAGGGTCTTTCATCGCCGGAAAGAAGAGCGCGAGAGTTGGATAAACGACCGCAAAATCGAGCCCAATGTCCGCCATCCGTTCGTAGAGGAGGGATGGTAGCATCGCGGTCGCACGGTCGAGCGAGTTCTTGGTGGGAAAGGCCCACCAGGCAGGTTGCATGGCACGGCGCGCGTCTCGTTCTTCCAACGTCATCCGCGCCCAATGCTGTAAGTCTGCCGAGTACTCGTTGCGACGGTAGCGATCGACCATGGTCGGACCGCCCACCTGCTTAAGATAATCGAGCAGGGTCGGCTCAAACTCAATCCAGTGACCATCGCCGTCAATAACGGGATGCGTCAGTCGCGCATGGAGAGTGGCCGGTGTCATTTTCTGGTGCGAAGCCATACATCATCTCCTTCTATAATGTCGTGAGGTCCGATTTAGCCCATCCTCCGCCGTGCAGGCTCAACCTCAAGCATTTCCGTGATCGTGGCGCACGCAGCAGTAAGCGCTGATGCCTGATAAGTCAGCCTACTCTCCATCCGATGCATTGGTCCTGCCACAGCAATTCCGTAAACCTCATTGCCCAGCCGCACGGTTGCGGCAATGGCCATGACATCCGCGACATTCTCACCCGCCGTGACGAAGTAGCCCTGCTTTCGGCCGCGGTCGAGGTCGGCAAGCAACCTGTTGCGGTCTGTAATCGTCGCCTCGGTGACGCGTTCGAGTGGCAATTGCTTCACTAATTCGGCCCTCTCTGCTGGGTCGAGCGCGCCCAGCAACGCTTTGCCGATCGAACTAGAGTGTAGCGGCTTGAGCGCCCCGGCCTGTGACGAATACCGAATAGTCTGGGGCCCTTCAATAACACAGAGGTACACTACTTGATTGCCCTGGCGTTTACCCAAAATGACCGTCTCCTGGGTCTGGTCGCGCAGCTGCGCGAGCACTGGCTCTATTCGCGCCATCCAAGGCTCGCCCATAGCGATCGCGCGAGCGACTTCGAAGAGACGACGCGTGGGATAAAGTTGCCGTCTCGACCGTACGGAATAGAGATACCCGCGTGCCTGTAAAGCGCGAATCAGATTAAAACAGCTTGACGGCGGGGCATTCAAAGCACGCGCCAGCTCGGAGAGCGAAAGCGGCGTCTGCGCCTTGGCGAAGGTTTCAAAAAGATCCAGCGTACGACCGGCAGTTTTCACGTCCATACAGAACTGCTCCGTAAGCACCGAGATTGAACTTGATAGGCAGTGACAGCTTCTCTCACCCTATAATTTCCGCGACGAAATCGAAATCGAGACAGTGGCTCGGTCTCTTTTTCGGCTTAAGAAGCGACCCCACACTCTTTGTCATTCTGAGGAGCCCTTCGACTTCGTTTCACTACGCTCAGGACAGGCTCTGCGACGACGAATCTTTCGGAGCAACGTACAGAAGGGAGAGATTCTTCACTCCGCTCCGCTTCGTTCAGAATGATATGTCTGCGGGGTTGTCTCCCAAACTGAACCACTACCGAAATCGAGTTCAGCGTAGGTCGGGATTACATAACAACCTCTTCCTGCTGGGTTTGCTCGACAAGAGCCGTCACTTCACGCACGACTTCCTCTAACGGCGTATTCGGGAGGAACACCTTGCGCACCCCTAACTGCTGCAGCGCTGGAATGTCCTGTTCAGGAATGGCACCGCCCACCACGACCGGAATTGTCACGCCGGCTTCGTGCAGCTTTGTCATAAGCTTTTGCGTCAACGGCAAATGCGCCCCAGAGAGGAGCGAAAAGCCAATGAGCTGCACGTCCTCTTGGATCGCTGCGGCAAGAATACTATCCACACTACGTCGTAACCCTGTATAGATGACCTCAAAACCCGCGTCGCGCAAAGTGCGAGCAATGACTTTGGCGCCACGGTCGTGACCATCGAGTCCAGGTTTGGCAACCAACACCCGGTATGCCATCGAATGCACCTCCTTAAATCCCCACCGGTTCCTGGAAGACGCCGAACACCTCGCGCATCGTATCGGTGATCTCACCAATTGTGGCGTATGCACGCACGGCGCCGATAATGTACGGCATGAGTGCTTTCTGCGGATCTCGACACGCCACGCGCAGGTCGCTCAGATACTGCTGCACAGCACGGCTATCCCGGCGACGCCGCACCTCACCTAGGCGTTCACGTTGTCGCTCCAGGATCGAAGCATCATAGGCATGCAGGTGTAACTGCCCCGCTTCTTGGCTCTGGTACCGGTTCACCCCAACAACGGCTTGTTCCCTAGACGAAATAGCTCGTTCGCTGCGATACGCTTCATCGGCAATCATCCGCTGGATCGTCCCGTTTTCGACACAGTGCACCATGCCACCCAGGCGATCCACTTCGTCCATTGTCGCCACGATTGCGGCCTCCATCTTGTCGGTTAATGCTTCTACGTAATAGGAGCCCGCCAGGGGATCGATTGTATTGGCAACTCCAGTTTCGTCCGCCAGAATTTGCTGGGTGCGCAGCGCGAGGATGGCGCTCTCTTCAGTCGGGAGGGCGTAGGCTTCATCGTACGCCGCAGTGAACATGGATTGCACCCCGCCCAGCACGGCAGCCAGCGCCTCATAGGCGACCCGGATGATATTATTGAGCGGTTGCTGCCGGGTAAGACTCTTGCCGCCGCACACGACGCCGAAGCGAAACATCTGGGACCGTGGGTCCTGTGCGCCAAAGCGCTCTTTCATGATCCGCGCCCACAGGCGACGCATCGCCCGATACTTGGCGACTTCCTCGAAGATGTCCGTATAGGTGTAGAAATAAAAGGACAGCCGCGGTGCAAACTGATCGACGAGCATCCCACGTTGGAGCGCCCGTTCAACGTAGACGATACCGTCACTCAAGGTAAACGCCGCCTCTTGTATGGCCGTACCACCAGCGTCGCGAAAGTGGGCGCCGGCGATGCTAATCGGGTTGAAACGCGGCAGGTGTTCCACACTAAATGTGACGGAATCGGTGACCAACCGGAGTGAGGGTTCGACGGGAAAGATCCACGTGCCACGCGCCACGAACTCCTTCAGAATGTCGTTTTGTGTCGTCCCGGAAATTTTCTTGAGCGGCACCCCTTGTTTCTCCGCCACCAACATATACATGGCCAAGATCACGGGTGCGGTGGCGTTAATGGTAAACGAGGTCGAGATCGCGTCAAGCGGAATCCCGTCAAACAGTACCTCGAAGTCAGCCAGACTATCGATGGCGACGCCGACTCGTCCGGCCTCTATCTCTGCCTCCTCAGCATCCGAGTCGAGTCCGACCTGCGTTGGGAGGTCGAAGGCGACCGACAGGCCCGTTTGCCCTTCGGCAAGCAATCGCTTGTAGCGTGCGTTGGTGTCTTCCGCTGTACCAAACCCCGAATACTGTCGCATCGTCCAGGGCCGCTCGAGATACATGGTGGAGTACACTCCCCGTGTGAACGGGTACGCACCCGGGAATCCTAGCTTCTCCTCGTACGTTCCTGCGTGGTCTTCGGGAAGATAGAGCGGCTCCACCGGAAGACCGGACAGGGTCT
>Ga0126384_10003085_pt1 | contig 10111 bp, 8 predicted proteins | sample PanSoiMetPlot_36_FD_92543 | JGI IMG/M metagenome (GOLD analysis project Ga0126384, IMG submission 92543) | Tropical forest soil microbial communities from Panama - MetaG Plot_36 | ecosystem: Environmental > Terrestrial > Soil > Tropical forest > Bulk soil | place: Panama | collected 2016-02-17 | reverse complement strand
ACCGGAACGAACGGAAAGACGACCACCACAAGTTTGATTGGGCAGATGTTGAAAGACGGGGGAATGACAGTCCAGGTCGGCGGCAACATCGGCAACGCTCTGATCGCCATGATCGACTCTTCGCGCGATGACGGGTGGAACGTGGTTGAAGTTTCCAGCTTTCAACTGGAAACGATCGTCGATTTTCATCCAACTGTTGCGGCGGTGCTCAACGTGACGCCGAATCACATGGATCGGTACGAGTCTCTCACGGACTATGCGGCGGCCAAGCATCGCATCTTTATGAATCAAACCAGGAACGACGTGGCAATTCTGAATGCGGACGATCCGATTGTGTCGTCCTGGAGCTCGGGTCTGCGCGCCCACGTCGTTCAGTTCAGTGTCAATCACGAATTGCAAGACGGACTGTTTCTTCGCGGCCGCGATTTGGTTTCCCGGAGGGGCGATGCCGAACGTGTGCTGATGACGCGTGACGAAATGCGCCTGCGCGGGACGCATAACGTGGAAAATGTTTTGGCAGCAATGGCCGCTGCACTCGCATGCGGCGTCGCGCCCGAGTCGCTTGTGCAAACGGCTGGGAATTTCAAGCCAGTAGAACACCGACTGGAAGAGGTTGCTGAGATCTCGGGAGTTCGTTTCTTCAACGATTCAAAGGCGACGAGCGTTGACGCAACGATGAAAGCTCTCGAAGCCTTTGCGGACGACGGCGGAAAGGTCATTCTAATTCTCGGTGGCCGCGGTAAGCAGGCGCCATACGGGCCACTCGCGCCACTTATCCAGGACCGCGTGCGGAAAATGATTTTGATCGGCGAAGACGCGAAGGTAATTGAAAGAGAGATTGGCGACGCCGCGCCGTTTGAGCACGCCGCAGATATGCATGATGCGGTTGAGCGATCATTCGCGGCGGCACAACCGGGAGACATAGTTTTGTTGGCCCCGGCATGCGCGAGTTTTGATATGTTTGAAAGTTTTGAGCATCGAGGGCGGGAATTCAAGAAAGAAGTCCAAAGTCTAACGTCCAAAGTCCAACGTCCGGTTTCGTGATCGGACTGTTGGACTTTGGACGGCCAGTAACGACGAATGCCGCAAAAGCTGCAAATCGATAAATGGTTATTCTCGGCAACAATCGGTCTCGCACTGTTCGGGGTGGTCATGGTTTATAGCGCCTCAGCGATGATTGCTGTTTCGGAGGGCCACAACCAATTTCACTATGTCATTAAGCAGGGTGTGTGGACTTTGATTGGGTTCGCGGCAATGTTTATCGCCATGCGCGTTGACTATCACCGCTTAAATCAAGCGTGGCTCGTTTATGGATTGTTTTTAGTCACAGTTGTAGTGCTGTTGGCAGCGTTCGCTTTACCGCCGGTCAACGGCGCGCGCCGCTGGATCAAGTTTGCCGGTTTTTCAGCGCAGCCTTCGGAGATTGCAAAGCTTTCGCTGGTGCTTTTGCTCGCGCATTTTCTCGAACGGCGCATGGGCGAGGAAAGGGCCTTTTGGAAGACATTCGTCCCGTGCGTACTGGCGCTTGGTGTGTTTGCTGTGCTGATTGTGAAAGAACCTGACCTGGGGACGGCATTGATGTTGGCAATCATCTGCCTCACGATCTGTTTTGCAGCGGGTGCCAGACTGAGGCACGTTGCCTTTGCCGCGGTTCCTGGCGTTTTGTATATCTCGAAGATGGTGATCTTCACGCCTTTTCGGTGGAAACGAATGGTGACCTTCGTCGATCCGTGGGCGGACCCACAGGGCGCCGGCTATCAGATCGTGCAATCGTTAATCGCGGTTGGTTCGGGCGGAGCACACGGATTGGGATTTGCTCAAGGCAGGCAGAAACTAATGTTCCTGCCTTTCGCACATTCTGATTTCATTTTTGCAGTGATCGCTGAAGAGCTGGGATTAGTTGGCACCGCAATTGTGGTCGTGGTGTTCGGCGTTTTGCTTTGGCGGGGTATGCGGGCGGCTTTGCACGCCCCGGATCGCTTCGGCATGTTGCTCGGGCTCGGCATAGTTGTTGGAATCGTCGCGCAGGCGCTCTTGAATATGAGCGTGGTGCTTGCGCTGCTTCCGACGAAAGGAATTCCCTTGCCGTTGATTTCTTACGGAGGATCGTCTCTGGTTCCGACATTAACCGGGGTGGGAATTCTCTTGAATATGTCCCAAGACGCTGCCGCTGGCAGTCGGATTGAGGGCGAGCCGGATGGTTATGGCGACGCCTGGCAGCCGAAGCAGAGGAAGAAGCGTGCCGTTCGTCAGCGAGCGCCGGCGCTTGCGCGGCCGCGTTATGGGTGAGCATGCGGGTCCTGATTGCGGCAGGTGGAACCGGCGGTCACATTTATCCGGGCATCGCGGTGGCGCACGAAATCATGCGCCGCAATCCTTCGTCAGTCGTAAGGTTTGTTGGTACGGCCCGGGGTTTGGAAGGACGTCTCGTACCAAAGTCCGGTTTTGAACTTTCGATCATTGAAAGCGCGGGATTGAAGAACGTCAGCCTGGGCGGTAAGGTGCGTGGCTTGCTGTTGTTGCCAAAGAGTTTCCTGGCAGCACGTCGAGTCATTCAACAGTTCAATCCCGAGATCGTTGTTGGTGCCGGCGGATACGTATCCGGGCCAGTCCTGTTGACGGCCTGGCTCATGCGCCTGCCGACACTCGTCATGGATTCGAACGCCCTGCCTGGATGGACGAACCGGGTGCTGGCGCGATTCATTGACAAAGCCGCTGTTTCTTTTGCTGACGCGCTTCCGTACTTTCGCGGCAAAGGCGTGCTGACGGGAAATCCAGTGCGCCAGGAGTTTTTTGGGATTCCACCAAAGCCACGTGATGCTTCGAAATATTCGTTGCTCATTTTTGGCGGGTCGCAGGGAGCACGAGCTATTAATGAGGCAATGATCGCAGCACTAACCGAGTTGACCAACGAGAAGAATCTCCTCCACATCGTTCATCAAACGGGCGAAGCGGAATTTGAGAAGGTGAAGCAAGGGTACGGAGAGGTGAGTTGGAGCCACCACGCGGACGTGCGGCGATACATCGATGACATGGTTAACGAATTCTCTCGCGCGGATCTCGTCATTTGCCGGGCTGGGGCAACCACCACCGCGGAGTTGGTTGCGGCTGGGAAGGCAGCAATTATGATTCCGTTTCCGCTCGCGGCCGATGATCATCAGCGAAAAAACGCTGAGGCGCTGATGACTGCAGGAGCCGCACGCATGATCTTGCAGAAAGACTTGAGTGGATCGCGATTAGCGAATGAAATTACCGGCTTAATTAACGCTCCTGACAAGATTAACGACATGGAAAACGCGAGCCGCAAACTCGGGCGGCGAGACGCGGCAGCGGCGACGGTTGAGCTAATGGAAAGACTAACAGAAGGCAGAAGGCAGAAGGCAGAAAGCAGAAGGCACAAATAATGAGCTTGCCGCAGAAATGTCAGCTTCAGCCAAGCTTGTTTTGGTACGGGTCACCTGCTGACTGCTGACAGCTGACTGCTGACTGCTTACTGCCTACTGATTTTTATGTTCAGGCGCTTCCAGCACATTCACTTCGTCGGCATCGGCGGGATCGGTATGTCCGGGATCGCCGAGGTTTTGGCGAACCTTGGCTTCCGGGTGTCAGGGTCTGATCAAAAGAAATCGGAAGTCACCGCAAGGCTGGAGAAACTTGGAGTGGAAATCACTGAAGGCCATGCTGCGGAAAACGTCGGCGACGACGCGCACGTAGTGGTTCGTTCAACGGCAGTTCGGGACGACAACCCGGAGATTGTGGAAGCGCGGCGCCGTTCAATCCCGGTCATCCCGCGGGCTGAGATGCTCGCTGAATTGATGCGCATGAAGCCTCACACGGTGGCCGTGGCCGGCTCACACGGAAAGACGACAACGACGTCGATGGTGGCGACCGTGCTCGGCGCCGCCGGGCTCGATCCTACCTTCGTAATCGGCGGAATTGTCCGCACATATCGATCGAACGCGCGCCTTGGAAAGAGCGACTTAATGGTGGTTGAAGCCGACGAGAGTGATCGTTCGTTTCTGATGCTCACGCCGACGATCGCGGTCATTACGAACATCGATCGCGAGCATATGGATTACTACCACGACATGGACGACGTCCGGAAATGCTTTGCCGATTTCGTAAACAAAGTGCCGTTTTATGGCGCCGCAGTTCTTTGTCTCGATGATCCGCATGTCCAGGCGGTGATTCCACGAGTCGAACGGCGGCGTGTGACTTACGGATTGAGCGCGCAGGCCGATATCTCAGCTCATGAAATCAATTACGACCAGTCGTTTGGATCGACGTTCGTCGTCTGGCGTGGCATTGACGTTCTGGGTCCTGTAACACTCCGTGTTCCCGGCAAGCATAACGTTTACAACTCGCTCGCAGCGATTGCCGTGGGACTCGAACTGGATGTGCCATTCGACATGATCGCCTTCGCGCTGGGCGAATTCAGCGGCGCCGATCGTCGCTTTCAATACAAGGGGGAGGAGCAAGGCGTTATTGTGATTGATGACTACGGGCACCATCCAACTGAGATCAAGGCGACGTTGAGTGCGGCGAGGATTGGCGCACCCAACCGGCGTATCGTCGTGCTGTTTCAACCGCATCGCTACAGCCGCACGAACGACCTGATGGACGAGTTTGCAAGTGCCTTTAATAACGCCGATGTGGTGCTGGTGACTGACATCTATGCTGCGAGCGAGACGCCGATTGACGGCATAAACGCCGAAGTACTAACCGGAAGGATCAAGAGTTATGGCCATAAACAGGCGATTTACATTGGCGCGCTCGACAACGCATCACAGCTTCTACACGACTACGTCAGAGAGGGCGACCTGGTAATTACGCTGGGCGCCGGGAGCGTGCATCGCGCCGGTGATCAGTTGTTGACGTTATTGCGTGGACAGCAAACGCAAGCGGCGGAGAATTCGTAAGACAGAATTCTGGTCTGACTGAAAGGGCTATGGGAACTATCGAACGACGGGCATCTGGTGATCTGGCGAAACGCGACGCAGCGATCGAAGAAATCGCGGCACGGTTAAATGTTCCTGCAGAGAGAGGAAAGCGATTCGCCGAGTTGACCAGTTTGCACGTGGGAGGCGCAATTGATTGGGTACTATCGCCGAACCCTGAGGCGCAAGCGGCAGCTTTAATTCATGAGCTGGAAACGCAGGACATTGCGTGGCGACCACTAGGATCGGGAAGCAATGTCTTAGCAGACGATGGCGAGCACCATTACGTGATCGTGAGCTTGAAAGAACTGAAATCAGCCCCGGTGTTTGAGGGGGGCCGCGTGTCGGTAAGCGCCGGATACTCTTTGCCTCGACTCTGCGTGGACGCGGCGCGCCACGGGCTTTCGGGAATTGAAGGATTGAATGGGATTCCGGGCACAGTCGGCGGGGCGCTGTGGATGAACGCGGGCGCGTACGGTCAGGAGATTGGCACTGTCGTCGAAACCGTTCGCGTTGCTCGCGACGGCTGCGTCACTGAGATTCCCGGCGCCGAAGTGAAATGGAATTACCGGCACACTTCGTTTCGCGAAGGCGAATTGCTCCTTGGCGCGACATTGCTGTTGCACCCAGACGATCCAAAAGACATCAGCGACCGAATGGAAAAGGCCAAGAGCCAGCGCCTGGCAACCCAGCCTCATGGAACGCGCTCAGCAGGCTGTTTCTTCAAGAATGCACCGGGCAGTCCAGTTGGCACCGGAAAGATGATCGACGACTTGGGAATGAAAGGGACGCGCCGCGGCGGCGCAGTCGTCTCGCCAAAGCACGCGAACTTCATCGTTACAGAAGGCGACGACGCGAAAGCTGCGGACGCGCTGGCGCTGGCTGAGGAAATTCGGGAGCGCGTCAAGCGTGAACGCGGTATCGACCTCGAGTACGAGGTTGAGTTGTGGAGCAGTAAGTAACTTAACCTGTTCGCTTGCGATTTCGCCGAACAAATTATGAGAGAACAAATGATTGCATCCCGCGGTTCACGCAATCCAAGTCGTTCGCATAGAGAGTTGGTGCAGCGACCGGCGCGCCGATCCGGCCGTACGCCGACTGACAGGAGGTTTTCACTTCGTACCTTAGTCGCGTATGTGCCAACAGCGCTCAAAGTGGCAGCCGGCGTCCTCGGAATAGCCGCGTTATTGTTCGGATATCACGCTGCGGCTTCGGCGGCGTTGTTCCAGGTACGCTCCGTCGACATTGTTGGGACGTCACGTACCTCAGCCGAGGAGATGGAGAGTCTGGTGCGTCGCGCGGTGGCGCTGAAAGGAGTCTGGCGTGCAGATCTGAACGCACTAAGTGCGGAACTGCAGAGACTCCCCGGGGTGCGCCGTGCGGTTGTCACGCGGGTATTGCCCGATCGTCTTCGTATTCGCATCGTCGAGCGGATGCCCGTCGCGGTCGTGCGTACTACGACAGGACATTTCATCTGGGTTGATGAGGAAGGCATATCACTCGGTGAAATGACGTCCACGGATCAGATGCCGCCATTTTTCATTCGCGGCTGGAGTGAAGATGGATCTGATGACGGTGCGGCTTCGAATGCTGAGCGCATCCAGCAATATCTCCAGCTGGTTGCTGAGTGGCAAAGCGCCGGCATTGCCGAACGCATAAGCGAAGTAAATCTGATGGATTTGCGAGATATTCGCGCACAGCTTGCTGGTGACGATTCGCAAATCGAAGTCAGACTGGGTGGTCAGGACCTCACGCAACGGATGAAAAACGCTCTCGATGTTCTCGATGGTTATAAAGGGAAAGTCCGGTCCATCACTTATCTGGATTCGCAGGGCGGTCGGGTGACAGTCGGAATTGATTCGGGCACCAGAGCAAAGGCGGCGCTGGATGCGGCTGGCATAGACAACAACGTTGTCTCAAGTCTCTCCAGCGCGAAGCCTGACCGACTAAACGGTCCCCAGCTGTCGAATCAATCAACAACGCGTGCTAATTCGCAGCGAACGTCGGATCGCAATCGCTCGCGAGACGATGATCACAAGAGAGGAAGCCGGCCGTAATCCCGACTGAGCCATATGGCCAAGCGGACTAATCAAACCGTCGGACTCGACATCGGTACCAGCAAGGTGACCTGTGTTGTTACGACGGCAGGCGAAGAAAACATTTTGCAGATCGTCGGAATGGGCGAAGCCGAGTCGCGGGGGCTGCGCAAGGGGGTAATCGTGAATCCGGACGCCGCGGTCGAATCAATCAAACATGCTGTCGAAGAAGCCGAGCGCATGAGCGGAGCGCAGACTGATGAAGTCACGATCAATCTAGCCGGGTCGCACATCATGGGATTTAACGGTCAGGCAATCGTCGCGGTGGCGAACCGAGATCGGTTGATCACAGGTGACGATGTGCGACGCGCGATCGATTCTGCCTGCGCGATTCAATTGCCGGCCGGACGCGAGATCGTAGATCGGCTGCCCCAGGAATTTATCGTGGACGATCAGGATGGGATTAATGATCCAGTAGGCATGACCGGCGCACGACTGGCCGTCAAAGTACACATTGTGACCAGCCCGGTGACGGCGCGTCAGAATGCGATCAATGCTGTCAACCGTGCGGGATTAATCGTTGCCGATATGGTTCTGGAGCAACTAGCGGCAGCGGAAGCGTCACTCACAGATGACGACAAAGAATACGGAGCCGCCCTCGTGGACATCGGCGCAGAGACAACCGGCCTCTGCGTTTACCAGCGCGGCGCGGTGCAGCATACAGCCGTGTTTCCGCTCGGCGGTGCACACTTTACCAACGATATTGCTTTCGGTTTGCGCACGCCGATTCCGGAGGCGGAGCGGATTAAGCGCGCCGTGGGTTGCGCCTCAAGCGCGTCGCTAACCGATGAGCAGCGCGGCGAAATGGTAGATGTCCCGTCTGTCGGTGGTCGCCCGGCGCGCCAGCTGTCGCGACAAATTCTTTGCGACATTCTGCAACCCCGTGCCGAAGAGGTCCTGATGCACGTCTCAGATGAAATCCGCGACTCCGGTTGGAACCGGCAGTTGTCGAGCGGTGTCGTGTTGACCGGCGGCGGTGCGCTACTGAATGGGATGGTGGAAATCGCCGAGCAGGTCTTTGATGCGCCCGTGCGAATCGGTTATCCCGAGCGCGATCGATTTGGCGGGCTCGTCGAAGATATTCAGAGTCCTGGTTGGGCTGCCGCTGCCGGACTTGCACTAGTGTCGCAACGCGCACACGCACTCGAACAACGCGCGGGCGGATCGCGACGCGGAGGATCGGGACGTCTGACGCACTTCGTTTCGAAATTTCGCAACAGATTTGGTGGTAGTATTTTCTGACAAAGTATTGTATGCTGGCGCGCCGATGGCACAATATATTGCCCGCTAGATATAGAGTTCCATGGCCCAGCCTGCACAACATAGAAGAAAGAGGCCTTGGAAGCCTTCGAAGTTTGGAAGAGAGGAAAAATCAATGACACCTGAAGTTCGCGAACCGGGCAGAAGCATAAATATTTTCATCGATGACGAGCCACCACTGACAGGAGCTCGCATTAAAGTGATTGGTGTAGGCGGTGGCGGCGGCAACGCAGTCAATCGAATGATCGATGCAGGCATCGAGGGTATTGAATTCGTAGTCGCGAACACGGATTTGCAGGCGCTGAAGCGTTCACGCGCTCCCGTGAAAATTCAGTTGGGTGGCCGGCTGACAAAAGGTCTCGGCGCCGGTGCAGATCCGGAGGTTGGCCGACAGGCAGCACTGGAAGATACCGACAAGATTATTGAAGTGTTGGAAGGCTCGGACATGGTTTTTGTGACTACGGGCTTGGGTGGTGGCACGGGCACGGGAGGCGCGCCCATTGTCGCATCACTGGCAACTGAGCTGGGCGCTCACCGTTGCAGTGGTTACCAAGCCCTTTCAATTCGAAGGCCGGCGGCGGCTGCAACAGGCGGAGCAGGGACTCAGCGAGCTGCATGAATCAGTAGATACGGTAATCACCATTCCAAATGAGCGATTGTTTGGTGCTGTTCCGCAGGGTGCGTCTTTCGCGGACGCTTTTAAAGCCGCCGATGATGTCTTGCGGCAGGCGGTGCAGGGAATCAGTGATCTGATTACCGTCCCAGGTCTCATCAATCTCGATTTCGCAGACGTGCGTACAATCATGCAGGGCATGGGTATGGCGCTGATGGGAACTGGATATGCACGCGGTGACAATCGTGCCGTGGAGTCGACACAGGAGGCAATCTCCTCACCGTTATTAGAGGAGGCTTCGATCAAGGGAGCGCGCGGTGTTTTGATAAACATCACCGGTGGACCAGATCTCACGCTTTACGAAGTCAACGAAGCGGCCTCGATCGTTCGTCAGGAGGCGGACGAAGATGCAAACATCATCTTTGGTCACGTGATCGATGAATCGATGACCGGAGCTATGAAGATTACCGTCATCGCGACGGGTTTTCGACGTGAAGTGGCTGCGGGTTCAATGGGCGCACATATTCCCGCGTCAACGCCCGCACGATATCCATCCCGGCAGGGAGACGAGGTGGTCGTACCCCAGGCGCCACGACGAACTGAAGATCTGGACGTACCGACGTTTATTCGAAAGAAAGCGGATTAAAAGCGAGCGAGTCACTCTTTCGCCATCCAACGCCATCCCTGACAGGCGTTTTCTCGTGCTTTAGTTTTGCCTTTTCCCTCGTCGTCGTGTAGCATGACGACAAATCCCTGAACGAATTTCCGTACGGGTCAACGCGCAGCTCTCCTCGGTAGGTAGCAGCCTGCAACTCAGGTTCGATTCGGCCTGTCGCGCACGCATCAGGCGGAAATGCATTCGGAATGTCGGGTAATTCCTTTTTCATAGTTGTTCTGGAGGCTTAATTGTGAATCGCAAACTCATAAGAACTACGCTGGCCGACGTAAAGGCCCGCCGCGATGCGATCAGTGAACGTGAACGCAACGGACAAATGCAACGGGGCGGAATGCCGCAACCGCGGCCGGGTCAGCAGCCGTCGTCGGTGCCAGTGCGGAAGCGTCAACCGCCTCCGACCGAAACGCACGCGGAAATCTACTACTACAAGAAGCAAATCGATGCTCATACACCGATGGTAATTGTATTGATGGATGGCGAAGAGATTGAAGGAACGATCGAATGGTATGACCGTGGAGCATTAAAGATT
>Ga0126384_10003084_pt1 | contig 10111 bp, 8 predicted proteins | sample PanSoiMetPlot_36_FD_92543 | JGI IMG/M metagenome (GOLD analysis project Ga0126384, IMG submission 92543) | Tropical forest soil microbial communities from Panama - MetaG Plot_36 | ecosystem: Environmental > Terrestrial > Soil > Tropical forest > Bulk soil | place: Panama | collected 2016-02-17 | reverse complement strand
CCACCATCGGCATGGCGACCATGTTTGGCGATTGTTGTCACTACCCGCGCGTTCAGCCGGTTGATTTTGCGCGCCATCGACTTGGCCTTCTGCCCTAGCAAGTGCCCTAGCAACCAAGCCGGATTGTAGCGGACGGCGACGAGCAACAGAACACTGAACGGGGCCGGAAGTAACAATAAAATGGGGATATCTCAGCATGCCAACGGACGTTGACGAACGCTAGCGAAAGATCGTTTGTCGGACACTCCCTCCGCCAAACTACCGTCTCCGAACGTCTCACACTGTCTCAGATAAAGCGGTAAAAATCCCTTTCCCACAGGCGTTTCTGTCTCATAGCGTCGCTGGCCTCGCCTTGGCCGCCGCGTTCGGGATTCTCTTCGGCATGCTGATGGCGCGCAGTACCGCCGTGCACTGGCTGTTGGACCCGCTTGTTGCCCTCGGTTTTCCGTCCCCCAAAATTGCTTTTCTGCCGGTATTCATTTTGTGGTTTGGCATTGAGAGTGTGTCGAAGATTCTGCTTGTCGGCTTTGCCTGTGTGCTTCCCGTGATTATCGGTACCTTCAGCGCAGCGCGCGCCGTCAACCGTGTGCTGCTCTGGTCTGCCTTCTCGCTCGGAACCAGCCAGCAGGCACTGCTTGTTTACATCATTCTGCCGGCTTGCTATCCGCGAATCTTTGCAACGTTGCGTATTGCGCTTCCGGTTGCGTTGATAACGACGTTTACCGCCGAAATGGTGGCAGGGGGCGGTGGTATGGGCGCAACCCTCGTCTATTCACAACGCTTCTTCGAAAGCCAACGGTGTTCGCATACATTCTGGTTATGCTCGGAATCGGCCTCATTCTCGATGCGGCAGTGCGGGTATTTCAGCGGCACTACTTGGCTTGGGCGGAGGATTACGGAACCTAATGATCTTAACGTCGACGCTTATCAGGACGAAATAGCCGCGATCGCTTCAAAGTCGGCGGTCCGTCATCTACTCTCTATTGTCTATTCCCTCGCCCGGCCTCATCGGCAAAGTCCGCTTGCCGTTCACTGCTCGACCCCGCTCAACCGTTGCACCGCATTTATAAAATTGATTAGGTGCTTATGTGCACCGGTCAGCGCTCACCGGCGCTGTAACAATTGCCAGCCGGCGAGGCGAGCATGGGAAGAACATTAATCGCCAATGGTTACGTTGTTTGTGTCGATCAGGCGCGCCAGATTCTTCCAGACGGATTTGTCGCAATCGAAGAGTCTGAGATCACCGCAGTTGGCGCGGCCGCGCAGATGCCCGGCCACCAAAGCTTCGACGAGGTGATCGATGCCACCGGCTGCATCGTAGTGCCGGGGCTCATCAATATGCACCAGCACCACTGGTACACGCTATTCAAGGGGCTGGCCGACGGCTATCTGCTGGAGGACTGGGTTGCGAATTTTCTTCTCCCGCTAAGCAAACAACTTACCCCCGAAGCGATGCATGTCTCCAGCGCCATTGCAGCCATGGAAATGCTCGCAACCGGTACCACCTGCGCATTTAATCATTCCGTCACCACGACCAACACCGAATTGGTGCGCGCTTCAATCGAGCCGCAATGCGCGCTCGGCATCCGGCAGGTCTACGGCAAGGAAATGCGCTGCAAGACGCCCGGTAATCCAGACCATCCGCTAACGCTCAATGAGGCTCTCGCTGCCTTCCAAGAGGAGTACCGCCGCTGGCACGGCGCATTTAATGGGCTTTCGCGTTTTGGCATGGTCATCGAGTCGAATGCGCACTGGGTCGCTGCCGGCATGAGCACCGAGGAACTGATCTGCCAAAGCTATGAACTGGCAAAACAGCTCGATCTGCGCATCAGCACCCATATTGCCGGCGGCACTTTCTCTCTCGAACAAGGCTTTCTGAAATATTTGCGGGAAACAGGCCGCACCGATGTCCGCTATTTGATGCAGCTCGGATTGCTCGATCGGCATTGGCTTCTCATTCACGGCATTCACAATACCGAACTCGATCTCGAACACATGGCGCACGCCGGCGCCAGCCTGGTTTACACGCCGACGAGCGAGGCAATTCGTGGCGGCGGCATCACTCCGGCCGCGAACGCGATGCGCGCCGGCATCAATGTAGCGCTTGGCACCGATGGTCCCATGGTGGATTACTCCGTCGACATGGTCGAACAGATGAAGGCTTGCATGCTGATGCAACATGTCCGGCATCTCGATCCGACCTGCGTCACAGTCGAACACGCCCTAGAAATGGCGACCATCAACGCTGCCAAAACGCTCGGGCTCGACAAAGAGATCGGATCGCTCGAGGTCGGGAAACGTGCCGACGTCGCCATATTTGATTTACGGCGGCCATATGTCGGCGTGCTGCATCGGCCGCTTTCGAACTTTGTCTGCTCCGGCAAAGGCAGCGATGCACGCGTGGTAATTGTCAACGGCGATATCGTCTATCGCTACGGCAAATTTACTCATTGCAGCGACCCGGAGAAGCTCTTTGCGGAAGCCGAGCGGATCGGCACCAGGCTCGTTGAACAGGCGGGATTGGGCCACCGCTTTGTCCCCGCCTGGCGAACATAAGGCGTTGGGGATTGCGATGGACGTGGTCGTTTCGCAGGTGTCAAAAACTTGGGAAACCGGCACGTCTGGCGTGCTTGCGCTCGATCAAGTCTCGCACAGGTTCGGCTCACGGCGGTTTACATGCATTTTGGGCCCAAGCGGCTGCGGCAAGAGCACTCTCATTCAGATTATTGGCGGGCTGGAAAAGGCAAGCGCCGGCGAGATACACGTTAGTGATCCCGCGAGAGCCGAGACGTCCCGTGCGCTCGGAACAGATTCAGTTATGGTTTGGCAAAACCTCAATCTGTTTCCCTGGCGCAGCGTCATCGATAATGTCGCCTTCGGCTTGGAAATGCGCGGCGTCCCACGCCCGGACCGATATCGCCGCGCCCGCGCCTTGATCGCGTCGGTTGGCTTGCGCGGATTTGAGGATCATCGCCCGGGGCAGCTATCAGGCGGCATGCGGCAGCGCGTCGCGCTCGCTCGCGCCTTGATTTTGGACCGGCCGATCCTGTTGATGGACGAGCCCTTCGCCGCTCTCGACGCGCAGACCAAGATCGTGATGCAGGAAGAACTAATGCGGATCTTCGAGCAGACGCACAAGACAATCCTGTTCGTCACGCATGCGATCGAGGAAGCGATTCTGCTTGGCGATGAAGTGGTGGTGATGACGGCGAGACCGGGACGCATCAAGGATACGATTGCGATCAATCTACCGCGTCCCCGCTCGCTTGAGCTCGTCGCATCCAAAGAGTTCGGCGCGCTGTTCGATCGCGTGTTTCATCTCATTCGCGACGAAGTGATGAAGGCGATGCAAGAGCAGGACTCGGGCACCGCAGGGCCGTCATGAAAGTTACCACGGCGGTGGCACGGATCGGGGAACGGGCCTTACCGGCAGTGACGATCTTTGCCTTTGTGTTGGCGTGGGAGTTTTGGGTGCGTGCGCGCGGCATTGCACCAATCTATCTTCCGGCGCCTTCCGCAATTGCCGTAGAGCTCTACCGGATGACTATGGATGGCTCGCTGCTCTATCATCTCGGATTGACGCTCATTCGCATCTTCGCCGGATTTGCGCTCGCTGGGATTTCTGGAATATTGCTCGGAATGTTAATGGGAATGTCGCATACACTTGCCCGCATCGCCGACGTCTGGATCGCGGCACTCTATCCGCTGCCGAAGATTTCCTTGATTCCGCTGCTCATCATCTGGTTGGGTACCGGCGAGGCCTACAAGATCGTGATTAGCGCCGTGACTGCCTTCTTCCCCGTCGTGATTTCCACCTATGCCGGCATCCGGCAGGTCGATCGGGGGCTTTTGAAAACCGCGGTCGATCTCGGCGCCAATCAGCGGCAGCTGCAGACCAAAGTCGTGATCCCGGCGGCAATTCCCAGCATCCTGGCCGGGCTGCAGCTCGGCATGGGTGTGACAATCATCCTTGTGGTCGCGGCCGAAATGATTGGCGGGTCAGCGCAGGGCGGGATCGGTTATCTTCTGATCAGTTCAGGCCAGGTGATGCAAACGGAAAAAGTCTTCGCCAGTTTGGTTGTGCTTGCCGTGGTTGGTGCCATGATCATCAAGTTGCAGCAGTGGGCCGATCACAAAATTGCGCCATGGATGTTCCAGTCCTGGCGGTAGGAGAGGAAAATGCGAAACTTCTCGCTTGTGATTGCATGTGTTCTTGCTCTTGCTACGCTTGCCGGCCAGGAGCGCGCCGCTGACGTCGTCCGCGTCGGCGATGGGCCGTTCATCACCGGGGGCGGCTACTTCATCGCGCGCGAAAAGGGCTATTTCCAGAAGCTCGGCATCGAGATTCAGCCGCGCGAATTTCAAGATGGTTCGATGTCGGTCCCCGCGATGATTGCCGGCGAGCTGGAATTTTCCGGTATGACCGCGGCTGCGAGCCTGTTCAACAGCGTGGCAAAAGGCGCCCCGCTCGTCGTCGTTCTCGATCGCGGCAATAATCGCCCGGGTTTTGGCTACACCGTGGTGAACGTGAGCCAATCGCTATACGACGCAGGCGTGCACGGGCTCGGTGATTTCGCTAAGCTCAAAGGTAAGCGGTTTGGCGTTGGCGCGGTGGGCAGCATCAATCAATACAACTTGGCGCAGGCGCTGCTGAAGGCCGATCTCGATCCGGCCAAGGACGTGCAATGGATCGTCAATGTGCCGCAACCCGACTTGATGAAGATGCTTGGTCAAGGCCAAGTCGACGTGACCGATCTGGCTTACCAGTTTGGCTATTTCGCCCAGAATAATAAATGGGGACCGATGATCGCCAATGGCGATCAAATTGCGCCGAATACCGCGATCGCAACCTTCGCGGTGCGCAAGGACTTCCTGCAAAATCATCGTGACACCGTGATCCGGTGGGCAATGGCCTATCTGCAGGGCATCAAGGAATTCAACGCCGCAGCTCAGGCGCCCGACAAGCACACGGACATTGTCGACGTTCTGGCGAAGAACACCGCTTTAAACCGCCCCGAATTAGTGAAGGCCATAGCGCCGAACTGGGGCTATCTCAATGAGGACGGAATTCCGCCGGTTGAATCCATGATGGCGATGCAGGATTTCTGGAGCAGCAAATATTTCAATTTCGTTGAAAAGAAAGTTACGCGCGAACAACTGTTCGACTTGAGCGTGGCGAAGGAAGCCAAGGCGCGGCTTGATCGCGAGAAACCATTCGGGCCCTGACTTGAACAGATACGGGCGCGAGAGCAAGGCTCTCGAAGTCGAACAATGACCACCGCGTTATGGCGATGGAGCGCCTGCGAGCTTGCCCGCGCTATTCGCGCAGGTGAAATCACAAGCCGCGACGCCGTCGAAAGCTGCCTCGCTCGCTTGCACGAGGTTAATCCGCAGATTAATGCTGTTGTCGACGTTCTGCATGATGAGGCCCTAGCCGAGGCCGATCGAGCCGATACTGCGGCGTTGCGCGGTGAACCGCTCGGTTCGTTGCACGGGCTCCCAGTCACGATCAAAATCAACGTCGATTGCGCCGGGAGAGCGACTACCAACGGTGTTGCGGCGTTTAGGGATCGGATTGCGTCAGCCGACAGTCCGCCCGTGGCCAACTGGCGCAAAGCGGGCGCAATCGTCATCGGCCGCACTAACGTGCCGGCTTTCAGTGCGCGTTTTTTTACTGACAATGCGCTGTATGGCCGTACGCTCAATCCGTGGGCACCGGGCCGCACGCCTGGAGGCTCGAGCGGTGGCGCCGCTGCTGCGGTGGCGACCGGTATCGGCGCCCTCGCGCACGGCAATGACCGCGCCGGTTCGATTCGCTATCCAGCCTATGCCTGTGGGGTGTTCGGACTGCGGCCGACTGTCGGGCGCGTCCCGACGTTTGAGCCCAGCACGCCTGCAGAGCCAACGGTAACCACGCAACTCACGCACGTGCAGGGCCTTTTGGCGCGCAGCATCCCGGATCTGCGTCTGGGGCTGATCGCCATGGCCGCGCGCGACGCCCGTGATCCATGGTGGGTTCCGGCTCCGCTCGGCGATGCACCATCGGGCGGGCCGCGCCGGGTCGCCCTGTGCAATCCACCCGTATCGGCAAAGGCCGATGACGCTGTTATCGCGGCGCTCAAGGTGGCCGCCCGGAATCTGGAAGCCGCCGGCTGGGCGATCGAGGAAGTGATGCCGCCACATTTGAAAGAGGCAGCGCAGCTGTTTTTTTCCTTGATCCGCACTGAGGAAAAGGCCGGAACGACCACGGCAATCGAGAAATTCGGCGATCAGGCTTTGCGGCGCGCCCGCGCCTCGACCATGGCCTGCGCCATCGAAATGGATTTCGCAGGCTATGTTAAGGCATTTGCCCGCCGTGCCACGATCTTGCGCGAATGGCAGCTGTTTTTTGAGCGCTATCCATTGTTGTTAATGCCTATTTCTTACCAGCGCCCATTGTCGAATGATTTTGACCAACGCGGCGAGCAAGCGGTTGCGGAAATGCTCAGCGCGCATCAGCCGATGTTAGCGGTGTCAACGCTCGGTTTGCCTGGTCTCGCCGTTCCGACCGGTCTAATCGATGGTGTGCCGATCGGCGTGCAGCTTGTCGCCGGACGTTTTCAGGAAGAGCTTTGTCTGGCGGCAGGAGTAGTAATCGAAAGCGACCCTGCTGCGTTGACGCCGATCGATCCTGTGTTGTCCTGAATTTTCAGGCCGCGGACGATCCCCGGGCACTTGCACCCTGTTGCGAGGTCAGGCTCAATCCCTGCCGGAACGGGCAGGATGTAGCGGCACAGAGCAGCATGTACCAGGATCTTCGCGAATTTATTGCAAAAGTTGATGAGCTCGGCGCGTTGCGACGAGTTGATGGTGCCGATCCACGCTTTGAAGTCGGCGGGATTACCGAGGTCGCCGCAGGGTTGCCCGACTGCCCGGCCTTGTTGTTCGATCGACTTAAAGGTTACGCGCCGGGGTTCCGAATCTTCACCAATGCCACCACGACGCCAGAACGCGCGGCGCTCGCGCTTGGGCTCGACCCCAAGCTGCGGCCGCTCGATGCGCTGAAAGCCTGGATGAAAAAAAGGCAGAAGCTGAGACCACTGACGCCGACGCCGACCACGTCGGCGCCCTTTCTGAAAAATTCCATGCGGGGCGGCGATGTCGATCTCGGCAGGCTGCCGGCGCCGTATTGGCATCGCCAGGATGGCGGACCATTTATCGGCTCCGGTTCGTTGGTGGTCATGCGCGACCCCGATGGGAGTTGGACAAACGCTTCGATCTATCGGGTGCAGGTCCAGACAGGGGCCAAAGTCACGATTCAATTCGATCATCAGGGACGGCACGGCGCGATGATTGCCAAGAAATATTGGGATAAGGGCGAGTCCTGCCCGGTCGCGGTGGTCAATGGCGAAGATCCGGCACTGTTCGTCGCGGGCTTTGAATATCTACCGCCGGGACAGTCCGAATACGAGTTTGCCGGCGCAATTCAAGGCACGCCGCTCGAAACCATTGCCGGACCGCTGACCAAGTTGCCGCTACCGGCGCGGGCCGAGTTCGTGTTCGAAGGCGAGCTGTTGCCGAGCGCACACGAGATGCTGCCGGAAGGTCCGTTCGGCGAATTCACCGGGTATTACGCGGCCGACAAACGTCCCTGTCCGGTGATGGAGGTGAAGGCGATCTATTTCCGCGACGATCCGATCCTGCTCGGCTCCCCGCCGATGAAGCCGCCACGGTTTCATTTCGGCCTACCGCTACGCGCTGCCACGATCTGGAGCGACCTTGAGCAGGTCGGTGTCACGGATGTCGTCGGTGTGTGGCAGCACGTTGCGCAACTCATGACGGTCGTCGCGATCAGACAGCGCTACGCCGGTCATGCCAAGCGCGCCGGCTTGATCGCGGCGGCGAACAGCTACATGGCGCGACTAGTCGTCGTTGTGGACGATGACGTCGACGCTTCGAATCTCGGCGACGTGTTGTGGGCGATCACGACGCGCTGCGAACCCTCGGAGCAAATCGACATCATTCGCGATGCTTGGAGTTCCGCGCTCGACCCGCGCATCCCAATCGACAAGAAGCTCGCAGGAGCGACTTCGCATTCCAAAGCGATCATCGATGCGTGCCGCCCGTTTGCCTGGAAAGACAAGTATCCGCCAACATCAGCGCTGACCGAGGACGAAGCGCGCCTGATCGAGGAGAAATGGGGAAGGGCGCTCAAGGGATGGTAGCGTCTAAGCCGGGCATCGAATGTCCGCTTGTGGCACATCGCGCGATGCAAGCTGTATGTCTGCTTCGCAAGGCGATTGGATTTTATATGGCTGCGGGTCTGTTTGATACAAGCGACTGATGAACCATCGGTCTGCTGGGTGCCTACCTCGCCTGTGGTCTGTGCAAGTATTCCCCGCGTGCAGCACCCAGGACCTTGCCGTCGCCGTAGATTAACGAGCCGCGGAGAAACGTGTTCTTCACGCGCGCCGTAAGCTCCATGCCCTCAAATGGCGTATAGCCTTGATGGGACTCCGATTCCGCCGCCCGCACCACGAATGTGGCGGTCGGGTCTACGAGAACAATGTCTGCATCGTAGCCCGGAGCAATATCGCCCTTAGCGAACAAGCCGAAGCGTTGCGCGGGATTCCAGCTCAACAATTCGGCCATGTGGTTGTATGACATGCCTCGTTTACTACCTTCGCTTATTACTCCGGAGAGCAGATATTCGGTGCCGCCGAAGCCGGATTTGGCCAGCCAAATGTTTTGCGGATCATTTTTCGACCACTTTTGCTCGGCGGAGCAGCAGGCGTGATCACTTACGATCCAGTCGATCTTGCGGTCGAGCACTGCCCGCCAAAGTGCTTCGACGTCCTCACGTGGCCGAATTGGCGGATTAACCTTGGCGTGAACGGCACACGCACAATTCGTATCCAATAAAAGATGGCCGACCGTGACCTCGCGACGGAAAGCAACATGCGGAAACACCTGCTGCATGATCAAGGCCGCTTCCATTGCCTTGCGAGAGCTAAGGTGCAAGAGATTGATGTTCAGGCAATTGGTTTCGTTTGCCAGATAGGAAGCTATCCAGATTGCCAATCCTTCGGAGTGGGGCGGACGCGCGGCGCTGTAGGCTGCTAATCCCGTCAGCTTGCCCTCACGTTCGACGATTTTTGTATAGGCATCGAGAATATCGGCTAGCTCGCAGTGCAGGCTTACACTGATATGAGTCGCCTTTTCGGGAAACTTTTGCATCAACCGCTGGGCCGAGCGCATGATAAATTCAAAATGCGCGATGTCGTAACGATCATCAGGTCCAAGCATCAGAAATTCGTTTTGCGACGAGGAACGACCGTGCAGACCATAGCCGCCGTAAAACATGAATATTTTGAAGGAGGGAATACCGTACTCGGTAAGCAGATGCTCCATTTCGCATATGTGCGCGGACTCGATCGGTGCAATATGATAGCCGTAGTCAACCCAGAAACGTCCTTTGGATTGGCTGAATACTTCAGGCATAAAGTGGCGATATGAGCCGCCACGATTCAAGTAATAGTGGCCAGTGCGTATGTAGTTCAGGCTTGAGGTGACGCCCCCCATCGCCGCGGCTTTGCTTTCCGAAGCTGCATCTTCGCCGAGCGGCGAATAAATTCCAATGTGCATGTGCGCGTCGACGCAGCCCGGAAAGGCGAGATAGTTTCTGCCGTCAAAAACCTGCTCGGCTTCTTCAGCCGGCAGTTCAGGCGCGAGGCGATCGATCTTGCCGTCCTCAATGGCGATGTCGAGACAATCGATTGAAGTGTTCTTCGGACGCACGATGCGAACGTTTTTTATGAGTACATCGTAGACCTTCGACATGCCATTCCTCAGTCGTAATGCCGTCGTGATTGTACGATGCTCAGTGCGTAATCGGATTTATTGCCCATCTTCATAACGCTTACCCAACGACAGCATTTCCGACGTGCCGATCAGATCATTGAGCCCGACAAAATCGAGCATCCGGCCGCGAAACGGCTCGGACGTGCCATGCTTTGCCAATGAGGCATAATACTCGCTCGCCATGTGACCGAGGGCCCTTACGATCGCGCCGGGGAAGATGACGAGCGCAAATCCTATCGCGTCAAGTTCTGCGGCCGATAGTGGCGGAGTT
>Ga0126384_10003083_pt1 | contig 10112 bp, 9 predicted proteins | sample PanSoiMetPlot_36_FD_92543 | JGI IMG/M metagenome (GOLD analysis project Ga0126384, IMG submission 92543) | Tropical forest soil microbial communities from Panama - MetaG Plot_36 | ecosystem: Environmental > Terrestrial > Soil > Tropical forest > Bulk soil | place: Panama | collected 2016-02-17 | reverse complement strand
CGCTCGGTCGAAATCACCTCCTGGTAGATGCGCCCCGCGGTGACGTTGTCGGATTTGCTCGAGGACACGGAGGTGAAGCGCTCGTAATGGCCGAGATCGAGATCGGTCTCGGCCCCGTCATCGGTGACGTAGACCTCGCCGTGCTGATAGGGCGACATGGTCCCCGGATCGACATTGAGATACGGGTCGAGCTTTCGCAGCCGCACCCGGTAGCCGCGCGCCTGCAGAAGCGCACCGAGCGCCGCCGATGCGAGACCCTTGCCGAGAGAGGAGACCACGCCGCCGGTGATGAAGATGTACCGCGCCATGGGACTTAACATGTAGCCGGCAGCGCACGATTCGACGAGGGGCCCGGGCAAAGATTCTCACGGAGCCGCGCGCGGACGATCGCCGGCATAAAATTTATCCGTAAATCCAATCTATTACGTGAAGAATCCGACATCCAACATGCACAATCGCGCCGCGCTTGCGGGCTGCTCGGGCGATTGTGCAGGGCAGCGCACGCGCGCGCATTTGCGCGCCAAGGACGAGCCGCGCGCATGCTGCTACTTCACATTCAGCTCCCGCCGCGTCATGTCGCCGCGCCACAAATATCCCGCAAGGCACCGCACGTTGCCCCTATGAATTCGTGATCAAGTCCCCTATCAAGAACGTTGATCTGGCAAACAAGATCGTTGATCTGGCAAAATGGGACGATGATGCCCGCGCCGGAATTGTGGGTAGGAGGAAACCTTGAGCGCGTCCAGTGAGCCCGGCCAAAAGCTGGTACTGAGCCGCCTCGTGCGCAAGCGCGACTTCTACGCCGGCGGCCTGATGATCCTGTTCGGGCTGATCATGGCGCTCAAGGGTCCGACCTACAATCTCGGCACATTGATGCACATGGGCCCGGGCTTTCTGCCCACCGCGCTCGGCGTGATCCTGATCGGGCTCGGCGTCGCCATAGCGGCCACCGCGATTCCCGTTCCCGAGGGCGAAGACGAAGATCTGCTTACCGCCGAGCCGCAATGGTTCGCCTGGGCGTGCATCCTGGCGAGCCCGTTGGCGTTCATCCTGTTCGGCGCCATTGGGGGCCTCGCGCCCGCGACGTGGGCGTGCGTCTTCGTCGCCTCGCTCGGTGATCGCAGCGCGACGTGGAAGGGCTGCTTCATCCTCGCGACGGTGATCACGGTTTTCGGCGTTTCGCTGTTCCACTTTGTGCTGCAGATTCCGATGCCCGTTTTCAAATGGAGCGGCCTGTGATTACGACGGCACTCACGGACCTTTACCACGGCTTCGGGGTCGCGCTCGAGCCGCATAACCTGATGTGGTGTTTCCTCGGCGTGCTGATCGGCAACATGGTCGGCGTGCTGCCCGGCATGGGACCGCTCGCCACCATCTCGATCCTGCTGCCGCTCACCTTCGGCATCAAGCCGGTTGGCGCCATCCTGATGCTCGCCGGCGTCATGTACGGCGCGCAGTACGGCGGAGCGATCTGCTCGATCCTGCTCAATCTGCCGTGCCATCCGCCGCACGCCGTCACGTGTCTCGACGGATACCCGATGACCAAGCAGGGGCGCGGCGGCGTCGCGCTCGGCGTGACCGTGTTCGCCTCGTTCGTCGGTGCCTCCTGGGGCATCACCGAGATGATCTTCCTGTCGCCGATCCTCGTGAAGGTGGCGCTGCAATTCGGCCCGGCGGAAATCTGCTCGCTGATGTTGCTCGGCCTGCTCGCCGGATCGACGCTGGCGCGCGGCTCGCCGATCAAGGGCGTCGCCATGACGGTGCTCGGCCTCATGCTCGGCATCGTCGGATCCGACATCGAGACCGGCGCCGAGCGCTTCACCTTCGGGCTCACCGAGCTTGACGACGGCATCGAACTGGTTGCGCTTGCGCTCGGCCTGTTCGGCATCGCCGAGTTCATGAACAGCGTCAATCAGCAGGCGGAAATCAACACCAAGTATACCAATATTCGCCTGCGCGACATGCGGCCCAAGAAGGAAGACATCAAGCGGTCGATCTTCCCGATGCTGCGCGGCACCATCGTCGGCAGCCTGTGCGCGCTCATCCCGGGCACCGGGCCGACCATCGCATCGTTCGTCGCCTATGCGACCGAGAAGAAGGTGTCGAAGACGCCGGAGCTGTTCGGCACCGGCATGATCGAAGGCGTGGTCTGCCCGGAGACGTCCACGCACTCCTCGGTGCAGGGCGACTTCATCCCGACCATGAGCCTCGGCATCCCGGGCGACGCCGTGATGGCGCTGCTGCTCGGCGCGCTGATGATTCAGGGCATCGTGCCCGGACCGCAGCTGATCAGCCAGCATCCCGACATCTTCTGGGGCCTGGTCGCGAGCTTCTGGATCGGCAACATCCTGCTGGTGCTGCTCAACATCCCGCTGATCGGCCTGTGGGTGAAGCTGCTGACGATCCCGTATCGCTTCCTCTATCCGAGCGCGATGTTCTTCGTCTGCATCGGCGTCTATGCGGCCAACAACGACTTCTTCCAGGTCGGCGAGACGCTGGTGATCGGTTTCTTGGGCTACATCCTGCTGCGCCTCGGCTTCCATCCGGCCCCGATCCTGCTCGGCTTCGTGCTCGGGCCGCGCTTCGAGGAGAACTTCCGCCGCGCCATGCTGATCTCGCGCGGCGACATCCTGGTGTTCGTCGAGCGCCCGATCAGCGCCGTGTTCATCGCGATGTGCGTGATCCTGATCGTCGGCCAGCTCTACTTCCGGCTCAAGCCCGGGAAGAAGAAGGACACCCCGGGGGATCGCGTCGAGCAGCCGCTCGCGGCGGAGTAGCGCCGGCCCGCCGAGCGCAGGACGCGGTGTTAGAGCATGATCCCGAAAATGCCTGCCCCGGACTTAATCCGGGGTTGCAGACTTTTCGGACAAGATCATGCTCCAGAATCAATGTGATGAAAGCACGATACGATTCTGCCTAATCGCATCGTGCTTTAGAGATGACAAATCGCCGGACCTCGGGTCCGGCGATTTCATTTTGGTGCGGCGGTATCGGGCCGGCCGCCCGCTCCGGCGCCTATTTCGACTGCGGCACCTGCGGGCCTTGCGGCGCCTGCTGCGCCGGACCCTTCTGCAACTGATCGAGCACGCCGCCGCCGCCGCCGCTCTGCGGCGCCGCCGGCGCTTCGCCGGACTGCGAAGCCGGCGACTGGATGATCGAGGTCGGCTTGCGGTCGTGACCCGCAATGATCGACAGCGCGAGGCTGGTGAGGAAGAACCCGGCCGCCAGGATGGCGGTCGCGCGGGTCAGCACATTGGCGGTGCCGCGGCTGGTCATGAATCCGCCGGTCGACCCGATGCCGAGCCCGCCGCCTTCCGATTTCTGCAGCAGGACCACGCCGATCATGGCGAGAACCAGCATGAGATGAATCACGATGACGACCGTGTGCATGAAAAGTCCGTCCATTCGCAACCGAAGCGACCGGCCGGCGGCCGGATCCCTTGGTCTCACATATGGGGTGCCGGCCGGCTGTCTACACGATCCGCGGCCTCATGACCACCCCGCCGGCCGCCCCGATCCGGGGCGCCGCAGCGTGCCGGGCCGGTCGCAATTTTGTCCGTGATTCCAGCTATTTGAGCGTCGCCAGGTAGGCCACGACATCGTCGACATCGGCGGCCTCGTGGAGGCCGCCGAACGGCATGCGGTTGCCAGCCACCTTGGCCTGCGGGTCGGCAATGAACTGCCGCAGATTGGCCTCGTCCCACACCAGGTTGGCGCGCCGCATCGGACCCGAATAGCGGAAATCGTCGAGCGCGGCCGACTTGCGGCCGACCACGCCCTTGAGGCTCGGGCCGAGTGCATCGGGCTTGTCGGTGTGGCAGGCCGCGCAGGCGTGAAACACCTCCTTGCCGTGCTCGAGGTTGGCCGCGCCGGCGGGCGCGGCCAGGGGCGCGGCGAGGAGCGCGGCGGCGAGAAGCCCGAAAGAAGTTCTGCGGCTCATGAACATGTCTGCCTTCATCACGCGTGCACCAGCGGTCCGGGGTTCTTGATGTACTGGGTCGTGACGGCATGCGCCGCCCAGTAGGCGAGCGCGCCGACCGTGCCGGTCGGATTGTAGCCGTGCTGCTGCGGGAACACCGAGGCGCCGAGCACGAACAAATTGTGCGCGCCCCAGGCCTGCAGGTAGCGGTTCACGACGCTCGCGTTCGGATCGGCGCCCATCATGGTGCCGCCGGTATTGTGGGTCGACTGGTATGGCACGATGGTGAAGTTCTTCGGCCGGTGGTGCACGTCGTAGTGGGTCGGGTTCATCGCCTTGATGATCCCCTCGAGCTTTGCCACCAGGAAGCGCGACATCTTGTGGTCGTTGTCGGTGCCGTTGTAGGTCAGCCGGATCAGCGGCCGGCCGAGCGCGTCCTTGTAGGTCGGGTCGAGATCCATGAAGTTCTTCGAGTTGGCATAGACCGAGCCCTGCGTGTTGAACCGCGTGTTGTGGTGGTACCACTTGGCGGTCGCGCGCTTCCACTCCGAGCCCCAGCGCGGTGTCCCGTGCGGCTCGACGCGGCCGCCGATCGGCGGCGCGCCGCCGTTGCTGCAGGCGATGTAGCCGCCGCCGAAGAAGCCGAGCCCGGCGTGGTCGAAGTTCTCGCCGTTGAAATCGTCGATCGCGACCGACATGCCGGGCGCGCCGATGAACGGGTTCATCCACTTGTCCTCGAAGAACGCCGCGCCACCGGCCTCGAACTGGTAGCCGTAGTTCTTGCCGACCACGCCCTTGCCCGTCGTCGGATCGTAGGGCTCGCCGATCCCGGCGAGCAGCAATTGCTGGGTGTTGCCGAACACGTAGGACGACAGCACCACGATGCCGGCCGGCTGCTCGTATTCCTCGCCGGTGCGCATGTCGGTGTAGAGGACGCCGGTGACCCGCTTCGCCGCCTTGTCGTAGACGAGACGCGTCACGAAGGTGCGCGTGCGCAGCTCGAACCTGGGTTCGGCCCGCAGCACCGGCAGCACGTTCACGTTGGGCGACGCCTTGGCGTTGGCCTCGCAGGCGGTGCGGTTGCAGTGGCCGCAATACTGGCAGGCACCGAGGGTGATCCCTTCCGGATTGACGTAGGGCGCGCTCGCGGTCGCGACCGGCAGCGGGAACGGATGGTAGCCGAGGCTCTTTGCCGCCTCGCCGAACATGCTGGGGCCGAGCCCGGTCTTGATCGGCTTGTTCGGATAGTTGTCGCTGCGCGGCCCCTCGAACGGATTGCCGCCCGGGATGATCTTGCCCTTGAGATTGCCGGCCTGCCCCGACACGCCGCACAGCTTGTCGAAGCGGTCGTAGTGCGGCTCGATCTCGTCAAAGCTGACCGGCCAGTCCTGGATCGTCATGTCGTCGGGGATCGCTTTCGCGCCATATTTCTCCGTCAACGTGCTGCGAATGCGGAAATCGGTCGGCAAGAAGCGCCAGTGCAGCGCGCCCCAGTGGATGCCGGTGCCGCCTACGCCTTCGCCCGGGAGAAATGCTCCGAAGCGGCGGATCGGCAGGCCGGTCTCGGATGCCGCGTTGCGGAATGTGATCGTGTCGATCGAGTTGTCCTGCATCAGCTCGAGCCGTTGCACATAGCGCAGCTCGTCGCGCAGCGTCGTCAACGTGAACTCTTCCTTCGGATTGCGATCGGCGCCGCGCTCCAGTCCAACCACATTGAGCCCCGCCTTGGTGAGCTCGCGCGCCATGATGGCGCCGGTCCACCCCATCCCGACCATGACGGCATCGACGTCCTTCAACCGCGTTGCCATGCTCGATTCCCTCCCGAAGCCTTTTCCGGCGAAGTGGCCGCCGGTTCGCCGCAGAAAATGCGACCCAGAATGAGACCCTGGAGCGTGTCCCGTAGGGACAAGCTCTAGGAAAAGTCCGCGATCGAGCGCGGCGGCGCGACGTATTGCTTGTTGTAGTAGGCGTCGACCTTGTCTGCGTAGGTCGCCGGCAGGCCCGGGAAGCCGAGCATCTTCCAGCCGGCCTTGTTGCGGTTGCCGCCGTACATCGGATCGGAGAAGAAGCCCTCCATCACGATCGCGAGCACGCGGTTGAAGAAGGCGGTGGCCGAGAAGTGCTCGAACTGCGCCTTGCCCTCCTCCATCGTCTTGAGCGCGGTCGTGCGCTCGGCGGGAGACAGCCGGTCGAACTCCTTGCCGTAGGTTTTGCGCGACCAGTCGTTGGCCGCCACGATGCCGGCCTCGAAATACTGCCGGGGCGTGAGCGCGAGCTGGTAGCCCTGCTCGGGCTTGCCGCGCTGGAACGGACCCGAGCGATACATCTTGGCGCCCGCCCCATAGGCGCCGGCGAGCTGGCGGTCGATATAGGTCACGACCCCGCAATCGGTGCCCGACGGCGACAGATCGTCGGCCGGGATCATGGTGTCGGCGGCCGCCGACAGGAACGCGGCCTCGGTCGCGGTCAGCGTGAGATAGGTGTCGGGTTCCGCAGTGCTCGCCGGGGCGGGCGCGGCGCCCTGCGCCACGGCGGGCTCCGGCGCGCCGGCAAGCCCGGTCGCGACGCTTGCACCGGCAAGGCCGGCGCCGAGCAAGAATTGCCGACGTGGCAGCGCTTCGTCCACCATGGTGTTCCTCCCCAACCTCGGCCGTAGGTCGGCCGTCGATGTCATTGATGCGCCGAGACTACCAGTCCGCGCCTCGGCGGCAAGGCCGCGTGCCGCAGCACCGGCATGCGCGCGGCGCGCCGCCTGACAAGCCCGGCCGGGATGCTATCCTGGACGCCACGCGTGCGACGGCACGAACGCACGCAAGGATCGGGGGACGCGGGTGGGCAAAGGACATCGCGACAAGGTTGCCGTCATCACCGGCGGCGCGAACGGCATCGGCCAGGCGTTTGCGCAGCGGCTCGCCGAGGACGGTGCCCACGTCGCGATCGCCGACGTCGCACCGCCGGATGCGACCGTCAAGCTCGTCGAGGCGGCGGGACGCGACGCGCTCGCCTGCACATGCGACGTGTCCTCGCCGGACGCGGTCGCCGCCATGGCGAAGGAGGTGGAGCGCCGCTTCGGGCGCTGCGACATTCTCATCAACTGCGCCGGCATATTTCCGCAAAAGGCGTTCGACGACATGACGTTCGCGGATTGGCGGCAAATCCTGTCGATCAATCTCGACAGCGTGTTTCTGGCGAGCGCGGCCTTCGTTCCCGGCATGAAGCGGCGCGGCTGGGGGCGCATCGTCAACATGGCGTCGAGCACGCTCGGCTCGGTCGTCACCGGATTCGTGCACTACGTCGCCAGCAAGGGCGGCATCGTCGGGTTCACCCGCGCGCTCGCCTCCGAGCTCGGACCGCACGGGATCACCGTCAACGCCATCTCGCCGGGCCTGACGCGGACGCCGGGGACGCTGGCGCGCGCCCCGCGCGCGGGGCTTGCCAGCATGGACGAGGAATTCGCCGCGGTCGCCACCCTGCAGGCGATCAAGCGCGGCGAGGTGCCGGAGGACCTGATCGGAACGATGTCGTTCCTGACCAGCGACGACGCGGCCTTTATCACCGGGCAGACGCTCAACGTCGACGGCGGGCGGGTGCGAAGCTAGCGTGGCGTCTTCGGTCGAAGTCTCGCGGGCGCTGCGCCTGCGCTTCGCGCGCAAAATACGCTAGTTGTCTGGCGCATTTCTCATCGGCGAACCGGTGCCCACCCCGGATCAAGTCCGGGGCAGGCTTTCGCCGCAATATGCGCTAACATCTGCCGGCCCGGAACCAATTCGGCCGCTGCCGAAACGAAAACCTTGTCCGGGCTGGGAGGAATCATGATCTTCGCACGCATGCTCGCGGCGTCCATTCTGGCCGCGGGTCTTTTCGCCAGCGGTCCGGCGTCAGCGCAGGCCTATCCGACTCGCCCGATTACGATCCTGGTGCCGTTCGCGCCCGGCGGCGCGACCGATGCGATCACCCGCATCATCCAGGACAGCATGGCGAAATCGCTGGGCCAGCCGATCGTGATCGAGAACATCGGCGGCGCCGGCGGCATGATCTGCGCCGCCCGCGCGGCCCGCGCCGAGCCGGACGGCCATACGATCATGATCCACCAGGTGGCGCTCGCAGCCGGCATGGCGCTCTATCCCAATCTCAGCTTCGACGCCGAGAGGGACTTCGTCCCCATCGGGCTCATCAACACCGCCGCCTCGACCCTCGCGGCCAGCCCGACGCTGCCGCCGAACAACATCGATGAGCTGCTGCGCTGGGCGAAGGAGCCCGACCGCAACATCAAGCTCGGCCATCCCGGCGTCGGCTCGTTCGGTCACCTCGCCGGCGTGCTGGTCGCCCAGGAGCTCGGCATGAAGGTCACGCAGATCGCCTATCGGGGCGCAGGTCCGGCGCTGGTCGACCTGCTGGCCGGCCAGGTGGATCTGGAATCGCAGTCGGCCGTGGTGGCCGGCCCCCTGGTCAAGACCGGCAAGATCAAGGCCTACGCCGTCATCGGTCGCAAGCGGTTCGCCGGGCTGCCGGATCTGCCGACCCTGGGCGAGCTCGGCTACAAGAAGCTCGACCTCGATTTCTGGCACATGCTGCTCGCGCCCGCCGCGACGCCGCGCCCGATCATCGACAAGCTCAACGCGGCGCTGCGCACCGCGCTTGCCGATGCCCGCGTGCAGAAGACCTTCGCGGACGGCGGCATGGATCTTTACTCGTCGGCGGAAGAGACGCCCGAAGCCGCGGCCGCGCTGCTCAAGCGCGAGATCAAGCTGTGGGGCGACGTCATCCGCGCCAACCACATCTCGGGCGGAACGTGAGGTGATGCCGGCCATAAGCGCATGTTCCGGGCCCGGGTCGAACGCAAGCGAGATCCGGGCTCACTTTTCGGGCTGCAACGCGATCCCTGCTTCGGTCCGCGCAGCCGGCCATGCATTCCACGCTATCGCACAAACCTGTAGCGGAATCGGTCGCCGTCCGCCTCGATGAGTCCGGTGGTCGGATGGGGAAAATGGATCGGCAGCACGAACCTGCCCGTCCCGGCCGTTTCGTCAAGGAATCGCCGGCGCGAACGCGCCGCCTGCGCGGGATCCCAGTCGAAGATCGTCGACCAGTCGGGCTCGCGGCACTGCAAGGCGTGGTGCATGAGGTCGCCGATGACGATCGCCTGCTGGCCGCGCGAGCGGATGTTGACGCAGCAATGGCAGGGTGAGTGCCCCGGCGTCGGCGTGAGCCACAGCGTATCGTCGAGCGCGAAGTCGTCGTCGACCAGGAGCGCCTGACCGGCCGCGACGATCGGCTCGCAATTGTAGCCCCACACATTGCCGCCGCCGCCGGGCCGGTTTTCACCGCGCTTGTTCGATTCCTCCCAGGCGGCGTACTCGCCTTTGTGGAAGATGTATTTCGCCTTCGGGAAGGTCGGCACCCAGCGGCCGTCGCGCAGCATCGTGTTCCATCCGGTGTGGTCGATGTGCAGATGCGTGCAGAAGACGTAGTCGATGTCCTCGAACCGCAGCCCTTCGGCCGCGAAGCCGTCGAGCCACGGCTGCTTCGGAAAGTCCATCGGCGGCGGGTAGCCCTTGTCCTCGCCCGTGCAGGTGTCGACCAGGATCGTGTGCCTGGGCGTCCGCACCACATAGGTCTGATAGGTGATGACCATGCGGCCGGATGCCGGATCGAAGACGAAGGGGTCGAGCTCGGCGAGATGGCGCTTTGCGACCACCGGATCATATGCCGGGAACATGTCCTCGGGCCGCCGCCACGGCCCGTCGCGCTCGATGATGCTCGTTATCGTGACATCGCCAATGGCAAGCTTGTTCATACACCCCGTCTCCGGCCTTCAACCCCACCTACGCACTCGTCACTGCCGCCTTCTCGTTCGTGCCCGACTCCGGCATCAGCGCGGCGGCCTTGAGCCCGGCCTGCACCTTCGGGACCGTCGCCTTCACGTCGGTGATCGGCAGGCCGTGCGTCGGCGCGATGGTTTTCACGCCGAGCCGCTCGATCAGCTGGTCGAGCCGGTCGCAATAGACGTTCATGTCGGCGAACTTGGTCCAAAACAGCGCGAGGTCGGCGAAGGTCGACGACACGTCCGGCAGGTCGAGCGAGACCGCTTCCTCGGCGACCAGGCCGCAGTGGCCGTCCTCGTGATAGTGGCTGTAGGCGAAGCCGTCGCCCGGGAACAGCACGCGCTCGCGGGTGTCGAAGCCCCACCAGG
>Ga0126384_10003081_pt1 | contig 10113 bp, 9 predicted proteins | sample PanSoiMetPlot_36_FD_92543 | JGI IMG/M metagenome (GOLD analysis project Ga0126384, IMG submission 92543) | Tropical forest soil microbial communities from Panama - MetaG Plot_36 | ecosystem: Environmental > Terrestrial > Soil > Tropical forest > Bulk soil | place: Panama | collected 2016-02-17 | reverse complement strand
CGTGGGTGCGGCGGTCGTGGGCAGCATCGGCGCCGGGCTTGCGTCGACGCGGGCGCGGCGCGGGGACACCATCGCCGCGGTCCCGGAGCGCGGCACGTGACGATCCACCGCCTCGCGCATCGCGCGAATGTGCTCGGCATTCGTGCCGCAGCATCCGCCGACCATGCGTGCGCCGGCCGCGATCATGCGTGCCGCGTAGTCGGCCATGTAGGACGGCGAGGAGATGTAGATGAGGCGCTCGCCCACCCGGCTCGGCAGTCCGGCATTGGGCTGGATGGCGAGAGCGAGGCCGCCGGCCTCGGGCAGCATGTGCTCCAGCACGTCGAAGAGGGTACTCGAGCCCACCGAGCAGTTGGCGCCGATCACCTGCACGGGCAGCGTCCGGAGCGCCCGTGCGACCTCGGTCGGCGTATGTCCGAGGAACGTGACGAGGTCCTGCGTGAAGGCAACCTGGGTGACGATGGGTAGATCCGTGATGCCACGGATGGCCTCGACGGCGAGGCGCATCTCGGTCAGGTCCGAGAAGGTCTCGACCACGAAGGCGTCCACGCCGCCTTCGAGAAGGCCCTCCGCCTGCTCCAGGAACGCCGACCGCGCCTCGTCGGGAGTGATGGTGCCGAGGGGCGCCAGGTACTTGCCCAGCGGGCCCATCGAGCCCAGCACGAAGACGTCCCGGCCCATCGTCTCGCGCACGTCGCGCGCGAGCTTGGCGCCCCGGAGATTGATCTCGCGGACGCGCGAGGCGAGCCCGTGCACGGCCAGCTTGAACCGGTTGGCGCCGAAGGTGTTGGTCTCGATCCAGTCGGCGCCGGCCTGGATGTACTCGGCATGGATCCCCTGGACGATCTTGGGCTCGTTCACGTTGAGCACGTCGAAGCACGCGTCCAGCGGCACGCCGCGCGCGTAGAGCATCGTGCCCATAGCTCCGTCGCCAAGAAGGGGGCGCTCCCGGAGCCGCTCGAGGAACGCGGCGGCCATCAGACCACCTGCTTCGCTCGCTCCGCCAGCGCGGCGGCCACCTGCGCCGCCACCTGATCGGTCGTGCGCCCCTCAGTGCTCACGGTGAGGTCTGCCCGCGCGTAGTACGGCTTGCGGGTCTCGTAGAGCGCTTCCACCTGCTCCCGGGTCTTCCCGCGGAGCATGGGCCGGTCCCCCGCCCGCAAGGCGCGCTCGTAGAGCGTATCGAACTCGCCGCCGAGCCACACGACCGTCCCGATGGACCTGAGCGCTTCGAGGCGGCCCTCTGTGCACGGCAGGCCGCCGCCGGTGGCGATGACCTCACCGCGCTTGAGCGCGAGGAGCCGGACCGCGTCGCTCTCGAGCTGTCGGAAGTGCGCCTCGCCCTTGTCGGCGAAGATCTCGGGAATGGGCCGGCCCGCGGCGGCCACGATCATCTCGTCCGTCTCGACGAAGCAGCGGCCGAGCCGGTGCGCGAGGATGCGCCCCACCGAGCTCTTGCCTGCTCCCATGAATCCGACGAGGATGACGTTGTCGAGCATCAACCTATCGTATCACCCGCCGCCCGGCAGACACCTCCCGGCGGACGGTCACGAGGGCGGGGGCGCGCCGGTATGCGCAGTCGCGCATCCAGCAGCGGCGGCACTGGGTGAAATAGTGATCGACCCGCGCGGCCGCGCCCACTCCCACCAGGAACGAGATGCTCTTGCCGGGGGTCATCACACAGGAGGCATTCAGCGTCACGCCGATCGGATCGCCCGGGCAGAGCTCGAAGAGCCGAGCCTGCTCGGCGGTGTCCCAGCCCGCATAGCCGGGGCTGATGCGGTTCGTTACCTTGACATCCGAGGCTACCGCCGCCTGGCAGAGCAGATCGTTGGCGTACTCGGCAAGACTCTCGGCGGCGGCCGACCCGACGCTGTCGAGCATGACCGCCAGGGGCAGCTCACGCTCGTCCCACAGGCGGCGCACGCGCTCCTCGAGCGCCTCTCCCACGGTGCAGATGCCGGCGCCGACTGCATCGACGTGCCCCCACCAGCGGCTGATGCCCGGGATGTGCAGAACGCTCCCTCCGGCTTCGATACGATCGGGGTCTTGCCGCATGACGGCCGCAGCGCGGTAGACGACTCGAGGCTCGATCAGCGATTCGCCGAGGGCCAGCGCTTCCTCGAAGAGGGCCAGCACGGCCGCGTCCGGCACGTCCACGCCTTTCTTGTAGCCCTGGAAGCGGAGCACCTCGTCGCGGTCCACCCGCAGAGGAACGTCGTCGAGAACGGCGGGGAGCGGCGAGCGGACGTCGAGCGTTCCGCTCACGTGCGGCGGTGGTGGGCGCGCGTGACCTCGGCGATGAGACGGATGTGCTCCGGCCCGGATCCGCAGCAGGCGCCCACGATGTTGCAGCCCGCGTCCAGCAGCGCCGGATAGTCCTTGGCCATGGCTTGGGGCCCGAGCTCGTACGTGGTCGTGTCGCCCTTCGTGATGGGCAGGCCCGCGTTGGGGTACGCGATGAGGGGCGCGTCTGTCACCGCCCGCATCTCGCGAATGATCGCGATCGCGCGATCGGGTCCCCGGCCACAGTTCATGCCGACGATGTCGGCGCCCGCGCCCAGGAGCGTCTTCGCGACGTCGGCGGGGCTCTCCCCCCACATGGTCCGGTCGCGATCGTGCAGCTCCTCGTACTGGAAGAACATGGTCGCCATCACCGGGAGGTCCGTGGCCTGCTTGCACGCGGTGATGGCCGCCACGGCCTCCTGCGGGAACATCATGGTCTCGACGGCGAAGATGTCGACGCCCCCTTCGGCGAGCGCCTCCGCCTGCTCGGTGAACGTGGCGAGATATTCCTCGTCGGTCGCGACGTTGTCACCGACGCCGTAGTCGAGGGGCAGGCAGCTGGTGGGCCCGATGGAGCCTGCGATGTACCCTCCGGCGGGGCAGACCGATCGCGCCAGCCTCGCGCCTTTCTCGTTGAGCTCGCGCGTGCGGTCGCCGATCTTGTACTCGTTCAGCTTGAGCCGCGTGCCGCCGAAGGTATTGGTCTCGACGAAGTCGGAGCCGGCGCCGAAGTATCCCTGATGGATGCCCCGCACCACGTCGGGATGGGTGTCGTTCCAGAGCTCGGGGCAGGCGCCGTTCAGGAGGCCTGCGTCGAAGAGCGCGGTGCCGTAGCCGCCGTCGAAGACAAGGCGCTCGCCCGCCTTGACGCGCTCGACGATCTCCCAGCCGCGCGGCCGTGCCATCAGGCGGCCGCCTTCACGCCGAGGAGCTCCTTCGCGCGCACCACGGCGATGGTCGAGTCTCGGGCGTAGCCGTCGGCGCCGATCTCGTCGGCGTACGCCTGGCTCACGGGCGCTCCGCCGATCATGACCTTGACCCGCTCCCGCAACCCTGCCTTGGACAGCGCATCGATGGTGCGCTTCATGGCGGGCATGGTGGTGGTCATGAGCGCGGAGATCCCGACGATGTTGGCGCCGTGCTCCTCGACGGCCGCCACGAACTTGTCTGGCGCCACGTCGCGGCCGAGGTTGTGCACCTTGAAGCCCGCGCCCTCGAGCATCATGGCGACCAGGTTCTTGCCGATGTCGTGGAGGTCCCCCTGCGCGGTGCCGATGACGACGACGCCCAGCGACTGTCCCTCGCCGCCGGCCTTGGTGATGAGCGGCTTGAGGAGGTCGAGGCCCGCGTACATGGCCCGCGCCGAGAGAAGCACCTGGGGCACGTAGTATTCGTTGCGCCGGAACTTCTCGCCGACGACGTCCATGCCTGGGATGAGTCCCCGGAAGATGAGGTCCTTCGGGTCCATGGAGAGGCCGAGGCCTTCCTGCGTCTTCCGGGCTACCGTCTCCTTGTCGCCGAGGATCAGCGCCCTCGCCATCACGGGATAGTCGAAGTCCTCGCTCATGCTCCGCTCTGGCTTCCCCCGGGCTTGACCGTGCCGTAGCCGGCCTTGCTCCACTCCCGCATGCCGCCCGCCACGTTGTGGAAGCCCGTCATGCCGGCTCTGAGCAGCGCGCTGATCACCGAGCTCGACCTGAGCCCACCCGCGCACAGCACAGCCTTGGGCCGATCGGCGGGAATCTCCCGCAGGCGTTCGATGGCCTGTCCCATGGGGATGTTGATCGCCCCGGGGATGTGGCCATCGTCCCATTCGGAGGGCTCCCGCACGTCGAGCACGACGAGCCCGGCCTCCTCCTCCCGCATGGTCGCCAGATCGTGCACCGTGATCTGCGGCACGTGCGCCTCGCTCCGTCCCTCGCTCTTCCAGTCCGTCATGCCGCGCTGGAGATAGCCGGCGATGTCATCCATTCCGGCGCGGCTCAGTCCCTGGACGACCCGCGTGAGATCCGATGGTCCGGTCGCCACGAGGATGAATCGGCTGTCGAACGGCGCCATCATGGCGACCCGGGCCGCGAACGGATTGCTCTCGACCCAGACGTTGACGGCGCCGGGAATGTGGCCTTCGCCGTACTCCGCTGGGCTCCGGGCGTCCAGCACCATCGCACCCTTGGCGATGGCCTCATCGACCTGGGCCACGGTCAGCGGCTGGGGATCGCCGGAGGACGGCAGGGCCTGCGCCCGGTTCTTCGCGATGATCCGGTCGAAGCCGGGCGGCTTGGGCGGGAGCCCGGTCATGAGCGCCCGCACGAACTCGTCCACGTTCGTCGCGTGGAGCGCTGGGTTGAAGCGGCGCTCGAAGCCGATCGTCGAGCCGGGCTTTGAGGACATGGCGCGGCCGCAGGACGAGCCCGCCCCGTGCGCCGGATAGACCTCGACGCTGTCAGGCAGGGTTAGCACCCGGTTGGTGAGGCTTTCGTAGAGGGTGGCGGCGGCCCGCTCGCCGCCGAAGTCGGGCCGGCCCACGTCGCCGACGAACAGGGTATCGCCGGTGAGCACGAACCACGGCTCTTCGCCACGGGAGACGTCGGTGACGAGCAGGCAGATACTGTCGGGCGTGTGCCCCGGCGTGTGGATCACCTGGATGCGAACGCTGCCGATCGTAATCGCGTCGCCGTCTGCGATGGGAGCATGGGCAAATGCAGCCTCGGCAGCCGGGTGGACGTGGATCCGCGCCCCGGTCTTGGCAGATAGCGCCTGATTGCCCGAGAGGTGGTCAGCGTGAATGTGGGTCTCGACGATGTGCGTGAGCGCGAGGCCCTTCCGCCGCGCCCAGCCAGCGTAGTCGTCCACACGATCCCGACCCGGGTCCACTACCAGGGCTTCGCCCGCCTGGCTGCACCCGATCAGGTAGGCTATGCAGCCGGCATCTTCGTTGACCATCTGCTGGAAGATCATCGAACGCATCTTCCCACACGCGCTCTGTGATCTGCAAGGCTGCCTGGGATAAGGCCTAGCCCGGCCCCCCTAAGGCATAGCCGATACCGCGTAACTTGACCGCCGATTGGCTGATAGACTAGACTCCGTAAAGTTTAATCTCGACTGGAGCGGAGGCCCTTAAGGGTCGCATGAAGATCAAAGTCCTCGGCTCGTACGGCAGCGAGGGGCCGGGGCAACGCCCCTCCGCGCTCCTCGTGGACGATCATGTCCTGGTGGATGCGGGCACGGTCGGCGGAGCCCTTTCCACGGCCGAGCAGGTCGAGATCGAGTATGCCCTCGTCAGTCACGCCCACTTCGATCACATCGCCGGGTTGTGCTTCCTGACGGACACCCTGGCCATGGTGGCACCTACGCGACGCATCACCGCCTGCAGCCTCGCCCCGGTGCTTGACAGCCTGCGCACCCACGTCTTCAACGACATCATCTGGCCCAACTTCGCGGCGATCCCGAACGCCAAGGATCCGGTGCTCGGCTTTCGCTCCCTGCCCGAGGATGGCGAGGCACGCGTGGGGGAGCTCTGGGTGACGCCGATCATGGTGGAGCACACGATCCTGACCTCCGGCTTCATCGTCCACGACGGCGAGACCGGCTTCGTCTTCAGCGGCGACACGGGGCCGACCACGAAGCTCTGGAAGTCCGCGCGCGAGATGCGCGGCCTCAAGGCGGTGATCGTCGAGACGTCCTTCCCCAATCGCATGGACGCGCTGGCGAAGACGTCGGGTCACCTGACGCCCGAGATGCTCAAGCGCGAGCTCGACAAGGCGCCGCCCGACGTGCCGGTGTGGGTCTATCACGTGAAGCCGCAGCTCTACCAGGAAACGGCGGAGGAGCTCGCCAAGATCGACTCCACCCGCATTCACATCCTCGAGCAAGGCAAGACCTACACGCTCTAACCTCCGCAGTCCTTACTGCTCGGCGCGCTGCCTGGCTTCAGCGCGACGCGCGGGCGAAGAGAAAATCCGTTAGGCAAGCGTTGACGTCCACCGCACGCTCGATCTGCGGGAAGTGGCCACACCGGTCGAGCCACCGGGGCTCCGAGAGACCTAGGCCTTCCACGACGCGACGGGCGTGCGTCATCGGCACGACGCGGTCCCGACGCCCGTGCACGACGAGCACGTTCTGGCCTAGCCGTCCGAGCGCAGCCCGATAGTCCGCCGCCCCGGTGGTGAAGTCCTCCCGCACCGTCCGCAGCAGCGACAGGTAGGCCGCGCGTCCCTCGGCCGATGTACGTGCCTCGAACTCATGGTCCACGAAAAAGCGGATCTCTTCCGGATCGGGGCGATCGAAGCAGCGCTCGAGACCTTTGGCGCAGAGGCCCCGCGTCAGAAGACCCCCGAGAAGCTCGCCTATCCCCGGTATCGAAAGGGTCCGGTACACCCAGGAGGGGCGGAGGTCGAACCCGGGCACCGCCGCCGCGATCAGGGCCAGACGCTCGACCTGGCCCGGGTGCTCGACCGCGTAGCGAGCCGCAACGGCGCCGCCGAGGGAGTGCCCGACCAGCCGCACGCTCCCGACGCCCAGGGCGCGCAGGAACGCGTCGACCGCCTGGGCCAGAAATGCCGTGGTGTATGGCCGCCGCGGCTTGGCGGAGCGGCCGAAGCCTGGCAGGTCGAGGGCGAGGACGCGGCCGTGGCGGGCGAGCACGGGAATGTTGTGGCGCCACGACTCGGCGAATCCGCCCAAGCCGTGGATGAGGAGGATGGCGGGACCCTGCCCGGACTCGACGTGGTGGAGACGAAGCCCGTCGAGCTCGCCTCCCCTGAGCTGGACCTCAGGCACGTCAGGCGTCGAGGAGGCGGGACAGCGACTCTCGGAACGGGAAGAGGCTGAAGATCCCGCCCGTGTGGATGAAGCAAACGCGCTGACCCAGAGCCTTGGCATCGCGCTGGAGGGTGTCGAGAAGGCCGCCGAACGCCTTGACCGTGTACACGGGATCGAGCATCAGGCCCTCTTCCCGGGCCATCTGAATCAGCAGGGAGAGCTCGGCGTCATCGACCCCGGACCGGCCCACTCCTTGGTAGCCGTCGAGGATATGGATCGACTTCGGGACCTCGAGCGCGAAGCCGTAGCGGCTCGTCGCCCGTTCGATGGTCTCTGCGACATAGGCCCGTACGTGATCGGCCGCGAACGCGATCGGCACGCTGACGATCTCCGACGGGAGCCCGGCGAGCTGCTTGCCCATGAGGAGACCGGCCTGGCTGCCGCCGCTGAAGGCCGCAATCGCCACGGTATCGAAGCGCGGCGCGCCATGCCCGATCTGCTCGGCCAGCTCGACTGCGCACTCGAGGTAGCCGAGCGCGCCCGTCTCATTGGAGCCACTCTCAGGAATGACGTAGGGACGCCCGCCCCGCCGGCGCACATCTTCCGCGATCGCCTCGAGGGCGACCGGATAGCTCGCGAATTCCTCGTCGGTGAGGTAGCGGACCTCGGCCCCGAGCATCCGGTTGAGGAGGAGATTGCCGTCGTACACCGCCGGCCGCGCGCCCTTCACGGCCACGACGGCACGAAGACCGATCCGTGCCGCCACCGCCGCGACAGCTCGGCAGCAATTCGACTGGAGAGTGCCGACCGTGATGAGGGTGTCAGCGCCCTGATCGAGCGCGTCCCCGACCAGGAACTCGAGTTTGCGCACCTTGTTGCCCGATTCGAGAAGGCCGGTGAGGTCGTCGCGCTTCACGTAGAGCTCGACGCCCAGGCGGCGAGACACGCGCTCGAGCCTCATGATCGGCGTGGGCGACAAGGCGAGCTCGATGCGTGACGGCGGCTTCTTCACGCCTCCATCCTAGCACCGCGGGGCCTCGACCCACGAATGCTGGCATATACTCTCCCGGTGTCCCGCCCCGCCGAGAGTCTGGCGAACCCTCGTCTCTGGCTCGCCTTCGCCACTATGCTCCTCATCTCGGGCTTCCCGAATTCGTACGTGCTCTTTCTTCCGCCCCTGCTGGAGGAGTTCCACGCCTCGCGCGCGGCGCTGGCCTCGCCGTTATCTTTCATCTGGATCGCGGCCGCCGCCCTGGGGCCGGTCGCGGGCTGGCTCGTGGCACGCCACAATCCACGCCTCGTCGTCATGACGGGCCTCGGGGCCACCGCGACGGGCCTCCTGCTCGGCGCGCAGGCCCGCACGCTGCCATTCATGACCGGCGCGGTCGGCATCGCGGTGGGCCTGGGGCTCGGCCTGACGGGACTCTCGACCCAGGCGGCACTCCTGGCCGACAGCTACAGCCGGCGCCGCGGCGTGGCCATGGGGATCGCGTTCTCCGGCGCGATGGCAGCGTACATGCTCGGGCCGGTCACCCAGCGCCTCATCGGCGCCTTCGGATGGCGCGGAGCCTTCGTCTGCCACGCGGGCGCGGCGCTCGCCCTCATTCCCGTTGCCTGGCGCGTCCTCCCAGCGCGCCTGGGCCGAGCGCCGTCGGCCGAGTCCATGGGACCGCCGACGCGCGAGCGATCGCTCAGCCGGATCGTGCTGTCCGTGCCCTTCTGGAGCCTGCTCGTGATGTTCTCGGTGCCGCCGCTGTTTGGAAACCTCGCCACCACACAGCACGCGCTCTACTTCCCCGCGCGCGGCATCTCCCCGGCCGAAGCGTCGCTAATGCTGGGCGTCGGCGGCATCCTCGCGGCGAGCGGACGCATCCTGGCTGGCATCCTGGCCGACCGGGTCGGGGCGCCCGTGGCGGGCCTCGTCTCGTTCAGCCTGTCGACCATGGGTGTCGTGTGCCTCCTCGCGATGGAAGCCTGGCCATCCCGCATCTTCGCCTACGGGTACGTGCTCCTGCTCTTCCTGCCGCTGGGCTCACGGGCCACCATCGTCTCGGTGCTCCTGGGGCGGATCACGGGACCTCGCAGCTACGGACCCATCTTCGGGCTACTGGGCATCGGCAATAGCCTGGGGTCGGCAACCGGGCCCTGGCTCTCCGGAGCGATCTTCGATCGGACCCACTCCTACGCGGCGCTTTACCTCACGACCCTGCTCGTCGCGGCCGCCGGGCTCGGTGCCCTCGTGATCTTCCTGCTCACCGCGCACCAGCCGGCCTGGCGAGGTGACGCCGTCTCTACAGAGACGGCGTAGCCCGCCAGCGTCCCTAGCCGACCTTCTTCGCGAGCCCGGCGTATTGGTCGAGAAGCGGGAGCACCGTGTCCCCGGTGGCGGAAGGCACGAAGAAGACGACCCGCGTCACGCCGGCTTCACGGAGCGCGGCCACCCGGGCCTCATCCGGGACGACGCCGAAGACAGTCACCGTGACGGTTGCGGGATCGCGCCCCGCCTTTTCCGCCCTGGCGCGGAAGTCCGCCATGGACTCGGCGATGGGCTCGCTGTAGGCGCGGCCACCAATGGGTATCCAGTGCCCGTCGAAGTCGGCCGCGCGCTGCCTCGCATGGGGCCCGGCGCCGCCCATGAGGATGGGCGGATAGGGCTTCTGCACGGGCTTGGGGAAGGACCACAGCCGATCGAAGTTCACGTACTTGCCGTGGAACTCGGCCTCGTCCTGCGTCCAGATAGCCTTCATCGCGCCGATGCGCTCGCGCAGGATCTTCCAACGCTCCGCGAAGGGCGTCCCGTGGTGTTCCATCTCCTCGGCGTTCCAGCCGCCCCCGATGCCGAAGAGCACGCGTCCGCGCGAGAGATGATCGAGGCTCGCCACCTCCTTCGCGAGCAGGATCGGATCCCTCTCGATGACGAGACAGATGCCGGTGCCGAGCTTGAGCGTCTTGGTCACGGCCGCCGCCGCGCCGAGAGCGACGAACGGATCGAGCGTGTGCCAATACTCGCGCGGCAGATTGGGTCCCCCCGGCCACGGACTCTTGCGGCTGGCCGGGATATGCGTG
>Ga0126384_10003080_pt1 | contig 10114 bp, 5 predicted proteins | sample PanSoiMetPlot_36_FD_92543 | JGI IMG/M metagenome (GOLD analysis project Ga0126384, IMG submission 92543) | Tropical forest soil microbial communities from Panama - MetaG Plot_36 | ecosystem: Environmental > Terrestrial > Soil > Tropical forest > Bulk soil | place: Panama | collected 2016-02-17 | reverse complement strand
TGACGCCTGATACCCGATTTCCCGAAGGAGATTGGCGAAGCCGTTATTTCGGTGCGGAGAATCTGCCTGCAACGCTGAAAAGAGTTAGCGCGCTCAAGGCGATCCTGCCTGACAAAATGAGCCTGCCGGAAATGGCTCTTCGCTTCATCCTGTCCAACAAACTGGTTTCCACCACGATCGTCGGGATGCGCAACATGGACCACGTTCGCTCCAATCTCGCACTGGCTGACGGAGCAGGATTGGATCCGGCTTTGGTACAAAAGCTGCGTCACCATCGCTGGGACAGAAGTGTAGCGTCCTGGGCCAGCTAATCAATCACAGGAGAAGGTGAAAGCAGCTTGCCTCTTCCCAGCCGGGCAAGGCTGAGCGCTACGATGAGCACTGACGCGGATGCAGGCAGGATAAGTCCAACGCGTAGCGAGCCGAATCGCGTTGACACCTGACCTGTAAGCCACGGCAACAGTGCTCCGCCCAAGCCAGCACTGGCGAACACCCAACCGCTGCTGCGACGGGCAAGCAGCGGCTCTGCGCCAAAAGAAACGATCAGGGGAAAGAGCGGAGCCAGCCCCAATCCCGTCACAGAAGCAGCAAGCAGTACTGCCAGGCTCGACTGTGAAAGTAAGAATAAGGAGAGGCCTGCGAGCATGATCGCCAGCGAAAGCCGATAAATCGGTTGTTCTGGAATGCGTCTGAGAAGCGCCGCGTTGATAAGGCGGCCGAAGAGCAATGCCAGCCAGAAGCATCCCACGGCGGCGGCAGCAATGGATTCATTCACGTGCTGCATGCGAGTGGCGTAGAGCGCAGTCCAGGCGCCGACAGACGTTTCCACTCCGACATACAGAAAAAAGAGAACGCCGAAGAACAATAGAGGAGGTGCGTACCACGCGCCAGCGGAACCAGTCTCCTGTGGAGGCGGCGGGGACAGCTCGCTACGAATCATCGCAATCCACAATCCCATGCCTGCAATGCCGACAGCCAACAAGCTCGGCGACAAGAGTTGATTTCGTTGCGCCCATTCCACCAGAACCGGCGAGCTCACCGCGCCAACTCCCCAGAGAAAATTCAGCAAGGTCAACGAGTAAGCACGGCGTTCACTCGAGCCCGCAACGATAAGGTTGACAGCAGAGATCGTCAATCCCAATCCAACTCCGTAGCATGCCGTGCACAGATAAGTGAAATTGCAGGACGAGAAACCGAGCGCTGCCACCCCGATCGAGACCAGTGGCACACCGGCAAGAACACTGATGCGAAGGTTCCGGTTAGCAAACAGAGCGCCCACAAACTGGCCTGCAAACTGCGCCGCTACAAGCGAACCGGCCGCAGCGTCTGACATTGAGCAGCGTTTGACTAACAGCGGTATCAGTGGACCGAGGAGAGTGGTGACGATTCCCGTCAGGACGAATTGAAGGTAGAGCACCGCAAGCAATCGCGAGCTTAAGCGCGAATTTGTGGACCCTGACATTTCGATTCCTGATTAAAGACTACACGGAGTAAGTACTCAGGTATTCGGCCAAAGCAGCCTGCCAACTTCGCGGCGGATCAATCCTGGCCATCTTGAGAGCTTTCATTTCCATCACTGCGTATTTAGGACGCGGCCCGATCCTGTCCATCTGGCTCAAAGGCTTGCCCACAACGTTGCTGGTGGGAAGACGGGCGAGAGTTGCCGCCTGCTGCATGAGTTCGAACCGGCTGCACACCCCGGTGTTGGAGAGATGAAAGAGACCAAAGCGGCCACTCTCCATCACTTCCAGGATCTTGCCTGCCGCATCAAGGGTGTATGTTGCAGTGCCGATCTGATCGCCGGCAACTGTATACGTGCCACCGCGCATCAGCGCTTGCAGGCCTTTGCTCACAAAATTGGCTTTTCCTGGGCCGAATAAAACGGAGACGCGGAATATCCAATAGCGCTCGAGCTGCATTACAGCCTGTTCGGCGAGCAGTTTAGTTTTGCCGTAAACCGAGAGCGGATTGGTTGAATCGGATTCGGCCCGCGGCGAATCAGCGGAGCCATCGAAGACCGCGTCGGTAGAGATTTGCGCGACGGGAATGGCAAGCTCCCTGGCGATGTCCACGACATTTCGCGTGGCGACTACGTTCGCCTGGAAGCAGTACTCCGGATTGGCTTCGCACACATCAGGATCGGGCGCAGCCGCGCTATGGATCAAAACATCCGGGCGCGCAGAAAGCAGGAAGCGGCGAACATCAGGCAGTTGGGTCAGATCTGCATCCGCACGCGTCATCGGCACAATCTGGTGCTTTGTGCTGATGATTTGAATCAGCCCATGACCAAACAGTCCGTTTGCTCCGGTGATGGCGACCTTCATGATGGTGACTTTACATGTTAGGTCAGTCGCAGAAATGAGTTCTAAATAATTTTTGGGAGCTACGCCCGTAAAGCCATATTTTTCTGCTGTTTGCTGCTCTCCAGACTCTTTGAGAAAACTAATAAAAAATTGAAACGGTCTTGAAGACTCCTGTCCAGCGACAAGTCTAGGGTTACAGCGCCCGCAAAAGATGGGTCCGATTGTTTTTATTCGGTTCCGATCTTCCGTTCGGCTCTGAGTTTGACGAGAGCCTGCCGGCGCGACGAGATGCATAAAAGAGGAGATTCATTCCATGACGGTGACCCTGGCTGCGATGTTTATTTTGGGGCTGGTTTTCATCCTGACCAACAATTCTGCGGTTGCGACTTGTGTATGTCTTCGTCGCGCGTTCTCGCCGATAGCGATCCGGAGCAAACCAAGACTGGGCTCGCTGCGGCGTCTGGCTGTGTGGAACAAGATAAGCCGAGGCAGGCTCGCTCTGGCGACCCTGGTTCTGGCAGCGCCGATGGCGTTCGCCCAGATTGCTCCCAACTGTGATGTGGATTGCAATCCTCCGACACCACCCAATGCTCCTCCGACCAACGGTCAAATCCCGGTAGACCGAGGCAAGACCTTCAATCAGACCGGATTGGGCAATGTGGCTTCTGCGACCACCGAGACGGGAGGCACGACGACGGTCCAGGGCAGCTCCAGTTTCACCTACGCCGTGCCGCTTTTCGATGCGCACGGGGCCGGGCTCGACATGAAGTTGGCCCTTTACTACAACAGCCACATCTGGATTCCGGACGTAAATGGTGGCTTCATGATGGGCTTTGACCGCAACACGCCGGCTCCCGGGTTCCAGCTTAATTTTGGATTTGTGGAATGGAATCCATCGGCCAATGGGCCTGCAGGTATCGTCAGCACACCGGATGGCGCTAAGCACTCGGTGGCCATCAATGTCAGCAATCTGGTGTACGACTCCACCTACAATACTTGGCGCTGCGCCAACCAGGTTTGTCTGTACGATTCCACCGACTCCAGTTACATCAGCGTCTCCCGGCCACTAGGCACTTACAGCGGTCAGCCCTGCACCGGACCCAACAATTGCCCAGCCAAAGACATCACGGTCACTTTCAAGAACGGGACTCAGGCACTCTACCAATCGTTTGCTGTGGTCACGAACGATCTTTTTGACGAGTTTGTCATGCGGCCTTACAAAATCGAGGATTCCAACGGCAACGTCATGACAATTACCTACACCAGCGCGAACGATCTCTCTATCAGCTCTATCACCGACTCGGTGAACCGGGTTTACAACTTCTTCTACACGGATGCGTCGAGCGGGGCCACCTGCGGTGGCGGCGGCTCCTGCACAGCCGGTTCCCTGCTCAACTGCGTTACCGATGGCGTTTCCTGCAGCGCCCCTGGGGCCCGAACCTTCACGTTCAGCTATGACGTTGCGCACCCGGTAAACTTCAGCTTCTCTCCCAACTCGGCCCAGGTGTTGACGGCAGGAAATCTGGTTACGGTGCAGAGCGGCTTCGGGACGCCGGTGCTGACCAAGGTATGCCGCCCCAATGGAGCGTGTGCGAAGTTCAACTACGGCGACTGGGCGATCGTCAACGATATCCAGGAGCTGAGCGCAGACGGAAGTACGGTGCGCTATGAGGTCAGCTACGACTTTCCTGCATCCACGGCGGGAGCGCTGACTTCCAATCCTACCTATACTCACCAGACCGAACGCATCAACGGCCAGACCAACACCTGGACCTTTGCAAACAACGCTAATGCTGACGGCGTGATCACATCATCTTCCATCACTGATCCCACCGGCATGATCGCGACCACCACCTTCTCTAATAATGCCGACTGGGCGGACGGACTGCCGGTCCAAGTACAAATAACCGACGGCCCCGGGAAGGTCTGGTCGACGCGCGCGTTGGCCTGGACCAGCGATCTGGCCGAAGCGCAATCAGGGATCACCAACGGCGGCTATCCAACGGGAAAAAATCCTCGCCCGGCCAGCATCACCGTTAGTCTGGATGACGGTTCGAAGTCGCAGATCACGATGGCATACGACAACTCGCCTACACCGGTCGCGGCGGGCGCGCCCCAGCCATTTACCGGATCGGGAAGCATCATTGATGAAGTGGAAACCGATTTCGGAGCTACCGCTCCCGGACCCGTGCTTCGAGAAACAGTAACCCAGTACACTTCGCTACCCAATCACATTCTGGGTCTGCCCACCGATATTAAGGTGAAGGACGGCAGCGGAAAAATCGTCTCACACAGGGTGATGGCATATGACGGAACAGCCTTGCAGAACCTGAGTACGGCGCCCATGGGACATGATAATGTCACCTACTCAGCCACCAGCGGCACACCTCGCGGCAATCTGACCAGCAGCACAATCTATGCCGACCCGATCGGCAACACCGGTGGCGTGACGACCACGACCACGTATGACATACGCGGCAACAGAGTGAGTGAGCAAAGCGGCTGCTGCACCTTGACCTCGTGGAGTTACTCTTCCAATACAAACTATGCTTATCCGGATTCGATTTCTTTCGGGCCTACTGGCAGCCAGCTCAGCACCAACTTCACATACAACACCAATGGCAGCCTGGCTACCGCGAAAGACTGGAACGGCAAGACTACTATCTACAGTTACGATGCCAGCGGCCGGCTGACCAGCACACAGACTCCTGATGGAATAACGGCGACGATAAAGTACGACGATCAAAGTGCCAATCCTGCTGTGAGCCAGTCCAGTTCTGCGAACAGCATGGCAACCACGCACATACAAGATTTTCAAGGTCACGCAGTCGCTGACGAACTCTTCAATGGAACCTCACTGATAAGCACTGTCAGTTACATCAATGACGCAAAAGGCAGACCGCTGCAGGTCAGCAATCCTTACAAGCCGTCAGAAAGTCCGATTTACGCGACTTACGTTTACGATTTGTTGGGACGGCAGACGCAAATTACGCCTCCGGCGTTGAGCACCAGCGTCGCGCAGAAACCCTACTTGATCTCGACGAGCGGTTTGACCACACTTCTGACTGACCCTGCCGGGCAGCAGGGGAAGCAATACAAAAACGCGTTGGGGCAACTGGTTCGTGCAGACCTTCCTGGTCCCAGCGCAGGTGCAACGGCTACGGCATCGCTGACCTTGGCGGGCGCCGAGAAGAGCGTCCCCAGCAACTCTGCCAGCAACGGCGCGACCGCAGGCACTGCCGGCATCACAATCAGCCCCGTAGCCGCTTGTTCATCCACGCAGCAGGACCGCTGCACTACGGTGCTGACTCACCCAGCTACCCCGGCGACAGTAACTGTGACGATCGGGGGCTCGAACACGACCAACAACCGTAGCACCACCGCGTGCACCGGCGGCCCACCGAGTCGTCTACCTTTGCGTTGCACCACAACGAACAGCACCTTCCCCGATAGCGGAACTATTCAATTCGCAGTCAATGCAGGTGGTGTGACTGTTGGCCCGGTCTCAGTCTCTTACAGCAGCAGCTCCACGCAGGCCAGCCTTGCCCAGGCGTTAGCTGCAGGATTGCCCGCCAACGGCGTAGTCTCAGTGAGCTATGGCGGCGGAAACTCTTTCATTCTGACGACAACCGCCAAGGGCGCTGCGACTAACAACAGCACTCTTTCGACATCTGTAGCTACCAGTTGCGTGAGCTCTTTTACCGACGGTGATAATGGCGGCTCCACGAGCGTGAATTGTGCAGGACCGGGATGGACTATCACTCCGAGCCAGAATTTCGCCGGCGGATCGGACAACGGCAATACTACTTACAATGACACGGGAAATATCACCGTCAGTTTCGTGGTGCCGGGCGTGGGCAGTTCACCGGCCATCCAGGTTTCTGAGACGGTTCCCTATGGCGTAAATGATTCTTCTTCCAGCCTGGCCCAGGCTTTAGCCACCAGATTCAGCTCGGACAGCAACGCTCTACAATTTGTCACTGCCAGCGCATCAGGAAGTCAGCTCAATCTGGTCACTACCGCCACCGGTAGTGGAACCAACTATTCTCTTACGCTGTCTTCCGTTACCAATTCGTCAAACTTTCCTGCCGGTTCGACTTCGTTTTCAATCAGCGGCCCGGCTGCTTTCATCCCCGGCCAAACTGGCACCCTCTTTGATGCCGGCACGCTTACGGCGACGTTGAACGGGTTGAATTCAGGCAGTGCTCCCACTGAAACCGTCTCTTACAGCCAGGGAAGCACAACAGCCGCGCTGGCGGCCAGCCTGGTAGCAAAGATCAACGGCGACTCCAAGTGGTCCGCGGTGACGGCGAGCGTTGCCAGTGGTTCTTCAACCATCACTTTAACTGCCGCTAATCAGGGCGCTGCGGCCAACCAATACTCGGTCACGATCGCCGGCGCCTCGAACTTTCCCGGGTCTTTCCCCTCAGCATCGTTTGCGAGTCCGGCCCAAAATGCGCAACTGGCCAACGGCGCTGATCCTGCATATTCCATAACAACGCCGGTCACCACTACCTACAGCTATGATCCGCTTGGTCATCAGCTCCAGATCAGCCAAGGCCAGCAGACACAGACTTTTGTCTATGACGGTCTGGGACGCATGACATCCTCGGCCACTCCGGAGACTGGGGGGCAGCCGGTCACATATTCGTACAACGATTTCGGAGCAGTCACCCAGAGAAATGATCCGCGGCTAGTGGCGGGCACCAGCAGTCATGTCACTGCTACGTACAGTTACGATGGGCTGAACCGCATCACCTCAATCAGTTACAACGACAATGTCACGCCAACTGTTAGCTATGCCTATAACCCGCCGAACTCCGCCAACAATACCGGAGGGCGGCTGGCAAGCGTCAGCAACACTGTGGAAAGCAAGACATACCAATACGACGTGATGGGCCGCATTACACAATGTGTCGAGACCATCGGCGGAAATCAGTACATAGTCAATTATGCCTATGGGGCGGATGGGCAGCTCACTTCCATCACGTATCCTTCCCAACTCAAGGTTAACTACGCCTATGATCCGATCGGACGCCTCCAGGCGCTAAGCACTGGCACACAGAACATTCTCAGCATCAATCCCAACGACTACAACGCCGCGGGCATGGCGACCACGGTGACTTACGGAAACAACATTACCGGCGTGTTCGGCTTCAACAACCAGCTACAGACGTCGTCAATCCAGTACAGCGCTCCGGCTCCTGCCACTCCTCTTCTCTCTCTCACGTATAACTACGGCGGCGCGGCGGATAACGGGCAGATAGTGGGAGTGACCGATAATGTGGCCCCTTCCCGCAGCACGAGCTATCAGTATGATCCTTTGGGCCGTCTGCAGATGGCACAGACCGTGGACCAGACTTCGGCCAACAGCTGGAAGATGAACTACGGATTTGACATCTACGGGAATCGCCTGCAGCAAAGTCCCACTGGAGGGGCGGCTGCAATGCCCGCCAGCTTTACTCCGGTCGATCCAGCTACCAACCACATTCAAGGCCAGGGAGTGACTTACGATGCTCTAGGCAACATGGTGAGCGATGGCTTGAACAACTATGTGTTTGACGCCAACAGCAAATTGGTACACACGAGCGCCGTACCCGGGTTGGGCGGCAACCCAGTAAATTTTGGTTACGGTCCCGATGGCGGGCTGGTCAACAAAAACGGCACATACTACATTTATGCCAACGGTCGGCCTATTGCTGAATACGCCGGCGGAGCAGCGGCGACGTCACCCAGCGCCGAATACATCAATCTCGGCCTGCAGCAGATTGCCAAAATCGCTTCCGGCGTGACCACCTATAACTATCCCGACCACCTCTCAATTCGGGCCACCGCCGATTCCTCTGGCAGCCCTGTGAGCACCAACGGGCACTTCCCTTACGGCGAGACCTTGTACCACAGCGGTTCGACGAGTGAGTTTGTTTTCACCAGCTATCGCCGCGATGCAAACACTGGCTTGGATTACGCTGATGCACGCTTCTACTCCTCGCGCCTTGGACGGTTTGTTTCCATGGATCCGCTGATGGGAAGCAATCGCTACGCTTACGTGAACAGCGATCCCATCAACCTCATTGATCCCTCGGGGCTGGATCCTCAGCAGCCGTGCAGTCTGGATCCGTTCGCTAACTTCAACCTGCCTCTTTGCGGTCCGGATCAGCTCGGCAACGGCGTAGGCGGCGGCGTGAATTGCGGAGCCAACTTCAGTGATGGCGGGATCTCGATTACGTTTACCTCCAATTGCAATTCGTTCCAAGTTACTTTCCAAGGTCCGGAGAATCCTTTTGGACGCATTCAGAATGCGGTGGACACTCTTCTGCAGCTCTTCCTGAATCCGGAAACGTGCCCTGCCGGCACATTCGAGTGTCCTGAAGATGGCAGGCGTCTGTTCGGCGATCCGCAGTGTGGCGATTGGTGCATCATGGATTATGGTCAGCCGCAGACAGTGCGTGATTGCTGGAACGATTTTCACAAGTCAACTGCGGGAAAGGGCGTCGAGTTTCTCAGTCTGATATCCATCATCCCGGGTGCTAATGAAAACTGGAAGCACAATCTGGGGATCGAGTGGATTGCTCTTCCTGCGGCTAAGTTGGCTGCCCTTACGGCTCTAAAGAAAGGAAGCGCTTCCGCGGGAGCTCAGGAGTTCTGGTCAGTGATTCGAGGAACAGCAACGAGAATTCCTGGTCCGACAGAAGCAGGCGTAACCACTGGCGAGACCGTTGTCAAGAGAGTGGCGTTGCCTGCTATTGTCCTGGCGACTGCATCCGATCTCTTTGCGTTGGCAAATTGCGGCGACAAGGTCCACCCACGCGAACACTATCCGCCCCGTTAAGCAAGGGGTTGATTAAAATAAAAAGGGAGTATGCCAAAATTCTCAGCATGGCCGTTGTGGCTTCAAGTAGTTGTACTTGTGCCGCACGGCCTTCTGGGGTTTGCGGCTTTTTGGTTCTGGTGGCCGAAATCAAAGGAAGAATGGCGCAAGTTTGGATTTGTAGCCGGATATCTCTTTGTTGTTTTTCTTGTCCTGCGTTATGTATTCGATCTGAGGTGAGCCCGAGCAAACCAGGCGGGAATTCCCATCAGCACTATTCCCGTCCCAAGCGCCGCGGACAGAGGCGCTCGGATCGTAGTCAGTGCTGCCAATTGCACAACTCATGATGCATCAAAGTTCTGGGTGAAATGTGCCCAGATTGGAATTCTCTAATGATCAACGCAATACCAACTATTAACGGTCATAGTTGATTCCTCAATTGGTTCCCATTATGACTAAGAAAAACCAACCGCCTCCAAAAAATTTAGATTTTAACTTGACATCGGTACAAACGCGCGTCACAATGCGCGCCTATTAGCTGGCACAAGGTGTCCAAGTAAACAAAGGTTGGGAGTTAGTTTCTATAACTTCACGGCTCTACGCCGTCTATATTCTGGATTTCCGGCCCCAAGTCTCCCCGCTGTATCGATATCTCCAGCCTTTCGTTTGGCACGCTTGATCAACGGGCCACCGAATCTGACAAGTCGGAGATGAGCAGATGCTGAGAAACAACGCGCTTCAATTTTGCAGAGTGGTCTTGGCCATTGGCGCATTTTTGGCGGCCGGAACAACATTGGCTCAAGGCGGAAGTTTTACACCGTTTGGCCCGCAGGACTATACGCGTGGCACGGGGGCTCCGGTCACCGTAACCAATTCGTTTTCGGTCCTGAATCCAAACACACAGTACACCTTGAAGGCGTTTAACGGCGGCCTACACGACGATCAGACGGAATTGGTATCCAGCACCGTTGTGACACTCAACGGAGTGCAAGTTCTTGGGCCC
>Ga0126384_10003079_pt1 | contig 10115 bp, 8 predicted proteins | sample PanSoiMetPlot_36_FD_92543 | JGI IMG/M metagenome (GOLD analysis project Ga0126384, IMG submission 92543) | Tropical forest soil microbial communities from Panama - MetaG Plot_36 | ecosystem: Environmental > Terrestrial > Soil > Tropical forest > Bulk soil | place: Panama | collected 2016-02-17 | reverse complement strand
CGTGACCGCAGGAACTATCCGCCGCCCGGACGGCTCGTTGACCTCGGTACACATCGGCTGCATCTGCTTGAATCCGAGAGAGGGAACGGCCCGACTGTGGTCTTCGAGTCTGGACTAATGTCCACGGTCCTCAGTTGGACGGACCTCGCCCAACATCTCTCGCGATCTTTCCACATCGTTCGCTATGATCGCGCCGGCCTGGGCTGGAGCGATATTGGACCCATGCCGAGGACAGCAGAACAGATAGCGCAGGAACTTCACGTCCTCCTCGAGCGCGCCGCGATCCCGCCTCCCTATGTCCTGGTCGGCCATTCCTTCGGCGGTCTCACCATGCCAGTTTTTGCAAAGCGCTTTCCGGAGGAGGTCGCCGGCGTGGTTCTGGTAGATCCGGTTGCGCCCTCGGAATGGAATCCGCCCTCAGAGCATGATCGGAAGCTGATTTCAATCGGCGCTAAGGTCTGCCGACGTGCATCCTTCCTCGCGCGCTTCGGCTTGTTGCGACTCGTCGCATTTCTTCTGACCACGCGAGGCAAAACCGTGGCAGGCCGCGTGGTTCGCCTGATCAGCCGGGGCGCGCCCGAGGAGTCCGGTACGGTCTCGAGCCCGTGGTTCTCCGCTTTGCCGCCGCAGGAAAAGGAAATGGCGCGCGTGTTCTGGCTGCAGCCTAAGTTTGCTCTGAGCATCGCCAGTCAGCTCGAAAACCTGCCAGGCAGTGCTCGTGCGGCTAGCGAAACAGCAGCCTTCTCGGATAAGCCTGTTGCCATTCTGACGGCAGGCAGCGCTTCGGAAACGCGACGGGAAGCGCACGCGAGGATGGCTGCTCTGTTGCCGAACGCCATTCACTCCGTAGCGAAACGCAGTGCGCACTGGATTATGCAAGACGAACCGGAACTCGTGGCGGGCGCAATCGAATCGCTCTTTCGCGCAGCGCCCAACCAGCCTCACTTCGCCGGGCAATCGGGAAGTTTATCCGCATCGCTCGCCATCCACGCGACATGGCGAGGTCAAACTGAAGTTTCTGATTAACGACTACCCCTGTGGCGCTTTAGTAGGGTCCAAGCATTCTTTGACACTCTTCCGTATTCAGCGCAAGCCACTTGGAATCTACTGAAAATACAGAATGTTACGGCTGGCAGCATGCCGGACACTCAGCAAAATGCCTAACGATCAGCAGAAAAGCGAACTGTTCCACGGCAGCCCAGATCGATCTAGTCCGTCAGAGCTCGAAGCCGAGAGAGCCCCGGGCTTCTCATTGCACAACAAGAAATTGGTGCTCTTTTACGGCCGCATGCTCAACGACGGTTATCGAGGCTCTCTGGGTCTGATTCCGACGGGTTCTGCTTTGCGGTTCGCTTGCTTCTCGTTAACCCGCGAAGTAATCCGAGGAGGTCTGCATCCTTATACGCAAAACGTCCCGGCACCTGCAACTTGAAGGCCGTGCCCGTTCCTGGAGTACTCTCAATTGACAGTGTGGCGTCGATGTTTCGAGCCCGTTCGTACATTCCCTTGATTCCATAGTGCCCCTGTTTCCCCTCGCACATGAGACTCAAGTCGCTACCGCGGCCGTCGTCGTTTACGGTAACGATAAAATCGGGCCCGTAGTCAATCCCGATGGTGAGCACGGAGCCAGCAGAATGGACGCAGGCATTCCTGATGGCCTCGGCCGAAATTCTGAATGCCTCGTCCTCTATGGATGCCTCGAGTTCTCGCGGAGACCCGTGGACCACGATATTCGACTGCATCGAATTAGGGATGCAAGCCTCGGCCGCTTTGAACAAAGCCATGGCAATGTCTTCAGGCGGGGCTGAACGAAGAGAATCAAGCGCGATGCGTCCCTCTTCGGTTGCTTTGCCTAACCAGACCGAGAGCTGGTCCAGCGCGCGACTCATACCATCGATGTCTCGAGGGTGTTCCCGCGCGTGATCAGCCACCAGCTTGCTTCCCTCGATCGTTTGAATGAGCGTGTCGTGAAGGTTGCGAGCGATGCGGGTGCGTTCCTCCAATCGTTCTTGATACCTGGCGTGGACGACTCTCAGGTATCGCCGTTTTTCGAGGACCATCAGGCCGTAAGCCGCGCAGAATATAGCCATCAATACGGCAATCTTAAACACGGTCCTTTGAAACCATGCGGGCGCGATAGAGAAAGTCAAACTATCTCCGGTCTCGTTCCATAGCCCACTGCTGTTTGCAGCTACCACCTGGAAGGTATATTTGCCGGGTTTCAAGTCGTTAAACGTTGCATCTCGTCGGGAGCCTGCATCCACCCAATCTGGACTTAGACCAATTAGCCGGTACCTGAACTTGACCCTGTCTGGTTTCACAAAGCTCGGAGCGGTGTAGTGAATTTCCAAATTTCTTACATTGGGATGGACGGCGATCGTACCGCCGGCTACGAGGCGGTATCGTTGCCGGTTTGTAAGAAAGGTCTCAACGTGCACCGGGGGCGTCACCGCATTCTCAGGAATGTTTCTGGGATCAATCCTTTGCAGACTGTGACCGTTCGAGAACCATACCTGACCATCTTCGCTCACTGCAGGTCGGGAGGTCGAAATTCCCGAAACGACTCCGTCAGACAAACCGAATGATCTCCCCGGGACCTGTCCCGTCCCGTTCTTCCACCAGCGCTGGATATCAGAGCGCCGAACCTGCACGAGGCCGGAAGATGTGTAGAGCCATAAGGAGCCGCTGCCATCACTGACCATGTTCAGGATTCGGTTGCTGGCGGAAGTCGTATCCAGCTTCAAGGAACGTATCTGTCCATCTTGTAAACGGACCAGCTCATCCGGAAGCCCGGCAGGGTATGCCCATGATCCTTCCCGGTCGGGGGAAAGTCCGAAACCGCCCCCTTTTGAAAGAAGTCTCTCGAATCTACCCTGGTGGAACCAAAACAGCTGCCCTCTCACGGTGCATAGCCACAAACCTTCGCCGGGATGCCAGCTGATAGAACTCATGGTGTCCTGGCCCAGGGATTTAGGCCAGAAATGTCTTTCAACTATGACGCCATTGCGGACGTGATTGAGGGCCGAGCCGTATTCTGAAGAGAGAGTTATGACCCAGAGCTCTCCCAAGCTATCTTCCGAGAGTTCGACTACCGTGCCGATATCCGGGCTACCCTTGTAGCGAACCAGTTGGAATTGGCCTCTCTCATAGAAGGCCAAGCGCCTGTCGCCGGCTACCCACATGGTGCCGGCGATATCCCGATAAAGGTCCCCGATGGATCCAATCGCTCCGATTGTTACGTGCCGAACTGGACGCAAACGCTTGGCGTCGATGATATATAAGCCGTTGAGCGCTCCTGCCCATACTTCATCGCCTTTCGCTGTCGCCGCCACGGCACGGATCGGACCGCCGGTCAGGCCCTCTCGCTCACCAAAAGTCAAAACTGGAAGATCACAAAACTGGTCGAGTCCTTGTGGAGTTACAACCCAAACGCATCCCTCGCGGTCTTCGAAAATCTGATTCACGGTGTCGTCGGTCAGTCCATCTTTTGCCGAGAAGTGGTCTATGCGCGAACCGGCGATCCGGTACAGACCGTCGCCGGCTGTCCCGATCCATACGCCCCCGGCTTGGTCGGTAAACAGGGAGCGCACTCTGAGCTTGCGGCCATCCAAAACCGGGGAGACAAAGTCCTTGAGCTCGTTATGTCGGAGATAGACAAGCCCTGCATCTCCCCCTTCATTTCCAAGTCCTGCCCAGATCGTGCCGTCACTACCCCGTGCCAGGGCAACGATCATCTGTGAACTGGTTTTAGATTTGCCTGGAAGACGAAACACCTGTGGGTCGCGTCCTGGCGTCCAAAAGACCAACCTGTTTTCGCCGCCTAGCCAGCGTGCTCCGCCTTGTTCCAGCAGCAGGCTCGCAAAGGGACCTCGAGGACCGCCTTCCACTTCGCGAGTGCAGCGTTCCTGAAGCTCCGTGATTCGGCATAGAGAAGTGCCTTCATCAAATCTGCCTGGAGGAAACCAGATAACCCCAGAGGAGTCTTCTGCAAATGGGCCGGGATAATTCATATTCTTGCCGACCTTCTGTATCTGCCCATCTTTCCAGCGAAACACGCCAAACGATCTGGAGCTGATGTACAGAGCTCCATCACTTGACACAAACAGGAATCGCGCGTCCTCGGCGTGGGGGGTGTAAGTCTCGACTTCCGCTACTGGCGCAAACCGTATTCCGTCAAAACGGTAAACCTGACCTTTGGTTCCCACCCAAATGTAACCGTCCTTGGTTTGTGCAAGGCTTAGCGGAGGGGCCTCAAGCCCGCGTTCTCCCACTCTCCAGGGTATATGCGCATATTGCGAGATCTGGCTTCGCGGGGACAGTCCGAAGCATTGCTGGCAACCCATCCACAAAGAGATAAGGACGATTGGTACGAGATGCTTCACTGATGTCCAACCTGGCGAATCAGGATCAGGTTCGCAGGGCTCTGCACCGGGCGGGTCTCGGGAACAATGCCGCGCGGCTTGCGGCGTTACATTCGACGCCCTGCACCCCGCGCCGCCGTCGAGTATAGTCGGGAGGCTGATCGGTTCGCCTATATAAACCTATAGGATAATTGCTGGAAAATTTACGATTGGCGGCAGGCATCGATCGCCAGATTATTAAACGCGAACCTCGCCAACGTGAGGGCAAGCCACCGTGAACGTGAAGCGCGCGACTCCCGGCGACGTTCGAATATCCAAGAAGGGATTGTGCGGGGCTGCAATCACCGGAAACACCTTCTTTGGGAATCAAGGATACAGAAGGAAGGCGGAAGAACAATGGACGCGGCGAAGCGAGTTACCATCATGACCGTCGAGGACCACCCTGTTTTTCGCGAGGGCCTGAGCCTGATCCTCGGGTCCCAGCCGGATATGGTTGTCATCGCACAAACATCAACGGCTGACGAAGCACTGCGCTTATATCGTCAAGAACGGCCCGAGGTAGTCCTCATGGATCAGAGATTGCCGGGGACGAGCGGGACTGAAGCGCTCATAGCCATCCGTAATCAGTTCCCACAAGCGAAAATCATCATGCTGACGACTTCAAGCGGTGATGTAGAGATTCAACGCGCCTTGCGAGCAGGAGCGTCGGCTTACGTGCTCAAGAGTACTCCGAAAGATGAATTGTTGCAGATCATCCGCGATGTGGCTGCTGGCCGACGACGGATCCCTTCTGATGTAGCGGGGTACGTAGCGGAACACTTGGGTCAAGAAGACCTTACTCCCCGCGAATTAGAGGTTCTCGAACTGATCCGCGATGGAAATCGCAACAAGCAGATTGCCGATCAGCTCTCTATCTCCGAGACCACCGTCAACTTTCACATCAAGAATATCGTGGACAAGCTCCAGGCCAATGATCGGACCCATGCGGTTACCATTGCGCTGCGCCGGGGATTGCTCCAAATCTGACGAACCCGCTCCTGTAGAAAACTACAGGTGCTCGACTGCTCGATTGCAGGATGCGCGGAACACTCCTTTCCAGAACACTGAGTCACCAGGCGGGAAGGGCCGCAACAAGAGAGTCGGGCGGCGAATTGATCTCATGGATGACGCACCCTATTTACAGTCAAGAACACCGGGCCCGCCTCCTTCGCCTCGCGAGGCGCGTTCGAGAATGTACCTCCAATCGGGGCTCCAGCCGTCATTTCGTCTCGCGGACCATCACCAAGTGAACGTTCGCGCGGAATTCAAAGAAATCGTTGGAGACAGCCCAGCTTTAACAACTGCCTTGGACCTGTTGTCGATAGTGGCGCCGACCGATTCCACCGTGCTCATCTTGGGCGAGACGGGAACAGGCAAAGAGCTCATCGCACGCGCGGGACATGCACTGAGCGGTCGCAGCCAGAGACCTTTTGTCAAGGTGAACTGCGCTGCCATCCCTGTCGGGCTTCTGGAGAGTGAATTATTCGGTCATGAAAGAGGGGCATTCACTGGGGCAGTTGCGCAGAAAATTGGGCGATTCGAGCTCGCCGACAGAGGCACGCTTTTTCTGGACGAAGTCGGCGATATCGCGCTGGAACTTCAACCAAAACTGTTGCGCGTGCTGCAAGAGCAGGAGTTCGAGAGACTCGGGAGCAACCGTACGCACAAGGTTGACGTCCGGCTGATCACCGCGACGCATCGGGATTTGTCCGAGATGGTAAAACAAGGGAGTTTTCGCGAAGACCTTTACTATCGGTTGAAGGTGTTTCCCGTCCAGGTGCCCGCCCTTCGACAGCGGACCGAAGACATTCCGAAACTGATCTGGCATTTCGTCGCGCTCTACGCGCAGCGAATGAGCAAGAAAATCGAACATATTCCTCCGGAAACGATGGACGCGTTGCTGCGATACCGCTGGCCCGGCAACGTTCGGGAGCTACAAAACTTTATCGAACGCGCCGTAATTCTTTCTCCCCACGTGGTATTGCGAGCTCCAATATCGGAACTGGAGCCCTTGGTTTCTTTGCCACAGCCCAATTTTCCGCTCCACGGACTTGCGCAAGTACAGCGGGATCATATCCTCCGTGTACTGGAGGCGAGCAATTGGGTAGTCGGCGGCCCGAATGGTGCCGCCGTGCGACTAGGCATGAAACGAACAACGTTGGTCACCAAGATGCGAAAGCTTCGCATAAGTCGACCGGCTGCCTCAGTTGGCGACACAGCCAACAACGCTGCTACGCACGTCTAAGCTCGGCTAAACGCACTCTCTAATACCAGCAGGACAAACGGGGTCGCGGTGCGGAGCAAAAACGTCGACGTGGTTGAAAACTCAGTGTGCGACTTTGACCATGTCCCCTAAGCCATCAATGTTGATTGATCCTTTACCCAGAGTACGAATGTTGCGAAGTGCGTCGGGAAGCGAAATAGATAGAGGCTTGATTCTATCGTTCGACACAAAAACAACGCTGCCTGACCATGGATTCGGGGCACCGGGCAGATAAACAGCCACCTTGCCATTCGGCAGTCGCTCAGTTTCAAACGCCATTTGAACGTAATCGTCGAACCGGACCATGATCGGTAAAAAGCTGCTGGAGATCTCTTCCGTGTGATGGAGATTGTCAGCAAACCCTTTGATGAATGCGTATCCGGGAATGAAGTTCAATAAAGATCTATCTAATTTCTCCCTCAGTCGTTTGGCAGCTCTCCGCCTCGCAAGCAAACCGGCAGCGAAGCAAAGGAGGATCGCCAGTAAGAATGCGACAATATCCAGAGCGAGTCCACCAAGCGAAGACTCGATCCCGAAGATTGGGGAGAGCGCTCTGGCAAGTGTCTTCAAACCTCCCAGCGGCTTACCTAGAGCGATAACGACGATAACGGCCGGAATGAGGAAAACCAGTCCTGCTATGACGGTTGTTTTGATGAAGTCGAGTTGGCGTTTCATGTGCTCTTTCTCCATCTGCTATCAGGCGGAACGAGGGCAAACGCTGACCCACGAGAAGCGATAGCGTTAGGCACCTAGCGGCTGCCATTGCTCGTCACAGCTCCGATAGCTCGCTGGAAGACCTACGTTCGGAGCAGATCCTCTGTGCTTTTAGATCGCGAATAGTGTACAGGGCGTCAAACAGAGCCTGGTCTTCCAGAGCGTTTGGACCGGAGACATAACCGTGAATGCGATTGAAAATAGCAAATTCTGCTGACTGGATTGTCGAACCGACCGAGTGCCGACCAGTTTCGGCAATCGCTTCTTTCAATGCCTGTTGCCATTGGCCCTTACTGCTCTGTTGCATGATTCCCCCAAGGATTGCGGCACTGTCTTTGACACAGCCGGAAATCTGTACGGCTTCAATCTGGTTAAATCGAACCCGTTCGTGTGTAAAACCGAGGTAGCAATGTCATGACTCCTTAGGTGTCGTGCGTGATTTGGGGCGCCTATAAAATTTCCTGCCGCAGTCCTCACACCAATAGGGGCGCACGCGAAATAACGTGACTAAAAGCCAGTCAACAGTCCCTCGGCGGTTCGCTCGGCTAAAATCCCGGCTTTGACAAAAAGGGCAAACGCGACTCTTCGCAGCATGAAGGCGGTCCTGGTGAAGGAAACCTGTGTCGCGGTGTTTGTCTGAGCTAATCACTTTTACGCACCGGTTGGGGCCCAAATCGCTCTGCTGTTCTTTTCAAGGTCCGATAGAGGAGTTGGTTTGAATGGCGGGGCGGAACCCAAATGTCGTTCCGCCCCTCCCTGCATGCACCGCAAACTTATTACACCGAAGCACCTGCGGCTCTTTCTGCGAGCCTTTCTTCGACTACACGCCGGATTAAACGCCGATTGCGCTCCACGAACGCGAGCTTGTCTGCAAGGCAAGTTTCCAAAAGTACGCCTACTCCATGGTGGTCTGCCAAGTCGGCTGCGGCAACCAACACCTCATACTCGGCCATTCGGAGGTGTGCGAGGTGGGTCAGTTTTGCCAGTACGAATAGACGTTTGGCGAGTGGGGATTGGATCTCAGCTACCTCCTTGCGGAAATCCTCCAGAAAAGTTTCTTGTAGCTGTCCACTGGACTTTACCGGCTTTTCGCCGATTATGCGGAAGCATTCGTCGAGTTTCTGGAGGATCTGCTTAGAGACAAATGCCCGTCCTTCTATTGCCTCCTTGATCTTAGGATCCTCGGCGTGCTTACTAATCTCTTGGTAAATCTCTGATTGCCGTTCGGTCCTATTTCGCACATTGCTAAGCAACATCAAAAATACATCTTTCGGGTTTCTCGCTGCCATCATGTTATCTCCTGCGATGAGCTTCAATGGGCGGGATACTTTGATTACTCTCCGGCGAACGACAGCGCAACTGTTAAAAATGCGAGGGCCACGGTCAGTTTTGTTCTTAGGATTGGGAGAAGGGGATTTACCCGCGGTCTGCAGGAATCCAGATTCATCTCGTTTGTCAGTAGTTTTGCCAGTTGAAAGCGCTCGTATTCCAAGCAATACTCGCGTGCGGGATCGCCTGGCAGTGCAAATCTCAATTCACACTAATCCGACTTGAAAATAGTTAGGCGAGGCTTCATTCAAGTGAGGCGCGGTTCTCTTTGTTGTTGGAAGGAGCATTCAAATGAGATTCAAGATTATTGCCTCGATGCTCACCTTGGTTCTATTTTCTGCAGTTGCATACGGCGGGGAGGATGAAAACGAAAAAAAGCGAGAGAAAACCCGGCAGATGGCAACTAAGGCCTTACAGGATTTGTCCAAACTGGAACCCACTTCTCAAACAGCTATTCAGAAAGCAGCGGGATACGCCGTTTTCGACAACATGGGCGTGAACGTATTGCTGTTGAGTACGGCGCGGGGTTCGGGACTGGCCGTCAACAACAAGTCCAAGCAAGAAACGTTCATGAAGATGGCTTCAGCCGGTGCCGGTGTGGGCATGGGGGTGAAAGACTACGTTGTGGTGTTCGTTTTCGAAAACGATAAGGCACTGGCACAATTTCTGGACTCTGGCTGGTCCGGTTCAGCGCAAGGAGACGCTGCGGCTAAAGCAGGTCAGAAGGGCGGAGCTTACTCGGGAGCGGCCGAGATTGAGCCAGGAGTTTGGGTATACCAAATCACCAAAAGTGGCCTTGCTCTCCAGCTGACGCTGCAGGGAACCAAGTACTACAAGGATGACAAGCTTAATTCAAATAAATCCGCCACAGGCACGTGAGCCCGTGGGCATACTCGTGGCTCATAGCTTTCGATTAGTCTTACACAAGGCGTCTGGACGGAAGCTTAGCCAGTCGAAGGTTTAATGAAGGCGGATTGCACAAATATTGCACAATCCTCTGCGGTTCCACGCCAAATACAGTAGAAATTCTTGAAAACAAGATAATTAGTAGCGGATGAGCCTGTAAGCCGGATTCTGTGGACTCCGATCGGTCGGAGTCTGACGATCATTCCTCTAGGTCCCGGATCGCTCCGGGACTCCAGCAGCCTACCCGAGGGTTGCTCTCAATCGGGGCTCTAAGCCACGATTGAGGAAGCTCGGCGAACTCTCGTTCGCTTCGCTCGGCGAGCCGGGCCGGCTCTCCCCTCCTATTTGGCCTTGCACCACGCGGGGTTTTCCGTGCCTCGCCTGTTGCCAGACGAGCGGTGGGCTCTTACCCCACCTTTTCACCCTTACCAGCAAAAGCGCTTTTTCCAGACGATAGGCAGGTTTCCCTGCCGCCCGTCACAGAAGCCCTCTTTCGCGGCGGT
>Ga0126384_10003078_pt1 | contig 10118 bp, 8 predicted proteins | sample PanSoiMetPlot_36_FD_92543 | JGI IMG/M metagenome (GOLD analysis project Ga0126384, IMG submission 92543) | Tropical forest soil microbial communities from Panama - MetaG Plot_36 | ecosystem: Environmental > Terrestrial > Soil > Tropical forest > Bulk soil | place: Panama | collected 2016-02-17 | reverse complement strand
TTCGCCTCCACGTTTGCCGATGCCACCGTTGAAATGCTCGTACACGCCGTCGGGGACATGGAACTTCGCATCTTCCGGCCAGCCGTAGGCTCGCTTGCATAAGCGAACTTCTTCTTCGCCGAGCGGTTCGCCATGGGCAGCGGCGGTATCCTGCTTGTGCGGCGAACCGTAGCCGATGTGGCTGTCCAACACGATGAACGTGGGACGCCCCTTGGTCGTACGGAATACTTTCAGAGCTTGTTCGATGCGGTCGAGATCGTTTGCATCGCCGACGCGCAAGACGTTCCAACCATACGAGAGAAAGCGAGCAGCAACGTCTTCCGTAAAGGTGATCCGCGTGCTGCCTTCAATCGTGATGTGATTGTTGTCGTAGATCCAGCAAAGACTGTCGAGGCCGAGATGTCCCGCGAGGGATGCGGCTTCTGAGGCGACACCTTCCATCAGACAACCGTCGCCGCAGACGGCATAAACGTTGTAGTCGAAAATGTCGAAGCCTGGTTGGTTGTAGCGGTTGGCCAGCCATTTCTGCGCGATGGCCATGCCAACACTGGTAGCGACACCTTGTCCGAGGGGGCCGGTGGTGGTCTCAACACCTGAAACCCAGTGATACTCCGGGTGCCCGGGAGCCTTGCTGTCGAGTTGGCGGAAGCGGCGGATGTCGTCGAGCGAGACCGAGGGCTTTCCGATGGTCTCATAGTCGGCGTTGACTGCCTGAACGCCGGTGAGATGGAGTGCAGACCAAAGCAGCATGGAGGCATGTCCGTTCGACAGGACGAAACGATCGCGATTCGGCCAAATGGGGTTCTGCGGATCGAAGCGGAGCACGCGGTTCCAGAGGGTATAGACGAGTGGCGCGAGCGCCATGGGCGTGCCGGGGTGTCCGGAGTTGGCCTGCTGCACCGCGTCGATTGAGAGCGTGCGAATTGAATTGACGCACAGCTGATCGAGTTGTGCGGCGGTCAAAGTTTCAACTGGGGCTACAGAGGTGCTCATAACTGACTCCTTAATTTTGGTCGGTGAAGATCAAGCGACTTCGGCCTTTGAATCCTTATCCCTCTTCCCTGCTGCGTCGCGGTCGGCCAATACCACAGCCTGATCGGCGCGAATTCGGCCAGCCGGAATCGAAACGTCACCGGCTTGGAGGCGGGTCAGCATTCCGGCCTTTTCGCCTCCAGTAACAAGCCACAACACGCGACGGGAACGGTTGATGATCGGATATGTTAAGGTCATGCGGCGGCGGCCCTGATACATTCCTGTTATCGCGACATCTCGATCATTCACGTTGAGGACTGGGTCGCCGGGAACCAACGACGCGGTGTGGCCGTCAGGTCCCATGCCCAGGTGCACCAGGTCAAGCACTGCGGGCGAACCCGCGATGGACTGCAGGAGCTGGCCATATTCGGCGGTTGCCGCCTTGAAGTCGGTTGCTTCGACCGGCATGGCGTGAATCTGCTCGGGGCGGAGAGGAGCCTGCGAAAGCAGGCTCTCGCGCAGGTGAGTGAGATTTCGGTCGGGATCCCCCGCAGGAGCAATTCGTTCGTCCACCTGCACCACATGCACCGCGTTCCAGGGAACTTCTTCGTGGGCTAGATCGCGCAGCATGATCCACGGGGTGCGGCCCCCGCTTACTGCCATCACGAATGAGCCATGTGATGCGACCGCCGCCCTCGCCTCGGCAGCGATGAATTTCGCGGCTTGGCGTGCGACCGCATCGGCGTCGGAATAGACTTCAATTTCCATCAGGCGCCTCCAGCGAAGGGCTAAGGCTCGGTTACTTTCGGTCTGAAGCGGCACGCCTCGTGTCGCGCCCTGCCCAGACGCTTTCAGCATTCGTTCAAAAGCTGGATGGCCTCACGCGGCCTCGCTCGCGACGGACAATACTGCTTCATCTGCCGGGTTATGCCAGCCTCCTGGCGGGGTCACGCGTTCGACTTCCTGCGGGCCCCAGGTTTTGGGCGAGTATGGATAAACCGGCGTTCCCTTTTTCAAAACCGGCTCCACGATGCGCCAGGCTTCTTCCACATAGTCTTCGCGGGCAAATAGTGTGCTGTCTGCCGCCATCGCTGCTCCGAGAACACGTTCGTACGCGTCCATCTCATCGGCACGCGGACAGTGGCTGGCCACCATTTCTCCGCTTTGCAGAGCGAGACCTTCAGCATCAGGACGCAGCGTCATCATCCCCATTGCGATCGTCACTTCGGGACTGAGTCGCAGCCGCAGATGGTTCGAAGTCAAGACGCTGTCAGGAATCAGCGTCGGTGGTTTATGAAACCTGGCGACAATCTCCGTGGAGGTTGTCGGCAGATTTTTGCCAGCGCGAATGTAGAATGGCACGCCTTTCCAGCGCCAGGAGTTGATTTCCAACTTCACCGCCGCGAAAGTTTCTGTCTGCGAATCCTTAGCGACGCCGTTCTCTTCGCGGTAACCTTGGAACTGACCACGCACCAGGTCTTTCTCGTCAATCGGGGCAATTGCCTTCAGCACCTTTACTTTTTCATCGCGAACGGAATTGCTGTCAATACCGACAGGCGGCTCCATCGCCAGGTTTGACAACACCTGAAACAAGTGGTTCTGAACCACATCGCGGATCGTTCCTGTCTGGTCATAGAACGCTCCTCGCCCTTGGACGCCGAAGTCCTCCGCCATGGTGATCTCAACGGACTTGATCAGGTTGCGGTTCCAGAACGGTTCGACAAAACTATTGGCGAAACGGAAGGCCAGCAAGTTGTTCACGGCTCGCTTGCCAAGGTAGTGATCGATGCGGAAGATATCGTCTTCCTCGAAAACGCTCAGAAGAAATTTGTTCAGGTCCTGCGCCGATGCCCGATCATGCCCGAAGGGTTTTTCGACAATCACCCGCGCGCCCCGGCCACAATTCGACTGTGCCAGGTGTTGCACGACGGTTTCGAACAAGACCGGAGGAATTGCCAGATAGTGCGCTGGGCGATGTGCGTCCTTGAGCTCCTTGCGTAGGGCAGTGAAGGTTGCGGCATCCTGATAGTCGCCGTCCACATAGCGCAGCAGGCCGAGTAATTTTCCGAAAGCCACGGGATCAACCCCGCCGTGCTTTTCCAAGCTGTCTTTGGCCCGCGCGCGCAGCTGATCGAGGTTCCAGCCAGCCTTGGCTACTCCGACGACGGGCACGTTGAGGTGTGCGCGCTTCACCATGGCTTGTAGCGCCGGGAAGATTTTCTTGTAGGCCAGATCGCCAGTGGCGCCGAAGAAAACCAGGGCATCCGAATCTGTATTAGTCATGAATATTTCTCCTTAAGCAGCCTCTGATTTCCCAGCGGGTTTCTCTAGGTGCCCGCCAAATTGAAATCGCATGGCAGACAGAATCTTGTCGGCAAAGTCGGCTTCGCCGCGCGAACTGAAGCGTTCGTACAGAGAGGCGGTGAGAACCGGCGTCGGCACAGCTTCATCAATAGCGGCTTTGATCGTCCAGCGGCCTTCGCCGGAGTCGGACACGCGCCCAGCGAACTTCGCAAGGCCCGGATCCTCGACCAGGGAGATTGCGGTAAGATCAAGCAGCCACGACGCGATCACGCTGCCCCGCCGCCAGACCTCGGCGACGTCCCGAAGATTGAAGTCGTATTGGTAGTGTTCTGGATCGCGCAGGGGCGTGGTCTCCGCGTCAATCTTGTCTTGTCGCTTCCCGACATTTGCGGAACGCAGCACGGACAATCCTTCGGCGTAGGCAGCCATAATCCCGTACTCAATTCCGTTGTGGACCATCTTGACGAAATGGCCGCCGCCGTTCGGGCCGCAGTGCAGGTAGCCTTGTTCTGCGGTGCCATCGACCCTTTCGCGGCCAGGCGTCCGGGTTATGTTGCCGATGCCAGGCGCGAGCGCTGAAAAGATTGGATCGAGCCGCTCGACGACTTCTTTTTCTCCGCCAATCATCATGCAGTAGCCACGTTCCAGCCCCCACACTCCACCGCTCGTGCCCACGTCCACGTAGTGGACCTTTTTGGGCGCCAATTCCTTAGCGCGCTTGATGTCGTCGATGTAATAGGAGTTGCCGCCGTCAATCAGGATGTCACCGGCCTCGAGGTGGGGCACCAGGTCGGAGATGGTTTGATCAACCACCCCGGCTGGCACCATCAGCCACACGGCGCGCGGCTTCGCGAGCTTCTTCACGAGATCCTGCAGCGATGATGCACCGACGGCGTTCTCTTTGACCAGGTCATTCACCGTTTGTGGCGACCTGTCGAACACGACGCAGGTGTGTCCTTTTTCGATCAGCCTGCGCACCATGTTCGCCCCCATTCTTCCTAGCCCTACCATTCCGAGTTGCATATGATCTCCTTATTATGTGAACGAAATTGATCTTTGCTACTTAGCCTTAGCAGATCGGCTTCTGACCTTTTTCAAAACTGGTCGAATACGAAACGTTAAGTGCTGTGGGCTGCGGCCATAATGGCGTCACGCAATGCTTCCATCGCGGCGGCCACGTTCTTGTTTGCGGCGAAGATTGATGAGCCCGCCACGAATACAGTCGCACCCGCCTCTGCCGCCAGGGGAGCACTGGCTTCGTCAACCCCGCCATCGACGCTCAACTCGCAGCTGGGGTTGTGCTGCTCGATCATTTGCGCAACCCGACGGATTTTCGGCAGGGTTGAGCAAAGAAAGTGCTGGTGGCCGAAGCCCGGATTGACGGTCATGACCAGTACCTGGTCAAGCTCCGGCAGAATCTCTTCCAGCACAGCCGCCGGAGTGGCCGGGTTGATGACCACTCCCGCGCGTTTGCCAAGGGTCTTGATGCGCTGTACGGTGCGATGCAAATTGTTGTTTCCTTCGCAGTGCACAAGAAATGAATCTGAACCGGCCTGCGCAAATTCGTCCAAAAACGAATCCGGGTCCGAAATCATCAGGTGCGTCTCCAGGGGAAGCCGAGTCACAGGCCTGAGTGACTGAACAATGGGCGCTCCCATTGAGAGGTTGGGAACAAAGTGGCCGTCCATTACATCGACGTGTATACGGTCGGCCCCTGCACGCTCGGCCTCGCTTACTTGCTCTCCTAAGCGTGCAAAGTCGGCTGCGAGAATCGACGGAGCTAGTTTGATAACATCGTTTTGCATCTTGCGAACTTCCCTTCTCTAGCTTACCGCGACTGAACTCTGCACGCGGGCCTTTTCAAAAATGTTCACAAATTCAACGTAGCGGCGCGTGATCTCAGCGACGGCGGCTTCGCGCGTGATCTTCCTTGCACGCCAGTCGACGAGCGGCCCCCAGAAGCTGGTCCGGCCAACGGCAAAGCCGATGAAGCCTGCCACCGCTGCGGCCGTCGTCAGCCATTCCCGCACCTTTTGGTCGTTCTCGCCGCGGCCGAGAATGATGCATCCGACTCTATCACGTCCACCGCGTCGCGCCGCAGCCACCACCTTCTCGCAGTCTTCGGGGCGATCGAGTCCTTCGATCTTCCAGACATCGGGTTCGACCTGTGCGTCCTGAAGTTGCTCGATGGTCTCAACCATCAGGCGAGGACGAAGCTCCAGGTCGTAAGCTTTCTTGTCACCTTTGAACTGGTCGAGCTGTGACTTTTCCCCGGGCACCAGCAGCTCGAACATGAACTTGCTGCGGCCGTTCGAGTGCAGGTATTCGGAGAGCCGCTTGAGACGCGCTGCCTGTCGCTGGTTCAAGGCGCTATTGCCTTCCGGGTTGTAGCGTACCAGTACTTTACTGAAAGTGGGCTGGAACGCCTCGATGTGCTTGGCGAAGTCCTCCCCGTATTGGAAGTCGAATTCGTCCTGGCCGCTCTTCTCGGCCGGGCAGGCGGTGGTGTAGCCGTGCGCCGTCGCGTCGTGAAGAATGGAGGAACCGAACTGCTCGTCGACGAGGATCCCCGCCTTCTGTTGGGGAACGCCGGCTTGGAGTGCCCCCTTAAAACCATCGTAGATGACTTCTTTGGCGGCAGCGATCTCTGCCGTTTGAGCCGCGCTGAGCGTGCCACTCCATCCGAACATCTTGGTCTGGAACGATCCGCGGTGGTCGAAGGGCAGAATGTATAGGGGTTCGTCAAATCCTACTGCGGTCATTGTGTCTCCTTATGTTTGCGGTAACGGCGAATCAAAGTGTTGGTGGAACTGTCGTGGTTGAGCACGGGCTCGGCGGAATTCTCAAGTTCAGGAATGATGCGCTGCGCCAGGAGCTTGCCCAACTCGACGCCCCACTGATCAAAGGAATCGATATTCCAGATAACGCCTTGGGTAAAAACGGCATGCTCGTAAAGCGCAACCAGCTTGCCTAACGCTTCGGGTGTGAGTTTCTCAGCCAGAATCGTGTTCGACGGCCGGTTGCCTTCAAACACGCGGTGGGGCACCAGCCAGTCTGGCGTGCCCTCCGCTTTAACTTGCGGGGGCGTTTTGCCGAAAGCAAGAGCTTCGGTCTGCGCGAAGACATTGGCCAACAGCATGTCATGATGCCCGCCAAGCTTGTTCAGCGGCTTGGCGAACGCGATGAAATCGCAAGGGATGAGGCGCGTACCTTGATGGATCAGCTGGTAAAAGGAATGTTGCCCATTCGTTCCCGGCTCGCCCCAGTAGATCGGGCCGGTGTCGCGGCTGATTTCTTTGCCATGGAGCGTGACGTGCTTTCCGTTGCTCTCCATTGTCAACTGTTGGAGATATGCAGGAAAGCGCTTCAGGTACTGCTCATAAGGCAGGACAGCAACTGTCTGGGCGCCGAAAAAGTCGTTGTACCAAAGGGACAGTAGGCCTATAAGCACGGGGAGATTGCGTTCGAACGGGGCGGTGCGGAAATGCTCGTCCATCTGGTGAAAGCCATTCAACATAGCGCGGAAGTTTTCCGGACCTATGGCAATCATCGTCGAGAGGCCAATGGCTGAATCCATCGAGTAACGGCCGCCGACCCAATCCCAGAAGCCAAACATGTTGGCCGTATCAATGCCGAACTTCGAGACCTCAGCTGCGTTGGTGGACACGGCGACGAAATGCTTTGCGACTGACTTCTCGTCCCCGCCAAATCCCGCGAGCGACCAGGCTCGGGCGGTCTGGGCGTTGGTCATCGTCTCAAGCGTGGTAAAGGTCTTCGAAGAAACGATGAAAAGTGTTTCTGCGGGATCAAGATCCTGTACGGCTTCCGCAAAATCCGTTCCGTCTACGTTGGATATAAAACGGAAGGTCATGGAACGCTCACTGTAGTAGCGAAGCGCTTCGTAGGCCATCACCGGGCCGAGATCCGAACCCCCAATTCCTATATTGATGACGTTGCGAGTGCGTTTGCCCGTGTGGCCTTTCCATTCGCCGTTGCGCACGCGATTGGAGAAGTCAGCCATGCGATCGAGCACCGCGTGGACTTCAGGCACAACGTTCTTTCCATCCACCAGGATCGAGGCATCCCTTGGTGCACGTAACGCGGTGTGCAACACTGCGCGTTTTTCTGTAACGTTGATCTTCTCACCACTGAACATGCCGTCAATTCGGGCCCGCAGACCAGAGTCCTCCGCCAGTCCTAGTAGGAGCTTAAGAGTGTCATCGGTAACGCGGTTCTTGGAGTAGTCGAAGTAAAGGCCTACGGCTTCGAGAGCCATCCGCTGACCGCGCTTGGGGTCGTCGGCAAAAAGCTGCCGCAGATGAAGCTTGGATACTGTCTTGTAGTGCGCGCCGAGGGCCTTCCACGCCGATTGTTTGACCGTCTGTTTCTTTGCCAGCGGTTGGGGGTGTGCTGCCATACTCATGCTCCTTTCGTTTGTACCTGCCTAATTCGTTGTCTTGTCAGGCTGCCACAACATGCGACAGTACGATCTTGTTCATGGCTGATTCCTGAGGCTCTTCAGGCTCGCCAGCCCATAGCTGGCGGCTCCGACCAGCGCCGCGCGTGTGGTAATCACGTGAATCGGCATGCGGCTCATGAGATCTTTGAAGCGGCCCTTATTGGCAAATGTCTCGATAAATCGCGGGCCTTTAAGCACCTCGAGAACATGCAGGGCAATGCCACCCGCGATATAGACTCCGCCGGTGGCCAGGACTTTGAGCGCCAGGTTCCCAGCCTCACCGGCAAGAATCGAGACCAACATCTCGACTGTGGCCCGGCAAAGTTCGCTGGGATGGCTCGGGTCCATCGCAGCCGCCACGATTGCCTTGGTGTGATCGTTCGCCGATGCAATCAACTGAGCAACTTCGGGCCGCTCGGGAATCTTTCCCTCGTCATTCAGAAACTCATAAATATTGGGAACTCCGATCCCGGAGCAAACGCGTTCCACACTGACGTGCCCCCAACGTCGGCATAAGAATCGAAGCAGCCGGATCTGCGTTTCGTCCGCTGGGGCGAAATCTGCGTGGCCGCCCTCAGAACCGTGCGCCACATACTTTGAGCCATCCCAGGTTAAAAAGGATTCACCCAAGCCGGTTCCCGGTGCAATGATCGCAATCGGACCATTCGCAACCGGCTCTCCTTCATTAATCGTGATCAGGTCTGCATCGCGCAAGACCGGGACACTCCGCGCGACTGCTTCGAGATCATTCAGCAGATGAACGGCTGTGAGGTTCAGATCAGTTGCCAGCGAGCTTTCATCCATTACCCAGGGCAAGTTCGTGATTTTCGCGCGGCCGTTGATCACCGGTCCTGCCACGTCAAACGACGCAACTTCAACGGGCATCTTCAACTGACCGAGAAACTCGCTGACCATGGCCTGCAAGCTTGGATAGTCAGCGCTGTGTACCTCAGTCTCAGCCAGGGGCACGTGCGGACCTGATTCGGGCGAATAGATCGCTAGGTCCGTTTTTGTACCGCCGATATCGCCTGCAATCAGCATTGCCAATTCCCCATTCGCCCTTAATAAGCGTTTGCGTGGCGCTCACTGTTCGGCCTCGATCCGCTCAGCGCATAGAACACAATGTACAGGTAACAAATGACAGGCAAGATGAATCCGTGATGAATTCCAACGTGGTCAGCAATGATTCCCTGAATCACAGGCAGGATTGCACCGCCCACGATCGCCATGTTCATCATGCCGGATCCATTTCCCGTCAACGGGCCGAGTTCGGCAACGCCTAAGCTGAAGATCGTGGGGAACATGATCGAATTGAACAATCCGACAGCGAGAATTGCCCACATCGCTGTGTGGCCGCCTAATAGCATCGAGGAGGTGACCAGAGCAGCGGCGGCGATCGCGCAGACGGCAAGCAGGTACCCGGGCTTTAATCGCTGTAGCAGCGGCGCTCCGAGAAAGCGTCCGACCATTGCACCGCCCCAGTAGAAGGAAACAAAGCCCGCAGCGCTTTTGGCGGTCAGGCCCGCAATCTGCGGCAGGGCAAAATAGTTCACCAAGAAGCTTCCGATCGAAACCTCCGCGCCAACGTAGGCGAAAATTCCGATGGCTCCGAAGAGGAGATTGGGATGCTTCCAGATCGAATCGCCGACCATTGCTTGGGAGCGTGAGGAAGAGATTTCGATCTGTGGAAGCTTGGCGCTGCCAATCAAGGCTGCCAGGAGAATCAACGCGATGCCGATCACGGTGTATGGCAACTTGACCGAAGCCGCCTCTTGCACACGATAGGCGTGCAGGGCCTGTGGTGCGAGCTGCCTGAGCTGTTCAACCGCCAATGGCGCTGCACTGAGAATCAACAGTCCCCCGATTTTCGGAGCGATCGTTGTTCCCAGCGAGTTGAATGCCTGCGTGAGATCCAGACGGCTGGACGCCGTTTCAGGTGCGCCTAAAAGATCCACATAGGGGTTCGCGGCCACTTGAAGGCCGGTGATCCCTGCTGCCAAAATGAGCAGCGCGCTCAAGAAGAGGGGGAACGAAGCAGCAGATGCAGCGGGCAAGAATAGAAATGCACCGCACGCCATCGTGAGCAGCCCAACAACCATGGTCCTCTGATATCCAATCCGGTTAACGAATCTCGCCCATGGTAGCGAGAACAAGAAGTAACCTGAGAAGAACGCGAACTGGACGAGCATCACCTTCGCGTAACTCAGGTCAAAGATCGACTTCAAATGCGGAACCAGAATGTCGTTCAAACACGTAAGGAATCCCCACATGAAAAACAACGTGGTCACGATCGCGAGGGGACGCGTGTAGTTTTCGGCAGGTGCTTTCACCGTAGCAGTCGAAATCGACCTTGAGCTTGCCATTTCTCGAGTTGCCATTCAGC
>Ga0126384_10003077_pt1 | contig 10118 bp, 5 predicted proteins | sample PanSoiMetPlot_36_FD_92543 | JGI IMG/M metagenome (GOLD analysis project Ga0126384, IMG submission 92543) | Tropical forest soil microbial communities from Panama - MetaG Plot_36 | ecosystem: Environmental > Terrestrial > Soil > Tropical forest > Bulk soil | place: Panama | collected 2016-02-17 | reverse complement strand
CCCACAGCGGCGACCGCGAAAAAGCCTGGAAGTTTGCCTTGACTAAGATCGATAAACTATCGCCATGAAACTTATTTTCACGCCGGATTTAGGATAAATATTTCGCCCTATCGGGGTGAAGACAATTGCCTGGTCCCATCAAACGTAGCCGGAGTCTCCTCGGATCGTCACTCTGGAACTGTGCTACTGGCTGCACTCGGCGTTGTTGCGCGTTACGACAGAACTGAAGCGGCGCTGATACTCCGCGCTGGTGATGAATGAACAGACCATTCCGCGGTAGTTGTTCCGGTCGCCATTGTTCAGCACGTCCAACCAGAACTGATAGCCTCGTGCGTCCGGGTTGCGTCCCAGGTAGCCGTAGTATTCCATCAACACAAACGCTCTATTGTATTGCGTCTGCTGGAATGCAGTATTCTCCGCCACGCTACGTAACACCAAACTCCGACTATTGGTCGTGTTAGTTCCATCACCATAGAGAGCCAGCAGATTCGTTCGCTCGCTGCTCAGATCGAGTCCGGAAGTTCGCAACGCGCTTTGTATCAATGCATCCACAAACAACTCCGCAGTCATATTTGTTGGGTAGCTTGAGATGAACTCCGGCCGCTGCACGAAGGCTGCGACAAACGCGGCTTTGTCCGTTTCAAGCCTCGGTCCTCCAATTACACTGCGGCGATCCACAGCGTACTCGGAAAACTCGGGCCGCCTGGCAAGAGCTGCCTGATACACATCGTGAATGAACAAGCCTGAGTCGCGGAATTCCTGCGTGATATAAAACTGGGCAGCAATGTCGGTACGTCTGGAGTTAACGCATTGAATATCTCCGCTGCAATCGCGGAGTTGAGCGCTCCAGAAAGAGAGACCACCCTGGTCCGGCTCGCGGCCGAGAAAGTCGAGGTACTGTTGCCGCACAAAGAACTCGGGACTATCCAGAGGATTTGCACTCGGCGGCAAAGCCGTCCCGGTAAATACCGCGTCTGTTCGATCGGCGATTAACGAAAACGAACGATTCATTGGTGCAAAAGAATAGTTCGCGCGATTGGGAGTCACAGTGTAGAAAATGCCCGCATCGAGTCCATTGAATTTATAGAAGCCGTCAGCGTCTGTGATCGTGCGAACCGTCCGGCTATTTCCTTCCACTGTAACCGTGGTACCTGAAACCGGGTGACCGTCGCCGTCGAGTATTGGTCCGCTAATCCTCGAAGCCGCGGCAGTCGGCGCTGCGTTATAAGCAGCAAGCACATCAACGCGACCGTAGCCGAATGAGTTGTTTGGAATCTGGGTTGATGGTGTGCCTCCGCAAGTTTGCGCCGTGACACTGACATTCGGGTTAGCCGTGTTTTGTAGAACTGCCTTGGTTGCTGCAATGTTGCGAACCAGCTGCGGCCTCGCGGACCAGAGCAATGCGACCACGCCGACAACGTGTGGTCCAGCCATCGATGTTCCGCTGAGGTTTCCGAAACTCGTATCGCTGGTACGTGTGCACGAACGCACGGTTACGCCAGGGGCGGAAATGTTCGGCTTTAGCAGATTCGGAGTGTAGAACGTGCTGGGACCACGACTGCTGAAACTCGCCATCGTGTTGTTGATATCGAATGCGCCCACCGTAAAAGATGCGTCATAAAAAGAGGGCGGGTCAGAAACTGTCGCACAATTCGGTCCGGAATTTCCCGCTGAGACGACCACAAAAATTCCCGCCGCCTGAGCATTGTTGACGACCGTTTCCAACTCAGCTCCGGTGGTGCAGCCTTCGCTGACGGGGCATCCCCACGAGTTATTCATTACATGCGGTCGCAGCGCCGGGTTCGGGTTGTTTCCATTCAAATCAGTGGGCGCCATGAAGAACTGGAAACACTCGCTGTAGGTAGCCGGCGTTCCATTTCCCTGGTCCATATTGCGGCAGCCGATCCATTTGGCGCCGGGCGCGACTCCGATTTGATTGCCCGCGCCATCATCGCCGCTGGTTGTGCCCGTGGTATGTGTACCATGTCCTTGATCGTCGCATGGAAAAAGACTGTTAGCTCCGCAGCTGCCACCGCCGGAATGAATTGAGTCGTGCCAGTAGAAGTTATGATCGGCAGTGACTCCATTCCAGCCGCGATACTTGGGCTTGATCGCATTGTGGCTCCAGCGCATACCGGTGTCCTGATTCCCGATGACCATTCCCTGCCCGGTAAACCCAAGCGCCCACAACGAGGGGGCATTAACGTTCGTAACACCCCACTCAGCTGTTTCCGGAGTGCCTGGGACCGGTCTGGATTTCGCTATCTCAGGATCTTCGATACCGTGTGAAGCTTTGTTCGAATCGATTCGAGCGACGTCAGGCCGAGCCGCGAGACGTTCGACGAGGTTCCGGTCGCCCGTGGCCATTATCATGTTGGCAACCCAGAAAGACTGATAACTTACGCCTTGCGCGTCAAGTGACTTCTTCAAACTTTCCTGCGAGTGCTGCGCGTGCTGTGTGAGCGTCTTGTAAACGTACCAACCGCGCGCATCGTGGTCCTTAATGTTAAATGCGGCGCTGAGGTCGGCCTGATCTGCGAGGAAGACAATTACCGAGGCGCTCTTGCCATCAGTAGTTTCGGCTAAAACTTCAGGCGAGATCTTGCCTGCAGGGGTTTGAGATAAAAGTTGGTCGACAAGCGAGGGCTTCGCCTTGAACAGATTGCTTGCGTCGCGAACGTCCACGAAAGATCGCGAAGATGTCGTTGTTGTAGAGCCGTAGAGAATTCCCAACAAACCTACAATCAGGAGCAAAGGATAAAGGAACTTTCCAGACAGGTGACGATGATTACCTGACTTCATTAATTACTCCTTGCCTCGGGCTCTAAGTAAGGCTCTCATTCATTCTTATTTCTAACTGATGCTTTGCAGGGATGGTCCAGGCGACAAGGCAAAGACCATTTAGAACTTACCGGTCGCTATGAAACTCAGAAGCGGCTCGATAGTCAAGCCTAATCAATTTACTAAACTCAAGGACAGTTCTTTTGACGCAAAACTCTGCGCATGCATAACTTGAACAGCGTTCAACGATGATCGCAAGCTTACAGACTGCTTTCACAAATACTCTTTTCCTCGACAGGGCTCGAAGACCCGTGATAAAAGGTGCGGCCTCAGCCGACAGTTCACTGAGATCTTTAACCGTCAACTCAAACCTTACAACAAAGAAATAGCCACAGATAGATACAGATAACACTGATCTAAGAAAAACTAAATCTTATTGGGATCCGTGTCATCTGTGTTTATCTGTGGCTACATGATATTCCTCGGTTCTCTTCTTATCCGCGTTCTTCCGCGTTCATCCGCGGCCAAATCAGGGCGTGGATGCGTGGGCGGTGAATGGCGCTGAATAGCATTCAGCTCCCACAAACTAACAGTTTGCTTTACACATTCCGCACTTGCCTCGTAAACTGAACCTGATACTAGCCCGCAGGATGCCAACCTCAAGAATCAGGAGATTATTCAGCAACATGTCCTCGTTCAAAGCCCTTCTCATCGCCGCTATTCTTGTATTCGCGTTGGTTCAATCAAACCGCTTAACCAGCGCCCAAAAGCCCTCAGATCAAACAACGCAAAGCAAGCCGGCGCCAAAACCCGATGGAGGGTCAACGAAGCCCGCCGACTATTCGCAGGAAGCATTTGTCATTGAACAGTTGAAAAGCGCGTATCGATTTGAAAAAGACGGTACCGGACAACGTGAAGTCTATCTGCGCGTAAAGCTACAGAGCGACGCCGGCGTGGAGAACTTTGGGCAGCTGGTCTTTGCCTACAGCTCGGCCAACGAAAAGTTGGATATCGACAAAGTTAGCGTTCACAAAAGTGACGGCAGCGTAGTGAATGCCTCACCGAGCGATGTTCAGGACTTGACCGCGCCAATTTCGCGCGAGGCTCCTGTCTATACGGACGTTCGGCAGAAACACGTCACAGTGCCAGGGCTTCGTCCCGGAGACATCCTCGAATATCACGTAACCTGGCACGTACACACGCCGCTTGCTCCGAATCATTTTTGGCTTGAGCACGACTTCGTGAGGAAAAATCTCATCGTCCTCGACGAGCAGCTCCAGGTCGACATTCCACGTGACAGCGTTATCAAACTCAAGAATGAAAAGGGTCTGGATCCAGCGATCAAGGATCAGGATTCCAGACGTCTGTACTTCTGGAAATACGCGAACCTCAAGCGCGATGACAAAGATGATAAGGACGACAGTGAGGACAAGAAGAGCGAAGAAGACGAGGAACCTAAACCTCCTCAGGTTCAGATTACGACCTTTCAAAGTTGGGGAGAAGTAGGTCAGTGGTATGCGGCGCTCGAGCGTGACCGGATCAGCCCTGACGATAAGATAAAAGCAAAGACCGACGAATTGCTGCGCGGTCGCACGAGCGACACGGACAAGATTCAGGCACTCTATGAGTTTGTCGCCAAGAACTTCCGTTACGTAAGTCTCTCTCTGGGTCAAGGCAGGTACCAGCCCCACGCAGCTTCTGAGGTACTGGTAAATCAATACGGTGACTGCAAAGACAAACATACATTGCTATCGTCGATGTTGATTGCAGCCGGCCTGAAAGGTTATCCGGCGCTCATGAATTCAGCTCGCACAATCGACGCGGATGTTCCTTCACCGGGCCAGTTCGATCACGTAATTACCGCTGTGCCGTTGGCCGGCCAGACGCTCTGGATGGACACGACGGCTGAAGTCGCGCCGTTTCGCCTCTTATCACCGCCTCTGCGGGATAAGAAGGCCCTAGTGATTACCGGCGGCGCGCCCGCGAAGCTTGAGACGACTCCGGCAGAGCCTCCGTTTCTTTCCAGTCACATTGTCGAAATGGCAGGACAGGTAAACGATCTGGGCAAACTCACCGGACATGCTCACCTGACCATGCGCGGCGATACGGAGATGCTGTTTCGAGTTCTCTTTCGGAAAACGCCCAAATCAGAATGGAAACGAATCGGTTATTACCTGGCCGCGTTAGGTGGCGAGCGTGGTCAGGAAGTGACCGAAATTAAACCGAGTGACCCCGCAGCGCTCGAGAAACCGTTTGAAGTCGAATACGACTTTACTAACGATAGTTTTCTTGATTGGTCGAGCAAAAAAGAAAAACTCGCCTTGCCCTTGCCTCCGGTGCGGCTGATGACCGTGAGCGCCGACAAGCAGGATGGTTCCAAACCAATTCAGCTCGGCCCTCCAATTGATGTCACCTATCGTCTGAAGCTTACGCTGCCGGCAAAATACCAAACGCGAATTCCTTTGCCTCTGAAAGTCAGCAGGGACTACGCCGAATACAGCGCGACTTATAAGTTTGAAGGAAACACAGTCACCGCGGAGCGTATTTTTCACCTGCGCCAGCATGAGCTTCCTGCAAATCGCACTCAAGACTACATTGCTTTTGTAGCCGCCGCGCGCGCGGACGAAGGTCAAACGGTGTCGCTGGAGACGGAGGTTGCGGGTACACCTTCAATTCCCGCAACGGTCAAGGTTTCGGAATTGATCGAGGCAGCCCAGGCAGCTGCCACCAACGAGAATTACCCGCTTGCCGAGGAGTTGTTGAAGCGCGTCCTTGAAAAAGAGCCAAAGCACAAAGAAGCGCGCCGTCAATTGGGCTGGGCCCAGTTCGTTCAGCAAAAATACGACGAATCGATTGAGACACTTCGCGAACAAATAAAGATCAATCCGTTCGACAACTACGCCTACAACCTGATGGGACGCACTTTCTGGGCGCAGCAGAAATATGCGGACGCTGAATCCGCGTTTCGAAAGCAGCTCGAGATAACGCCGCTCGATCAATACGCGCACGCGAATCTGGGCCAGATGCTGGTTGCGTGGCGCAAGTACAAGGAAGCCGTTCCGGAGCTCGAGCAGGCAATCTCTCTTAATCCGGACGAGGAAGCACTGCACGTCGCCCTGGGCACCTCATATCTCAACATCGGGGAGACAGCGAAGGGTGTCGCAGCATTTGAAAAGGCAGTCAAACTTGCGCCCGGACCCGGTGTATGGAACGACGTCTCGTACAATCTAGCCCTTAAGAAAGTACAACTCGACAAAGCTCAGCAGTTCGCCGAATCCGCCGTGACCGCAGTTGCCACTGAGCTTCGTAACCTCGAATTGGAACAGTTGACGATGCGGGACATTGGTCGCGTCAATTCGATCATTGCTTACTGGGACACGCTCGGTTGGGTACATTTTCAAAAGGGCGATCTCGACACTGCTGAGAAATACGTTTCGGCAGCCTGGGCCCTGGGACAGCACAGTGAGGTTGGCAGTCATCTCGGGATGATCCTGGAAAAGCGTGGCAAGAACGCCGAAGCTCTTCACATGTATGCGCTCGCTGCTGTCTCGTTTCGATTGGTTCCGGAAGCTACTGAGGGCTTAAACAGATTGGCCGCAAAGGACAAGATTCCTGAGCTTTCAAAAAAGGCGACCGACGAGCTTCGTGAGATTCGAACAGTAAAGTTCACTGCTGGAGTTAAGAGCGCGAAGGATACTACTCAGGCACAGTTCTTCGTCATGCTCGCTCCGGGCGCGGGGCGCAGCGCGATCGTTACCGACGTGAAATTCATCAGTGGCGACGAGAAACTGAAACCCATGGGAGCAGCCCTGAAAAGCGCAAACTTCAATTTCGTTTTTCCGGATGAGACGACCACGAAGGTGATTCGCCGCGGGACGTTGTTTTGCACTCCCGGAACGGCTGACTGTTCTTTCATCATGATCAGTCCTGACTCGATCACTTCAATCCAGTAAGGCTCAATAACCTTGCCTGCGAAGCCGGCAAAACCCGCGCGTTTCTCGAAGGCAATCCAAGCCGAGATTCACGAGGCTAAGATTGTCGGTATTCGCGCGGGAACTAAACCGCATCGCATCATCGGCATCTGGGCCGTGGTTGTTGAAGGTCGCGTTTTTGTTCGTTCCTGGAGTATGAAGCCACGGAGCTGGTGGCGCACATTCCAGGAAGAGCCTCGCGGCATCATCGAGCTGAACGGTCGTGAGATTCCCGTTCGACCAGTGTTCACACGCAGCGAGCGTTTGAAAGACGCGGTCGAGAAGGCTTATGCCGAAAAGTACAATACCCCGGGCTCGCGCCAGTTTGTCGTAGGTTTCCGCCAGAAGAAGCGCCGTGACACCACGACCGAGTTAGTGCCGCTCAGGTGACTCGGCCAGATTTCCGCTTAGCTTTTCTGCTTTTTGAGGCTACTTCCCACTAACACGCAGCAGCACAACACCGTGGCCGGCAACGGTGGCTGAAAAATCCGGCGCGCTCACGTCGATATTCTGATGGAGCCAGAGGTCGCGCGCTTTCCGTTTGGCGGGCACGCTGATTTCGGACCACTTCACACTAATCTTTGCTTCGTCTTTTGCGCGATTGAAAAACGCGACCGCCATATCGCCACCCGAAAGTTGCCGTGTCCAGATCTCCTGATCGCCTGATTTCCACGCGCGGCTTCCTTGTTTTCCCAGTTTGTCCTGATCAACTGCTATCACCTCGCGATTCGTCAGAATGGCCAGCGTCTCGGGAGACATCTGGCGCAGATCGTTACCGGCGAGCAGTGGCGCTGCGAGCATCGCCCAAAGGCTCAGGTGGGTCTTGTATTCCGTGTCAGTCATTCCGCCGTTGCCTATCTCGAGCATGTCGGGATCGTTCCAGTGGCCGGCCATCGCATACTGCGCCAGCTCGTTTTGACGAAATCCAATTCCCGTCATCGAGTCCCACGTGTCGCGAATATCGCCGGTGGTGCGCCAAAGATTCCCGCCTACTTCCGGTCCCCACTTCCACACATCCAATCGTCCGTACTGGCAAAGGCTGTAGACGATCGGCCGGCCCGTCTTTAACAACGCATCACCCATTTTCTGATAGATGGCCGGCATCTCTTCGTCTGTATAAAAAGTTCGCGCGCCGCACCAGTCGTACTTCAAATAGTCGATGCCCCATCTGGCAAACGTCCGCGCATCCTGTTCTTCATGACCATAACTGCCTTCATAACCAGCGCAAGTATTTAGACCAGGCGAGGAATAGATGCCGAGCTTTAGTCCTTTCTTGTGAACGTAGTCGGCCAGAGCCTTCATGTCTGGAAACTTCTTGTTGGTCTGAATTTCACCTTTCGCATCGCGACCAGCTTCCCAGGTGTCGTCGATATTGACGTAAACGTAGCCTGCTTCTTTCATTCCATTGCTTGCCATTGCATCGGCGATGGCGCGGACGGTGGCGTCGTCGACGCGGCCGGCGAATTTGTTCCAGCTGTTCCAGCCCATCGGGGGTGTTTTTGCTAAACCGTTGTAAGGAACTTTATGCCGCGCTGGGGGATCGATACGCGCAGGCATGGCGCCTTCACCTGCGGGTGCGCGTTTCGCGATCATCTCGGTGATCGGTGCGTCGGGTCGTGTTCGTCGTCCAATCCTCAGTTCATCGCCGACCAGTTTGCCTTCATACTGAACGCGTCGTTCGTTACGCCCATCCGGCATTGTGGCAATGAGCGTGAATCCTTCAGGACCCCCGGTACTCTCTTTGATGGTATAGAAAAACTGGGTTGTGCGAATGGTGCCCGTAATCTTTCCACTCTCGTATTTTAGGTTGAAGTAAGTGGAGCGCACGGTGCCTTCTGTGTTGTTTACATTTTGAGCAACCCAATTGCCATTGAGGTCGCCTGTCGGCGCTTGCTGAGCGAAGGCGATGTAAAGCGCGTCGCTCAATAGAAGAGAAAGCGCCATCGTTGTTGAGAAAAAAGTATTCCTAACGAGCGACATTGTGTTTTGACCTTTTTGGGTAGTAGTAGTTTCCGCTCTTCCTCGGTTTGAAAACAATGTTTCCCGCTGGTAGGGACATTGGGCCCTAACCCGCGGCCCGGCGCGCTTTGAAAAACGCCTCCACTGTCCGGCGGTAAGCCTGACGTCAATCAATAACCGAGAGCCAGTCCATCTTTGCGTGGATCCGAGGCGCCCATCAGAGTCCCGTTCACCGGGTCGATCATAATTGCCTGGGCTCCCCCCATGGATGATCTCAGTACGCCGGGAGGCGAAGCCCGTACATGCCCCAGCGCGATGAGTCGATCAATCACTGTTGCCGGAATTTCGTCTTCGAGCAAGACTCCCCTCCCGCTCGTAAAACGGTAGCGCGGCGCATCAATCGCCTGCTGCAAGCCCATGCCAAGATCAATGATGTTGACCAACACCTGAACATGTCCCTGAGGTTGAATGCCACCACCCATAACGCCGAACGACATGAACAGCTTGTTGTCTTTAAAGACCATCGCCGGAATGATCGTGTGAAAAGGTCGCTTGCCCGGCTCGAGATGGTTGGGGTGGGCTCGATCGAGTGAAAACGAACTGCCACGATTCTGAAGGACGATTCCCGTATCGCCAGCAACAATCCCCGATCCAAAAGCGTCGAAAAGACTGTTGATGAACGAAACGGCGTTGCCATCCTTGTCGACGACCGTAAAGTAGGTAGTGTCGCTGCCACTGTTGATTTCCCCCGGCGGTGGTGAGTTAAGTGCTTGGTTCGGATTGATGAGGGCGCGTCGCTTGGCAGCGTATTCTTTCGACAGCAACTCGACTACAGGCACTTTGGAGAAAGCCGGATCGGCGATGTAGCGATTGCGATCGGCGAAGGCAAGTTTGGTCGCTTCAATTAGCGTGTGATAGTAGCGATCAGGTTGCGTACTTAACACTGCTAGATCGAAACCCTCGAGAATGTTAAGCGTGAGTAAGGCAGTCAACCCCTGGCTGTTCGGTGGAATTTCATAGACCGTGTAACCGCGATAATTGGTCGAGATCGGTTCTACCCACTCTGATTTCTGCGCTGCCAGGTCTGCGAGTGAAATGAAGCCTCCGTTCTTCTCGCAATAGTCAGCGATTGCCCTTGCTATTTCACCTTTATAGAAGGCGTCGCGACCACCCAGCGCGAGCGTGCGGAGAGTATGAGCCAGGTTAGGTTGCCGGAAAACCTCGCCTGCTCGTGGGGCTCGCCCCTCGATGAGGTAGTTAGTTGCAGACGCCGGAGTCTTCTTCAACTTTGTTACTTCAGCGTTCCAGTCTTCAGCAGTCTTTTACATGACTGGAAACCCGTGCTCAGCACAATCAATCGCCGGGGCTAACAGATCCGCAAGCTTCATGGTCCCGTACTTTTCGAGT
>Ga0126384_10003075_pt1 | contig 10120 bp, 14 predicted proteins | sample PanSoiMetPlot_36_FD_92543 | JGI IMG/M metagenome (GOLD analysis project Ga0126384, IMG submission 92543) | Tropical forest soil microbial communities from Panama - MetaG Plot_36 | ecosystem: Environmental > Terrestrial > Soil > Tropical forest > Bulk soil | place: Panama | collected 2016-02-17 | reverse complement strand
TACCCATAAACTCGCCTTTGTGTGTTCCAGCAAGGGTCCAACGGGTGGCAACGGTATCGCCTTCAACAACCATATCTTCTTCAGTGACCCGAAGATCAGAGAAGGCGGCGTGCAGCATCGCGATGAGCTCCTTGAAGCTTTCAATGCCTTGGATGGGTTGAGATGTGTAAGGACCTCTGAAGATGATGTTCGAAGCTACAAAGTCGGGGATTGTCTCCAGATTCCCCTTGCTCACGATTTCGGCAAAGTACCGCCGGATGTGCGTCTTGTGTTGTTCTACCGTGGTCATGCTGTTACTTCCTCCTTGGCGCTTTTCGTTCCCTAAGTGTCGATGCAGCCTGCAGCGGTTCTACGAGTGGATTAAGAAGAAGCGGGGAAGCGGCAAGGCGATCATTGCCACGGCACGTAAGTTTTTGGGGATCATCTACCGGACGCTGAAGCATAAGTGGGTCTTCGCTGACTTCCCCAACTTTGCGTTAGCCAAGAGTTGAATCAACCCTGGAGTAGACACTGATCAGAGGAGGTGGCTATAGACTTCTCGGTTCAGCCGATGCTCATCATCTCCCACTAGTATGGCAGTGAAGGACATCCAAAGTCTTCTGGAACGGCCTCCCGCCACCACTCCCTATATTTTGCACTTCTATCACCTCCTCGAACATCGCCATGTGTATGCCACTCCACCTGCATCAGCCGTTTCAATGACCCTACTCGCCTTTTCTATGTGAAGGTGGCATCCAAAAATCTGATTTGCTCCTGAGACAAGCGCCAGCCGGAAGCCTGGCAGTTCTCGACGATGCGGGCCAGGCTATTGGACTTGGGGATAGCGATCACATTGGGTCGTGAGGTGCACCAGTTCAGCGCCACTTGCGCCAGGGTCTTCTGCATGTAAGTCGCAACCTGCTCTAGGGCTTGCATCCGCCAGTTCGGCTGGAACCCTGAGCGAGTCGCTAGGCGGCCGTCATCCAACGGCGTGTAGGCAATAATTGTAATCTGCTGCATCAGGCAGTAGGGTAGCAGATCCCTTTCGATCTCCCGGCGGTTGAGGTTGTATAAGACCTGGTTGGAGACAAGGGGGTATTTGCGCATCGCTGCCTGGGCTTCGCGCAGCTGACCGAGAGAGAAGTTGCTGACCCCGAGGTATCTGACCAAACCGCGATCTACCAGTGCTTCCATGGCCCGCAGGGTTTCCTGGATCGGGACGGACGAGTGCGGCCAGTGGATCTGGTACAGGTCGATGGGGGACGTATCCAGCCGGCGCAGACTGGCTTCCGCGGCCCGCAGCACATCGTCGTAGCGGAGGTGGTCACCCGCCACCTTGGTGGCAAGAAACACGCGATCGCGCAGGCCTTTGACGGCTTGGCTGACCACATCTTCTGTGCCGTAGATCTCTGCCGTGTCGATGAGGAACGCTCCCAGTTCAATTCCGCGGCGTAAGGGCTCCACCCCACCGCTATATCTCCAGACCCCCAGCCCGATCTCTGGGACCATCACACCGGTGTTACCAAGTGGTTTCAGCTCCATGGAAATGCCCTCCTTCTCCTGCGACGGCCGTCACACCAGAATAGTCCACACCCTAGGTGAGAGAATGGACTCTTCTGGTACATCCGTTCCTGGCACACGTGTGCACTCACACCAGAAGCCCCAGGGCAGATCACTACTCGTTGACGCCCTTCGGGAGCGCTGGCTAGGCAGATCCTTCTGCAGGCCGCAGGTCGTCCACCACGGTCAAGAACTCCTCAAACGGTAGCGCCGGCAGCGTGCATACCTGAAAGGCCCCATGGCCTGCTGCCAAGACGCCCCGGCGAAAGAGGTGCTTAATGGCGTTCTGGTCCGGCACCTCGATGATCGACACAAAGTCATACTCGCCAAGGGTGGCATACAGGTCCACAACCTTGTACCCAGTCTGGCCGAAGAAGATTTTGGTCTCCTCGTAGATTGCCCGGGCTTGCTCGATACTCATGGCTCCCTCACGGGTAAGTTTTAACAGGACAACGGCGCGTGCCATGGTGAATCCTCCTTTTTGAAAGCCTGCGAGCGGACGCAAGCACAGGGAACAGAGATGCGCCAACTCCTTTGATTTCAATGATCACTGTCTATACAGAGCTGCCTTCGACACTCTCTGCGTCGTGCCCGCTCCTGGTCTGCCAGGCTCTATAGAGCCTGCCTCCGTTTTCTCGGTTCAACCGGGAGCCGGGGGGAGCGGTCACCTTCCCCCTCCCCCTTTGTCCAAGCACCCGGGTATCACTGCTGCGCTACTGTCCCTGGACGACTATACCCACCTCTTGACCTCGTCACAGAGTGTATCTCTTACAGCAGTGCAGGGACTGAGTCCCCCGGGACGTTTCCCGGGGCTCGGGCTAGATGTCACGGGGAACCAGTTCCAGGCTTAAGTAAGCATCAAGAGCCGCCTTGGCCTCTACCACCGGCGTATACTCAATGCGCTCTACCGCCAACAGCCTACGGAATTCCAGGATGCGCTGGATATTAGTCATTGCTTGTTCGGCGATGTCAGCAATGATATGGACCTCTCCCCCACCGAGGTCCGCCACCGCGTTGATGACCTTGATCCAGGGATTCGATTCCAGCAACCGGTCCCGCAGCAGGGTGGCGGCAGCCCGGTTGTCTTCCTCGACTACCCCGGGGCGGAAATGAATCGTGACCAGATACAACATATTTCCCCCTTTCCCGCGAGAGAAGACGAGCGGTGCCAATACATGAGCTGTTCCATCTCCCCTCGGTTCTGAGGACACGCAAAAACCTGCGCACAGAGGTACGGCGAGAGGGCAGCGGTACACAGGTTTATTTGATCTCGATGACCAACCCTTCGATCGAAGTGCCGTTCTGCCGTTCTGGGGAGCAGACACAGAAGGGCGAAGCATGCGTCTAGAAAGAAGCCTCTCTCCTCAGTGTGCGTCACGACACGCTTCGCCTCTTGAGGGACCAGCCTTGTCCGGCGCCCCCTGCCTCTACGCGATGTTCATCCCCTGTGCCCGGAACATCGCCGCAAAGTCCATCGCCGGGTGAATCTCAAATTCTACCTCTTTCCAATAATCGATCATCTTGCGGATATCCTCATGGCTGTCGGCCTCAAACACATATACGTCCGGCGTGTCGGTTCCCAAGGCACCATAGAACCCTACCGTCTTTAACCCCGCCGGCCGGTCGCCTTCATTCCACCACTTGCGTGACTTGGCCATGATATCCACGTTGCCTAGGACTGTGCCCGGTTTGTTCTTCACGAATGCGATGTAGAGCATATCCTCTCCTCCTTCCGCTCACTGTTAGCGATGGCCCATCTGCTTCGGGCCCTTCAGTTTGTCACGGAACTGCAGGGTAGGAATCGCTGGGAGGGTGGTGATATGGACCGTCCCCCGTGAGCTCAGATCGACCGACAGGTGTGCGATGGTTTCGTTGTCAGGCGCTTCGATGATGCTGACAAAATCATACGTGCCCAAAGTGGCATACTGCCCAACGACCTTGCAGCCAAAGTCAGCGATCTCTTTGTTCACTTCGTCTAAGCGGTCAGGGTTTTTGTGCAAGGTCTGGCTTCCTTCAGGGGTTAGGGTACTTAACAAAATATACGTTGGCATAACGCTTCCCTCCTTCTGCTCGCTGTCTCTCCGAGAGTATCCGGCGTGGCAGCGCAGAGTCCTTTTGTGGTCTAGTGTTCACCTGCCCTGCCAGTCCGTGGGGTGGACTTCTGGCTTTTTCCCTCTTGTCTCTCATGTGGCTAGCCCTCAAAGCTGAAGACCCCTGTTTTCCTCCTAGAGCCCGGCGGTAGAGTTTGATAGAGTGGGTGGCTGATTAACCCCACGAGCGGTATCAGCCGAACGGTCAGCTATCAGTTTGAAAGAGCCACTCCAATCCAGCGGCCAGTTCCTCCCTCCAGGCCGGATAGTTATGACCAGCGTTGAACTCACGATAGGTGAGGCTATAGCCACGCGTCTCTAAAAGCCCTTTCATCATGCGGTTCGCCTCTAAAAGCGGATCAAACCGGCCACAGTCCATGTAGATTCGTAGAGGGAGATGCTCGCTTAGCCGCAGGATGGTGGTCAGCCCAAGTTCTTTGCTGGAGCCGAGCGCGAAGCCGCCTGCCTGACTGAACACCTGACCAAAAATCTCTGGGAGACGTACTCCTAACCACAGAGCAGCAAGGCCACCAAGTGAGGCGCCGAGCACACCGTGAGCACCCACACGTTGGGCCAGAGGAATTTGGCTGGCAACCCAGGGAATGAGTTCTTGGGCGACAAATCCCACCAAGGCCTCACTACAGCCATATTCGGCAAATCGTGCTTGGCGGGCATTGTCGAGAAACACCATCACCAACGGCGGTAGGGTTCCTTGGTGAAGGAGATTATCTGCCAAGGTCGTTAAACGCGCGCGCAGAAAATAATCCTGACCGTCGAGGACCAGAAGGAGCACATATGGCCCGTCAAGCGCCGGGCGATACAGGCGTGCCGTTCGCCGACCTCCTGCCAGGCGCATACTCTGGAAGGTCGTGCGGCTGACCACACCAGCCTTCACGCCCTTCTGGCGGCGGAAGAGCCGGCTGCGCGGAGCTTGGGGCATCCAGAAACAGTTGTTCGTCTCTCCGAAGCCGTTCGGGACCCGATGAGGATTGAATGGATCGTACACCCGCTGACCATCCAAGAAATAGGCGTACTCCACATATGCGTCGCGAGGAAGAGTGAGGGTGCTAGTCCAAATCCCTGATTCGACCTCTTCCATTTTCTGTCCGCCGGATGTGGTTTCCCAAGGCATCCAGCCGGTTATATCACCAGCGAGGGTAGGTGCGTGCTCTCCGGCCCACACGAAGGTTGCTTGATCTCCCGAAATAAGGGGTGTTTTTTCCACCCGTGCCTGTTCGATTAGCTTGCTTCCAGTAGGGTGCATGTGGTCAAGATTCCTCTCGCGAGGAGGAAAGGTGTTGGAACCGATCCTAATTTGTTCCTACTTCGACCTCAACGAAGACCGGAGTCACCAGGTGACCTGCGGCCCGGTCCAAGTCGCGCTCCTCAGCGGCGCGAAACTCGCTCGCCGGAGCCTCACACCGCAGGCACTGTCGAAAGGCCGACTCATAGATGAACCGCTCCATCTCGCTAAGGTGATAGCGCTCAATTAACCGGTCACCGGCCACCTTCTCCTCAGCTGTCATGACGTAGTGCACCCAGCCGCACTCGCGACAGGTCAGAAACCGCCGGTTGAGCAAAACGGAGCGGGAGCCCTGGGCCGATTCGTTCTTGTTAAACGCCATGGCGAAATTCCCTTCCATCAAGTTAGCACCAGCCGATAGTTTTGCCCCTGGTTATTATCCCAAACTTCGAAATCCTCCTCGGCCAGCGGCGAGTCCGTGCGCAACAGTTGATAAGCGTACTCGACTGTCGACCCGCGCGGCCCCCACACCTTGGCAATGTAGCGACGGGGCAGCGGTACTGTCTGGATCAGTTCGTACATGGCATCGTCAGCGACCCCTTCACCCTCGCGATCGTGTCCAGCCAGGGTGGGGGCCATTTGCAGATTCAGCCCCTCCAGTGTCGACTGTGTCCAATTTTGCGCACTCCACCCGTTGACACCCCAAAGCAGTCGTACCTCGGTGATCCGCCCTTCATGATCAACATAGGGGATTTCCCGTGCGACGATCTCCTCAGTGAAGACCGGAGAAAACTGCTCCCGTCCACCCCTCACAAAGACAAATCGATAGTGCAGTTGGTACGCGTCTTGATTGTTGAGGTAACGCGGAATCTCGATCACCACCTGTCGCACTCGCGGGTTGGTGTTCGGCACCGCTGCCATGACTTCTTCTTCCTCCTCCCCTTCCCACTTCGCCGATTCCCCTAGCGGCGACCACGTATAGCGGATCTCCACCATCTCCATGCCCGGTTCCTGATCGGTCCATACTTTGGTCAGCTGAAACACAGGACACCTCCTTAGACCGGCTTCACAGCCGTTCGCTCACACGGGTTTCGTCTGAGGATCTGACTTATCATTTCACCTCAAGCAACTGACCAAGGGAAAAAGGCTTTGTGACCGCTTGCTCCGAGTGGCTGCGCTTGACCTCATAGCTCCGCACGGTCGGCCTCCCCATCAAGAGCGGCGTGATGTGGGTGAAGAGCTCTCGTGCCACCTCGCCGTCGGCATACGCAGCTAGATCCTCTTTCGTTTCCCAGGTACTAATACCGACGATCTCGTTACCGCTCTGCAGGAGCTGAGCGAAAAGACAGCCACGAAGCTGCGTCACCCGGTCAACGAACTCGTTCAACGCTTCGACGGCGTCCTTTTCTTTCCCCGACTGTACCGTTCCATAGAAAAGACGTGTATGCATATTCTACTCCTTTATCTCTTAGGGTTACGGACTTGGCTGAGTAGCTTCATTGTTCCCTATCGGTTGCCAATTTGCTGCTCACCCCTCAGAGCGAGTGAACCACGTAGCCCCAGTAGTCTTCCCAACGGTCGGCAGGGTTAGGCTGCCACATGTTGCCGACATGCCAGCGCTGGTGGACCTGCGCCCCCTTGGGCCCATAGATCTTGCCGACGAAGCGGCGCGGCGGCGGCAGCGACTGCAACATCTCCGTGCGAGTACGCGAGAAGTTCTCCTTGTCTTCAATTCCGTAGAACTTGTGCGAGCGATAGGGATTATCCTCGCCAAAACGCTCAATGAATCTTGGCTCCTCGGTCGGCTGGTACTGGGGCGCGTCCCAGTCGTACACGCTCCAGAAGATACACATCCCGCCCAGGTTCCCCTGGAAATCGATATATTCGACTTCTTTGCTGACGATCTCTTCCGTATAGAGGAGGCTCTGCTCGCGCTTGCCGTTGCGAAAGATCTCGAAGTAGTGATGGAAGGCGTAGTTTTCCGTGTAGCCAGCAGATGCCGACGGATCGGGAATCGCCTTGGGCAGGCGAATGACTTTGCGCCGGATGCCGTCGTCAGGGAGTTCGATACGCTCATTGGCCGTCTGCACGTACTCGCCCGACTCCGCGACGGTGGTGCCACCCATGCCGCGGACGAGAACGCCGCCCCGGGGCATCATGCGGGTCTCACGATGGGCTTCCCAGTTGGGCATCTCGCCGACTGGGGTCCAGGTGTAGTGGATATTGACCAGTTCGATGCCTGGTTCGCTATCGACGTAGGTTTTCTTAATATAGAATGCCATAGGAGACCCTCCCTTCTTAGATAAAGTTGTCTTCTATCTGAACTCTTACAAATTTCCGCACCTGAGGGGAACACAATTCCCTAGCGAGTGAAACACAGTCTATGATCTCTTCCTTGAGGTCACCCCAGGACAAAAAGGGGGAAAGACCCCGGACTGTAGCAGCGGATACTGTCCCACGTGCCAACTCGTTGATTCGCGTGCGTTTTATGAGGTTGCGAATCACCTGGGACTCGCGTATGAGGGGCCGTCTATAGGTCTCCGTATTGTCTTGGCCGATCAACACCACTCTCTGGGGATCCCTCATAGACGGTCCTCCGGCACTGGAGAGTACCCTGCTCGACAGTTTATTGCGAAAGTCTGACTCTATCGGACCTCTGTTGGCGGTCTCTACCACATGTGTTGTCTGCGTGCAATCTCTTTAACAGTCCAGCGTTACTATTTTTGTGACTGGAAAGTCCAGTCTTATGACTGAAAAGTCATTCTTCCTCTACTCCATATGGCTTGTCCTGCCCCGACAAAGACACGATTTATTCACTACTTGTTTCTCCAGCAGACGCACAGGCTTGCGCGCAGCAATTTCCTCCATGAGGCAAAGAGGCTTCGCAGGCTGTCCGTGGCCGACAGTGACTTATTTTGCAAGAAAGGTACGGCATACTTTCTCAGCGCATCTTTCCCGATAGGATGGTGCCGTCCCTCGTTGTAGACCATGATGGCCTTGCTATTTTTGACGCCTTTGACAAAGTGACGGCAGGCTTTCTCTGGCATCACCGGATCTCCTTTATCCCCAAGAATTAGCAGGCGCTTGATGCGCGCCAAGCGCTCGGGATGGAAAGGGTTGATAAGCTCAAACTCCTGCTGAAAGTCCGATTGTCCGGAGATGGCTTTATGAGCCTGAATCCTCAGTCCTCCATTGCCGGCCAGGTTCAACATGCCAGCAAAGTATCCCAGGCCAGGGATGAGATGATTAAGACGCAGGATCGCATTGCAGAGGTCGCCACTGCAGGCAAGCAAAATACAGTGACTGATCCTGCGATCACGCTGGGCTGCCGTGGCGGAAATGAACCCGCCTAAAGAATCACCGATTACCGCATACTCATCAGGATGAAAACCCTTTGCGGTATCGATGATTTTGTTAGCAGTGGCATCAATGAGCAGGCAAAGCTCGCCGAATGTCATGGTGGCCATTTTGATGGCTAATTCGGCCAAGCTGCTATGGAACGGCATCTCGACCCTGATAATCGTATAGCCAAGGGGCGTAAAGACCTCTTCGATCTCCGGTTGAGCTGCAAGGGAGCCACCTAAGCCGTGCGTATAAAAAATATGCTTCATAGCCGGAGTGAACTCCCGTATTGAAACAACCAGTTATTTAGCGCTTGTCCCGACTGAGGTGACGCTCACGACTTTAACCCCGCTGTATGGTCCTGCACTTCTAAGCTGCCGTGTTCCTGAGAAGGGAAAGAGAGCGATTCTGTCGCAAATTTAATGATAACAGATTATTACCTACATTACATTGCGGTTTTATCTTTCATACATTCCAACATATGGTATGGTCTGGAAAATTTGCGACAGAGCCTCCGGTAACAGCTCAAACCAGGACGCGGCGCCGGAGACCGACTAGAATGTAGCGGCCTTCACCTTCGAGCGTCGCCTGCAGTTCGCCGGTTTCCAGAGGTGGTGCTGTCAGTACGAGTAACGTGATACCGGGTCCACAGGAATATCATTTTTGAGAATTGACAGGCACGTCTGCGTGCGCCTAGAATGCGCTCACCTGCAGCCCCCTCATCTCTTCTCTTTATAAGGAGATGGCTATGGACACCTCAGCCAAGTCGATGCTCACTATTTCACATTTGTATGGTAGTGGGGGCAGCCTGATCGCCCATGATTTGGGCCGCCGCCTGAACTGGACGGTGTGGGACAAAGAGATCGTGCACCAGATCGCTTCACGGCAGCATGTACCAGAGGAGTACGTCGATACCAAGGACGAGCGAGTCGATTCCTTCATCAAGCGTAGAGTCAGGCTCTTTGGCCTAGGCTGGTTCGAGTCGACCTATAACATCCCGCCCCCGCTGTGGCTGAACGACACCCAGCTTGCCCGTATGACCCGGGCGATCATCGAGGACGTTGCCAAGGAAGGCCACGCGATCATCGTCGGCCGGGGCGGGCAGTGCATCTTGGCTGGACGGCCCGATGTGCTGAACGTGTTTGTATTTGCGCCGCTAGCGGTGCGAGTGGAGCGGGTGATGCAGGCCGAGGAGCTTACGCGTGCCGAGGCCGAGCGGCGTATTGCCGGTATGGATCGGCTGCGGGCCGATTACGTGCGGACCTTCTACCACGCTGACTGGCGCGGTCCGAGTCACTACCAGCTGTTGGTGGATTCGGGGGTGTGGGGTGAAGAGGGCACGGCCGACCTGATTGTCTGGACCCTAGAGCACCTGCCCTAGCAGACCGCTGGAAAAGTCCCTGGAACAGTCTAGGGGCCAATGTCAGGATGACTTTGACTCTAGACTGACAGACTCTAGACTTCTTTTTGACTGCAAACCGTCGTGAGCACCCTGCACCGCCATAAGGCTAGAGGTTTGAAATGAACTCAGAACCCGCTTTCTCGCTTGGGCATGCAATTCGCTCGGCAGTTTCGCGAGCCTGGTATACCTGCCTTCAGCTGCTCTATGAGCGGACCGTCCTCGTGCTGACGATCTTGTTTTGCGCTGGCGGGGCGGGCACTCTGTGGCATCTGTTCCATCTGTCGTCGAACCTCATAAAATCTGCGGCGTTGGAAGGTACGGCTTGGTATTCCGAAGCACTGACTGAGTTTGGCACCCTCTATACCTCCGAGGTCGTAGTTCGCGCACAAACCGACGGGATCGAGGTCACCCATGACTACCGGGCAAAGAAGGGGGCTATCCCGCTTCCGCCGACGTTGACCATGGAACTCGGCAAGCGCATCGCCGAAAAGGGTTACGGGATGC
>Ga0126384_10003074_pt1 | contig 10121 bp, 7 predicted proteins | sample PanSoiMetPlot_36_FD_92543 | JGI IMG/M metagenome (GOLD analysis project Ga0126384, IMG submission 92543) | Tropical forest soil microbial communities from Panama - MetaG Plot_36 | ecosystem: Environmental > Terrestrial > Soil > Tropical forest > Bulk soil | place: Panama | collected 2016-02-17 | reverse complement strand
CGCCGACGTCGTGCTGGTGATGTATCTCGGCAAGATCGTAGAGGAAGGTCCGAAGGATGCGATCTTCACTCGCCCCGCGCATCCTTATACTCGCGCGCTGCTCGCGAGCACGCCCATGCTCGATCCGCGCTCGCACGGCACAGCGGGCGATGCCTTCGCGCGGCCGTCCGAAACAGGCGCAAGGACGCTGCGCCGCGAGCGCATCGTGGTGAGGGGCGAGCTTCCCTCGCCGCTCAATCCGCCGGGGGGTTGCGCGTTTCACACCCGCTGTCCGCACGTCATCGAGCGATGTCGGACCGAGGTCCCGGTGCTCGAGGCGCTGGGAAAGGTCCGCGTCTCCTGCCATCGCGCGCGTGAATTGAATTGACGGTCCGTCCCCCTTTCGGCATGATCGCACCGCATCGAAAAACCATCGCCAGCGCATCTTCTTCTCGGCATTCCGGGAACCCTTGCTAGCCTTCATTCTCCGCCGCATCCTGCAGTCGGCCTTCGTCATGCTGGTGGTCGGCTTCATCGCGTTCGGTCTGTTCAATTTCACCGGCGATCCGGTGACCTTCATGGTCGGCCAGGACGCGACGCAGGAGCAGCGCGCGCAGCTGCGGGCCGACCTTGGGCTCGACCAGCCGTTCTACGTGCAGTTCGGTCGCTTCATCGAGCGCGCGGTGCACGGTGAATTCGGCCTCTCGCTGCGGCAGGGCCGGCCGGTTTCTACTCTGCTCAAGGAACGCTTGCCCGCAACCATCGAGCTCGCGGTGACCGCCGCCTTGCTCGCGTTGGTGCTGGGCATTCCCGCCGGTGTGTACACCGCGCTGCGCCGGAACTCTTGGTTCTCGCAGGTGCTGCTGACGGCCTCGCTGATCGGCGTTTCGCTGCCGACGTTCCTGATCGGAATCCTGCTGATCCTCATCTTCGCGGTGATTCTCGGCTGGCTCCCTTCGTTCGGTCGAGGCGAGACCGTGGCATTCGGGTGGTGGACGACCGGGTTTCTGACGAAGAGCGGGCTGAAGGCGCTGATCCTGCCTTCGATCACGCTGTCGCTGTTCCAGATGACGCTGATCATGCGACTCGTGCGCGCTGAGATGCTCGAGGTGCTGCGCACCGACTACATTAAGTTCGCCCGCGCCCGGGGGCTTACCGACCGGGCGATCCACTTCGGCCACGCGCTCAAGAACACGCTGGTGCCGGTGATCACGATCACCGGCCTGCAGCTCGGCGGGATCATCGCCTTCGCGATCATCACCGAGACGGTGTTTCAGTGGCCGGGGATGGGCCTGCTCTTCATCCAGGCGGTGAGCTTCGCGGACGTTCCCGTCATGGCCGCGTACCTGTGCTTCATTGCGCTGGTATTCGTATTCATCAACCTGATCGTCGACTTGCTCTACTACGCGGTCGATCCTCGCCTGCGCGTCGAGCGGCTCGCGGTCGCACACTAAAGCGAGGTGAACGCTTCCGTGAATCCGGTCGATTATCTCCGCAGCCAGCAGGTCGAACTGACCTCGATCCGGCGCGACCTGCACGCGCATCCCGAGCTCGGATTCGAAGAACACCGCACTGCGGAAATCGTCTCGCGTGAACTGGACCGTCTGGGTATCGAGCATCACGATCGCGTCGGCAAAACCGGCGTGGTCGGCGTCATCCGCGGCGAGCGGCAGGAGAGCGGCCGCGCCGTAGGCTTGCGAGCCGACATGGACGCGCTGCCGATGCACGAGGAGAACAGCTTCGCGCACGTCTCGCGCTTCAAGGGTCGAATGCACGGCTGCGGTCACGACGGGCACACGACCATGCTGCTCGGAGCGGCTCGCTACCTGGCTGCAACGCGGCGCTTCGACGGTACGGTCTATCTCATCTTCCAACCGGGCGAAGAGGGTTTCGCCGGCGGCAAGGCGATGGTCGAGGAAGGGCTTTTCGAGCGCTTTCCAGCCAATGAGATCTACGCGCTCCACAACTGGCCGGGACTTCCTCCGGGGACGATAGCGGTACGGCCCGGACCGATGATGGCTGCTGCCGACCGCATCGAAATTCACATCGAGGGACGCGGCGGTCACGGTGCGCATCCCCACATCGCTGTCGATCCGGTGCTCGTCGCCGGGCACATCATCACGGCGGCGCAGTCGATCGTGGCCCGCAACGTGAGCCCGGTCGACACGGCAGTGGTGAGCCTGTGCGCGATGCACGCGGGCAATCTCGCCGCGATGAGCGTGATTCCGCGCGACGCGAGGCTGGTCGGCACCGTGCGAACGTTCCGTCCGCAAACGCAGGACGCGGTCGAGCGCCGGCTGTCGGAGCTGGTGCATTCTATCGCGGCTGCATTCGGCGCCACGGCAACGCTCAAATACGAGCGCGTCTATCCTGCCACGGTGAATAGCGAGCGCGAGGCGGAATTCGCTGCGCAGGTCGCTGATTCCCTGATCGGCTCGGAGAACGTGGTGCGCGACCTCGAGCCCAGCATGGGCTCGGAGGACTTTTCGTTCATGCTGCAACAGCGACCGGGCGCGTATGCGCGCCTGGGGCAGGGCGGTGCGGAGGACGGGTGCTTCCTGCACAACAGCCGCTACGACTTCAACGACGAAGTGATTCCGCTCGGCGCCGGTTACATGGCCGCGCTCGCCGAGCAGGCTCTTTCGCTGACGCGCTGAAGGCATAGGCAAGATGAACGCTAGTCCGTATTTTTCGCAGAGCTACGCCGAAGCGCGCGAAAAGTTTCTGGCGGCCGCAAAGGCGCGCGGCGCGCGCGTGTTCCGCGAGGTCCATCCGAGCGAACGCGGCGCGCAGGGAGAAGAGCTTTCGGTCGATCTTGCGCGGCTCGGCGACGAGCGGGCTGCCGGCCTGTTGCTGCTCAGTTCGGCGACCCATGGCGTGGAGGGGTTCTGCGGATCTGGTTGCCAGATCGCGCTGCTGCACGACGATGTGTTCTTGGCCGAGGCCGAGCGCGCGGGTGTTGCCGTGCTGATGCTGCATGCGTTGAATCCCTACGGCTTTTCGCATCTGCGGCGGGTGAACGAGGACAACATCGACCTCAACCGCAATTTCATGAACTTCCATGCGCCGCTGCCGGACAATCCGGGCTACGCAGAGCTTCACTCGCGACTGCTCCCAGCAGCGTGGCCGCCGCCCGCCGACAACGAGGCTCAGCTCGGCGCGTGGATGGCGAAGCAGGGCGAGAAGGCGTATCAGGCTGCCATCACGGCCGGTCAATACCGGTTTCCCGACGGCATGTTCTACGGCGGCACGCGCCCGTCCTGGAGCAATGCGACGCTTCGCGCGGTCCTGCGCGCCGAGGCGTCGATGCGGACGCGGCTCGCGTGGATCGATTTTCACACCGGTCTCGGCCCGCGTGGTCACGGCGAGAAAATCTATGCCGGACGCGATGACGCCGCGGAAGTGGCTCGCGCCCGCGAGTGGTGGGGCAGCGACGTCACGTCGTTTTTCGACGGCTCGTCGACTTCGGCGCGGGTTTCGGGGGTCATCTGCTCGTCGGCGTACGACGAGTGTCCGAGGACCGAGGTAACCGCGATGGCACTCGAGTACGGCACCTATCCGATGGAGCAGGTGCTGCAGGCGTTCCGTGCGGAGCATTGGTTACATAACCATCGCGACGCGCCGTCGACGCAGCGCGACGAGATTAAGCGCCGCATGCGCGACATGTTCTATATCGACAGCGACGATTGGAAGGCAGCCGTCTACACCCAGGCACGCACCGCGTGCATGACCGCCGTGACGCGGCTGGCGTCGACACCCGTCCGAGTCTGAATACGAACCCGTTTCCATAACACAAAACCATCTCTACGTAATTAGGAGGACCATTCATCATGATCCGTTTCAAACGCCTCTTCGTCGCAGCGATCCTTGCCGCGGCGCTCGGCGCGACTTCGGCAACCGCGGTGACGTTCAAGTTCGCCGACCAAGGCGACGTTACTTCGATGGATCCGCAGGCGCTCAACGAGACGCTGCAGCTCCAAATCACCGGCAACATGTACGAGCCGCTGGTCGGTCGCGGCAAGAAGCTCGAGCTCGTCCCGCTCCTCGCCACCACCTGGAAGCAGACTTCGCCGACGGTCTGGCGCTTCACCCTCCGGCCGAACGTCAAGTTCCATGACGGGACGCCGTTCACCGCCGACGACGTGATCTTCAGCTACCAGCGCGCGAAGGCGGAAGGTTCCGACATGAAGACCTACGTCGGGCCCATTACCGAGATCAAGAAGATTGACGACCTCACCATCGACATCGTTACCAAAGAACCGTTCCCCATCCTGCCCGACACGATCAACCAGTGGTACATGATGAGCAAGGCATGGTGCGAGAAGAACAACGCCATCGAGCCGGTCGACGTGCGCAAGGGCAAGGAGAACGGGGCCACGCTCAAAGCCAACGGTACCGGCCCATTCATGCTCAAGTCGCGCGAAGTAGGCGTGCGCACCGTGCTCGTGCCGTATCCGGGGTACTGGGGCGGCAAGATCGAGAGCAATGTCACCGAGGCGATCTTCACCCCGATCGGGAACCCCGCCACGCGCGTGGCGGCGCTCATCTCCGGCGACATCGACATGATGGAGCCGGTGCCGCTGCAGGACATCGACAAGCTCAAGGCGGATCCGAACCTGAAGGTGCTGATCGCGCCGGAGCTGCGCACGATCTTCCTCGGCATGGATCAGTCCAGGGAGGAGCTCCTCTACTCGAACGTGAAGGGCAAGAACCCGTTTAAGGATAAGCGCGTCCGGCAGGCGTTTTATCAGGCTATCGACGAGGACGCGATCACCAAGACGATCATGCGCGGCGCCGCGACGCCGAGCGGCCTGATGATTGCACCAGGTATCCGCGGCTACGCCAAGGATCTGAATGTGCGTCTGCCGTACGATCCCGCTGCTGCTAAGAAACTGCTCACCGAGGCCGGCTATCCCAACGGCTTCATCGTGGGCATGAACTGTCCCAACGATCGCTACGTCAACGACGCACAGATCTGCCAGGCGGTCTCTGCAATGCTCGCGAAGATCGGCGTCAAGGTGAACCTGAACGCCGAGACCAAGGCCACCTACTTCCCCAAGATCCTGTCGCGCGATACGTCGTTCTACCTGCTCGGCTGGACGCCGGGCTCGTACGACTCGCACAACGCGATCTATGCGCTGCTGATGTCGCCGGGGCAGGCCGGTCAGGGACAGTTCAACCTCGGCAGCTACTCGAACAAACGGGTCGACGAGCTGGGAAACGTTATTGCCAAGGAGCTGGACCCGGCGAAGCGTGACGCGGAGATCGCGGAGCTCTTCAAGTCCCATAAGGACGAGGTCGGCAACATTCCACTGCACCAGCAGGCGTTGGCGTGGGGAATGAAGAAGAACGTCGAGCTCGTGCAGCTGGCCGACAACAACAACTGGCTGAAATGGGTGGTGGTGAAGTAACGCACGGCCGCGCCTAGCCGATCATGTCCTCGATCGCCGCACCTTCCCGCTTCGCCGTCTGGTGGAACGGCGATCTGGCGTACAGCTTCCGCCATGCGCCGGTGGCGGTCGCCTCTGCGATCGTTCTGGCAATCTGCCTTGGCGGGGCGCTGCTCGCTCCCTGGGTCGCTCCGCACAACCCGTTCGACCTTGCCACGCTCAACCTGCTCGATGCCCTGACGCCACCGCACGGCTTCGCGGGCGCCAGGCCAGAGTACTTGCTCGGCACGGACGACCAGGGACGCGACGTGTTATCCACGATCATGTTCGGGACTCGCATCTCGCTTCTGGTCGGTGTTGCGGCGGTGGCGCTGGCCGTCCTGCTTGGCGTGAGCCTCGGGCTGGTCTCGGGTTACACGGGCGGCCGCCTCGATGCCTTCATCATGCGCGCCGCGGACGTCCAGCTTTCCTTCCCGGCGATCCTGATCGCGCTGCTCATCGACGGCATCGCGCGTGCCGTGTTGCCGCGGAGCGCGCACAGCGACGTCGCGCTGGTGGTGCTGATCGTCGCTATCGGCGTGTCCAACTGGCCGCAGTACGCGCGCACCGTTCGTGGCGCGACGCTCGTGGAGAAGAACAAAGAGTATGTGCAGGCAGCACGGGTGATCGGCGTTGGCCCTCCATCGATCGTCTTTCGGCATCTGCTGCCGAATGTACTCGGTCCGGTGCTGGTGATCGCGACGATCAACATCGCCATCGCCATCCAGGTCGAAGCAACGCTTTCGTTCCTCGGCGTCGGGGTTCCGCCGACGCGACCGTCGCTGGGAACGCTGATCCGCATCGGCAACGATTTCCTCTTCTCCGGGGAGTGGTGGATCACCATCTTCCCCGGTGCCGCGCTGGTGATCATGGTGCTCGCGATCAATCTGCTCGGCGACTGGCTGCGCGACGCGCTGAACCCGAAGCTACGATGAGCGCGCCGTTGCTGGCGGTCGAGCAGCTGCGGGTCGAGTTTCCCACGCGCGGTGGAACGCTGGTGGCGGTGGACGGCGTTTCGCTCTCCATCGCGCCGGGCGAAGTTCTCGGGGTGGTCGGCGAATCGGGCGCCGGCAAATCGCTGACCGGGGCGGCGATCATCGGCCTGATCGATCCGCCGGGACGCATCGGCGGCGGCGAGGTCAGGCTGGGTGACCGCCGCATTGACAACCTCGCTCCCGAGGCGATGCGTCGCGTTCGTGGCCGCGAGATCGGTGCCGTATTCCAGGACCCGCTGACTTCGCTCAATCCCCTGTATACGATCGGCCGCCAGCTCGTCGAGACGATCACCACGCACCTCGACCTGTCGCCGCGCGAGGCCCGGAAACGCGCGCTCGACCTGCTGACCGAGGTAGGCATTCCGGCGCCCGAGCGGCGCTTCAACCACTTTCCGCACCAGTTCTCCGGCGGCATGCGGCAGCGCGTAGTGATCGCTCTGGCATTGGCGGCAAAACCGAAGCTCATCATTGCCGACGAGCCCACCACCGCGCTCGACGTGTCGATCCAGGCGCAGATCATCGCGCTGCTCAAGCGGCTCTGCCGCGAGCACGGCGCCGCCGTGATGCTGATCACGCACGACATGGGTGTGATCGCCGAAACGGCCGATCGCGTCGCGGTGATGTACGCCGGACGCGTGGTTGAAGTGGGCCCGGTCGCCGAGGTGATCCACCGTCCGCAGCATCCCTACACGAAGGGACTGATGGGGTCGATTCCATCGATCGTCGCTGAGCGCGACGAGCTGGCCCAGATCGAAGGCGTCATGCCCCGCCTCAACGCGATTCCGTCGGGTTGCGCATTTCACCCGCGCTGCCCGCACGTTTTCGATCGCTGTCGGCGCGAGCGTCCCGAGCTCATGAACGCCGGAGCAACGCGTTCGGCCTGCTGGCTGGTGGTGAAGTAGCGAATGAGCGAAACGGGCGCGAACCCTCCGCTGGTCGAGCTGATCAACGTCGCGAAGACCTTCGACGTCTCGCCGCCATGGCTCAACCGCGTGCTCGAGGGCAAGCCTCGTGCGCTGCTCCGCGCGGTGGCCGGTGTGGATCTCGCCATCGCGCGCGGCGAGACTTTCGCGCTGGTCGGCGAATCGGGCTGCGGCAAATCGACCGTGGCCCGGCTCATCGTCGGGCTACATCAGCCGACGCGAGGCGAGATTCGCTACGAGGGCAAGAGGATCGACGTCGGCGCCTCGCAGGCATTGCGCCGGAACATGCAGATGATCTTCCAGGATCCCTACGCCAGCCTCAATCCGCGATGGCACGTGTCGCAGATCGTGGCCGAGCCGCTGCGCACGCATCCGCAGATGCTCTCGCTGGGCAAGCGGGACTTCGCCGAGCGCGTGGCATCCTTGCTGCAGCAGGTTGGGCTCGCTGCTGCCGACGGCGAGAAGTTTCCGCACCAGTTCTCCGGCGGGCAGCGGCAAAGGATCTCGATCGCGCGCGCGCTCGCCGGCGAGCCTGCGTTTCTGGTCTGCGACGAGCCGACATCGGCGCTGGACGTCTCGGTCCAGGCGCAAGTGCTGAACCTCATGCGCAAGCTCCAACGCGAGCTCGGTCTCACTTTCCTATTCATTTCGCATAACCTCGCCGTCGTCCACCACATCGCGGATCGCGTCGCGGTGATGTACCTCGGACGAGTCGTCGAGCGTGCGCCCACCAAACGGCTCTTTAGCGAGCCGCAACACCCGTACACGCGCATGCTGCTCGACGCGGTGCCGGACCTCGAGCTTTCCGGCAAGGCGCGCACGGCGGTGGCGGGCGAAGTTCCGAATCCGCTCGCGCCGCCGGCGGGCTGCGCCTTCCATCCGCGCTGTCCGTACGCGAACGAGCGCTGCCGCCGGGAGGTGCCGGTACTCAAGCCGGTGTACGGCTGGCACGGCGCAGCGACCGACGTCGCGTGCCATGCGGTCGAAGAGGGGCGGCTCAAGCCTCGCGTTTCCGCCACGGCTTGAGGGCTGAAATCGGGGTTCCCCTGCAAACGCAGGGACGGTTAAGCCGAGGCAATCGGCTATAATTCGCGTGAATCGGCGCGGTTCGCCCTCTGCGCGACCCGCCCGCGAACCGCTCTCCCGAAGACACCCCGAATTGCGCCTCACACAGATCAAGCTGGCCGGCTTCAAGTCGTTCGTTGATCCGACCACGATTGCCACGCCCGGGCAGCTCGTCGGCATCGTCGGGCCCAATGGCTGCGGGAAATCGAACGTCATCGACGCTGTGCGCTGGGTGCTCGGGGAATCGAAGGCCTCGGCGCTGCGCGGTGAGTCGATGCAGGACGTGATTTTCAACGGCGCGGGAGACCGAGCCCCCGTCGGCCGGGCATCGGTCGAGCTGTTCTTCGATAACAGTCAGGGCCGGATTGGCGGTCAGTGGGGGCGCTACGCCGAGCTCTCAATCAAGCGGGTTCTGAGCCGCGACGGCGATTCGGTCTACTACATCAACAACATCGCGGTTCGCCGCCGCGACATTCACGATCTCTTCCTCGGCACGGGGCTGGGCCCGCGCGCCTACGCGATCATCGAGCAGGGCATGATCTCGCGCGTGATCGAGGCGCGCCCCGAGGAGCTTCGGGTATTCCTCGAAGAGGCGGCCGGCGTGTCGAAATACAAGGAACGCCGTCGCGAGACTGAAGCGCGCCTCGCCGATACCCGGCAAAACCTTGCCCGGGTCGAGGACATCCGAGGCGAGCTTGCCACACAGCTCACGCGCCTGGAAGCGCAAGCGCAGATCGCGAGCGAATACCGCGACCTCGAGGCGCGCGCCAAGCAGGCACAGCATCTGCAATGGTTCGCCAAGCAACAGGATGCGGCGCGGCTGCGCGAGCGGCACGCAGGCGAGATCGCGTCGCTTACAGCGGCGTTCGAAGCCTTGCAGGCCGAGCTTCGGGCGGCCGAAAACCGCGTCGAGACGATGCGCGCCGACCAATACAAGGCCGGCGACGAGCTGCACGAGAAGCAGGGCGCGTTCTACGCCGCCAACGCCGAAGTGACTCGCCTCGAGCAGCAGCTTCAGTTCGCACGCGAGAACGAAGGGCGCTTGTCACGCGAGCTGACCCAGATCAACGAAACGATGAGCGGGCTCACCTCGCAGCGCGCCGCGCTCCAAGACGAAGGACGCAAGGGGGATCAAGACCTCGAGGCGGCGATCACTGCGCGCGAAACGGCGGCCGCCGAGGAACAGGCCTCGCTCGCGCTCTTGCCTCGGGCCGAGGCGGCGGTGGCGGACGCTGCCGCTGCGATGGCCACGATCGAGGGCCGCATCAACGATATCGAGCAGGCAATCCGCGTCGCGGAGACGCGGCGTGAGAACGTCACCAAGACGCTCGCCACACTCGCCCAGCGGCGGGAACGCCTCGACGCCGAAGCCGCGCAGCTCTCCGCTCCGCTCTCGGCACAGATCGAACAGGTAACTGCACAGCTCGCCGAGGAGACCGCAGATCTCGCCACGCACGAGACGGGTCTCGGCGATCTGCGCGACACCGTGCAGACACTGCAGGAGCAGCACCGTGTCGCGAGCGACGCCTGGCAGGAGACGAGTCGCGCGCTGGCCGAGCGCGAGGCGCGCTCGGAGGCGCTTTCCGCGCTCCAGGCCAAGATAACGCGCAGCGAGAACGCAGCCGACTGGCTACGGGCCCGCGGCCTCGAGAAGACACGGCGCCTGTGGCAGCAGGTGGACATCGAACGCGGCTGGGAAGACGCACTCGAAGCGGTCCTGCGCGAGCGCT
>Ga0126384_10003071_pt1 | contig 10122 bp, 13 predicted proteins | sample PanSoiMetPlot_36_FD_92543 | JGI IMG/M metagenome (GOLD analysis project Ga0126384, IMG submission 92543) | Tropical forest soil microbial communities from Panama - MetaG Plot_36 | ecosystem: Environmental > Terrestrial > Soil > Tropical forest > Bulk soil | place: Panama | collected 2016-02-17 | reverse complement strand
TGGATCAGCTTGCCGACGTCGGTGATCCGCGGAAGAGTCATGTCGGCCGCCTGGGCATTTTTGGCCTTGACTTCGACGACGAACTGCGCTCCATGCTGCCGGATCTCCGCATTTCCTCCGGTGTGATCGTCATCGGACTGGCCCCGCAGTTCAACTCGGTGAACACCGGCCTGCGCACCGGAGACGTCATCCACACGCTCAATCGCACGCCCATTGAGTCGGTCGAGCAACTGCGGTCAGCAGTTGCTCAGTTTAAAGCAGGAGACCCGGTTGTATTACGGATCGAGCGCCAGGGACAATTGCAGTACCTTGCCTTCGAGATGGAATAAGGTCCCGGAGGATGAAACTCGTGCAAGATCGGCTCTGTCCTGAGCTCGCCTTTCGGCGGCGCGGGCGTAGGCGCGGTTGTGACTTGCGCTATATCGACGGACTGCGATAGGTGGGCGGGGTCGAACCGGAGCCATCCCCGTGGAGGACATTCCACACCTGCACGTAAGGCATATTCAGGCTCATGGGAACAAGTTCGAGGAAGCTGTGTGTGGTGTCGATCACTAGAGCTTCGACGCCTGTCTCTGCAAGCTTTCCGGACAGATTCTCTAACGCCGCTTTGGCGAGGTTGGGAAATATTTTTTTCTTGTGCATAAACTGAAGCGGCTCCATACCGTGCAGCTTCGCTACAGTAGCAAAGGCTTCGGTGATGGAACCTTCCGGAAACTCTTTCTCACAATAGGAGACGAATTTGAGATGGGCTGCGCGAACGACAGGTCCGACATCCGGAACACCAATAAAGATCACTTCGTGTCCTCGCGATTGCAGCCTGCGGGCGGGGGCAGTTATCGGTTTAGATGCCCTACAACGGGAAAGCTCACAAAGCCTATTTTCTTCACTGATTTCTCCCTTATCTGAACCATCATTGTCCATCGGGTTAGACAACGATTCCTCGTCTGACACTCAATAACAAGGTCTGTGTGTGTTCTTACGGTAAAGACAGCTGTGGCCTGAATTTATTTCCCGTATGCGGACGTAACTCGCAGCAATTGATTGCATTTTCATTCTCCTGTTCATGATTGTTTTCATCATCTGTTCGCGCTTGTTCCATCCGACTAACGGTTGCTAAGTGATTTTGCAAACCGTTACTCCCTCGGTATTCCCTTCCACGACGCGCAGCAGCTTTCTGGCCTGCTCGCTGCCCGCCACCGGCAGAATCTTCGGATCCAGCAGTCCCACTTGCACGAGCAGCGAGGCCTGATCCCACCAGACGTGCTCGTGCGCGACTTTGCCGTTCTCGAATTTCATTACCAGCACATGCGGAAGTTCCACTCGCTTGCCCGTGGGAGGGATTCCCGGGAGCAGGTAGTCCCATTGTGTGTCGTGAGTGAAGCTCAGTATGAATTCGTCCACTACCTGGTCTTTGCCGACGGTGCGCGAGATCGGCGTCACCTTCGCATCTTTGGGGATCTGGTTTATGAAGTGCTCACTGTAAAAGCGGCGGACTGATTCGCTCCCGAAGCCTCCCGTCATGACAGGAACGCAGTGCACATAGGGTTCGGGGACCATTGTTTCCATCGTGGCGTCAACGTCAAAATCGGCAAACTCTCTTGCGATGTGCCCGTCGCAGAGCGCACTGAGATCGGGAAGCTCATGGGGTGTGGCGATAGACATCGGCATTTCTCCTTTGGGGGTGTTCTTGATATTTACTTCGATGGCTCCTTTATGTTCCGACTGAGTGCGATTCATCTTCGGTTTTCTCCTTGTTTAGTATTTCTTTCACACAGTCGAGATTCGACCGTTCGCGAAACGATCTGGTTTGTAGCACTGCAACGGGAATTCGCGCGTTCCCTCGTCCGGTGAAGAGCAAATGGATAATTGATCGAAACCGTCGGTGTGGGGTCGCAGCAGCATAGCCTTCCGCGCGCGGCTCCTTGCAGATCCAAGTACATCGACCGTGATCCTCATCGGTGCTTATCTCTCTCCTGAGCCTCCACCTGCATGACCACAATGGTGATGTCATCCGCTTGTGAGCAGCCTGCAGAGTGGGCTGACAGCTCGGCTAAAATGTGTTGCAGAATCTTCTGCGGATCTTCGGAACGGTAATCACCAAGCATGTTTCCCAGTCGTTTGTGGCCAAAGGCGTTGCCCTCGGAATTCTCCGATTCCGTGACCCCGTCTGTGTAGGCGACCAAAACATCGTCAATCTCGAGTTGAAATGTCGTGGATGTGTATCGGGAGTCCTTTAGGACACCTACCGGCGCGCATTCGGCTGTCAATGAGAGGAGCCTGCACTGACCATGGTTTCGACGAAGCACAATTGGTGCATTGTGCCCCGCGTTCACATATCGGAGGACGCGCGATTGCGGTTGATATTCCGCATAAAACAGAGACGCAAAGAAGTGCTGGGGAGAGAATTCCCAAACTAAACGGTTGACATTAGCCATCAGGGTCCCAAGCTCGGACCGAGGTTGCCAAGTTTGCGCTCGCAGTGATCCCTGAAGTTTGGCCATGATCAGGGCTGCAGCGATTCCTTTTCCAGACACATCGCCAATGGCGATACCCCACGCACCGTTCTGTAAGGGAAGGAAATCGTAGTAGTCGCCGCCAATGCTGCACGCAGGCTTGTAGAAGGTATGGCAGTTCAAGCCAGGGATGGCAGGCGGCCGTTGTGGGAAAGACGCTTCTTGCACGTCCCTCGCGATTGCCAGGTCTCGATGGAAGGATAAGGTTTCTACCTCTGACCTCGGTGGTGACAAAATTCGTGCAGCTTTGTCGGAGTTTCCGTCGTTTTCAGCGATAGGCCAAGTCATTTTAGAGAGTTCTCCAAGCAAGTCTGGTGTTCATTTTCGACGTGGCGACACAGTCGATGTCACTTTAGTTTTGGTCTCCAGCTCCGTGTTTATGTCTGCAGAGTCTGCAATATGTTGGCGGCAGGCTGTTGTCCACGCGGTGTTGAACCGGCTTCAATGTACGCAGGTAAGCAAACATTGCCTTGAGATCGTCATCGCTCAGGTTTCTATAGATCACAAAAGGCATCAGAGAGCTTAGCTGGCGTGCGCCCACGGCACCTGTACGCAAAGTACTGATGAAGAGTGCTTCGTCGTAGTAGGGAATGCCCGAAGCATCGGGCGTAAGGTTCGTACTCGCACTTGCCTCGGTTCCAAACTTGATGGGAGACCCTCCGGCGAAATCCATCCCGGGGATGGGCGTGCCGCCAGCGGCCCGAGCGGTATGACAGTCCGCGCAATTTGCCAGGCTCACCAGGTATTTTCCCCACTGGATACGATCACCGGGGTCAGGAGCACTAACAGGAGAAGAAATAGGTCGCGGCAACCCCTTGATCAGGTACTTCGCCGGAAATGCGATCTTGGTCTTCGGCAACTCGTGACGAATCGGTGGCAGAGAGCGCAGGAAAACGACGACCGAGGCCAGATCTTCATCAGACATGCTCTGGAAATTCTTATAAGGCATCATGGGGAACAGGGTGCGGCCGTCGTGGCCGATCCCTTCGCGAATGGCGCGGGCAATCTGGTCGTCCGTCCAAGTACCTGATCCGGTTTCCAGGTCTGGCGTTAAGTTGGGCGCCACGATTCGTCCGCGAGGGGCTTCCTCGATAAGTACCTGACCGGCTCCCGTCATCCCCGCCACCGGTGGAAGCCCACGTTGCGACATGTCAAACGGAGAGTGGCAGTGCACGCAGCGAGACAATCCCATGAAAATGTAGCGACCACGCTCCAAGCGTTGCGGAGTCCACTCGAACTCGCGGGTGGTCAAAGTCCGCGCTCGCGGGCCGACGACTGGCCTCCATCCGATCGTCATAGAGATGCCAGACAGGAGAAAAACACCAAGAACCATCAGCCCGATCCATAGGACTCTCCATAGTTTCCTCACGCTGGCTGTGGCTGGAGTGCGCAATGTTTCGGGTTTTGTGTCGTCCGGGAATGTGTTTCTGTTGGTCGTCATTGGCATCTTTATTTTTTCTCCTCCATCGCTGTTTTTCCGATACACCGATTGAGAGTCATGAGTGCGGAACACCGAAGCGCCGTTCCCGCAAACACTGCGATCTCCCGAAGTTGGTTACGAGCCTTCCCGGACATGCCCACAACCCCGCACGCCAGACAGAATGCGTTTGCCAACAACACCCGCGCCTCTGCTGGTTGGGCGTCGAGCTTTAGAATCCTAATCATGCTTTCCACCATCCAAGCCGTATCGTCGGTTTCGATTGCACTCAGCACCGCACCACCACGTCGTCTGGGAGTCCGCAATAACTAACTTCTTAATGTCCTGGCCGGTGAGCCCTGGCTTCGTCTCTGGAATACCCAGCCGAAGTCTGCAGCACCGCAGCCAATATCAAATTGAGAATCGGCCTGTTTTGTGTGAGGTTGTCGTCCGAAGTTCTCTCGGGGGAGAAGCGAGATGCGAAAGCGTCGCGCATAGTGTTGCCAGAATATGAAAGAGAACGATTTCAGGTGTGAAGCCTCAGTGGGGTTTGTGTTGAATTTTTGTGAAGAGCAAGGTCACAAATGCCGACGCCGCAACCAACAGATAGCAGTGGGTTTACTGGGTTGCGCTCTGGTGCGGTGTTGGCTAGGTAGGGCCATGCCATGAAGTCATTCAAGACGTTCCGTCTGGATCCGGCGAATCATGTCCTATGGTGCGATGGAGATCGTGTGCCCGTAGCTCCCAAGAGCTTTGACGTGCTGGCTTACCTGGTGGAGCACGCGGGTCGGGTGGTGACACAGGACGAAATTCTTGAGGCTTTGTGGTCAGAGACTTACGTCAATCCAGAAATCCTCAGAAAGTACATTCTGGAAATCCGGAAAACTTTGGGTGACCGACCCGACAAACCAGAATTCATTGAGACGGTGCCCAAGCGGGGATACCGGTTTATTGCTCGGGTCATAGATGAGAGCGGGGGCGAACCACCGGAATTGGCCGCGTCCCTTGCGACAGTAGAGCAGGCAAAAGAAGATACGGTTGTATCCGCAACAGCTCCTTCAGAACGGGAAACGTCTTCTGGTAAGCAAAGGCTTTGGAAGCCTCCGATCATAGCAGCGCTGGCAGTACTAGCCGCGGCAGGACTAGGCGCCTACTTCCGGCCCGCTCGAAACGGAGCGAATCCTCGGACATTGAACAATACTTCCATCGCCGTACTGCCCTTTGCGGACATGAGCTCGGCCAAAGACCAGGAGTATTTTTCTGATGGATTCGCCGAACAACTGATTAGCGACCTAGCAAAAGTATCAGGCCTGAAGGTCGTCGGACGGTCCTCGGCCTTTCAGTTCAAGGGTAAGTACGAAGACCTGCGCGATGTGGGGCGGAAGCTCGGTGTGGCCAATGTTCTGGAAGGAAGTGTGCGCAAGGAAGGCAATCGCATTCGCATCACCGTGGCGCTCGCCAAAGTTGACGATGGTTTCCAGCTTTGGGCGGAGACCTACGATCGCAAGATCAATGACATCTTCGCTGCACAAGATGAAATTGCCAGAGCCGTGACCAGAGCCCTGCAAGTGAAGCTGCTGGACCCTGACAACGCACAACTTTCGCCAGGATCGCGCAGCACAAATCCAGAAGCCTATCAAGCCTACCTACAGGGCCAATACTTCCTTGCTCGGGGGGAAGACAAGCGCGACCTCGATACCGCGCTTTCTTATGCCGATCAAGCCATCAAGCTGGATGCGAACTACGCCCCAGCGTGGGCACAACGGTCACAAGTCCTCCAAACCATGGCCAGTTTCGCCCTAGTCGAGAATACGGAGGGATTTTACCGCGCACGTGAAAGCGCGGAGAAGGCGATCGCGCTCAATCCCAACTTAGCCACCGGTTACCTAGCGATGGCAATGATCCAGATGAACCACGATTGGGATTGGGTAGGGGCAGAAGTCTCTCTCAAGAGAGCGGCGCTGTTGGAGCCGGGTAGCTCCGCGGTCCTATCTAATCGAGCATACCTATCCAGGATGTTGGGCCGCGCAGATGAGGCGATTGAGCTATACAAGCGGGCGATCGCTCTCGACCCGCTGAGGGCCGATTCTCATTTGGCGATGGGATACGTGCTGTACCTCGTGGGCCGGAATGGAGAAGCCCAGGCCGTGCTACAAAGGGCTCAGGACTTGAACCCGCATCTTTCATCTCTCCACCTCACTCGCGGCCAGATGCTCCTTTCGGAAGGGCGCCGACAGGAGGCTCTGGCGGAGATGGAGAACGAGACGGGCGAGTGGGAGAAATTGACAGGTGAATCCTTGGCGTACTACGCGCTTGGCCGTCGTGAGGAGTCCGACAGTTCTTTGAAGAAACTCATTGCCGCCCATCAAAACGACTGCGCGTCTCAAATTGCCGAAGTCTACGCATATCGCGGAGAGACTGACAAGGCATTCGAGTGGCTCGATCGTGCCTATCGACAGCACGATCCCGGACTGCCCGAGATCACAGATCCGCTGATGAGAAGCCTCCGCCAGGACCCGCGTTATGCTGACCTGCGGAAAAAGATGCAGCTGCCGACATAGAGCAGTTGGTTGTCGCGCGAGGCACCACCCTCTGAACATATCCAAGAACATCGACTGTGACTCTCGTCCTTGCCTTCGCTCATGGCAATCTTTGGATACAGGCCTCATCTTGAAGATTTTCGAAGATTCGGTCCCGAGCGAGACAGGTGGCTCGATTTTCGAGCACGACAAAACCGTGGTTTCTTTTCGAGCAGTATGGTGATGAACAGGGGCATGGAGTTACAGCCGGAGAAGACGAGGTCTACATGTCCGGTACGGCTTCGAGTTTCCTCAGGACAGAAAGCCTTGTTTTCTTGCGACCGACATCTCCTGCTCAAAGGTTCGTTCTTCGATAGCTTCGCATGCGATGTGTCGATCAGCAGGACCCGCTTTTTCTTGATTGCACCGAAAATGGGCGCGGAGAGCGGTGAGGTCAGCAGCGGTGTCTTCATGCCGACACCGACTGTGGCTTGGCACGAGCTGATGGATCCACCCATTTACGTCCCGCTGCCTCCCGCTTCAGGAGTTCGTGGGTCCGCTTGCGCCGAGCGATCTTCTGTTTGCGTTCCCGGTTGAATCTGGACTTGTCTCCATTCCGTGCGGACATGATGAACTCCTGACACGAAGATGATTGGCTCATGATCAAGGTTAGCGAGCCTTTCAGGTGCAGCACCTGCTGTCAGCTGGGCAATCCGAGTGACCAGCGCGGAATTCTGCAGAGAAAAACGGCTGATGCAAAGATCGCGCCTCTCGATCTCTCAATCGCGAAGGCGCAGGGTGCTCTGGTGTGTCTTCGAGGTCAAGTGTTCTCATTATATCGCGCCCAGGATCGTCCCGCTAAAAGCGCGCTGAGCGCACCTGATTTCAAAATTCAACAGTCGTTCCTTAGTTCGTGGGTTTGAATTTATTGATCCTCGCTTTTGCAGCCACCGTGTGACATGATGAATGCCGTGGCGCAGACAAGCCAACATCGGAAGAGCTCCGCGCCGAAGTCAACGAGTTGCGTTCAACGGCCGCCCGATAGAGCAAGCCTCTCGCCTGGTGGAAAGGTGCACTGAATTTGGAAAAAGTGCAGATGCGCGACCCAAAAGTATAAGTTCGGGCAAGAATCACCCGTCACTTGAAGCCAGACTCTGACGGACTTGAGGCTTTTTGCGCTCTGGCTGGCCGGGGTGACGCCTGGGAATGTAAATTTCGTACTGACCCACCTTGAATACGTGTTCCGTACACGCGAGTCGCGCCAGTAACAGTTCAACTGATCCCCCAAAATTGAAGGACAAGCCCCATTCCAGGCTTGCGAAAACCGCACCGGAGGTTACCATCATCGTGCTGGCATCGTGGTGGCAATCGGAGAGGCGTCGAAACCGCGACAACTGCGGATTAGGCAGCGCGGTCGTAACGATGGTGAAGACCACCGACACGAGGCCACGACACCACTTGCCCTTGCCCTGCGCAGCGCGTGCGCTTTCCCGGAGTTTGCTTCTGGAGTCCACAATGAATCCGATCCTGGTGGTAGTAGTCGACATAGGAAGCAAGCAACCGCTTCAGATGCGACTGGTTGATGGCAATCACATGGTCCAGCAGTTCGCGGCGGCAACTGCCGACCCAGCGCTCGGCCACACCGTTCTGCCAAGGACAGCCGACCGCAGTGCGGACCGCTGTAATGTCCATGGAGCGAATGGCAGCGGGCACTTCGGTGCCATACTTGGCGTCGTGATCGAGGATGAGAAACTTGGCTGAGGGCGCAAAAGGAAAGGCTTCGCGCAACTGCTGCACGATCCAGAGGCTCGTGGGATGACGGGAAACGTTGAAGTGGAGAATGCGCCGCCGATCATGGCCGACGATGAAAAGGACGTATAGCACGTTGAAGGTGACGGTCGGTACGGAGAAGAAGTCCATGGCGGCAATGGCCTCGCGGTGATTGCGAAGAAACGTAAGCCAGCGCTGGCCCGGATTCGGGATTGTCGGAGCACGCCGCATCCAACGGGAGACGCTACGCTCGGAGACGTCGAAACCCAGCATCATGAGCCGCCGTGAATGCGGAAAGCGCGCCAGGTAGGGTTCTCGGCCATCATTTTGAAGATCAGTTCACGGATCTCCTTGGTGACCGGTCTCCTGCCAATCGGCTTACGCGCACGCGACATGAGTCGCCAATACAGTTGGAAGCCACAACGGTGCCAACGCACGACCGTATCGGGCGACACCAGAATCAGAGTCTTTTCTCCACGAAGACCAGAAACGGCACAAGGTCACCCAGAACAACCTGTAGGCAACACCAAGTCGGGGGCGGGAATTTTGCCGTTTGAACACGGTGAGCTGCTGGCGAAGCGCGAGATTCTCAATTAGCAGGCTCCGCCGGGAGCCGAAACAACCGACCTATGACGCCAATAAAAACCCACACAAGGCCAGACATGGCCTGCATTGATATCAGAGAACCATGCTGAGGATATCTTGAAAGTTGTTGATTTCAGAGCCGCACGGAATTTTGTCCAACGACAGATCGAAGATTTCCATACTATCTGTTTACGACTGCTCTCGGCTTCGGTTTCGATTTCAACAGAGTCAATGCTTCATGTGCGAATGTGCCGATGGGGCCGAACAGGGTGGATTGCTCTGCTCTGAGGGGGAAGGAACGCGCACGCCAAGCACAGAGCGGCTTTTGGCGGCGAGTGTGCTCTCTTCAACTTCTAGAGTCAAGCCGAAAGCGCTGAGGATTCAGCGTTGTCGGCGCTTGCCGATCTAGCAATTTGCTTGACTCAGGAACGACCCGACAGTCATCTCAATCCTTTGGACGAGGGTCAGTCCGAATTTTCAATTCCTAGGGAGCGGCTCATAGGACCCATATAGAAAAGGGGCACCCGCCATGTGAAAAGGGTGCGCGACTTTAAAGTTAAGCCGGCGCCCGGCGCGACTCCCAATAATCCTCGAACCTGCCACTCAGCTGACAACACCGAAGGGCGATAATGGCATTGGCTCCCCGCACCGTCCAGAACATGCCGGACTGTTTGAGCCGGCCCAAAACCGTTTTACAGCCGGCCTCGATGACTCCCGAGCCCACGAATAGTCCCTGTTCTCGAAACTTGGGATAGCGCATGCGTGCTTTATTCGTTTCGAAGTAGTTGATTTCGGTGCCGATCTCTTCTGCCAGATCGGGATGAGAAGCTGCCGCGGCGCGCAGTAAACGGATTAACGCCTCTATTTTGCCATCGTCGAGTTTGTCTTTCCTCAACATCACCCAGCGCCTCTGGACAGGCGAATCACTGGGATAGAGTTTGGCAGATAAATCCCACAGGTGCTGGCAGGCGTGATACAGATCCACGATTTGGATGGCACCAGGAAAGTGCAGCTCTGCCTGATTCCAGATCCATCCGGCTCCATCCCCTAATACCACTGTTTTTTCCGCACGGGCCCAGCCACGCCGCCAGGCTTCAGCATACAGCCGCCGCCCGAATTCGTCGCAGCTCTCGATCCCACCCACATAGCTGGTGGAAGCTTCATCCCGTATGGGATAGCCTTCTTCATCCACACTGGTTTGGCTGAACACACAGCCCAGCTTGGCTTCCCGCGTGTGCGAGGGTTCGCCGTTTTGTTTCCCGGCACGACCTTCTGTTTCCTTGCGTACGACGGGAATGCCGGTGCCATCCATCTCCAC
>Ga0126384_10003070_pt1 | contig 10123 bp, 7 predicted proteins | sample PanSoiMetPlot_36_FD_92543 | JGI IMG/M metagenome (GOLD analysis project Ga0126384, IMG submission 92543) | Tropical forest soil microbial communities from Panama - MetaG Plot_36 | ecosystem: Environmental > Terrestrial > Soil > Tropical forest > Bulk soil | place: Panama | collected 2016-02-17 | reverse complement strand
GTCTTGCGGAAGTATTATGCCGGCTACATCGACCGGACCATTCTTCAACGGCTTGCGACGGGATGTAAGGTGGGTCACTTCTTAGCGTTTCAACTCCGGGTATTCTGGGATGCAAGCCTCGTCAAGGTCGAACTGTGTATCCACGATTAATCCGGGCCATTTTGAATTTCCTTGACCGAGTTGCGGCATGCATCCTGCCTCCGGTCGCGAGCCCTCCTCACCAACAGACTGGACGCCGCGGCGAAGAGGATGCTTACTTCTGCTTGCGCGAGCTCGGCCATATCATCGTTGCCCGCAACTATCGAACGCATCGCCAGCGTGAAGAGATCGACCTTATCGGCTGGGATCAGGATGTACTCAGTTTCATCGAAGTTAAAAGCAGAACGACGCGAGATGTGAAGCCGCCGGAAGCGCGGTTGATCATGCCAAGCAACCCGAGTTCACGGCAGTGGCTCGGGACTACCTGCGCCGTCTTCCACCAACGTGCCAGTGGCGCTTCGACATTGTCAGCGTATATATTATGAGGAGCGACAAACCTGCCGGCCGAAGTTCGAGCTCTTCAAGAATGCGTTCCACGTGTCGTAAAATAAGAGTTTCGGGACTTCCTGCTAAACGGGCCTACTGAAAGGATTTAGTATTGCCTGAACTTAGAAAAGACCCCATTGTGGGGCGCTGGGTCATCATCTCAACCGATCGTGCTAAGCGACCGACCGATTTTTTCCGTGAAGGCGTCAAGAACAAGGGTGGGTTTTGCCCCTTCTGCTACGGTAACGAAAGCAAGACACCACCTGAAATTCAAGCCTACCGCCCAAATCCGAATGGGGTGTCCCCTCCACAGCGGGATGCACCGGGTTGGACGGTGCGCGTTGTGCCCAATAAGTTTCCGGCCCTCGGAATTGAAGGCAACCTGAACCGCCAGGCCGAAGGCATGTTTGACAAGATGAATGGCATCGGCGCTCACGAGGTCATCATCGAGACGCCGGATCACAACGCAACATTGGCGACACTCCCAGCCAAGCGCATCGAGGATGTGCTGTGGACTTTTCGCGACCGAATTCTCGATTTGAAGAAGGACCGGCGATTCAAATACATCTTGATCTTCAAGAACCATGGTGAGCCGGCAGGTGCATCGTTGGAGCACGCCCACTCCCAACTGATTGCCTTGCCCATTCTGCCCATTTACGTGACCGAAGAGTTGGAAGGGGCTAAACAGTACTATATATATAAGGAGCGCTGCGTATTCTGCGATATCATTCGACAGGAGATCGATACAGGCTCCCGAGTGGTGGCTGAAAACGAGGACTTCCTGACGGTTGCGCCTTATGCGCCGCGTTTTCCTTTTGAGACTTGGATCTTACCGAAGCGGCATGAATCGGCCTTTGAAAACTCGTCATCACACATGTTCGAGAACCTGGCGAAGGCGATCAAGGCTTTGCTGACAAAGGCCGACCGGGTGCTCGACAATCCACCCTACAACTTGGTGATTCACTCCTCACCGGTGCAAGATCCCACAAATGACCATTATCACTGGCACATCGAATTTATGCCCAAGTTGACCAAGACAGCGGGCTTCGAATGGGGAACCGGCTTCTATATCAACCCCACTCCTCCTGAGGAGGCAGCAAAGTTTCTGCGCGAGGCGAGCGTGGAAGAACCTGTTGCAGTCATTAGCGGTTAGTGGAACTCTAATTGTTGCTTTGCTAGGCGTGGGTCGTGAGGATGGGCGGCTGATTACTAGCAGCTAGAATCTGGCTACTTTCTTTTCCAGCGAATACCATCCTTCGTAATTTCGACGACGATTCCCAAGGTCGCGAGTTCGGTCCTGATCGCGTCTGATTCTGCAAAGTTGCGAGCTTGGCGAGCTTGCTTCATTTTCGCTATTCGTGTTTCAACCTCGGAGTCTGAAAGCCGGACGGCAGAAGCGGCCTCCACCATTTCCTGACTGGCTTGCTGCAATTTGCCGTCTTCTTTCGCCCAGTCAAGAATCCGACGCACTTTTAAATCATCATCGTCGACGATGACGTCAAAGATCTCGTCGAACCTGTCGAGGGCATCAAGCAGCGGCGTAATGTTATCTTTCTTCAGCTCACCTGAATCGGCGGCCGCATTGGCTTTCCGCACCATGTCGAAAACGGCTGCCTGAGCCTGGGCAGTGTTCAGGTCGTCGTCGAGAGTTTCGCGCATACGATCGTTCGTCTCTTTTGCCAGAGCATCCAAAGCCGGGTTAGAGCCTTCCGGGAACTGTGCAGTGGTCAGGCGTAGGCGGAAATTACGCAGTCGTTCAACAGAAACAGCAGCCTGCCTGAGACCGTCAAACGTGAAATTCAATTGGTGGCGGTAAGGAACCGACGTAAGCAGATACCGTATGGAGGAGGGTTTGTAACCCTTCAACACCAGGTCGCGAAGTGTGAAGAAGTTGCCCAAGCTCTTCGACATCTTTTCCCCTTCGACCAACAAAAAGCGAACATGAAACCAGTAATGGGCAAAAGGCTTGCCGGTAAGAGCCTCGGACTGTGCAATTTCATTCTCGTGGTGGGGAAAAATGAGATCCTCGCCTCCGGCATGAAGATCAAAAGTTTCGCCCAGTTCTGCCATCGACATGACGGAGCATTCGATGTGCCAGCCTGGGCGCCCAGAACCGATTTCGGTCCGCCACGAAGCCTCGCCCGGCTTGGGTGCTTTCCAGAGGGCGAAGTCGCGAGCGCTGTCTTTGTCGTACTCATCGACATCGACGCGGGCTCCATCCTCCATGCCGGCGAAATCTTTCTTGGAAAGCTTTCCATACTCGGGGAACTTGGCGATTCGGAAGTAGTAAGAACCATCGTCCGCACGGTAGGCAAACCCCTTTTCCTGTAATTTCTTCACGAACTCTGCCATCTCAGGGATATGATCGGTGGCCCGCACTAACTCCGGCTCTTCAATGGAAAGGCTCTTCATGTCTTCCAAGAACGCCTTTTCGTACTTTACCGTGTACTGCCTGACTGAAAGACCTGCTTGAGCCGAGTTCCTAATGATCTTGTCATCCACGTCGGTGATGTTCATAACGTGCCGAAGCTTGTATCCACTTTGCCGTAGATAACGACGCAGCACATCGACTGCGATAAATGTACGAAAGTTGCCGATGTGCCCGTGATCGTAGACAGTCGGCCCACAGGCGTACATACGGACTTCTCCCCCGTGAATGGTTTTGAAGTCCTCGATTGAATTGGTCAGCGTGTTGTAGAGACGAAGAGCCATAGATAGGTTCAGGAACGTTGGACCAAACCGACAATTTTAGGTGCTGGTGAGAAACAGGGTCAAATAGCGGAAGGAGGAGATTCGGCGTGAGGGTGCAACGCTTTCAATCTTACCCCGACTAGATAGATATAATGCAGCGCTGAGAGAATCGTAAAGGTAAACGTCGCCCGCAAGCAGGCCAAGCGTACCAAGTACACCCACCTTTCGTGATGGATCTCATACAGCATCACGAATACAACAGCGGCCAACTGTGAAAAGGTGTTTGCCTTTCCGAAGATGCTAGGACGGAAGTCGCGCAATCCAGCAATGGCATACAAGACAGCACTCACCCCCAAGATGGAGATGTCTCGGCTAAACACCAGTACCGTGAATTTCCAGGGAATTTTGTGAAGAATGGAAAGCACCAGAAAAGTCGTGCTGAGCAACAGCTTGTCTGCGATCGGATCGAGATACTGACCAAGGAGAGTTTGCTGTTTTAGAGTGCGGGCTAAAAGCCCGTCCAAACCGTCACTGACGCCGGCAAGAATGAATAGTGTGAGCGCCCATGAATAGCGCCCATCAACCAGGTTAATGATGATGAACGGCACGAACACCATGCGCAACAGAGTTAACTGATTGGGCGCAGTAAACAGCTCTGAGAGCTTCACGCTCCTTGTCTCCCCACGCTGGGTTCAGCTAATGCCACACTTGGTTCGACTCCCGTACGTGAGAGGAATCGCTGAGACAAAGAAGGTATGGCTCCCGACGGTGAGTCAATTTCGACCCGTTCCACGCGATGCATGGGGAAGAACAGGGTGGCAACCGAGAATGCCTCACCAGCTATAAACATATTCGTGGCGTCCTCAAAGGATGCGAGTTCAATGCCGCATAAACTCAAACCTGCCGGAGCAAGCTCCAGGAGTTTCCCCCAATACTTCTCTCTTGGATTGTTCAGAGTCAGCAAGACAATGGCTCCAGGACGAAACAGCCCGGTTGCAGCCTGAGGATGGAATCGGCCACTTGACGACGGATTTCTTCGCTTCGCAGTTTGTTTAGCGTTCTTGCTTTTCACCTACCATTTTCTCCTGCCGAAAGAGCGTACACAAAGAATGTCTCTACGCGGGCGATATTTGGCAATTTCGCCCCGTTATCGGAGTTTCCTGCCGGACAGACCAGGCTTGCATTGAAGTCGTTTGGAGCAATCAGGCGCCACGCCTCGGTGAGGCGCAGTTGCCAACTCTTCATCGTCAATCTGATCGAGCTCAATGCAAGCCCATCCGGGCACATCAACCTAGGGCGGCTTAAAGAACTTCCTGGGATCAGCCTTTATGAGTGTTTGCCTGAAGGCCGGGAGGTACAGGCAGCCACACGGCCAAGTGTCCATCATGGTGATGGTTGTTGGCGAACATCGCGTAAACTTTCTTCGCCACGAAGAAGGCCGGTTCACCATGAGAGAGCTTTTCGGTGGTCTGGGGGAGCGTGGCACAAATCGTCGAACCCGTTTCAGATGGTCTTCGCCCGTGTCCTCAACATCTCTCATCAAGGCATGTTTCAAGTCTGACCTCCCGATGGCCAAGAACGGTATGGAGTAAACATAACCTGTGTTTGGGATAATCCGAGTATTGGGCCGTAGATCCAAACGTTTGCCGTAATCACCCGCTGGCAATTAGAATTGAAGTCACATCGATCGCGTGTAGGCCCGTAGCTCAGTCTGGTTAGAGCGCTTCCTTGACACGGTAGAAACCAGAACTCCGAATTCGCTCGGAGCTACCATTCTTTCCATTCGCTTAGAGAAAACGCGAAAAATTCTCCAGCCCGTGATCAGCCCGTGATTCCGCGGGCTTGGTGGAAGACCGGAGTTATAATCGCGCCACTAATGCCTCTCGCTCTGGGTACAAAACTTGGTCCCTATGAGATCGGCGTCCTGCTCGGCGCGGGCGGGATGGGAGAGGTCTACCGCGCCAAAGATACACGCTTGGACCGCAGCGTCGCCATCAAGATTCTCCCCGCGCAGTTCTCCGCGGATCCCGTTCGCAAACAGCGCTTCGAGCGCGAAGCCAAAACCATTTCCAGCCTAAATCATCCCCACATCTGCGTGCTCTACGACGTAGGCCATCAAGATGGGACCGACTATCTGGTGATGGAGTGCGTGGAAGGAGAAACACTCGCGAAGCGGCTGGAGAAAGGGCCCCTGCCCTTGGAACAGGTGCTGAAATACGGTGCGCAAATCGCTGACGCGCTCGATAAGGCGCATCGCAGCGGCGTGGTGCACCGCGACCTCAAGCCAGGCAACATCATGCTGACTCCCACCGGTGCGAAGCTCCTCGACTTCGGCTTAGCCAGACCAGCCGCGCCTGCCCTCACCGGCGCCACGCTGATGACCGCTATGACGCCGCGCTCTCCAATGACGGAGGAAGGGACGATCGTTGGGACGTTTCAATACATGTCGCCGGAGCAGGTCGAAGGCAAGGAAGTGGACAGCCGCAGCGACATCTTCTCCCTAGGCGGAGTGCTGTACGAAATAGTGACAGGCAAACGCGCATTTGAAGGCAAGAGCCAGTTGAGTGTGGCAAGCGCAATCCTTGAGAAGGAGCCTGATCCGATCACCTCCACCAAACCGCTGACGCCTCCAGCACTGAATCATGCGATAAGAAAATGCCTTGAAAAATTTCCTGACGAACGTTGGCAAAGCGCGAGTGACCTTGCGAGCGAACTGAGGTGGATTACCGAGAGTGGCTCCCAACTCTCGGCACCCTCCGCTGCCCCAGCGAAAGAGTTCGGGGCGCGCTGGCGCACAGCCGCCTTCTGGAGTGCCTTGGCTCTTCTTCTGGCAACTGTTACTGGCCTTGTGGTTTGGCGCGCGAAGCCTGCTCCCCCACGCCCCGTCAGTCGCGCTGTGATTGCTCTGCCACCCGGGCAGAGGCTTGCTGGACTGGATCAAGCAGCGTTGGCTCTGTCGCCCGATGGCACGCAGCTCGCCTATGTTGCGGTTCAGGGCGGCATCCAACAGATCTATCTGCGGGCTATGGATAGCCTTGAGGCCCGCCCGGTTCCCGGCACAGAAGGAGCCGTTAATCCTTTCTTCTCTCCCGACAGCCAATGGCTGGGGTTTTTTGCGGGCCAAAAACTGAAGAAGATTTCAATCAGCGGAGGCGCAGCGGTGTCCCTGAGCGATGCGGCGCAATCCTTTGGGGCCAGTTGGGGCAGTTTGGGAATGATTGCGTTTTCGCCACTGCAGGTATCGACTCTCCAGCAGGTGTCGGAAGCTGGAGGCGTGTCGCAGCCTTTGACTAAGTTCGAAAAAGGAGAAATCAGCCATCGCCGACCGGAGTTCATGCCTGGTGGCAAAGTCCTGCTGTTCGCCTCCGGCCCTAATACCTTTAATTGGAATAGTGGGCAGGTTGTTGTCCAACCGGTGGGCACCGGTGAACGGCGAACCCTTGTTAAAGGTGTCATTCACCCTCATTATGCGCCCTCCGGCCACTTGCTCTATGTGCAAGGGGGAAACTTGATGGCCGCGCCTTTCGATCCCCAGCGCCTAACTCTAACGGGCGCAGCAGTCCCCGTTGTGGAGGGTCTCCTGCACTCCACAACTAGCGGTGCCGCTCAATACAGCATTTCCGGTACTGGAACGCTCGTTTACATTTCCGGAGCCTCATATTCAGATCAACGCAAGCTGGTGTGGGTCAATCGCCGTGGAGAAGCGCAAGTCTTGGCTGCCCCGGCGCGCGCCTATGTGTTCCCTCGGTTTTCCCCGAATGGCAAACAGGTAGGCGTGGCAATTACGGAACAAGAGTCGCAGGTTTGGTTATACGATCTCTCCCGGGAAACCTTGACGCGCTTTACATTCGATGGGACTCTTAACCTCAATACCGTTTGGACTCCGGATAGCAAGCGTATCGTTTTTCAATCCAACAAAAGCGGGCCGCCGAATCTTTACTGGCAACACGCAGACGGTAGCGGCGGGCTGGAGCGCTTAACCAATAGCGAGTTCGTCCATTTTCCGATGTCTATGTCGCCGGATGGCCAGTTTTTGGCCTATGGCGAAATAAATCCAACCACCGGATACGACCTCTGGGTTCTAAGGCTAAAGGACGGCCAGGCACAGCCTTTTCTCCGTACGCCATTCACGGAAAGCGTCCCGCAGTTTTCTCCGGACGGGCACCGGCTGGCTTACATCTCAAATGAATCGGGCCGCTATGAAGTTTACGTCCAGCCGTATCCAGGCCCAGGCGGAAAGTGGCAAGTCTCTACAGACGGCGGTACCGAGCCAGTTTGGAACCCCAACGGGCGGGAGCTTTTCTATCGTGACGGAAGCAAAATGATGTCCGTTGAAATTTCCACACAGACGGGTTTCACGACGGGCAAGCCTCGCATGCTGTTTGAGGGGCCGTACCTGCCGTCCCCCGCAACCACTCCGAACTATGATGTCTCGCGCGATGGCCAGCGCTTCTTGATGCTCAAATCTAGCGCGACAGGAGAAGAGGCGGCCACGCAAATCAACGTTGTATTCAACTGGTGTGAAGAAATGAAGCGCCGCGTCCCAACAACCGAGAAATGAAGAAAAAAGGAGCGGTGGTGAGCAGCTTCTTTTTGAGCTAGCAAAAAAGGCGTTCCCAAAAGCAATCAGTCCCGGACATCCTCAACTTCGCCGAAAGCCCAGAGTTCACAGGCAGGTGACGAACACACAGGAAGTCAAAAGAGGTCATAGGACGATGTCGACCTAGTGCCGACTCGGAGGTAACTGCCCTCGCCTTCACTGGAAAAGACACGTCGGCCGGAAAAAGCTTCGCCGCGTGGGTGAAGAAATATAACGAGAAGAAGGCCGCCAGTGAGAAGAATATCGGGACCGGGTCAGAGTCATCGGACGAGGAATAGCGCAAGAGCTTTCGTTCCGCACCACCACAACTACGGACGGGGACGCCCGTCGCTCCAACCGAAACTTACCATTTCGCCAAGCTGATTTTAGTCAATGGCGTGGCTGAGCGTGCCCCTCTCGCGCGCCCACTCCCGACACTCCTGCTCGAGCAGAGAAAACAGTTCCTGCATGTGCTGTTCGCGGGTGCGGAAGTTCACAGGGTTGATGCGAAACCAGGTCTTGCCCTTGAGTTCAGTGGTTGACATCCAAAAGCGGCCGCTCTGTTCCACGCGCTGCGCCACCGCGGCGTGTAGTTTCTTCGAGTCCGCTTCATTCAGGGACGCGCCCGTGAATCGAATGCAAATCGCCGACATGGGTGGGCGGCTCGCACCCTCGAAGTCAGGATGGTTTTCCGCTAACGCATGCAGATATTTCGCTTGGCGGATGTTGTTGTCGATCCACTCGCCGATCTGGCGCGTGCCGTAGCGCTTGAAACTCATCCAGACTTTCAGGCTCCGGAAGCGGCGCGACTGCTCGAACCCGTGGACGTAATACTGGTAGCGCTCATCGGCCTGGTCGAGTTCGTCGGTAAGATACGAGGGCTTGATCCCAAAGGATGCGGTGAGTCGGCGCTCATCTTTGACCAGTACGGCACCCGCATCGAGGGGAGCATAGAACCACTTGTGTGGATCGATGGTGATGGAATCGGCGAGTTCCAGACCGCGATCGCGCATCGGCGACTCGCGGGACAGTAACATGCCGCCACCATACGCGGCGTCTACGTGCAGCCACATATGCTCGCGGTCGGCGATACGACGTAGTTCGCGGACGTTGTCGACTGCGCCCGTGTTCGTGGTCCCAAACATGCCCACAATGCACATAGGGCGAATGCTGTCTTTCTTGTCCTGGGCGATGGCGTTCTCGAGGGCATCAAGGCGGACCTGGAAATCGGAGTCCGTGGGCAAGGCACGCAATGCGTTTCGGCCCAAGCCGATGCAGTCCACCGCTTTGTCGACGGACACGTGCCGCTCTTCGGAGGCGTACACGGCCCAGCGCTCGCCGATACCGTCGTGCTGCGCGTGATCGTGAGTGACAGTGTCGCGGCCTACCTTGAGCCCAATGAAGTTGGCCATCATGCCGCCGCTGGTGAGATTTCCACCTGCCTTGGCATCGTAGCCGCACAAATCGGTGAGCCAGCGCACCACGCGCCGCTCCAGGGCCACCGCCGAGGGCCCGATCGAGTAAGCGCCAACATTCTGGTTGAGCGCAGAGGAGATAAAATCCGCAATCACACCTATGGGATTCGGGGATGGCGTGATCAAACCCATGTAGCCGGGATGGCCCACATGCGTACAGTACGGCAGCAGCTTTTGCTCGAGTTCGGCGAGGACGTCGTGTGGAGAGGACGGATTCTCGGGCAGAGACTCGGAGAAGAGTTCGTGCAGCGTCCGCGGTTCGACGTCGGGGAATACGCGCTTTGCCTCGATGTGTTCAAGGTAGTCGGACAGCAGGTTCACCACTTCATGCCCCAGATCACGGAATTCGTTGGCGTCCATCCACTCTCTCCCTCTAAGATCACTTTGAAGTCCTTGCTAAGATACGCAGGCTCTATCGAACACGCTCGCCCTTATCGGGATTTGATCACGTCATCAATAATGCGGATTCAAGATGGCAAGAGATTCTCGAACAGCGGTAGTTTAGGATTCCGTTCCCATGCCACGCACTCCTGATCTTGCGGTCAAACAGGGCTGCTGGGTAAGATCGGCCCAACGTTGCGAAGAGCCACGATCCAAACATTGCCGTAATCACCCGGCGCCCGGTAAAATTGAACCGCAGCCATCCGCATGTAGGCCCGTAGCTCAGTCTGGTTAGAGCGCTTCCTTGACACGGAAGAGGTCAGAGGTTCGAGTCCTCCCGGGCCTACCAGCTTTCTCCCCAGTATTTACGCTGGTTTCCTGCACATCAGCACTTCCCAAGATTTGCTCATTTCGGGCGCTTGTCACAAAGTTGTCACAAACCGCATGTGCACAGATTTCGGTGCAAGGCGTG
>Ga0126384_10003069_pt1 | contig 10125 bp, 10 predicted proteins | sample PanSoiMetPlot_36_FD_92543 | JGI IMG/M metagenome (GOLD analysis project Ga0126384, IMG submission 92543) | Tropical forest soil microbial communities from Panama - MetaG Plot_36 | ecosystem: Environmental > Terrestrial > Soil > Tropical forest > Bulk soil | place: Panama | collected 2016-02-17 | reverse complement strand
TCGAGAGGACGCGGGCGCATCCGCTGATGCGCCAGGGTCCCGGCGATCCGGGCCCGCCCGTCAGATCGGGCCGGTCTGGCGAAATCCAGGCCATGCGCCTTCTCGGCGCGCCACTCCCCTCATTGGGGAGAAGGAAAAGAGACGGGCTCTCCCGCGCCCGACCCAAGTGAGGGACCAGCATAGCGTTGGCTTTCTGTACGAGAGCCAGACTCGATGGGAGGTCACTGAGGCGGTACTGCGAGGTACAAGATGTCAGCAGCATTTCTCTTCAACACTGTTTCGTCTGCCCGGCACCGGGGTCGGCCTCACACCGACCCAGGTGCCGGGCTTTTTTTGCGTTTGCAGGTGCTCCCGCCTTGCGCACTTGCTCTCGGCTCCTCATTTGCTTTGCACTCGCCCATCGGGCACGATGCGGCCCCATTTTCCCTTGCCGGCGCTAGGCGTCCCGCGTTCCCTTATGCAACTGTCCTGCCCCGCCTGCGCCGCCCCGACCGAACACCGGCTTCTCTATTCCAAGAACGGCTGCGACATCCTCCGGTGCGAGCAATGCGGCCTCGGCCGCGCCCAGGCGAGCGGCTTTGATCCCGGCACCTACTACACCGACGACTATTTCTCCGGCGGCCATGCCGACGGCTATGCCGACTATCGCGGGGCCGAGCCGGTGCTGCGGCGCGAGTTCGCCGGCACCGTCGACTTCATCCGCCGCCATCGCGAGGGTGGGCGGCTGCTCGACGTCGGCTGCGCCTATGGCTTCTTCCTGCAGGAGGCGAAACGCTTCTATGACGTCGCCGGCATCGAGATCGCCAAGGACGCCGCGGACTATTGCCGCCAGCAGGGCCTGCGCGTGGTCTCCGGCGTTGCCGACGAGACCAATCTGGCGCGCTTCGGCAAGCTCGATGTCATCGTCCTGCTCGATGTGATCGAGCACCTGCCGAGCCCGCAGGAAACGCTCGCATTGTGCGCCCGCCACCTCAACGAGGGCGGCATCATCGTGATAACAACCGGCGACTTCGCCTCGCCCTATGCGCGGATGGCCAGAACGCATTGGCGGCTGATGACCCCGCCGCAGCATCTCTGGTATTTCACCCGCGCAAGCATCGAGCGGTTCGCGCGTCCGCTCGGGCTGCGCCTGGAATCGTTCGATCACCCTTGGAAGATCGTGCCGATCTCGCTCGTCACATTCCAGCTCCGACGCATGCTCGGCCTGCGCCCGACCGGCATGGCGGCGGCAAGCCGGGTCGGCGTCCCGGTCAACCTGTTCGATGCCATGCGGATCGTGCTTCGCAAGGGTGAGCGCGTCGCGTAGTCGTCCTTCGCTCGGCCTTCCGGCGACGACATAAGGGCCGCTGACATGAACGATCGTTTATCCTGGGTGCAGATCGCCTTCCTCGTCTCCTATGCGGGGGGCATGGTTGGCGGGCAACTCCTGTTCAAGCTTGCGGCCTTGCGCGGAAGCATCGAGGGGCCCTTCGGCGAGCGGCTGCTGGCGATGATGGCCAACGGATATTTTGTCGCAGCCGTGGTGCTTTATGGCGCCCTTTCGGTGCTGTGGGTGTGGCTCCTGAGTTTCACGCCATTGTCGCGCGCCTACGTCTTCGTGGCGCTTGCCTTCGCGGTTACGCCGCTCCTTGGAGGATTGATATTCGGTGAGCCAATCTCGGTACGGCTGGTTATCGGCGTGGTCTTGATCTGCTGCGGCCTCCTTTTCGTCACCGGCTAAAGTCACTTGCCGCCACTAACGATGTCCGGCGTTGCGACGATGGCGTCACTGTGTGCAGCTGCGAAGTCGGTCCTGAATTTTTCTTCATGTGTTGCGCGCTGTCCCGCTTCCATCATTCTGTCATTTTGCTGCCTGAATAAGTTGAACTAATTGCGGAACTGATCGTCGCTCCTATGTGTTGTAGGCATAACCTTTGGTCATTCAGGCCAGTTTCCCTTCCATTGGGTCCAGAGCCATGCAGCCCGAACCGGGTAAGTGCGTGTGGGTTGTGATCGCCGCCTTTAACGAGGCGCGCGTGATCGAGCAGGTCGTCGCCGGAGTCAGGCGTCACGGCTACTCCGTCGTCGTGGTGGACGACGGATCCAGCGATGCCACCGCCGCCATCGCCGAACAAGCCGCTACCGCCGTCGTCTGCCACCCGGTCAATCTCGGGCAGGGCGCCGCGCTGCAAACCGGCATCGAATTCGCCCTGAGTCGAGGCGCCGACTTCATCGTGACCTTCGACGCCGATGGCCAGCACCGTGCCGATGATATCGCGGCCCTGCTCGCGGCCCTAACCGAGAACAACGCCGATTTCGCGCTGGGCAGCCGGTTCCTGGGCGCCTCGATCGACCTGCCGCGCTCGCGTCGATGGCTGCTCAAGGCCGCCACGCTATTCACCCGCCTCACCACTGGGCTGCGGGTGTCCGACACCCATAATGGCCTGCGGGCCATGACCCGGCGCGGTGCCTCCTTTGTCATGCTGCGGCAGAACCGAATGGCGCATGCCTCCGAGCTGCTTGAGCAGATTGCGCGGAGCAAACTGCCCTATGTCGAGGTGCCGGTTACCATAGAATACAGCACATATTCACTTGCCAAAGGCCAGAAGCTGAGCGATTCACTGACCATCCTGGTGGACCTCTCGGCGCAAAGGCTGCATCGATGATCGCCCAGCTTATTCTCACCGCTTTTCTGCTCGGAATACTTCTATACGCATGGATTGAATACCGACGCGCACCGGTTGTCGGTGTACTGGCGATGGTCGCGGCGCTGACCGGGCTCTACTTCGTGTGGATCCCGGCCCATGCCACCCGGCTTGCGGAACTGGTTGGGATCGGACGCGGCGTCGATCTCATCCTTTATATATGGGTGGTCATCAGCCTGATCATGTTGCTTAACCTGCATCTCAAGCTCAGAGTGCAGAAGGAGATGATCACGGTCCTGGCACGCGAGCTCGCGATCGCCAACGCGCGCTTGGCAGCCACTGCGAAATGAGCGAGGCGGCGCCTACCGCAAAGGGCCCAATCAAGATCAGGTTGTAGCGCGTGTAGTGGTTCGCCACCAGGGCATGCAGTCCCAGCATGACAATTGCGGGCGCGGCGTAGAACAGGAGCATCGATTGCCGTTGCCGGATGGCGCGCGCGCATGCCCATCCGAACAGCGGGATCATGACCAGGGCCACGATCCAGCCCGCCCACATCCCACACCAGGCCAGCGGAATGCTGACCAGCAGATGCCGCCACCAGTTCGCGCGCATCTCATCGATCACGATGCCGCGGATGAGCGGGTCAAGCCGGCCGTGTTCCTTCACCAGCGCATCACGACGACCGCGTCCGACGTGAAAGAAGCTGTCGGGCGTGTGGTAGACGAAACGGTGCATGGAATCCTTGCCGTAGATCTGGTCGAACGCGAGGTCGCCAAGGCCGGGCGTGCAATAGGGAAACGCGGTGAAGAACTCGCGGACCGTCATGTTGTTGTAGGCGAACCGCTCGATCAGCACTGCTGAGCCGTATTCTTCGGTCAATCCCCATTTGCCGACCGAGATGTGGTTGCGGATGATCCAGGGCCCGATGACCACAATTGTTGCGGCGGTGACCGCCAGGGCGCCCCGCCACCCGGATCGCTCACCGCCGGTTGCCGGCCGACGCCCGGGCCACGCAATGAGAACGATGAGGACCGGGATGAGAATGACGAAGGATGGACGCGTCAGGCACAGCAAGCCTAGAACGAATCCCGCCAGAGCCCAATAGCGGATGCCCATGCGTTTCCAGGCCAGCACCGCGAACAGCATGCCAATGGAATAGAGCGAAACCGTCAGGCTTTCGGTCATGACGAACGAGAAAAGATCCGCCTCGGTCAACAGGCTGGCGGTCGCGAGCCCGCCGCTGAGCCAGAACACGAGCATGCTGCCGAATATGGCCTCGCCGGCCATCGCGATGGCGAGCACGGCGAGCGCCAGCAGGAACGCGTGGATGATATGGATCGGCGTTGCATAGACCTCGCAGTCCGATCCGTCGCGCTTGTTGTGGTTTGCCTCGACGCTGCACTCCACGGCTCGCGCGAAGCGCGGGTCGATCTTCATCGCCGTCAGCACCAGCAGCGGATAGCCAGGAACGAAGAACATGCCTGGCGGGGGCACCTCGCGGGTGCTGTCGGTCGTGTCGAAGATGCCGTTGCTGAAAACTCCGTGATGATCGATGTCATAGGCAATCGTCAGGTAGAACGACTGATCGAAGTCGCTGAGCCACTTTGGCGGCTGAATGGCGATCGCGACGGCAAGAATCGCAAACGAGCAGAGGGCGAGGGCGACCCTCGAGATGAGGGCCGATCTGAGTGGCAGCTTGAGCACGGCTGACCCCGTAGGCGCCTCGTGACTGGGCGTCATATCGCAGGACATGCTGGCCGACTACGGCTGCTCCTGTTCGTCGAGCGGCGGAGCCGGCACGATCGTGCCGTCGTCGGTGATGAAGGCGATTGGACCGATCCTGTCCTCGTCGAACACGGCTGCGGTCAACGGGCCGCCGAACACGGCGCCGGTGTCGAGGTTGAGACGATTGGGGAGATGCTCGACTTTGCCGATACCGACCGGAGTGTGGCCGTGGACGATGTACTGACCGTGGTCGCGCGGATCTGAAAGGAACGGCTCGCGGATCCAGAGCATCACGTCCTTCTCCTGCTGTTCCAGGGGAACGCCGGGCTTGATGCCGGCATGCACGTAGAAGCGCTTGCCGTCGCTGATCGCAAGCGGAAGATTCTTGAACCAAGCCAGGTGTTCGCCCGGGATGGCGTCGACATGATCGATGCCATAGCTATCGAGCGTTTCATGTCCCCCGTTCGACAGCCACATCAGCTCGTTGCGGTGCTTGGATGCGCTGATTAGCATTTCCTCGTGGTTGCCGCGCAGGCATACGATGCGATCGGGCGCCGCCGATTGGTCTGCGATCAAGCGGTTCACCACATCCCGGCTCCTTCGGCCACGATCGATATAGTCGCCGATGAAGACGAAGCGGGACGGATTTGGGCCGCAATGGGCGTCGCAATGCTTGAGCAGGTTGACGAGCTTGGTAAAGCTGCCATGGATGTCGCCCACCGCGTAGGTCAATATGCCTGGCATCTGCAATCTCCGGTGCGCCGCGATGTGAACGACCATTTCGTTCGAATTTCGACCGCCGCCGTCGATGCGCTGATCGCCAGCGTCGCGGTCTGTCAGTCTGTCGGTAACGTCTTGCGCAAGACTCTTGTTCGAGACTATTGATGCCCTTACGTACCCCTGCGGGCAGCAAGACACTTGCGATTCCCCGGCTCTGGGTCTTCAGGCCGTCGGGTAACAGGAAGCCAAGGCCATGAAATCTGCTATGAAATTGGTTCGTCTGGCGGTCCTTTGCGTGCTCTCGGTTGTCGGCACTGGCGGCGCTTCCGCGGCCGACTATCCGACCAAGCCGGTGCGCTGGATCGTCGGCTATACCCCGGGCGGAGCTACCGACATCCTGGCGCGCATCATGGGCGCTTGGCTCTCGGAGCGGCTGGGCAAGCAGTTCATCATCGAGAACAAGCCCGGTGCGGGTAGCAATATCGGCACGGAACTGGTGGTCAACGCGGCGCCTGATGGCTACACGCTTCTCCTCGTCAACCCGGCGAACGCAATCAACGCCACGCTCTATCCGAAGCTCAACTTCAATTTTATCGCCCAGATCGCGCCGGTTGCCGGCTTCATTCGAGCGCCGAATGTGATGGAGGTGCACCCATCGGTGCCCGCCAAGACAGTCGCCGAGTTCATTGCCTATGCTCAAGCCAACCCCGGCAAGATCAATTGGGCGACCTCGGGCAACGGCACTTCGGTTCACCTCTCCGGTGAACTCTTCAAGCTGATGACCGGCGTCAAATTGACACACGTTCCCTATCGCGGATCAGCGCCGGCGCTGACCGACATGCTGAGTGGGCAGGTGCATGTGATGTTCGACAACTTGCCCCCCTCGCTTCCACATATCCAGGCCGGCAAGCTGCGCGCGCTCGGAGTGACCACCTCGACCCGGTCGGAGTCTCTGCCCGATATTCCCACAGTCGCAGAAACCGTGCCAGGCTATGAGGCCAGCGCCTTTTTCGGGATGGCTGTCCCCAAGGGCACGCCGGTCGAAATCATCGAGACCCTGAATAGAGCAGTCAATGAAGGCCTCGCGAATGCAAAGATCAAGGCGCGACTTGCGGAGCTCGGCGGGATATCGATTGGAGGCTCCCCAGCTGATTTTGGCAGGGTGATTGCTGAAGAAACCGCGAAATGGGAACGGGTGATCAAGGAAGGCGGCGTTCAGCTGGAATAGGATCACTCGGGCTATCGCGCGACGTCCGCAACCATTGACTGCGTTGTGTTAGGCGCCCACCTGCAGGTCGATGGATAACGTCATCCCGTTCGACAAGCGCTTCGATCTCCCCCCGGGCAAGGTCGAGGAGGTGCGACGCGGCGTCCGCCGTATCCTGTGCAACAACCCTGGGCCTTTTACCTTCAAGGGGACGGTGAGCTACATTGTCGGCCAGGGTCGGGTCGCAATCATCGATCCCGGCCCGCTCGACGAAGCGCACATCGCGGCCCTTCTCCAGGCGGTGCGCACAGAAACAGTGACGCACATCTTCGTCACCCATACTCATCGAGACCATTCGCCAGCGGCGGCGCGGATCAAGGCGGCAACTGGCGCGCCGACCTATGGCGAGGGGCCGCACCGTCCGGCGAGGCCGCTCAATATCGGTGAAGGCCCGCGGCTCGAATCAAGCGGCGACCTCGATTTCCGTCCCGATACCGTGCTCGCCGATGGTGAGGTCGTTGCCGGCGGGGGCTGGACGCTCGAAGCCGTGGCAACGCCCGGCCACACTGCGAATCACTTGGCATTCGCTCTCAAGGGCACAGATACGCTGTTCTCCGGCGATCACGTCATGGCGTGGTCGACGCCGGTGGTGGCGCCACCAGACGGCGCGATGAGCGACTATATGGCTTCGCTCGAAAAGCTCGCGCGGCGGCCGGAGAAAACCTATTTGCCGGGTCACGGCGGGACAGTCGAAGATGCGCCGCGGTTCGTCGAACACTACATTCGCCATCGCCGCGGCCGCGAGCGATCGATCCTGCACCACCTTGCTGATGGTCAGTCCGACATCCCGTCGATGGTGCGGGCTATCTATGTCGGGCTTGATCCGAGACTCACCAAAGCGGCCGGCCTTTCGGTTCTGGCGCATTTGGAGGATCTCGTCGCGCGAGGACTTGTGCAGACTGACGGCACGCCGTCGCTCGAGGGCATCTACCGCTGTCGTGGCGGGGGCTGACCGGTTTTGGACTGTGGGCCCTTTCCCTTCTTCGATGCCGGCGCCGCCGTCGGCTCCGGCTTCTGGGTGCCGATCGCATCCTCGATGTCATCGATCAGGTTGCGCACGCGCGTCGCATTTGTGCCGAAATCGAACGAGCCATAGCGCGAGGAGGAGCGCACATCGACGCGCGAGCCAGGCCCGTCCGCGCGCACCCGCAAAACCACATCCTCGCGGAATCCCATGATCGGCGTACGCACTACCGCCTCGATCCGACCCTCGCGTCCACGCTCCGGCGGACGACGGGCGACGATATTCCAGCGGCGCTTGGTGACAACTGCAAGCGCCGCGTCGTAGGCCGCTTGCACACTCGCGTCCGCCTCCAGGGGTTCGATCTCCGGATAGGCGTTGCGCTGCTGTTCGGCGGCCGAAAGGCCGGCATATATCACCGGGTTGGCGTCGCGCGGACGGATACGCGCCAACGCTTCAAAGCGCGGCGGGTCAATTGGATCAGTCGTGATGTCGTAGATCCATGGCAGCCGATATGAAACAACCCCGAGATAGGCCGGATAGGCGAGCAGGCCTGCTCCGATCACGATCGCCGTCAGGGCGTAGCCTATGCCCATCAACCCCTCTCGCCAGATCACAATGAAGGCCGCGAATGCGAGCAGGACCGCAATCACCGAGAGCGCCAGCGCGCCCGCGAAAGTCGCAAGTGCCGGCCGAATCTCGAGCAATCCTGAACGCACGATGATAATCGCCAGGAAGGTCGCCATCAGCGAAAACAGCGCCATTCGTCGCGCCCAGATGGCGAGCTGCGAAGTCTGCTGTTCGGCGATATATCGGCGCAGCATCAGACAGCCTCAAAACCTCAAACAGATGGGAGTCAGAACCGCCTGACGCCGCCAATGGCTATGCCCAAACCTATGGAACCGCGGCGCTGTCGCAGGCAAACGCAGAGCCGGGCCGGGCTGCATCGCAGATGTGCTTGCGGATCGCCGAGGATCGATACCATAGTTTATCACAGGGAAATATGGCGGGGCGAGGGGCATGGCGGCGTCAAGCGATTTCACTGGCGGTTGCGACGCGATATGTGGCGTGCGGCGTTCGCCGGCAGGGCAAAGTCTTTAAACCGTTCCCGAAGCGCAGTCTTCTGAATTTTTCCGGTGGCGGTGTGAGGGATTTCGTCGACGAAGACCACATCGTCAGGCAGCCACCAGTTGGCAACCTTACCGCGCATAAAGCCCAGGACGTCTTCCTTGGAGGCCGACTGCCCCTCCTTGAGCACCACAACGAGAAGCGGCCGTTCCTCCCATTGGGGGTGTTTGACACCGATGACGGCGGCTTCCGCGACGTGGGGATGACCGACAGCGAGATTTTCCAGTTCGATCGAGGAAATCCATTCGCCCCCCGACTTGATGACATCCTTCGAACGGTCGGTGATCTGCATGTAGCCACAAGGGTCGATCGTGGCCACATCGCCGGTGTCGAAGAAACCTTCCTCATCGAGAACGCCGGACGGCTCCTTGAAATAGGCGCGCGCGACCGCCAGCCCGCGCACCTTGAGCCGGCCAAAAGTCTTGCCGTCGCGGGGTAATTCGGCGTCAGCGTCATTGGCGATCTTCAACTCGACGCCGAACGGGAACTGTCCCTGCTTGACCTGGATGTCGAGGCGCTCCTCGCTCGTCAAATTCGCATATTCAGGCTTCATCGTTCCGAACGAGCCGGTCGGGCTCATCTCAGTCATACCCCAGGCGTGACAGACCTCCACCCCGTAGACATCCTGGAAGGCCGCGATCATGGCGCGCGGGCAGGCCGAGCCGCCGATTACGACCTTCCTCAGGTAGGGAAGCCTGGCGTTATTGCCTTCGAGATGTCGCAGCAGCATCAGCCACACGGTCGGAACAGCGGCCGTGAAGCTGACGCGGCAGGTATCCAACAGCTCATAGATTGATGATCCATCGAGCTTGGCGCCAGGCATGACCATGGTGGCGCCCTGCATCGGCGTCGTGAGCACGAGCCCCCAGCAGTTGGCGTGGAACATCGGCACGACCGGCATGACCACATCGCGGCATGAAACGCCCATGGCGTCGGGCGCGCTGACCATCATCGAGTGCAGTATGTTTGAGCGATGGGAATAGACCACACCTTTCGGATGGCCGGTCGTGCCAGAGGTGTAGCACATGCCGGCGGCGGTGTTTTCGTCGAACGATTTCCAGGCGAAATCATTATCCACCGTGCCGATCCACTCCTCGTAGGGCGTCGCATTCCTGAGCGACGTCGCCGGCATATGGGCGGCATCGGTCAGAACAATGTAGCGCTCGACCGGCGCAAGGCGGTCCGCAAGTTTCTCGAGAAGCGGGACAAAGGTGAGGTCCGTCATTACGACGCGATCCTCGGCGTGGTTGATGATCCAGGCGATCTGGTCGGGAAACAGTCTCGGGTTGACAGTGTGATAGATCGCCCCAATGCCGAGAATGCCGTACCACGCTTCGAGGTGGCGCCAGGTGTTCCAAGCGAGCGTCGCGACCCGATCGCCGAGCCCGATGCCGTCCCGGTCGAGCCGCTTGGCCACCTTGCGCGCCCGTGTTTGGATCGACGCATAGTCCGTGGAATGGATCGGGCCCTCGATCGAGCGCGAGATGACCCGGCGTTGGGGGTGGTTGGTCGCGGCGTGATCGATGACGCGGTGACAGAGCAGCGGCCAGTCCTGCATCAGTCCGAGCATGGGCGTTTCCCTCGATGTTTCGCTCCGGCCCCTTGGCAGGCGTGCTGCGGAGCGATTACGCTGACCACATTACACTACGGGAAAGTCTGCTCTGGGGAGGCGTCCATGAAGAAAATTTCCTTGTTGAGCG
>Ga0126384_10003067_pt1 | contig 10126 bp, 14 predicted proteins | sample PanSoiMetPlot_36_FD_92543 | JGI IMG/M metagenome (GOLD analysis project Ga0126384, IMG submission 92543) | Tropical forest soil microbial communities from Panama - MetaG Plot_36 | ecosystem: Environmental > Terrestrial > Soil > Tropical forest > Bulk soil | place: Panama | collected 2016-02-17 | reverse complement strand
GTCGGCAAGAGGAAGCCGGTGGAGGAGCGGGTCAGCCATGGCGCCTAGCTCTTCTGCTGACGGCCGTGGGCATAGACCTGAAGGCCGCAAATCTCCGCGTGGAGGCAGGGGCAGAAGCCCCTCCCTTCAGCGAGGAGAGCATGTCACAAGATGGAGCACCAACTTTCTCTTTCTCTACCGCGCAGTCTGGAGTTAAACCGCCTCAAGCGCCTGGAACAGTCCGGCGGCTTGGGGCCGACAACACTGTCCTGACGCCAGAGGCTGTGCGCGTTAGCGGATCTTATATGAGGCCGGGTTCCTACGGCCCGGCCTCACAGGCTTTGTTACCCTGCTACGTATTCACGGGATCTGCTTCTTGACGTCGGTCTCCAACTGATTCAACGCCTTTTGCTGGGCCCGTGTGATGTGACGATTGTTAAGGCTGGCGTCAAAATGCTCCTGATCGCGGATCTCCTTGATGTCGCCGCGAAGGACTTTGGCCTGTGCCGAAGAAATCTTTCCTTGAACCACATCCCTGTGGATGAGGACTTTCTCACGAAGGGCGCGCGAGTTCACTTGGTCCCGGCGGAAGCCGGCGTCGGCGAAGGTGGTACTGCCGGCGACAAGACCGAGCGACAACATGATCAGGGCAAGGCGGGTGGTTTTCGAGGTAGTCGACATGGTTTTCTCCTTTGTCCAAGTGAGCGGGAATTCGCTCACATCGGTTAGTTGGAGAGCCACCGCCGAGGGTTCGCAGCGTTACCGGTTGTAAGCCCCAAATCGAATGTTTTGTGCTAACCATCACACTGCGCACGATAATAGGTGAACCGATGTTAAAGTAACGGAACTGGTCTTCAGAAGATCCGTCCCGGATTTCGACTCGGAAGACCTGTGTGTTGCCCGCTCATGTGGGGGAGAGGAGCGCCATGACGCACCGGCGTTCCCTTGATTTCCGGCCCATCGTTGCGCGGGGAGATCGAGCGGACGGATGACGTGCGGGACAAATATTCCGGCCGCGATCCTGAGGAGCCACAGATAACCTTCCTCACGTTCCCGGCGGCGGAGCTCGCCGTAGAGCTGCAGAAAGAGCAGGATCCACACGACGCCTACGGCCGCGAGGCAGCGCGCGCTGGTGATGGGGTCGAGATTCAGCGTCATTGGCGCGGAAGTGGCCGCGCGCCGCCGGATTGTGGATGTGCACCTCACTGTCCGCCCACACGTACGGCAGCGGCACGCAATAAGGCCAGCCGTCGGCGCCCACGCTCGCGATCCGACCGCAGAAACCGCGCACCAGGAATTCCAGCGTGCGCTCGTTGTATATCAGCTTATCGGTCCGTCGCAGCGGCGGAGCGCTCACGGGGCTTTCCCGATATATAATCTTTCCCGATATATAATAGGGAGCGTCGCCACCTGTCCCGGCGACCTCGAACTCCCAAGCATAGCATAAAAATATCCGGGGCGGTCGGGACAAGCACGGCCACGACAAACCGGAGTTGCCTCAAACCTTAAGCAAGCAGCGGCGGCAGCCGCCGTTTGGTCCAGCCGGTCGCAACGTCATAGGCATGGGCGAGCTGCAGGCAGCCAAGTTCGCCGTGATTGGGACCGGCGATCTGCATTCCCATCGGCAACCCGGCGGCATTGAAACCTGCCGGCACCGCGAGCGCCGGGTTGCCCGCCATGGTGGTCGGAATCACGCCCTTCTGCCATTCGTAATAGATTTCCATCTTCACGCCGGCGACTTCCTTGGGCCACTGGAGCTCGGCGTCGAAGGGAAACAGCTGGGCGGTCGGAACGATGAAATAGTCATATGTCTCGAAGAACCTTCGTGTCGCCTGATACCACTCGGTGCGCACCGCCGACGCTGCCGTGATGTCGAGGGCGCTGAGTTTCTGCGCGCTTTCGATTTCGAAGATTGCCTCCGGTTTCAACAGCGCGCGTTTTACCGGATCGCGGTAATGGCCGAGCAGCGCCCCTGCGGTCTGCCACGCGCGCAGCGGCAAGAATGCGGCCCACAGCGCTTCCATCGAAAAGTCCGGCCGGGCTTCCTCGACGATGCAGCCCATCGCCTCGAAGGTCTTCAGCGCCGATTTGCAGAGGTCGAGCACGCCTCCGTCGTAGGGGATGTAGCCGCCGTAGTCGCCGGTCCATGCGATGCGCGCGTCCTTGAAATCGCGCTCCAGCGATCCACGAAATGCCGCACCGTCACCCGCGATCGACAGCGGCACCCGAGCGTCGTAGCCGGCCTGCACGGCGAGCAGCAAAGTGAGGTCCGGTACGTTGCGGGCCATCGGCCCGATCACGCCCATGGTGGGCATGAATGCGTCGCGTCCGTCGGCCGGCACGCGGCCGATGCTGGTGCGAAAGCCGAAAACGTTGTTCCAGCCCGCCGGATTGCGCAGGCTACCGGCGTAATCGGAGCCGTCCGCGAGCGGCAGCATGCGCAGCGCCAGCGCCACCGCAGCGCCGCCACTCGAGCCGCCCGCCGAGCGCGATTGGTCATAGGCGTTGCGGGTAATACCATAGACCGGATTGAAGGTGTTCGAGCCGAGGCCGAATTCCGGCGTGTTGGTCTTGCCGACAAAGATCGCTCCCGCATTGCGGACCCGCGCCACCATGGCGCTGTCGGCAGCCGGTATGTTGTCCTTCAGGATCGGCGAACCCATCGTCGTGCGTATGCCCTTGACGGGCGTCAGATCCTTCACGGCGAACGGAAATCCGTGCAGCGGCCCCACCGCTTCACCGCGCGCAAGCTCGGCATCCTTCTCGCGCGCCTGCGTCAAGAGATCGGCGCGCTCCTCCAGCGCCACGATGGCATTAACCCTGGGATTGAGTTCGTCGATGTGATCGAGGTAGCCGGCCATCACCTCGACGCAGGAGACTTCCCTCACGCGGATCGCGCCCGCGAGTTCGCCCGCATCCATCATGACAATATCGGAGGGCATTTCGAGATTCCTCCGCGTTAAGGAGCCTCATAAGGGTCAGCCGATCGCCTTATGCCTGCGCCATTTCCGCCGTGTCACGCTTGTTGCGTTCGGCGGCGGCGCGTTCGATCGCGTCGGCGAGATATTCGGGCGCCTGGGCGCCGGAAACCGCGAAAATGCCGCCCAGGATGAAGCACGGCACCCCTTCGATACCCGCTGTCCTGGCTGACTCCGCGTCGGCGGATACGCTTTCGACGTCCGCGTCGCCGGCGAGACGCCGGCGCACATGATCGGCGTCCATGCCGCAGTCCCGTGCCGCCCCAACCAGCACTTCGCTGTCTGAGAGGTCGGCCCCCTCGGTGAAATAGAGCTCCATGAGGCGCTGCTTCATGCGTGCCGGATCGCCGCTTTCGCCAGACCACCGGATCAGCCGGTGGCAATCGAGCGTGTTGGGCTGCCGCGCGATGGCGTCGGGATTATAGGCAAGGCCCTCCTCGCGCGCTGCCATCACGATGCGCTGCGCGTTCGCCTTGTAGCGGTCGACCGAGCCGAACTTGGTGGTGAGGTATTCGGTCCGGCTGATGCCGGCGCGCGGCACCCAGGGGTTCAGAAAATAGGGCCGGTATCGCACCGCCACGGAAATCTCGGGCTTGAGGGCGATCGCCTTCTCGAGCCGGCGCTTGCCGATGAAGCACCACGGGCAGACCACGTCGGACACGACGTGGATCGGAAGTTCGGTTGCGGCGGCGCTCGCCGATGGCGGCATTGGGTCCTCCTCGGTGTTCGAGGAGAAGATAGGACGTCCGGGGGGAAAGAGGAACACGGTTCTCGGTGTGATCGCACTGGCAATTTTCACCTAGCGGTCCGGACTCGCGGTCTTTACGTGCCTCCTCCCGCTGCTCGGGAACGCTGTCGCACGTCGGCGCGGGCCGTGGCATTAGCGCACGCAACTCGGCAAAGCGCGTTGGCGACCGTGACAACGCAGAACGCCGCCACACGGGCTGATGTGGCTTTCTACCAGTCTGTCTTGAGTTCGGCGAACGCCCGAGGCCCCTCACAAATTGCCGCGACTGCTCAACTCGCGCTGCATGGGCTAGGGGTACTGTGAGTTCGGCCCCCGGTATGAAACTTGTTAGCGCTGGAGGCCGCCGTTGATCGCGGCCATGGCGTGATCCGGCGGCCTATCCCCATTCATCGCTGCGACACTGGCAAGCGCTTGGCAGCGAAGCGCTGGCGGAAAGCCTCGCCGTCTTCCAGCCTGGCGAAACAGAACGAGCCATTGTAGAAAAGTGTCCAACCGGAACGCCTCTAGCCGTCCGGGCGTTTAGCGGGTAAAGGGCCGGCGCTCCCATGACTCTCCGCAATGACCAGGTGAAGCTGCGCGTTAGCCACGCTTTGCGCGAGCGCAACACGCGCGTGGCGTGCCTCATATTTGAAAGCGTAAGAACAGCGCTGGACTTGCTTGACGAGCAATCCCCTGCGGTCATTGAGGCGCTGATAGAACGCACCAAAGACGTGCAGCGCACCGGCTACGGCCTCCTCGAAGGACCAAGACACGACCTCAGGGAAGCTCTTATCAGATATGCTGAGGCGGCGTTGGAGGAGGCGCGGGCGCGAGAACGACGATTGTTGGAGGGCATAACGGGCGAGCCCACCGCCTAGTGTAGGCCGCGCGCTGCTGCCCTCACCGGCGCCGGATCGCCATCAACTTCGTGGCCGGCTGGTTGAACTCCTTGGCCGCATTCTCGATCGCCTCTGCCTCGTTGGTGGCCTCGACGCTGCCAATCCAAGTCTGTCGGGCGGCAATCTTGTAGATAGTCCACGTTGTCCGCTTCGGCGGTTCGGGCTTGCGCGCCATTCGCCAGGGCCGTCACGCCTTCAGCACCTTGGTTGCCAATGCCAGCCGCGCCAAGTCCATTATTGCCCGGTTGCTTTGCGCGCCAGGTGTCTGTCAAGTCGGTGAAATCCCGGTCGAGCTGCAAAATCCTGTAACGCCGCGATGCATATACTTTACGCCGCCTCGACGGCTGCGGCGGGGGCGGGAAATCGTATATAGCGCGGCGCTCATTTCTTGGCCGCCTTCGTCTTCTCGGCCGCTGCGTGCTCGGCAACGTGTTTATCGAGTACCAGCCCAATGTACGGCGCCAGTTTGCGGTGGTCCGCATCCGCCAGTCGCTTCAGCGCGGCGGCAGTCTCTTCGCTCACGCGAATGTGCAGCGTCACAGTTAGTTTCTCCATGCTGCGTGTCTTAGCGGGATACAAAAGCTCTTGCATATCTATGATTGTAGAAGATTGTAGAGTTGCGTAGAACATAAAGCGACGGCACACACGCAAGGGAGGCACCATGAAGACCGAACAGCCCCGCAAGCTCCGGGCCGACCTGACCCCGGAACAGCGGGCAAAGGCCGAACGGATCGGGTCGGTCGAGTTCAAGTCAACGAAGGCCCGGAAGGGCAAGTGAGGGAGGAAATAGTCATAACAGGCAAAGCCAATCGCATCTGTCTGCGTAGCTGGTTCGTAGCTTCGATCGCGGTCCATCTGATCGCGGGGCGATTTCTGGGCTGCGGCAGCGTGGGGATTCTTTTGGGGAATGACTGACTAACGCCAGCGCGGGCGCATCGCGCAAACCGAGCGGGCCCTGACGCGGCGGTAACCACGCCAGAGCCCTAACCATCATCGACTTGGAGGAGTCAACGTTGGTTAGTGAGCATCATACCTTTGAAACGCGTTCCATGACATCCAGCGACTTACGCAACCTTGCCGATCGGCTATTCAGCCGCTCAATCAGCCAGCTTACCGATTTGCCGCCGACGCAGCGGGCCGACATGGCCTTGGCCTCGTGCATCATCCGACTGTTGAGCGTCATGGCCGACGATCGCGCCTTGGTCGTTGATGCGCCGCGCTGGCAGTACTTCTACCTGCAACAGGAGCGGCACTGATGTGGTGGCTCGCCCTCGAAAACTTCGCCCAGGCTCTCGGCTTTGTGGTCATGGCGATCTTGGTCGCTCTGGCCATCGCGGCGGCTGCAAGCTGGATCCACGAAACATTCCGCAGGCGCCCTATTCGCCCGCCAGCGCTGCGGCGCTTCGACGATAACGGGGGCAACCGATGAGCCAACTCCTAGTCATATTCGAACGCGACGGCCGTGAGATTGAGCGGCAGGTTGCCCGCGACGGTGAAAGGGCCGCGCAGATGGCCGTCGTAATGATTGCGGGGCTTGGCCTACTTGAACCGGGCGATGTCGTTTGGATTGAGGAGGACTAACTGGACTGGGCCCGGCGCTTTCCATCAGCAGCAGTGCCGGGTCCGGGGCGGCGGCAGGGTTGGCACAACGGCCCTGCCGCCGCTTGAAGCAATCTGAGTTTGGCCCGTCCGGTATCTCGCGACACTCGTCGGCGCCGGCGACCAGGACGTCATGCACCTCGCTACCACATGCGATTGCCTTGCGCTGCCGGGGAGGGACAGCTGAAGGCGCTGTCGTCCTGGCGGATCAGCGCGATGCCTTCAAAAATTCCTTGACGACAGATGCCGAGTTATCAGAGGCGAGCCGCGCGAACGTCGCGATCTCGTTCTCGTGCTCCTCACCGCCCGCGAGGTCGGAGAGGCTGCGAAAAGCGATGAACGGGACCTTGTTGGCATAGGCGACGTGGGCCACTGCTGCGCTTTCCATGTCGAGTACGTCGGCATTGAAAGTGTTTCGCACGTATTCGCGAAACTTCTTGTTGTCGACAAAAGCCTGGCCCGAAACGCCTTGACCGCCCACCACGACCTTCGGCTTGTGCGTCAGACATTTGCTTTCGGCAGTACAATCCTTCAACGTGACTGCGCCCGCCGTCGCCTTCGCGATCGCCAAAAACCTCGCGTCGACCTGAAACCAGGTGCGCTTTTCAGGATCGCCGCCGCCGTTGGCGATCTGCACCGGCTGCGGGAACATCATACCGAAATTCGCAAACCGTGTCTCGGCGAAGCCTGGCAACTTATAGGCGCCGTCCGTGCCTTCGCGCGCAAACACCGCCTCCAGATACTCGCTCCATCGATCGGGGACGATGACGTCGCCGATCGAAAGGTCCGGATTGACGCCTCCGGCGATGCCGGAGAACACGATCGCCTCGATGACGAAGCGGTCGAGCACGAGCTGCGTCGTCATGGCCGCGTTGACCATGCTGATGCCGCTGAGAAACAACACCACCGGCCTGCCATCGATCGTGCCGGTCGCGAAGGTCACTCCGTTCGCCACATAGTCGCGACGGTCGCGCAGCGCTGTCTGAAGCGCCTTCCATTCCGGCTCAAAAGCGGAGATCACCGCGGTTCGCCGGACCGCGTCGAAGACCTCGCCTGTCGCTGTGCCCGGCATGACCGGGATCAACGCCAGCATCGCGGCAGCCAGCACACGGGCGAGCGACACAATTTTGCGCATGGAAATTGGTCCACAAATCGGAGAGATGGCAAGACAGCGCCAGTTCCCCGCGCGCCACGGGCCTCGCAGCAATGGTCGAAGATTCAAGTTACGCGACGATGCCATACTTGTCGAGGAGCCTCGCGGCCAAAACGGCGCGCCTTGCGAGTGGCGACGAGCGCCATCCTTGCCATGCCGACATTGAATTTGAGCAGTTGGCACCTCCCCGCCGGCAATCCGGTTTGCGACGGCGCAGCATCATCATCAGCGAAGCGCGGCACCATTTTGACGTCGCTGCGCCGGACGCGGCGGGATGACCGCCGCATCCGGTTGCCTACCGACGGATTATCTCGGGGTGGCGGGGCCGGGCGATGTCGGGGCTGGCGCCGCGCCCGTCGTGCCCGACGGCATGATGATTTCAGCTACTCGCCGGTCTTTCGGGTCAATCAGCAAAACCGTGTTGTTGTCGAGCTTGAGATACTCAAGGTTCTTGGTGGCGGGAACCTGAGCAGTAACTTTAGACGGCAGCTGTTGTGGGACCATCGATGGTGGCAGCGTGGTGCCGACTCTGGGTTGGAATCCTGCCGCAGGCTGGCCCTTTTCGCCCTGGAAGCTCTGCATGATCGATTGTTTCTGTTGAGCCGTCAGATTGAGCTCCGCCGTCGTGGCGACAGCAACACTTCCGAGAAACGCGACCACAACTGCGCTACGATAAACACTCTTACGCATGATGTTTCTCCGCTTTGCCCTCGGCACGGCTCACTCAACGCACGTTGCGGCCGGAGTGTTCCTTGCGACCCCGATGAGTTGGTATCGAAAAGCTGCATAGCAGCGCCACGCAAGGCTCAATTCAATCTAGGCTGATGAGCAAAGAAGGTTATTCCGCCTTGCAGCTGATGCAATCGTCCCTATGCAATCCGCTTCGCCTTCATACTGCCCCATAGCTAAGCCTTCATGAAAGCTCAGCCGAGGAGGAGGTGGGCGCCTAGCAGAAGAGGTGCACCGTATGCATGGAATCGCGCAGAACGCTGTCGCGACCTGGCAGAGGAGTGTCGTCGGGTAGCGGCACTTTGCTCCTCCACCCAAATGCGCAACCACCATCTGCAGATGGAAGAGCACTACAATACGCTGGCCCGGGCCGAAGAGCTGGCGGCGCCCTGGCGCACGCGCTCGGCGACTAGACGCACGTGCGATTTCGGAAAACCTGACGGCAGGTGTGTCGCGCACGCCGCGTGCCGTCAGGTCAAGGACCCCAGGGCCAAATCCCCGTCCCTCGGCAACGGCCCTGGGGTCTACTACCGATTTCCATGCGCTGCGAATCTGGATCGGCAACGCGCAGGTTTCTTGCAGAATGTTTTTTGCAAAACGTGCGGCGCCGTGCCGCATTTTGTGTCGAGGTGGTCACATTTGCTCACTTATCTATGCAACGGGGAGTGAACGCACAGGAATGAACACAGGAAGGAGCAATCATGAAAATGAAAATCCTTGCCGTTGCCACTTTCGTCCTTGTGGGTTTACCGTTCGTCGCGCATGCACAAGGAACCATCCGCGGCGCCGAGGAGGGTGCGGCCGCGGGCGACAGAGCGGCCGGGCCAGTTGGAGCCGTCGTAGGAGGCACCATTGGTGCCGCAGCCGGAACTGTCGGTGGGATCTTGGGCGTCGAAGAGCGGCCACGTTTTCGTGAGTACATTGTCCGCGAGCACCGCCCGTCATTTTGGTATCACGGGGACATTCGCGTCGGCACGGTGCTGCCTGAGCGCGGCGTCACGCTTTACGTGGTGCCGCGCGAATACCATGTGCGGCCCGGTTACCGGTATGCAATCGTGAACGATCAGCCGGTTATCGTGGAGCCGCGAAGTCGGCGCATCGTGGAAATCATTGAATAGGTGCGCATGATCGCACGCGGGGCCGGCCGCGCCGAGGCCGGCCCTATTCGCAACGAGCGCCCCAGCGCTTACCGGAGGAGGTGCACCATGTTGGATGCATTGAATCGCGCAGAGCGTTACCGTGAGATGGCGGAGGGGTGTCGGCGCCTCGCGACAATTGGCTTGTCAATTGAAACTCGAAACCACTATCTGCGGATGGCAGAGCATTACAGCTTGCTGGCGGACTTCGAGGAGCAGGGCACGCAGGTCGTCGGCGATTAGCCGCATAGACAGCTCCGGCCTGCCGCCAGGCGTCTCACGCACGCGACGTGCCGTTCGTCAAAAGCGCAACCGCGCTTCGTCACTCCGCCGCCGCCGTCGCGGGCCCGCGCACGCGGCCCAAGAGCGATTGCGGCGAATCTGTCGACTTCAGCGCGGCGAGGGTCACCATCGCCTCCATGCCGGCTTCGCGTTCGCGCTCGCCAAGTGCCTGGCGCATGACGCTCGCAATCCGCCGGGCAATGACGTGGCAATGGTGGAGCGCCGAGGAGGTCATCACCACCGTGATCGCCCCATCCGGGGTCTGGCAGGCGAAGTCGGCGGCACGGATGAGACGGCTCACGAGGCGTGCGGCATCGATCTGGCTGCGCCAGGACAGGTCGCCCGGGAGATCGAAGCGCGCGATCGACAACGGAACACTGCGCGCGCGCGCGTCCGCGATGGCCCGCGGCAGGTCGCGCTCGAACGCCGCGACGGAGAGCAGGCCGGTTTGAGGGTCGATCCTGCCGTTTGCATCGAGCGAAGCTAGGTGGCGGCGCAGCCGCGCCGCGAAGGCATGGAGGCGCACCAGCGGCATCATGTGGGCGGCGACAGCGTCGGCGCTGCCCGTAACCCGCTCGACGCCGGCGAGGCGAGCCCGGTCGATCGACGCCGGAAGTTCGGGCATGACACCGACCGGCAAATCG
>Ga0126384_10003066_pt1 | contig 10128 bp, 8 predicted proteins | sample PanSoiMetPlot_36_FD_92543 | JGI IMG/M metagenome (GOLD analysis project Ga0126384, IMG submission 92543) | Tropical forest soil microbial communities from Panama - MetaG Plot_36 | ecosystem: Environmental > Terrestrial > Soil > Tropical forest > Bulk soil | place: Panama | collected 2016-02-17 | reverse complement strand
GACGAAGAGCCGGATGAGGCCGGTCGAGCTGCTGTCGGGCTCTGCGTCGTCCAGGTAACGCCAATATCCCTCGAGGACGAGCTGGACGGTCGTGCTCCCGCTCGACGGATCGGTGAAGCAGCCCGGCTCGAGGATCGCGAAGGCCAGGCGATCCCGGCCCAGGATTGCCAGCGCCGCTTTCATTGTCGCCGCGGAGCTTCCCTGAATGCTCGCGTGGACCACGGCAAAGGTGCCGAAGCGGTTGGTCGTGTCGTAGATGCCTTCGAGCGCGGAGAGCAGCTGCGGCTGCGGAAGCGATGCCGAGCGTGCGAGGAGCCCTCCCGACGGAAAGGTCGGCGGCTTCGGTCCTTGGCGCTCCATGCACGACAGGGCCAGGGCGGCAAACGCGGCAGCGGCGAGCGTGCGGTTAGAATTCATAGCCGCCCAGCAGCCCCAGGTAGAAAAACTTCGCGGTGCTGTAGTTGACGTTGAACCAGAGCGGGAAGTTTTGGGTTGTGTGGTAGACCGAGACGCCGTAGTAGATGGCGCCCTTTCCCACGGAGTGCTCCACGATCAGAGAAGCCCTGCTGCCCGAGTACAGCGGAGTTCCAGGGGTGATCACGAGACTTCCGAGCTTCTGCGCCTGGTACGGCTGGAGGTACAGCTCGGCGACGAGCGTGATCCAGCTGTCGTTGGTGAGCTGCAGTCCCGCCATCGCGCCGGGCTCGGTGAGAATGCCCCAGCCCGACGAGTCGAAGCCGGAGGTCTCGGAATCCGCGAACGCTTTGCTGAGAACTCCGAACCACGCGTCGACGTGAGCCATCAACCCGAGGACGAACGGGCCCACCGGCGCAGACCAGGTTGCGCCGGCCCCGAGCTGGTTGAACACGAAGATCGTGGTCCCGCGCGCATCGAGGCTAAATCCCGACCCGAGGCCGCGGCGGAAATTGGCCGTGAACATCGGAGCGATCTGCCAGACGCCCCCGATCGCCCACCGCTGCTGCCCTTCGTCCGGTCCGATCGGGAAAAAGATGAAACCTCCACGGTGAGCAGCATCAACAGGCGCGTCCGGCGCAGCGGTCGCGAGCGTTGTCTCGTTCGGCGACGCGGATGCTTGTTCCGAGGATTCCTCCGCGGACGCGTTTGCAACGTCGGCGGCTATGAGCCAAGCCGCACCGATGAGGACCTTCCCGTTCATCCTGCTCCTTCGCGACCAATTAGCTCGGTGCAAGGCAGCGTGCGCCGGGCGGTGATCGATTCTGGGCAAATCCCCATCCGCGTGGCGAGTAAGCGAAAGACTAGGTGACGCGTGTTCTCGACGGCGTGTCCAATCCCTGAGCTGGCACGCGAGCGGTCCGTGCCTGTAGCATCATGCAACGCAGGCCTGATTGCCTCGGTTGGAAGGGGAGGTACGCTGCAGCGCCGATGCGTCCTAGGGGCGGCGCTGCTTTGCGTCCATCGAGCCTGCTCTTCGTCGCGGCGCTGATCTTCGCGCCCGGATGCAAGTCGTGGCATCACCTTCCCACGCACCAACACTGGCTCGAACCGGCGCCCGCCCTCGCTCCCCCTCCGAGCACCGGGCATGCCGGCGCGCTCCGCGTCGCGGTTTACGGTGACACGCGCGGGAACCGGCCTGTTCACCGCGAGGTCGTGGCCGCAATCTCAGAGCAAAAGCCCGACCTGGTAATCTTCACCGGCGATGCGATCGAATGCCTTCCAGTGGGTCACCTGCCGGACTACAGCGGCTGGCAATACGCGATCCCGCTCTGGCCGCAGATCGACCGCAACCATCCCTGGGCTCTGCTCGCCAGCATCGTCCCGTTCCCGGCGCTGCTCCACGACAGCGTGGGCAGCCCGATCGCTCGACCGCGGGACCCCGACGGCTTCAACGGTTTCCTCGAGGACACCGAGCTGCTCCGAAGAGGGGGCGCACCACTGCTCTTCGTGCCCGGCAACCACGATCTGTATCACCGGTGGGATCGCGAGGCGCTTGCTCGTCTCCAGGCGCTGTCGCCGGACCGCCTCTGGTATGCAGTCGACGTCGGCGACTATCGGTTCGTCGTTTTGGATACGGGTACCGACCTCTTCGGCGATGGCGATGCGATCCCCGCCGGCGGCGCGCAGATCCAATGGCTCGACGAGGTCCTCGCCGACGCGGAAAAGCGCAACCTGCGATCCGTCGTCACGTTTCATCTGCCGCCTTTCTCCTCAGCGCGGGAGGACGGCTCAGTCCCGTGGCTGAGAGAACGCCTGGTGACCGGCGTGTTTGATCGGCACCGCGTGTCGCTCGTGCTGAATGGCCACGCCCATGCCTACGAGCGGGTGGAGCGCTCAGATCCCAGCGGCCGGGAAATGACGTACGTCATCACCGGAGGGGGCGGTGCGCCGCTGTTCCACGAGGCTTCGGAGCGAGTCGCGGGCTCGAAGATTTTCATCGAGGGTGTGCGGCACTTCGTGCTGCTCGAGCTCGCCCGGGATGAAATCGTCGGCCGGATGATACCGGTGGCGGCCGGTGGCGCCGGCAAGCCCCAAGATTCCTTCAAGGTCAACATCCCTGAGGCGGCTCCGATCAATTGACGAAAGCTTGCACAGTGGTTGCCCGCGCCCGGTGTAGTAAGGGTTCGCAGTTCTTCTGCGCATTCTATCGAGGACGTTGCTCGTTAACCGAGGTCGCCATGATGAACCGCTTTCGGCTCGCTGCCGTACTGCTGTGGACTCCCGCCGTTGCCGCGGCGCAAGGTCTTCCCATTCCGCTCCCCAAGGCGTTGATCTTCCCAAACTACGACAACGTGTTGGTCGGCCAGAATCAAGCGCTCGAGGCGGGGGCGTACATCGCCCGGGCCGGCGATGCATCTGCGAACTTCTACAACCCTGCCGGCCTGGTCGTCTCTGAGAAGACCTCGCTCGACGCCAGCTCGACTGGTTACGTCGTGACCAGAATCGACTCCGAGACGCTGAACACCTCAATCACCAGCACGAAGATCGACGCCGTGCCAGGGTACTTCGGCATCGTGATCGCCCCGCCTTTCACAGATTCGCGCAACCTGCGACTCGGCGCCTCCATCACCCGAGGGGTGGCATGGTCGCCCGGCCCCATCGATGAGACGACAGACGCACCGGATTTTGCGACCATCGATCGGATCACCTACTCCACCGAGGCTAGCTTCCAAACGCTGGTCTACCAGGTCGCTGGTGCCTGGGCTCCAGTGGCCGACCGCTCCTTCCGGCTTGGGCTCGCGGTGGGTGTTTCCCAGACGAGCTACAGTGCCGATTCGACTTTCTCGGGGCAGCTTTCGCTCGGCGGTCAGCCGAGCCACTTTCTTTCCACTCTCCGTGCCGAGGGCGACGAGTGGGACGTGATCTTCACCCTCGGCGCGCAGTGGGAGATCCTGCGGGGGCTGACGCTCGGGGCGCTGGTTCGTTCGTCCGGGCTTCGGATCGGCAACGGCTCGCTGCTGACCTACGAGTCAGCTTTCGTGCGCCCAGTCGCGCCGATGTCCTCGTTCTTCCGCGACGAGAACGGACAGTTCCAGTACAAGCAGCCGTGGGAGGCGAGCCTTGGGATCGCATATCACTTCGGCGTCGCCGAGCTCGAGGCAGACCTGCGCTTTCACGACGCGGTGAGCCCCTATTCCTTCTACCACAGCAACGAGCCACTTCAGATCTTCGTGCAGAACCCGGACGGTACGATCACCACTTCGACGCAGCCGGCCCCGACAATCACGTACTCGGCGCGTCGCGTATACAACGTGGCAGCTGGCGGCAATGTTAAACTTTCGCGGATCCTCACCCTGCACGGCGGGTTTTACGCTACCTTCTCGCCGGTCGCCGACCCGGCGACCTCACCGCTCCGGCAAGCCGACCTTTACGGCTTCACCGGCGGCTTGGATTTCCAGCTCGAGCACTTCGGTGCGTCGGTCGGCGCCGGGTATCAGTTCGGCACCTCGGCCAGCGCTCCTTCCACGATTAATGACCAGGAGCTGCCGAGCAAAGTGAAGCTCGAGGCTATCTCTGTCTTCTACGCCATCTCGTACCAGTTTTAGCCGCTGCCCCAGACGCGGCGGGCGTTAGCACCGGCGAGCCTCGGATCCATCGACGAAAGCTTAGCAGTGAGGCACCCGCCGCACGGTGTAGTAATGGGCGCGCAGTTTCTGCTGCGCATTCTATCGAGGACGTTGCTCGAAACGAGGTTGCCATGACGAACCGCTTTCGGTTTGCTGCCGTGCTGCTATGGACGCCTGCCGTTGCTGCGGCGCAGGCGCTTCCAGTTCCGATCCCCAAGGCGCTGATCTTCCCGAACTACGACAGCGTGTTGGTCGGGCAGAATCAAGCGCTCGAGGGCGGGGCGTACATCGCCCGGGCTGGCGATGCATCTGCGAACTTCTACAACCCAGCCGGCCTGGTCGTCTCTGAGAAGACCTCGCTCAACGCCAGCTCGACGGGTTACATTGTGACGCGGCTTAACTCCGAAGCGCTGCAAACCTCGATCTCGAGCACCAAGATTGACTCCGTGCCCGGGTACTTCGGCGTGGTGGTTGCCCCGCCTTTCACCGACGCGCGCAACCTGCGACTCGGCGCCTCCATCACCCGAGGCGTAGCATGGTCGCCCGGCGCCATCGATCAGACCACGGACGCACCAGGGGCTCCGGCTATCGATCGGGCCACGTACTCCACTAACGCTAGCTTCGCAACGCTCATCTACCAGATCGCTGCCGCTTGGGCCCCGGTGTCCGACCGCTCCTTCCGGCTTGGGCTCGGCTTGGGGCTTTCCCAGACCAGCTACAGCAATCAGTCGACCTTCTCGGGGCAGGTTTCGATCGGCGGCCAGCCGGGCCAGTTTCTTTCCACTCTCCGCGCCAGCGGTGACCAGTGGGACATGATCTTCACGCTCGGCGCTCAGTGGGAGATCGTTCATGGGCTGACGGTCGGGGCGCTGGTTCGATCGGCCGGGCTTCGGATCGGCAGCGGCTCGCTGCTGACCTATGAGTCGAGCCTCGTACGCCCAGTCGCGCCGACGTCCTCGTTCTTCCGCGACGAGAACGGACAGTTCCAGTACAAGCAGCCGTGGGAAGCGAGCCTTGGGATCGCATATCACTTCGGCGACGTGGAGCTCGAGGCAGACCTGCGCTACCACGACGCGGTGAGTTCCTACGCCTTCTACCAGAGCAGCGTGCCACTGCAGCTCATAGTGCAGAACCCCGATGGTACGACGAGCACTTCGACGCAACCGATCCCGACGGTCAGCTACTCCGCGCGCCGCGTATACAACGCGGCAATCGGCGGCAACGTGAAGCTTTCGAGCACCATCACCCTGCACGCCGGGTTCTACACCGCCTTCTCGCCCGTCGCCGAACCGGCGACGTCACCGCTCCGGCAGGCTGACCTGTACGGCTTCACCGGTGGGGTGGATTTCCAGCTCGCGCACTTCGGTGCGTCGGTCGGGGCCGGGTACCAGTTCGGCAACTCGGCCGCGACTAGCTCGGTGATCAGTGACCAGGCGCTGCAGAGCAAGGTGACGCTCGAGTCGATCTCGGTCCTCTATGCGATCTCGTACCAGTTTTAGCCGCTGCCTCAAAAGACTTCGCCCGCCCCGAGGTAGATGCCCAAAGACTTGTCGGCCCAGGCGAAGTCCAGCGTCCAGTTGGTTCGAGACTGGCGGTTCAGCATCATGCGCAGCCCGAAACCGCCCGCGAACTTGAAGTGCTCGAAGAGCGATTCGCCTGGGTCGCTGTAGAGAGGAATGTTTACCGAGGGCCGGGAGAAGCTTTCCGTGTTTGCGAAGAGCACGCCGCCCAACACGCCGTTGTTGGTGATGCGGAAGCGCCATTCCGCCTCGGCGTAAAACTCGGCCGTCCCGCGCAAGCGGCCCTGCACGTAACCCCGGCCGCTGCGGTTGCGCGCATCCCAGCCGATCGCCGGCAGAGCGAGGTAAGGCATCGTGCCCGTCACCACGCCCTGAGCGATCACCCAGAAGGCGATCACGTTTCGCGGGACTGACCGCGAAAGGCCGAGATATGCCCGGGCCTCGCCGGAAATCAGTGAGCTGTTCTGGCTGCTGCCCAGGAACGTGGGGTACCACTGATACGAGAGATTGGCGTAATAACCGCGGTAGGGGTTGATGGTGGAATCGCGATTGTCGAAAGCGACGTTCAGGTTGACGCCGGATACGGTATACGCCCGAGTGCTGAAGCCCTCGAGCACGCTGTAGGCGTAGTGACTGGTGACGACCGGCGGCGAGGCCTGGAGATCCAGGTTGCGGTCGACGATGGCGAAGTATCGGTCGAAGGAAACGCCCGGCCCCGCGTACAAGTCGCCCCATACCCTCCGCAGCGCTGTCTCGCGGAAGCGGATCAGGTCGAAGTCCATGGGCTGCGCCCCAGACGCGGCGGTGGCGGTACCGAAACCGCTGAGGGTGAACGCCGAGCTGACTGCGCCGTGACCTGTGCCCAGGCCGTAAGTGTCCTGGTTGAACAACAGGAAGCGCCAGTCACCCTGGAGCTGCCATTTATTGTCCGCGGTCATGAACGTGCTGGCCGACTGGAAAAGGAACTGGTTGTTGCTGGTGTAGAGGATCGTCGCGAGGACGCTGGAGATGGTCGTCGACTGTGGATCGCCGAGGTAGACGCCGAGCGAGCCGACGATGCCAACGAGAAAGCCCGTCGTCGGATTGTAGCCGATGGCGGGCAGGACGGCGGGGAGAAGCTTGAACGGCTCCGGGGGCGCCTCGGTCTTTTGTTTCAGGCCGGCCATCTCAAAGAGATCGATCCGATCCTGATAGCCGCGGCACTGCGCCTCGACGCAAACCGAGCCGTAACCCTCCCGGTCGGCACATTCTCGGTCATTCGAACACGGCACTGGCGGGCGTTTGTTCGTCGCTGATTCCGTCTGATCGGCCGCCTTGGCGACCGCTGTGAGCCACGAGCACGCGAGCGCCACGACGAGAAGGACCGTGCTCATTCGAGGGCGCAAGCTCGAAGACCGGCGCGGAGCCTGTGGGCGACCTGCTCGGGGGTCGTTGACCATTTTCCTTATCCGCGTATCGCGCCGTTGCGGAAAGGGCCACCTAAACGTTGGCTTAAGCGCCGGCAACGAATCATGCTCATGCAACAGCGTTTTCCGTCATTCCTAAGCCAAGGTTTAATTGGCTTAAGCGGGAGCGGCGCTCAGAGTGACCGCCCGAGGGAGAGCTCGACATGCACAAGTCAACTCTGGGATTCGGTCTCACCGCAGCAATGGTGCTCAGTTGCACCGCGCTGGCGCAGCAGCGTCCGCCGCCGGGCGAGCTGAGGCGAATCGAACTGGCCCCCTTCATCGGCTACCAGTGGGTCACGGACGTCAGCACCTACTACGGCAATATCGCGACGGACAGCGCACCGACCTACGGAGGAATAATTGATTTCACCGTCCAGCCGGGACTTCAAGCCGAGCTGTTTTATTTGTATTCACCGACGCACTCGCGCTTTAACTCGCTATCGTACAGTTATTCCAGCAGCCTGCCGTTCGATGTGAAGATCCACTACATTCAGATCGGCGCCATAAAGAACATCCCACTCCGCCAAGTCGAACCTTTCTTCGGCGGTACCCTTGGGGTCTCGGTTTTTAGTCCATCGAATCTGACGTTCACCGATGGAACGACGCTGTCCCTCAGCGACTCCTGGCGATTCGCAATCAATTTCGAGGCCGGAGTGAAGATTTGGCTTGCCCGCCAAGTTGGAATCCGCCTGCAAGCGCGTCTGATGATGCCGCTGTATTTCGGCTCGGTGGGCTTTTACGGGGGAACGGGCGGTGCCGGTCTCGGCGTTTCTGCCGGAATCCCGCTGGTCCAGCCGGAGCTCAGCGCGGGGGTGATCATCGCTCCCTGACCTCGGGAATTTTGGTTGCGCTTGGCAATCGAGCGGAATATTGCCACCGAGGTCCCATGAGGATCTCATACCTGACTCTCGCGCTCGCCTCCGCGTTCCTTGCGCCGTGCAGCACGACGTCCGAAAGCAGCCGCCCCGTGAGGCCGCTGCGCCCGCCTACGCCGGCAGCCATGGAATATGACGAGGCCGTCGATCTCGGGTCGCAGTACGTGATGGATTACGGGTACTCCGACACCGAGTTTCAAGGAGCCGAGCGGATAACCCCCAACGTCTGGCAAGTGCACTACGGCTTGTCGTCCAGCGGCTCTCTCGAGCTTTACTTTGACGGTACAAAGAAGACGCTGGTCAAGGCGGAGGAGTTGAAGGGAATCACCGGTACAATGGTTCCGGAAGGGCTCGCGCCGCAGACGCTGCCGAGCGACGCCCCGATTAAGCGCTAAACTCGCAGCCGTGGACAGTGCCGCGTGTAACGACCGATGTCTGTCTGATCGCACGCGTCGGCTCGACTTGATTGTCTTCAGCGAACCGCGGACCGGGTGTCTGGTTTGAGACGGCGATGGAAAAGTCGCCGCGCTCGACAGCTCTGTTAGCGGGCGGGCTTGGAGATGTCGAGAGGTCCACAGCCTTCTCCACCCACGGCTTGACAGCTCCCAGTCTTTGAGAGCTTGGCTGAGTCGCCCGGCAAGGGCATCACAAGGGGGTTCCTATGTTTGGTTTGAGGAGGGTAGCAGTTAGCGCAATCGGATTCGCCCTCTGCATGAGCTGCGCGGGTCCGGAAGATCGGAATCAAGGGCAGCGATTAGGTCCGAACTCAGGCGACCCGACGGCCAATGGAAGGGCGGGTTGTGACCCAGACGCCATCGATCTGATCAATCGCTTCATTCCGCACGTCTCTACGGTCCCGGCGACTCAAGGCCAGCAGGTGAGGCTATTCCTGCACGAGCGTGTCGCTACCGAGCCGGCCTGTCGCACCATGGGAGTCGTGCTCTTCATCCACGGCGGAACCATCCCGTCGGCAGTTGACTTTGACCTCCCCTATCAGAACTACAGCTGGATGAAGAGGTTCGCGGCGCAGGGATTTGACACTTTCTCGGTAGACCACACCGGTTATGGCCTTTCCCCGCGGCCGATGATGGACGACCCGTGCAACACCGATCCCTCACAGCAGGGTATTCTGATTCCCAACCCGCTCCCCGCGCCGTGCAGCGCGAGCTATGGCTTTCAGCTGACCACCAGTCAGAGCGACTGGGACGAGATCGACACCGCGGTCGATTACATTCGCAATCTGCGAGGGGTAGATAAGGTCAGCCTGGTTGGATGGTCCGGCGGCGGCCCCAGAGGCGGCGGATACGCGTATCTCCACCCGGAGAAGGTCGACAAGCTCTTTCTCTACGCTCCGGGTTACTCGGCGGACTCGCCAACCGAGCCTCCTCCGTTGATTCCGCAGCCCGGGTTCCCGATGTCGCTTCAGACGCGCTCGACTTTGTACAACGATCGGTGGGATCCGCAGGTCGGGTGCGCAGGTCAATTCGATCCGCGAATCCGCGAATACATTTGGCCCGAGGCGATGAGCTACGACGTGCTCGGACAAGCTTGGGGACCTCCGGAAGGAGTTCAGCGAATCCGAACTGGCGCGAGCTGGGGGTGGAACTCGGGGAGCGCTGCAGGAGTCTCAGCGCCGACCGCGATCATCGTCGGCGAATTTGATTCGCTGGTCCCCAGTACGTTGCAGCTGTATCAGGACATCGGTGCCCGCTACCGGATGCACATCACTGTGCCCTGCGGCTCGCATTTCCTCGTCTGGGAGCACAACCACGACATCCTGATCGAGGCTGCAAGCCAGTGGCTACGAACAGGATCGGTCGGCGGACAAACAAGCGGAAGATTTATTCTTGACAGGAACTCGGAGCTTCGCGCCACCGAATAGAGAGACATCGAAACACGCCTTAACCAACGCCGCACCCTATCAGTCGGAAAGTCTCACGCTGCCTAGACGGGCACTGCGGTAGAGCCTGATGCTGTGAGGGGCTGGTTCGCAGCTCCGCTTTGCTCGCTGCCGCCCAGCTCGCAGTCATCGGGTCCCGCCGGTGCTGCCCTGTCAGGATCTGCCTGCAGCACGTCGCATACGCGCGCCGCTCGTTTTTCCGAAAGTCTCACGCTAGCTGAGATCGAGCAGCGCTCTAATGCAGCTGGGGTCCAACCTCCACGATGAACTTCCGCCTCTCCGCAACCCACTTTCCATCGCACCGCTCTTATTTATACGACGCCACCGTTAATCCGCCTGCCT
>Ga0126384_10003065_pt1 | contig 10133 bp, 11 predicted proteins | sample PanSoiMetPlot_36_FD_92543 | JGI IMG/M metagenome (GOLD analysis project Ga0126384, IMG submission 92543) | Tropical forest soil microbial communities from Panama - MetaG Plot_36 | ecosystem: Environmental > Terrestrial > Soil > Tropical forest > Bulk soil | place: Panama | collected 2016-02-17 | reverse complement strand
TCCCTTGCTCTCAGCCCTCAGCCCTCAGCTCTCGGCCCTCAGCTCTCAGCTCTCAGCCCTCAGCCCTCAGCCCTCAGCTCTCGGCCCTCAGCTCTCAGCCCTCAGCCCTCAGCCCTCAGCTCTCAGCCCTCAGCCCTCAGCTCTCAGCCCTCAGCCATTTGCCCTTTGCCCTTCCTGGCGCGGGTGGTACTATCTGAGTCACAAAATCATGATCGATCAGCAGCCACTTCATCTCTGTCCCCGCGAGTCGCGCGCGAATATTTTCGCGGACTAGCCATTTTTTCTCTCTTTTTATTCCGTCCTGCATAACCTGTCTCAGGTTCATAGCCAAACAGTCTTCAAAAAAGGAGAAAGCTCATGTCAGCAACCATTGCTCCACCTCGGAGACCCGAAATCAAGACCAGTTTGCCTGGTCCAATTGGCAGCCAGATCGTGGCCGCCGACGCCCAGTTCGTCACCCCGTCGTATCCACGTCCGTCGTTCAAACTGGTTGCAGAACGCGGCCAGGGAGTGTGGGTTGAAGACGTCGACGGAAACCTCTTCCTCGATTGCAATGCCGGCGTTGCTGTTTGCTCAACTGGACACTGCCATCCCGAGATCGTCCAAGCGATTCAAGATCAGTCAGCACGTCTTATTCACATGTGCGGCACTGATTATTACTACCGGCAGATGCCTGAACTGGCGCAGAAGCTCGATGAGATTGTGCCGGTTCCCTCACCGACTCGCACACACTTTGCCAACAGCGGCACAGAAGCAATTGAGACGGCACTAAAGCTGGCAATGCATGCCACCGGACGCGAGAAGTTCATCGCCTTCTTCAATAGTTTCCATGGTCGCACGCTCGGTTCACTGTCACTAACTTCGTCGAAGGTCGCCCAGCGCCTCGGCTTCAAGCGGCAAGCGCTGGATGTGGTCCATGTGCCTTATCCGAACGAATACCGAAATCCGTTCAGCGCGGAAGACTGCGAAGGCGAAGGGGCAGCACGTGGTGCACTAAATTGGATCGAAAAGCGGCTGTTCAAAACAACGACACCGCCGCAGGAGGTAGCAGGCATCGTTGTTGAAGTGGACCAGGGAGAGGGTGGTTATGTGCCGGCGCCAAAGCTCTTTCTCGACGGTCTTCGCCGCATCTGTGACCAGCACGGCATCTTGCTGATAGTGGATGAAGTCCAGTCGGGCATGGGACGCACTGGGAAAATGTTTGCAAGCGAACATTACGATCTGAGGCCGGATATCGTCACCATTGCCAAGGGAATCGGTTCTGGACTTCCGATCGGAGCGACGGTGGCGCGTGCTGACTTGATGAATTGGAAACCAGGCGCACACGCTTCGACCTTTGGAGGCAATCCTGTTTGCATCGCCGCAGCGCTCAAGACAATCGAGCTATTGCAGAAGGGTCTCGTGCAAAACAGCGCGGAGGTTGGCGCTTATTTAAAAGCCGGGCTTCAGAAGCTAATGCAAAAATATGACTGCATCGGCGACGTGCGCGGAATGGGCCTGATGATTGGTGTCGAGTTCGTCAAGAGCAAGGCGAGTAAGCAGGAGGACCCGGAGCTGCGTGACCGGGTTGAGTCTGCATGCTTTGAACGAGGGTTGATCATCCTCGGTTGCGGAAGCAACTCAATTCGCTGGTCACCACCATTGATTCTCACCACAGAGAACGTTGACGTCGCACTCGAGATCTTCGACGACGCCATCGCCGCGTCGGTCTAGCGGTAGTACGAGCATTTCATGTGGATAGCGGTCAGTACCATCGTGGGTCTACTGACTGCTATCCACCCAGTCTTCAGGTGCGCATCAAAGACCAAAGACCCAAGACCTAAGATCGTAGTTTATTCGCAATCTCACCCATCCGAGCTTGAAGTCTCTCTGCATCAATCGTGGTCATTCGACCATCGCGGTAAATCTCTTTTCCCGCAACGACAGTTAAAACTACATCACGAGCAGAAGATGCAAAGATCAGCGTGGCGTAAGGATCGTAGGTCGGCTGTTGATGCACACCGCTCAAGGACACGACCGCAAAGTCCGCTTGTTTGCCCGGCTCCAGTGAGCCTATTGAGTTGGAGAGGCCCAGGGCTTGTGCGCCTCCCAGCGTCGCGGCTCGGAGCGCGTCTACCGCACTCACATAGTTATGATCAGCTCGAGCGGAAAGTACTGCAAAACGGGCTTCTTCGAGCAAGTCGCAAATATTGTTACTGGCGACGGAATCACTTCCTATCCCAACATAAATGCCGGTCTCAAGAAACTTCGCAAACGGAGCCCTACCGTGTCCCAACTTTGAATTTGACTTCGGACAATGTGCAATGCCAGCTCCGCTTTCTTTGATAGTTTGAATGTCTACAGCATCGACGTTGATACAGTGTGTTAGCAGCGGCCTGGTGCGAAGTATTCCGCGTTCAGCGAGATATTGAATAGCTGACATCTTCGGCGCCGACCATTCTATCCCTCTTAGGGCATAGCCTTCGGCAAATGGACCGCGACCTTCGCGCAGCAACAGCTCTTCAAACTTGGACTCGCCGACGTGCATCATTAGCGGCAGAGACTCATGGGACGCAAATTCGGCAATCATCTCGAGCTGAGGTGCGCAGACCGTGTAAGGAGCATGAGGGGAAACTCCGATTCGCGCGAGCTCAGTTTCCCAAGCGCGCAACTCGCCTACCTTCGTTGTCAGCTTCGCGAAGTTCTCGTCAACAAGTCGAGGATCCGGACCAAATGATTCCTGGTAGACGATTCCTCGCAATCCTGAATCACGTAGCGCTCGCACACTCTGCAAGCCCGCATCGCTGGCATCAGCCACACAGGTAATACCCGCCCTGGCAGCTTCACAAAGGCCCCACGCAGCCGAGACATATAAATCGTCCACATTCATTTGCTCGCGGCGAGCAAATGTTAGTTTCTTTAACCAGGCAAAAAAGTCAGATTCCTCAAACTCGAGGAAGCCCCGCATTGCTGTTAGTTCCAGATGTGAGTGCGTATTGACGAGACCGGGAATGATCGCAGCCGGGCCGAGATCAATAACTGCTGAATCAGGGAAACCGGCTTGCAAGTTAGCCTTGCCTCCGACCGCAATGATGTTCTGGTTCTGGACTACGATCGCGCCCGACGGGATAGGTTCAGAGCTAATCGGCAGGACCCAGTGGGCGCAGTAGAGTTTGGTCACGGTAGCCACCGCTTTCAGTTCGCGCCCCGGGCCTGTTTGAGTTTCCGATAGCGGGACATGATTGATGTCACGTAAGCGCGCGTCGAAGGAAAGTCGATGCGCTTCACGAATTCTTCACCGCTTAGTGGCGGCGCACCAGGCGCGGTGCGGCTCCACTCCTGTGCTCGACTTGGACCAGCATTGTAGGCAGAGATGGTGCGAACTTCAGGATCGGGCATATCCCTGAAACTGGCGTATATTTTCTCGAGATACCAGCAACCGACCTGAAGATTGCGCTCCGGATCGCGCAGGACGCCTTGGGGATTATTAGCCATTTGTCTTTCGAGCTCGCGCATTCCGGTTTCGGCGGCCCATTCGCGGCCAACCGCAGGCGTCACCTGCATCAGCCCAATCTCACCGTCTTTGCCGTGCTTCCAGGGACTGAAGTAGGTTTCTTCATAGATGATGCTCCAGACCAGATCGGGATCCACGTGGTAAATATTCGCCTGACGCGCGACCAGCGAGTCGTAACGGTGAATCCAGTATTGATTGAGAAAATAGACGCCGCCCGCAAGAATGAGAGCGATAAGTACGAGGAGGATCGCGCGTTTCATTAGACAAGGGCTGAGAGCGCGTCCCAGCTGCACGCGCCGGTACTACAGCTGCTTAATTTTTTCTGTTCAAGAGATCGATAGCGTGATGTTCGGCGAAGCAATAGCGAGGCAGAACCATCCAAAACTGATTTCAATTCCTGCGTTTCAATGCAGACCAGAAGCTCATCGTGTTATAGGCCTGGTCAACGCCTTCATAGCGCGAACGCAGAGCCTGTTCATCAAGCACGTGGCCCTGCAGCCACACTTCGGCATCGAGCGTGGCACCCGGCAGCAGCGATTCGCCACGCAGCGCGCGTTGATTAACCAACACCTCGAGTTTCATGCGCTCGAGATCGAGATGGACCCAGTAGAGCTCGCTGCCGGAAAGCGGATTTCGCAACGGCTTGCACGCGATCACTCGGCCTGACAAGCTCCAATCGTTCTCGTGTGCTGCTCGCGAAGGCGCGGCTTTTTCGAGTGGTACCCAACGCATCTTTGGCGATCCCTTGCGAACACGCGCGCGATAAGCGAGACCACACAAGCCGACCTGCAACTCCTGAGCGCCAAAGCCTCCTGGCCCGACTTCGGTCAAATTCTGTAGTTCAAACAAGACTTCGCAATCAGTGCCATGACAATAGCCATGCACGACGGCTTCACCTTCTTCGTCGTATTCCGTCAGGGCCCAGGGCGTGATGGTTTGAATGTAGCGAGCGCGGAAGCCAGGCCTGCAGTCGGCATAGAATACCTCGCCACTGCCCGATTCATACAGTACTGTCCAGACTTCCAAACCTTCACCGAGTTTCCAACAACGACCGTGCAACACAGCCCCACGACGAGTTAACTGAGTAGCTTCGCCCTGATCGCCGGCACGTTCTGCGAGATAGTTAAACGCCTTCTCGCTGGGCACCTCCAGTCCGATTGTTTCAAATGTAAGATTCATTAAGAGTTAGATCTTAGGGCTTTGATTTTTCTGACGCGTGATTTTTTTTACTTTGTCTTGGGTTTGCTCTTTGCCCTTACCTCTTTGCTCTTTGCGGGCTAGCTGACGCGTTTTCGCCGTCGCGTGCCGTTTGGTTCTGCTCGCAAGTCTGCTGAGGCTGGCACACGACTCTTGAAACCGCGAATGTTCCGCTCCGGACCATGCGGTGGTCGCAAGCCCGAGCGTACCATCTCTGCAAACAGATCTACGTCATAGTCTACTTCCCTCGCCATCTCTTCCCGGATGGCGTGTAACTCTTCAAGAAATCTAGGCCTGCGATACATAACTAAAAGGTCTTTGGTTTTTGTTCTTTGTACTTTGTTCTTGGTAATTTGTCAGTACTTTGTTGTCAGGTGCGCGTGAATTTGTCTGTCTTAGCTGATTACTGATTACTGACTGCTGATTGCTATTTCACAGCTTCTGATACTAAAAACTCTGGCGTTACGATCATCGGCACAAAGAAGCCGGCGGCTGTATTGAAAAGACGAATGCGCGCCTGCCTTCTCACATTTGCCAAATGTCCAAAATTCCAAGTCACTAAATAATCGATTTTGTGACAAGAGGCAATTGCTACGTGCAGTGCATCGGCAATGTACTTGCGATGAAAGATGCCTCGCGAAACATATCCGTCAGCCAAGATCGAAGCTTCTTCAGTCAACTCTACCTGCTCCAGCGGATTCACGAGATTCAGATACGAACTGCGATGCGGCTCCGGAACTCGCTCGAGCTCACGTGCCACCAGCGGCGAAACAACTGCGCGGTAGTCTGCCATTTCGTGCTCCCACCAGCGAATGGTGAGATCACGGCGAAACGGCTCACCATTGTCGAGGTAAGCGCCAATGACCGAAGTTTCCAGATAGAGGCTTGGTTTCATCTTGCCTTACTCGTTCCCCTGATCGGGTTTCACACCCTTCACATTCACGGAAACCGGTTCAAGCCTAACCACACCACGCTGAAAATCAAATGTGACACGAAAGTTCTTCAGGAAGTTAGCGCCGAGGATTCCGCTTTGTCTGAATCCCGCTGTTTCGTTTACCGGGTCGAGATCGAGCACTGCTGCATTGATCTTTTCCTGAGAGAGTTGCCCCAACATTACTCGCGGGAGGATCAGTGTTTTTACGTTTTCGGTGATGCCCGCAGCTCCGTACACGCGCATCATCTCCGCGTGTTGGTAGCCGCTGATCATCTCTTCGGCCGCAAGTTTCTCCGATACAACCGAGACGCTTGCGCCAGTATCGATAATGAAGTTCCAGAACTTATCGAGCCCGTCGAGCTTCACTTCGCCACTTAGAAAACCGCTGGATGTCGTGCGAAGAGGAATCTCAATTCCGTTGGGCGGGCCTACAGTTCCGCGCGATGCTTCCGAGCTCGACGATCGTTCTCGTGAAAGCGAGAAACTGCAATTACCATAATCGATTGCGGTGACAAATTTCGATATGACTGAAACGCCGAGGTAACCGTCGACCGGGACTTTGTTATCGTAGAAGTGGCGGATGTAAACCGGCACGTTCTGAACCTGCACGTCACCAATTGCGATTGATTGCACGAAGCCGTAGACGATTTCGAAACGTCCCGGTCCACCGACGGCTCGAGCCAGGCCACCGCGAGCAACTGGTTTCAGTCCGAGTCGTTGTGCGGTTTTGTCCGATACCACTGACATCCCGGAGCCCGTATCGACTACGAAACGGAGAGGAGTCTTCTGGCCATTGACACGTACCTGCAAGATAGGACGACCGTCCGTAGCCTCGAAAGGAATGGCGGTGCTGCTTTCACCCTCGAGAACATAAAGCGAGCTTTGCTGGCCCAGGTATCTTAGAAAGTCGATTAAGCCGCGTATGCGCGCTCGCCGGTCGGCGTCGGTTTTCGGAGCAATCTGAAGGAAGCGCTCGTAAGCATCAGCAGCCTCTTTATAACGCTCTCTGCGAGCGGCGGCCTGGCCCAGGTTGAAAACGTGGTCCGGTTCGTCTGGATCAAGGGCTGCGGCTCGCCTTAATCCGCGAATAGCCGCGTCTGATCGATTCTCGTAAAAGTCGATCATCGCCAGTCCGGCTACTGCAATTGACTCCTCTTCGTTCAGACTCAATGCCGTTCGAAATTCCTCGACCGCTTCACGAAAGCCACCTGCCGCAAGGATCGCGGCGCCCAACAGTGCATGCGCGCGTCCGGACAAGGGATCATCGATGAGAACACGCGCCGCATGATCATAGGCATCCTGAACGTTATGTTGCTTGAGTAAGGCCAGGCTCAAGCCAAGCCGAGCGCCATTGTCGTGCGCATTCTTATTTAGAATTTCGCGATAGATTTTTTCCGCCTGAGCAAAGTCACCGGCGCGCATGGCACGCTCAGCGCGGTTGTACGGTTTGTCGAAGACCGGCGCCGCGAGAGTAACTGAGCCACAGGCCAAAAAAATTGCGAAGGCGGCCAAACTTGCAGCCGCCCACCTCGTAACTAAGGTTCCTGAGCGATGAAACCACATAGCTAATTTCCCATTCGAGTGGTCCACGTCAGAATTGGTTGCCGGGACACTCCTGAACGGACATTTGCCTATTTCAACACTTCTCCTGTTTTCAGCGACCAAAGCACCAGATCCAGCTCGTCAAAGTCAATGCGCGCGTCCCGAGCAAAGTGCCTCAGCTTGTCTTCCAGAGCCAAATAACGGAGTCGCGTTGTGGGCGGCCGGGGAGAATCAGTGACACCGAGATCTGTCAGACAGCGCAACACGTGTTTATCAAGAATCGCATAACCTTTCAATCCCACATTGCGAAGAAAATGGCTGGCCTCCTTATAACCAAGGCCCTTAATTCCTCGTTCTGTCGCCAACCAGTCGCGTCGTTCAAGTGGATTCGAAAAGCTGAGCAGCGATTCGCGCAGCTTCATATCGCAATGTTGCTGCAAATAATTCCGCGTTACTATCACATAACCGGGGCGCTCGTTTGGGAAGCGATGTGCACCCGCCGTTTTTAGCGCCCTGCTCATCTCTTCAGCAGTTCCATTTTGCAGCAGGGACCGGATCGCTTCAATCGATCGCAGTCCCATTCGTGCTGAAGCGCCCGCAGTAAAAATACAAAAGACCAACTCTTCCCAGAGACGAAGGTCCGATGCAGTTCGCCAGACCTCACGAAACTCGGCGATGCGGCTTCGGATTTCTTTTCGTCGCGCCTTATGAACGGCGCGAACTTTCTCAATGGTGACGGGCTGATGATCGCGTTGCACTCTGATTTGTCAATGATGAGATTCTATGAGTCGGAAAAGAAGCTTGTCAACGAATTCAGCAACGCGGTCAGTGGCAGTCAGAGTGCAAAGAGCAAAGGGCAAAGAGCAAAGGACAACAGCGGAGGGCAATGTTTTGACGTCAGTGGCCAGTTTGTTGTGCTTTGTATTTTGTCCTTTGCACTGCGCTCTTTGCTCTTTGCCCTTTGCTCTTTGCCCTTTGCAAAGTTTTGCGCCCCGCCGACCTGACGATCGGCGGGGCGCCTTCCACCCAATTCAAGCGCTGCGTGCGGCACCGCGCAAGAACGGGCGAACTGTTACATGCATGAAACGTTGGTCATTCAACGCTTCGGGACACTCTCATCAATCTAAAGTTCAAAAGGCCATCCCTTTCCGAAAAACTTTTCTGGACCACATCCCAGAGCAGCGAAGGTCCCTGCCGCGCAAATTCCGGGGCAGGAAACTGACTTCCACTACGTGTTACCAATGGAAACAACTCCGATGGGCCACCGGACACAGCTGACGTCCACTTCTATTTTGTATTTCTTGAAATACAGATACTTACCCGCAGAACGCGGCGATGGTATGGGCTTTGCCAATTAGGTTGCGCCACAGTTTCTCTGTGTGCGTCATGAGCAAAACTCAGAGGGTGTCCAAATGATGAGAATCAGATCTAACGTGAACGGTACAGGCTCAGCAGCCGGCTTTTCCGTTGTCGAAGTGCTGGTGGTCGCCAGTATCGCAGCCATACTCACGGCCATTGCCATACCACAAATGATCAGTCAACGACGGCTCACGCGGTCGGTTGCAATCACCCGCGAGATCATGACCACAATGCGGTATGCACGACAATTGGCGATGTCGCAATCCGGAGCGACTCCGACCGGAACGTTGCGCCGAGTCGCATACACTTTTCAGTATGACGACACGACGAAGCAATTAAAAATCATTGGACCAATTCCTGCCGGTACGGCGTCGCTAATCGATCCTAACTATCCAAATCTTAACGGTAGTAGGGTCGTGCAAACTTACAACCTGGGCCAGGGTGGCATCGCGAACTCTCAAATCTCGTCCGGGATACCCTCAGGATTGTCAGGAACGCCTACCTCCGTCGATGGCGTTCCATCAGCGGCCCTTAATGGCGGGAAACTCAATATCACCTTTCAGCCGGATGGCTCAGTTATCGATAACGCCGCTAATCCGATAGATAAAGCACTATTCATCTACAACAACGCCTCCCCACAAGCTACAGCATCCGCAATTACCGTCAGAGGCGCATCAGGCAGGGTGAAAATCTGGAGGTACACAAATAATGCGACTAACGCAAACGCTAGTACATATATCGAGTAATTATTCCCGGACAAGCAACGAAGCAAAGCGTTCAACAGAAGCCGGCTTCAGTCTCCTGGAGATGGTGGTTGCCATGGTCGTTCTGTCAATAGGTCTGCTCGGGGTAGCGTCGGCTATCAGCTACGCACTTGCAGCCAGCAACCGGGGCCGCGGAGTTACGAACGCCAAGATGTTGGTCGTTACCGCCCTGGAACAAATGGAGACGCTGCGAAACACCGGGCAATTGAACTTCAACGAGATCTCGAATGATCAACAGCCGGGCAGCACTTTCCGCGGTTTTCCTTCCGATTTTCGGGATGTTTCGACTGTCCCCGGTCCTGATGGTGTGTTCGGGACGGCTGACGACTTGAGCGTTGCTCCTGGTCCAGACGGGACTTACGGAACCACCGACGATACGCGAGATATGACGCTGGCGCGTCCCGGCGTCACTCGTCAAATTCTAATCACCGACCTGAATCCCATTCTCAAGAAGGTCCAGGTAACGCTGCGCTACGGGCCGAACGCTGGTGAACAAAAGGAACTGGTGGGTGTCAGCTACCTGAATGATGACGCGCACAGTAACTACATTCCGTAACGTGACGATAGAGGCTTGCTAACAGCCGAGGTTAACTATGCAACGCAAACTCAACCTTCAAGATGAACGAGGTTTCTCATTAATCGAATTGATGATTACCGTCGGTGTGATGGTCATTGTCTCAGCCGCCGTCGTCGAGGTGATGAAAGGTTCGATGAACATTTCATCCGCGAGTTACGAGTTGACTGACGCGCAGCAGAACCTGCGCACCGCTCAGGAATACATCAACAGGGACCTAATGAACGCCGGAGACGGCTTGAGGGGAATAAGCGAGATCCGTGTCGGAAC
>Ga0126384_10003064_pt1 | contig 10133 bp, 14 predicted proteins | sample PanSoiMetPlot_36_FD_92543 | JGI IMG/M metagenome (GOLD analysis project Ga0126384, IMG submission 92543) | Tropical forest soil microbial communities from Panama - MetaG Plot_36 | ecosystem: Environmental > Terrestrial > Soil > Tropical forest > Bulk soil | place: Panama | collected 2016-02-17 | reverse complement strand
CAGCAGCGCCTCGGCGCCGCCGCGACCGACCTTGGCATTCTGCCCGACGACCCGGACCGGCTCGGGCAGGCCATTTCCGCTGCCGCCGCCGATCACGATCTCGTGCTCACCTCGGGCGGCGTGTCGACCGGCGAGGCCGATCACGTGCGCCACGCGGTCGAGGCGGTTGGGCGGCTCGTGTTTTGGCGCGTCGCGATCAAGCCGGGCCGGCCGGTCGCGATGGGCGTCATTCCCGGAGCGTGGGGAGGTGCCGCCTTCGTCGGCCTTCCCGGCAATCCGGCAGCAGTCTACGTGACGTTCGCGCGGATCGTGCGCCCGCTGCTTCTACGGCTCGCCGGCGCCGAGGCGACGCCGCTGGTGCCGCTGCCAGTGCGCGCGGCGTTTGCCTATCGCAAGCGCGCCGGCCGGCGCGAATATGTGCGGGTCAAGATCGGGCGAGCTGCGGACGGCACAGTGGAGGCGATCAAGCACGCGCAGGAGGGCGCCGGGATCATTACCTCGCTCACCGAGACCGACGGGCTCGTCGAGTTGACGGAAGACATCACGACGGTGGCGCCGGGCGCGACCGTCGGCTTTCTGTCGTACGCCGCCCTCGCGGCGTAGCGATCAGATGCGGACCGCCGAGGTCGTGAACGCCACGTCCACGGGTTCTTGCACGCGGTTGAGGACGACAACCGCGCAGACCGCGATGACTGCCGCCGCAATGCAGGCGGCGATGAAGGCGCGCATGGGCAAATCCCCCTCGCTCGTGGCGCTGCCCTAAATTAAGGAGCGGACGCGGCGGCGATCAAGCGTTCAAACGTCGCATTGCTGCGATGCAATACGCTCCGCCTCGGAGGCGTCTGCGGGGGTATTGACGTTGAAGAAGGGGTCGATCGGGGTTGCCGGCCAGTCGGCGACGGCAACCCCGTGGCGCGCGGTCCAGGCTTCGATTTTGCGCATGTTGTCCTGAAGGAGCGCCTTGCGCAGATCTTCGCGCAGCTCCACCCGCCACAAGCCGACGACGGGATGGCGCCACTCGCCGGACCGCGCGCAAGCGAGCGGCACGGCGGCGGCTTCGCGTGCCGCCGATAAGCGCGCCACGAGATCGCCGGGCAGGAAAGGACAATCGCCCGGTACGCTGGCGATGTCGCCGATCGTCGGCGTATGCGCGGCCGCCCAGTCGAGCCCCGCGAGGATGCCGGCAAGCGGTCCGGCGAAACCTTCGATCGAGTCCGCCACGACCGGGAGAGCGGTATCGGCAAAGCGCGCGGGATCGCCATTGGCGTTGAGGATGACGGCTGCGCATTGCGGCTTGAGCCGCGCGAGCACGCGTTGGAGGATGGTCTTGTCGCCGATGCGGATGCGCGTCTTGTCGCCGCCGCCCATGCGCCGCGCCAATCCGCCGGCGAGCACGAGTCCGAGAATCGGCGGATGAGGCATGCCTATGATCGACCGGGCCGCGCGTCGGTCGACCTTCGGATCACGCTTCTAAGCATCTGTCCGACTTTCGCCGCGTCCGCAATGGCCACAAATCCCTCGCGCTGCATTGCGGCTCCGCCGATGCCTAATACCGGGAATACGGGTTGGCTTCTTGGAAGAGAACGTGCCCCGGACCTTCCGTGGAACCTCGTACTTCCACAAAAGGCATCTGATTGAGCGGGATGCTCGTGCGCCGCGCGAAAGGACCCGAAATGTCGATGATGGCTCTTCGATCAGTGAGTGCGTAGGTGGTGGCCGTAGCACGAAAGAAATACCAAGCTGGGGCAAGCACCATGCACGCGCCTACGGCCACGAACGGTATGCCGAACATCCAGAATTGGAAGCCGAGTTGGTTGTTCGCATTAGTGCCCGCCCTATACGCGCCATAAATCCAAAACAGCGAGAATGCAAAAAAGAAAATCCCGAACGGTAAGGTGTAGGCCGCTTTCCTCAGAGCATATCGCGCAGGAGCCGGATTTCCCCACCAGATCAGCTGTTCGTCCGAATCGATCAGGGAGGGATCAATCATCGTGCACCGCGGCTTTGCGCTGGTGCTTGGCGCTTTCTTCCTCGACGTATCTGAGGTCCTGATCGAACACGATGCGCTCCTCGCCTGCGAGCGCGACGAAGCGCTTGCCACGCGCGCGACCGATGAGCGTGAGATTGGCCTTGCGGGCGAGCTCGACGCCCCAGGCGGTGAAGCCCGAGCGCGAGACGAGGATTGGGATGCCCATGCGCACGGTCTTGATCACCATTTCCGAGGTGAGCCGGCCCGTGGTGTAGAAAATCTTGTCGTGCGCGGAGACACCGTGCTTGAACATCCACCCAGCGATCTTGTCGACGGCGTTGTGTCGCCCCACGTCCTCCATGTAGACGAGGGGCTTGTCCTCGCGCGCGAGCACGCAGCCGTGGATCGCACCCGCTTCGAGGTAAAGCGAGGGCGTGGTGTTTATCTTGTGGGTGAGCGCATAGAGCCATGACGTGCGCAGTTGCGCTTGCGGCAGCGTGACGTTCTCCAGCGCCTCCATCAGGTCGCCGAACACCGTTCCCTGCGCGCAACCTGAGGTCTGCACCTTTTTCTTCAGCTTCTTCTCGTAATTGGTTTTGCGCTTGGTCCGCACGACCACAAGCGCCAGCTCCTCGTCGTAGTCGACACCGGTGACGACGTCGTCGGGCAGCAGCATGTTCTGGTTGAGCAAATAGCCGAGCGCGAGATATTCCGGATAGTCGTTGATCGTCATGGCGGTGACGATCTCCTGCGAATTAAGGAAGATCGTGAGCGCCCGCTCGACCGTCACACGGGTCTCTATTGCCTGCCCGGTGTGATCGACGCCCGTGACGCGCTCCGTCAGCCGCGGATCGAGCGGGTCGGGCCGGATGCGGTAGTCGTCCTTCGGCAGACTCATGAGCGGCTAATGTAGGTAATCGCGCCCCCCGGCGAAAGCGGTTCCGCTGCCGTGAGAGCCGCAAGTGTGCGCGCGGGTTTCTCGCGCGCGCGACGAGGGTTATATTGCCCCGTGCGACGGAGGGATGGCCGAGTGGCTTAAGGCGCACGCTTGGAAAGCGTGTATGCGGGAAACCGTATCGTGGGTTCGAATCCCACTCCCTCCGCCAGAAGCCCGTTCGCCCTTGTTCGCTGCCGTTCGGATAAGCCCCATTTTCTGGGCACTTCTCGCAATCTAGTGTTTGTCTTGAGCCGCAGCCGTTCGCTATAATCCCACAAATCGACGCAGGAAATTTTGTGGGATTGGGCGGACGATTGAGTATGGCGGAAGACCGCCGAAAAGCCTCCGCCCAACCCACAAATTGTCGGAGAGAGTCTGTGGCACACGAGCTAAACAGATTGACCGCGCGCAAGGTCGCGACGGCGATGCAACCGGGTCTCTATGCTGACGGCGGTGGCCTCTATTTGCGTGTTGGCCGCGGTGGCGCAAAGAGCTGGTGTCTACGCTACATGCTTGGCGGAAAGGCGCGCGAGATGGGCTTGGGTGGGCTTGCAAAAGTTGGTCTCGCCGAAGCGCGAAAGAGAGCAGCTGCGCAACGCCTGTTGCTCGTAGACAAGATCGATCCACTGAAGAAGCGCGAGGCCGAAAATAGTGTGAAGAAGATCGAAGCGGCGCGATCGATCACATTCGAGAAGTGCGCAAAAGCTTACATCGAGGCTCATACGGCTGGTTGGCGCAATGCCAAGCACGCACAGCAATGGACAAATACCCTTGCGACCTACGTCTATCCGACGGTTGGCTCTGTGGCCGTTGCGGATGTCGACGTCGCAATGGTGACGAAAGTCCTTGAGCCGATTTGGACCGCCAAGCCCGAGACAGCGGGACGCGTGCGCGGTCGGATCGAGGCGGTACTCGATTGGGCGAAGGCCCGTGGCTTTCGCGACGGCGAGAACCCGGCGCGCTGGCGTGGGCATCTGTCTAATCTGCTACCGGCCCGCGCGAGGGTTCGAGCCGTCAAGCATCATGCGGCATTGCCGTATCCGGAAATCGGTACCTTCATGGCCGACTTGCGTACCCGGGAGGGCGCCGCTGCCGCCGCGCTCGAATTCCTGATCCTGACTGCAGCGCGCACCGCCGAAGTGATCGGAGCGCGCCGCTCTGAAATCGACTTTCGTGCACGTATCTGGACGGTTCCGGCCGAGCGGATGAAAGCCAAACGCGAGCATCGAGTTCCATTGTCGTCCGCCGCTATGAAGGTGCTCGAGCGCGCAAACGTTGAAGGCAGCGAATTTCTGTTCGGCGGTATCACGGCGGGACAGGGGCTTTCCAATATGGCGCTGCTTAAAGTTCTAGAGCGAATGAACCGGGGTGATGTCACCGTCCACGGCTTCCGCGCGACGCTCAAGACCTGGGCGACCGAACGGTCCAACTTTTCACGCGAACCTGTCGAGGCTGCGCTTGCGCATGTCCCCGACGACAAGACCGAAGCCGCCTATCAACGAGGTGACATGCTGGAAAAGCGGCGGCGGCTTATGAGCGCGTGGGCGGAGTTCTGCGGCAAGCGTGCACCGGTTGGCACCGTGGTGAACTTGCGGTAGATGTGAATTTCAACAATTGGGTGCCGCGCACCATCGCCGCTCTGGAGGTGGCGGCTTTGGTCCGTCCTCAGATTCCCGCGCTTCCTCCCTTCATTCATTGCCAACGTTAGCAGTTAGCGCTTGGTCTTTGCGTCCTCAAGAATCATTTCAGCGCCCTTCTCGCCGATCATAATCGTCGCGGCGTTAGTATTGCCGGAAACTACCGCAGGCATGATCGAGGCATCAACCACGCGAAGACCCCCGAACCCGCGCACGCGCAGTCTGGACGCGTAGGCGGAACCCGTCTCCGCCGCGGTGCGAGTCAATTCAGTGCGTTAGCAGCTGGGTATGGGTGCGCCCCACAAATTACCCCACAATCGAAGCCTCCGACAGCTGGCGCATCACGTTTGTAGCTGCTTTACAACTTGGCGCACCAAGTGGTTGCTCAAAGACACTCCTCGATCGCCACGCATCATTGACGCATGCGCAGCGAGACACCGTGCTTGCTTGCCATTGGGATCTGATGCATCAGGTGACATAATCAGACGGCATGTGGCTGCTACGCAGTATTACAGCGTTCGAAAACGAGCGATATGACTGCTGATAATCCAAACGCCCCCATCGAGACCACCTACGTACCTCTATGGTTGGCTGTCCGCTATGTGGCCGAGCGGATGCGGCCAGAACATCAAAGCAGGAAGAAGAGGACCTCGGCGTTTTACCGGCGGTGGCGCAATAGAGCGGGGCGGCTCATCCGACGTGCTGCAATTGCCGGGCGAGTGTCCATCGTCGCGTCTAAGAACACAGGCAAGATTGTTGTTCCTCCAGAGATCATTCTCTTGATGAATACTACTCGCGGGGCCCTTAAGAGCGAGCCAACCTTTGGCGATCAAAGTGATCCGAGCGTGCTGAACTTCATCCGGCTCTTGGAGGCTAGCGAGCTTTTGATTCCCGAAGAGGACTTTTGGAAATTGTATGATCGACAGAGTCACTCGCTTCCGCCTGCGCAACGTGGCCGCCCGACCAAGCAGACGGAATCTTTAAAGTCTAAGATTTGGCAGATAATTTTTGAGGGCAAATGGCTAGGAGAAAGCGCTCGCAAACTTCACGATATTTTACGGACCGACGGAATATCAGTGAGTTAGCGCACTGCTTTGCGCGCCTTAGATCTGCTTTACGACGAAACGGCGGATCTTCGAGTGCTACGGCGTCACCGTGGCAAACGAAGTTCTAATTTGCCAAAAATCGAAGCAAATAGTCCACGGGAAAAGTCGACTTAACTATTTGCTATACTTCAGAAATTCACAACGGATATTTTTGGTCTGGCACACCGCTAATGCGAGCCGGAGGAAGATCATGTCATTGCGTGTACTTGAGAATCAGGAGGTGCGTTTATGCGCAAGATGCGTTGCGACGATGACGGACTGCCTCCGATTGGCTTTCTTCGCCTGAACGCGGTCCTCTCTCTCATCCCGGTGTCTAAATCCTCATGGTGGAAAGGTATCCGCAAAGGAACTTTTCCGCGACCTGTAAAGCTTGGACCGCGGACCACTGCTTGGCGAGTAGAGGATATTCGTCGCGTGATCCAAAGTGACCTATGTCGCTAGGAAGGCCACATGAATAGTCTTTCCACAAGCCGCAATAGGTCGACAGACGATTCCAACACACAGCGTGAGGTCGTGAATTTTCCGCTTGCCTACACTATAGCCGAGGCGTGCGCCGCTACGCGGACGGGTCGCACCGCGCTATATGAGGCAATTAATTCAGGGCAATTGCGAGCCGTAAAGCGTGGTCGCCGCACTCTCGTGCTCGCCGACGATTTGCGGTCTTGGCTAGGTCGCTTCCCTCCCATTGAAGTAAAAACCGCTGACCAAACTGCAGAATCTGCATTGCGATGACAGCAGGGGATTGCCGATATCTCGGGATCAATCGCGTCCATTACACAAGAGACGCGCGCGTTCCTACAGCGTTGCTGCTGCGCACCGCGGACATTGCAAGTGCCTTACTAGGAAAATCCAACTTCCGGCTTTCCAACAAACGGGAACTGCGCTTTGGCCGAAAGGGATCGCTTGCCGTCGCGATTGCAGGAGCAAGGGCCGGTAGCTGGTTCGATCACGAGAACGGGGTTGGCGGGGACCTCTTAAGCCTGATCCCGAGGATAATCGGCGGTGGTTTCCTTGACGCGATTGAATATGCGGAACGCTTCATAGATGCCGAGTTACCTCGTCGGACATTGTGCGCGTCAGGCGTTCGAACGAAATTTCCTGAGGACAATTTTCCCTATGAACGATGGTACGCTATCGCGCTTTGGCGGGAGGCACTCCCAATCGCAGATACGATCGCAATGCACTATCTCCGGCGGCGCGGAATCCTTCATCTGCCACCCGACATCGATACAGCGGTCCTGCGATTTCATCCGTTCTGTCCCTTCGACGGAAGAAGGTGCCTTCTGGCGTTGATGCGCGACGTCCGCACCAATGAACCTCGCGCCGTTCAGAGGACCGCGCTCACGCCAACAGGGGAGAAAATCCGCCGACTGATGCTCGGTCCAAAAAATGGTGCCGCGATCAAGCTCTCCTCTGATGTAGACGTGACGATAGGACTTACGATTGGTGAAGGCCTCGAGACGGTGCTTAGTGCTATGCAGTTGGGGTTCAGCCCTGCGTGGGCGCTCGGCGATGCCAACAATATTCGACGTTTCGCAGTTCTTTCGGGCATCGAGTCCCTAACCATCATCGTCGATAATGATGAAAGCGGCACTGGCCAGCGAGTCGCGCTCGAATGCTCAAGCCGCTGGACGAGCGCGGGGCGGGAGGTATTTCGCGTTATCCCCGACCGGTGCGGTGACGACTTCAACGACATTGTTCAAAGGACTGTGGCATGAGTGCCCAAGGATCCTTCGGGCAAGGCTATAACGTGCACAGGGATGGGCCCAAGACCAACGGCGGGTCCAGTCAACAAGACCACAAAGGCACGACCGATCGGGCATCGAAAGCGAACGGATCAACTGATGGTCATGACCACTATGCACATGGTCTCACTCATAGTTGGGATGATCCCGATTGGTCCATTCTCGACGACCGTCGCGGCGATCTGCCTGAGTTCCCAGTCGATACCTTGCCGACCCCGTGCCAAGAATGGATCGAGCGCGCAGCACATGGCGCGGGAGTGACGTTCGCGCATGTTGCCGTCCCATTGTTGGGCATTGCTTCTAGCCTCATTGGGACTGCGCGTCGGGTTCTGGCTTCTCGATCGTGGACACAGTCCATGACCATCTTGGCTGGAGTGGTGGGTTTTTCAGGAACCGGCAAGACACCGGGGATTGATGCAACGAAGCGAGCGTTGTCGCAGATAGAACGTGGCCGAAGGGAAAAGATTGCTGAGCTACAGCGCGCCCATGAGGGTCGCGTCATGGCGGCAAAAGCGGCGCGAGCACAGTGGAAAAAAGACCTCAGGCGGAAGGAAAAGTCGTCTCGATGGAAGAATATCGCAGCAAAGTTGCTTCGGAACCGGTGATGCCAGCAGCGGCGGCGGATCCTGGGCCTTTCGTGGCGCCGAGGCTTTACGTATCGAACGCGACGATTGAGCGTCTCGCCGCGCTTCTGCAGGCGCGACCGCAAGGCATGTTGATGTTGTCCGATGAACTGGCCGGTCTCTTCCTTAACATGAGCCGGTACTCAGGCGGTCAGGACAATGAGTTCTGGCTCGAGGCTTGGGATGGCGGTCCATATACAGTCGAGCGAGTGGGGCGACCCCCAATTGTCCTTCGCCATTTACTGATCGGAGTTGTCGGCGGGCTACAGCCTGACAAACTTGCCCGATCATTCAAAGGGGATCTCGACGGCATGTACGCCCGGATCCTTTTTACCTGGCCGGTCGATCCGTCCTATCGGCCACTGACAAACGAAGTGGCGGAGGTCGAACCCGAAATCGTGAACGCTTTATCGCGGATTATCGACCTCAAATGCGGAGACGCGGATAACTTTGCGCCACGCGACGTGGCCTTATCTCCAGAAGCAGTCGAGGCTTTTGAGCGGTTCCGCCAGTTCCAGCACTCCTGCAAGGATGGCTTGGATGGCCGGGAGCGGGAGTGGTGGGCTAAGAGTCCTGCACATACGCTGCGACTCGCAGGAACGCTTTCATATCTCTCCTGGGCGATGGCGGGCGGCCCTGAACCGGAGCGGATTGAACTGGAGTTCGTTGAAGCCGCTATACGGCTCGTTCGGGATTACTTTTGGCCTCACAGCCGAGCCGCACTTCGCCAGATTGGACTCACTGAGCGCCACGCCAACGCACGCCGCGCACTGAGGTGGATTCGGACACAAAGCAAAAAGGAGGTTTCGTTGAAAGATATCCGGCGGGATGCTCTCAACCAAAGTCTCGACGCTGATCAGACACAAGCTGTGTTGGATGGCCTAACTAAAGCTGGCTGGCTGCGCAGGACCACCACACCAACAGCCGGTCGGCCAATCCGTCGCTGGGAGGTGAATCCAAAGCTTTTCAGCAATGCAGAAAATGCAGAAAGTGCAGAAAGTGAATGAGGCAGGTGCTTGCTGCACTTCCTGCACTTGCTGCACCCACTCTGAGCAACATGAAAAGTCCCGAGTTGGCCATTTATCATCTGTCGGTACTGCTGAAGCTCTACATCTACGGATACCCGATCGGGTTCAGTCGAGCCGCCAGCTTGACCGCGAGTCAGGGTACAATGTCGAGGTGATGTGGCTCACGAGTCGGCTGGCTCCGGCATAGGACTCCATCTCGCACCGCTTTGACCGTTAACCCACATTCCGATCGGTAGCCGAGGGGAAAATCGCCGCGTGACTGGTCCACCCGCTGATTCCGTCGTGATTGAATTTCTCCGTGGCACGCTTGCCAATGGTGCCTTGGCTGTACCCGAACTCGAGATAATGGCCCGAGAGGCAGGACTGCTCAGCGGATCTCAGTCGATCACGCATAGGAAAGTATTCAAACGCGCAAAGGCGGACCTTGGGATAAAGTCTCTTCGCGTCGGATTTGGAGCTCGTAGTGAGTGGATCTGGCGGTTGCCAGGGCGGACCCTAGCCAAATCACGCTCGACAGCGAGCACCGACAAGCGGACTCCCATTCCAATCGATTGGATCCAGGGGGTCGCCCGGCTTGATCATCACCGTCCACCCAACGACGTTCCGCGGCTTCGTTGGCATCAGTTCGTCCAGGACTGTCAGCACTTCTTGAGCTCCCCGGAAAACTGGGCGGAGCGCGCCGCGCAACTGGGCTGGGATGCCGTTGCGTTGTTTGGCTGTCACCCAACCCGGCCCCTCGACTATTCCGGCACCGCCGGACTCTTGTGGGCGATGAACGGCGGCAGGCTCGTCGGTCTGCACCGAGACTGGGCGGTGATCGACATGCCCCTCCAGACCCGGCAGCGCGTCTTTTCTCGCCGCAATGTCGAGCCCACCAAAATCAGTTTGCCTTGGACGAAGAAGGCTGCGTAGCACGAGGTAGCGGCGCTTTAGCTAACAGACGGCCACTCCTGGCCACGGTATAGGCTCGCCATAGCCGTAGGCGCCCGTCGCGGTGGAACACATGGCGGCACAGTTCTTATTGAGGGCACCGACGACGGGAATCGGCGTCGCGTTCGTGCTGCCGTGGTGGCCGACCTTATAGAAGT
>Ga0126384_10003063_pt1 | contig 10138 bp, 7 predicted proteins | sample PanSoiMetPlot_36_FD_92543 | JGI IMG/M metagenome (GOLD analysis project Ga0126384, IMG submission 92543) | Tropical forest soil microbial communities from Panama - MetaG Plot_36 | ecosystem: Environmental > Terrestrial > Soil > Tropical forest > Bulk soil | place: Panama | collected 2016-02-17 | reverse complement strand
TCTCTGCCGGCCACGGTCGCCGCAGCATTGGCAGTGCTGTTATTGGGAACGATAGTCTTGATGAATCAGCGAAACCGCACAAAGGGACCGTTAGTCGCCAACACCAATGAGCAAAGCAATCAGATTAGCAGCGCGCCGGTAAGTAGTAGCGACCAGCCCACAACTGCAACCGAGGCGAGCAAGAATAGTCCGGCTACCGACCAGTTAATAGCTACAGGTCCGGCACCTGGCACGAGCAGGAAATCGGTGAAGGCATCGCAGCGGGGACGCAGCGTTCGTTCGGATGATTTCGACGAAGGCGTAGCGCCATCAATCAAAGGGATCGATGATGGCGTGGCGGCCCCGGCAAAGCCCGTGGTCGTTTCGATGGAGGACGATCGCGGAGCAACACGCACAATTTCTTTGCCTCCGGTTAGTTTTGGTTCGCAGCGGCTGGTAGACAATCGCCCCGTGAGTCAGCCTGGGAACCGCGTCTGGTAGTACAAAGATGATGAAACGCTTTACGAGATTTTTAAGAATATTTCCCCTGACAGTCACCCCGATGCTGGTGGTTGGGACCGCAGCGCGCGCCCAGACAATTGAGTCGCCGTGGATGGTTGTACCCCAAACTCTGGCCGCCCCGCAAACGCCTGCGACGGCCCAGTGGCCGTCAGAAAAGGCCGCAGAAAAAAGCCAGCGGCGGGGACAACGCCGGAATCCTACTCCTCCCGCACAAGTTCGTGTCCTGCCGAGCGAGGCAACCGTAGCGCCGCAAGTTGTTACGATTATTCAGCGGCTCAGCGGGCTTCAGTTGTTGCAGTTGTGGGGAAGACAAACTGAACGCGCCACGGTCGAGGCGATGGATCCACAGGCGCTCACGAACAACGCGCACGCCACGATTGTGGCCGGATGGATGATGCCGGATGGCAAAACCGTGGTTGCGCGTCTGCCGCAGGTAGCAGCACAGATCGAAGCCGCTGATTTTCAGTGGCTCCCGGAGAAGACGAAACCCGGCACGCCGGAAGCCGCACAGGCAGCCGCGGAATCCGCAGTCGCCCGCGCGGCGGCAATCGTTTCGAAGTTTCAACCTGACCTGACCGTGATTACGCGTGAGGGCCGCCGATCTCGCGCCAGGTACGTTGGGCTTGATGGTCCGACGGGGCTTTCGATTATCCAGCTGGTAACTACAGCCCCTGAGAATTCATATGAGCCCGCACCGCTGAAATTGAATGAAGGACAGCAGATTCAACTTTTCGCGCCGGAGCCCGCCACGCCTAACGGCGAGCCGGTACCCGGCGTGACCTACGTTCGCGTGGCTAAGACCGACGGCAAGGTTTGGAAGCTGGCGCGTAACAAATCCGGAGCGTTGGATCGTTTGACATTACGGTCGCCGAAGCTTTCGGGCCAGTTGGTGGGCGGCATAGTCTGCGACAGTTCGGGTAACAACGTCGGCATTGTTGAGAGAGTTGAGGGAACGGACGCGCACGTGGTCACTTCCGATAAGGTCCGGGCCGCAACCGATCGCGTGCTCGCGCAACAAACCAACGTCCCGAGGCCTCTGCTCGGCGTGCGCGGCGAGGCGGCCGGGTTCACGTCGAAGAAGGATTTTCTTGAAAACGGTTGGAACGAAGAACAGTTTAAAGACTTTGTGAGCAAGCAGGTTGGGATTCTGCTTACTCAGGTTCTGCCGGGAACGCCGGCCGCGTTTGCTAACCTCCGTCCCGGGGACGTGATTGTGAAAATTGATGACGATGAAGTCAACTCCGCAGATGAGTTTTCTTCGCAATTACTGAAATGCGGATCGGGCAGGGAAGTAAAATTTCTGGTCCGACGGCCGAGTTCGCCGACCCCGCTCACCGTAGACGTCAAACTCGGCGGCTCGTTCGAGCCTTTTGATTATCAATACCGTTTCGACTTTCCGAAGATCGCGACTCCCCGAACGGCGTTTCAGAAATTTGGATTGCAGACGATGAACCTCTCGCACAAGATGGCCTCACAGTTGGGGGCCCAGTCGGGATTGGTAGTTGTATCAGTAAAACCGGAAAGCCCTGCGGCAAAAGCCGGCCTGAAGGAAGGCGACGTTATTGAATCGATCGATGGCCAAGCGATCCGGCCCGGCACGCTCTTTAAGCAAACGACCGGCGATCGCCCAAAGAAACACGTCGTGTCGGTCATCCGCGATCGGGAAAAGAAGCAGATGACGATCGAAGCGGTTGAGGACGACGACGATAATAACTAGCTATTAGCTGTCCTGCTTGCCCGGCAACAGCCCCTCACACTTTAGCGTCTGCGGTCCGTTATCGTCACAAATCGCAAACTGCGCAGTTGAATCCTGGTACATCGTTACGCCGGCATACTCGCCCTTCGCGTTCAGGATGTAAAAGTTCACGTAGAAGTTCGGCAGCCCGCGGCTGTTCTGCAGACGTTTCTCGACTGTGTTTGCTTTAATGCGTTTGAGGGCTGCCATGCCCGCATCTTTTGGATGAACGCCGCGCCGCATCTCTTCGACAATGAAGAACGAGCAAAGGTTATACAGGTTGGCTTCGCCGCGTCCCGTCGATCCAGCCGCCCCAATCGCCCCGTCGACATAAAGTCCGGCGCCCAGAATCGGCGAGTCGCCGACGCGCCCGGGAATCTTCCAGGACAAGCCGCTGGTCGTGGTGACGCCGCAAATCTCGCCTTTCGAATTAACTGCGTCGCAATTGATCGTTCCGTGTAGGTTCTCGGGCCGGAGCAAACCTTCGGCGACCATTTGTTCCGCTGCTTTGAATCCCGCCTCGGCCCGCTTCTTAGGATCGAGGTAGTGCGAAGGGTCAATTCGGCGTTTCCACTCCAGCCACAATTCGCGCGAGTGCGGCGTGTTCAAATCATCCTCGATTTTCAAGCCCAGGCTCCGGGCGAAGTCCTGAGCACCTTTGCCGACAATCAAGTGGTGATCAGTCTGTTCTGAGACGGCCTTAGCCACCAGTGATGGAGTGCGCACGCCCTCAATGGCGGCGACGGCGCCCGCCTGTTTCTTTGGACCGTGCATCACCGACGAATCGAGCTGCACGACGCCATCGGCATTTGGCAAACCGCCATAACCAACGCTGTCATCGAGTGGATCGAGCTCGACGATGTTTACCCCGGCGACCACCGCATCAAGCACATCTTCGCCGTGAGTGATCATCTGGAATGCTTTCTGGACGCACGTGATCTCGCCACCATTCTTGAAGCGATTGCCATTCGCCGAAGAAATGACCAGAGGTTTGACTGCAGCAGGCATCAGAATCGTAGGCGCCGTATTCACGGACCGCGCTGAAGTCATGGCGACGCCGGCCGCGGCGGTACGAATCATAAACTCGCGACGTTTCATTTTTTTGACCCTCGTTTTTTCGGAAGACTGTGGGCCTGTTTACACGAGGAGGCCACCTCAGTCAACTTCAAAACGAAATCGCTGCGAAGCGCTGGCCTTGGAGATTCGATCGATAACTGTGAGCTGGAGAACGTAGCGGCCTGACGGGAGACTGCTGAGGCCCAGTTCTGCTGCGTACGGCAGACGGGTCAAATCCGCCACACCTTCGGTATTTATCTTGTGCAAAGGGTCAGTGATGACGGGTTCACCGTCACGAAAAACCTGGACCTGGACTGCCACGTCAGGTTGGCCCGCAGCATTCGAACCAGCGTTTGATTGAGGCGGAACCGCAGAGGATGCGTTTGCGGAACTGTTGCCCGAGTTCGCATTGTAAACAAACAGCAACCAGCGCAGATATGACGAACGGCTAAATCGATGGTCCACATTGAGATTGACCTGGGCAAACGGATTGTCAGGCTTGCGTTCGTCGGACGATTGAGTGATCGCTTCCGCACCTGAAGCTTCGGCCTTTCTTTCACCGGCGATAATTGTGCTGAGGGCCAGACTCCTGGTGGACAAATCCGGAATTTCAATCCACTGCTGAACACTGCCGGTGCGATGGCGCTTGTCGTCCGCGGCCGCCACACGTACCTGGTAAAGGCCGGGACGGATGGCTGAATAATTGTTGTAGAAGACGTCGTCCAGGGGAACGGTTGCTTGTGGATTCCTGGCGTGTACCGCCAGCCGTTTCTCAAAACTGTCAACGATCTTTCCCTGATCATCAATAATTACACCCGCCAACGTGAGACTGGCAGAGGGAACCCCGCCCTGGCTTTCAAAGGTCAACGAGGTGCTCGGCAGCCGAACTGAGGTTACCAGCAGATCGCCCCGCTGTGGTGTGTTTAGAAAATTGACGCAAAGAGATATCGGCAGCTCCGTTTTCGGGTAAGGCGCGCGCAATGCCGTCCGGATATCCTCTCCTGGCTTTTGTTGCTCAGTGGTAGTTTTGCTTTTTGCCTTTGCGGTCTCGGCTGATGCACCTTCGGCAAAACCGCGACGGAACCGCACCGACAGTTCAGGTCTGCCAACTATGTTGACCTCAAACCGCCGGAACTTAGGATTTCGCTGCTCTTCGTTTTCCGGTCGCCAGGCCAGCAGGTAATAGACCGACGTCTCTTTCAAAGCCGTGGTCACCGCCGTTGATAGTGCGTTGCTGTTAAAGAATGCGCGGCCGCCTGTATCAACTGCCAACGCGTTCAGTCCATCCTGGGAAGCAGGAAGCTCTCCAGCCGAGCCCCGCGCCAGGCGGCCGGAAGCATCGAAAGGAGCTGGTGTGCTCAGATCGAACATTCCGGCGTTCAACCCGCGAGCATCGATCGAATAAATGACAATACCGGAGGCAGCAGCCGCAGACGTCGTTTGGCGTAACCTGGCGTATGAATCGGAATTCCTCTGGTCGAGGAAAAAGCCGTCCGAAACGATGATCAGCACCTTGCGTCCAGGGATGACCGCCGTTCCGTCGACTACCTGTTTCAGGGCGGCGAGTGTACTGGTAGTAGTTGCCGCAGCGTACTGAAGAATTGTCCGCGCGCGCGACCGAACCTGCTCCAGAGCAGCCGGGCGGCCCAGATTTGGATTGTCCCGCAGCACCGCATCAACAAAAAAATCGGTGACGTCCAGGTCATAGTTGTCGATTTTCAGCGCCTGGTATTCCGTCATCGGTGGCGTTTGCAAATCATATCGTCCGTAAGGCCGCCCCTGCACCCGATCAATTGCTTTCAGCAGCACACTCTTGTGGTCGGTGAGTTGTTGCAGGAAGCCAATTTGCCCAGTCGCTGAAGTGATGCCCGCCTGATCATTCTGACCCATCTCGCGCTCAATAAAGTTACGCACCAAAGTGCGGGTGCGATTCAGGTTCTCTGGTGACAGGTGCAGGTCGTCAATGAAGAAAAAAACGGTCCGACCGCGATCCAAAGGAACAGGCGCGGCGGCCCCACCGATAGGCTTGCCACGCGCCGCCGCCAGCTGCACCTCCTCGTTCGCCGTCCCGGCCTGAACCAGTTCAAGAAAAGAGACATCGCGCGATTTACCGTCGACCTTTAACGCGAACTGATCTCGTTTTAAGCCATTGACGAACTTGCCTTGCTTATCGAAAACCATCACGTCCGTTTGGACCAGGGCCGTCTCCACGCGAACCACGTCTTCTGATCGGGCGGGAGGATTCTGTTTCTCCTGACCGCAGCCGATGCGTACAGACGTGACAAAGATGACACAGAAGAGCAGGCAATGGATCGGATTGCGAAACGACATGGTTTGATCCGCTGAAGGCAAGACTTAATGTCTGGGGAAGACTTCCAAAAATGATATCATGGCGCGCCTTTCTTTCGATAAGCTTTAGTTTGAAGTGTAGCCGATCGACAAGCCGGACCTTGTCGGACTGAAAACAACTATGGACGAACTGAAAAAGTTAATTCGCGAAGTGCCAGATTTTCCCAAGCCAGGCATAAATTTTTACGACATTACGACGCTCCTGAAACATCCGGAAGGCTTACGCCGAACCGTCGATGCCCTGGCAGCTGAGTTCGAGGGGATGAAGATTGATGCGGTCGTCGGCATCGAAGCACGCGGGTTTATTTTCGCGCCGGCACTCGCCTATCACCTTGGCGCCGGCTTTGTGCCGGTCCGCAAGCCGAAGAAATTGCCGGCCGAACGAGCGTCGATTTCCTACGATCTTGAATACGGTCAGGATACGCTGGAGATTCACCGCGACGCGATTGGCGACGGACACCGGGTAATCATTGCTGACGATTTATTGGCGACGGGCGGCACCGCGCGTGCGGTAGTAAATTTGATCGAAGGTCTGGGCGGAAAGGTCGAAGGCCTGGTCTTCGTCGTCGAATTGCAATTTCTACCGGGCCGTGAAAAGTTGAAGGGCTATGACGTGCGATCACTGATTAAGTATCAATCATAAGAAGTGGGCACAGCCGAATCCGTATTCTGACTGATAAGAATGGGAAGCTATGCGAACCGAAAAAGCCGTTACCGAACGTAAGACTTACGAGCGATTTAATCCACCTAAGAGAATCCTTTTGGGTCCAGGCCCGAGTCCGGTCGACGATCGAGTACTGAGCGCGATGTCCGCGCCAGTGCTTGGCCACCTGGATCCGCTTTTCTTGCAGTGCATGGACGACGTGCAAGCGCTGCTACGATACGTTTTCGAAACAGAGAACCGCGTGACGATTCCGATTTCGGCGACTGGCAGCGCCGGGATGGAAGCCGCGCTCGTCAACGTCATCGAACCGGGCGACGAAGTGGTTGTCTGCATCAACGGCGTTTTTGGCGAGCGAATGCGCGACATCATAGAACGTGCTGGCGCCAAAGCGATCGTGGTTGAAGCGAAATGGGGCGAGGCGCTTGATGTCAGCAGGATCGAAGCGTCGTTAAACTCATCGCAGGCTCGCGCGTTGGCTTTGGTTCATGCAGAGACATCGACCGGCGTACTCCAGGATTTATCCGGCCTGGCTGACATGGCGCATCAGCGCGGCGCGTTGTTTATTGTTGATGCGGTGACTTCGCTCGGCGGCCATCCGGTGCGCATGGATCGTAACGGCATCGACATTTGCTATTCAGGCACACAGAAGTGCATTGGCGCGCCACCCGGGCTCGCGCCGATCACGTTCAATGAACGCGCTTTGGATCGGATTCGCTCGAGGCGCTCTAAAGTGCAGAGCTGGTATCTCGACATCACGATGGTCGAAAAGTATTGGGGCGACGATCGCACCTATCATCACACCGCGCCGATTTCTATGAACTATGCGTTGCGCGAGGCGCTGCGTTTGATTTATGAAGAGGGATTGGAGGCGCGATGGGCTCGGCACCAATTGAATCATCGCGCACTGGTCACAGGTATTGAAGCGATGGGCTTGAAGATGGCAGTCGCGCCGGCAAACCGATTGTGGAGTTTGAATGCCGTCAGTGTGCCGGAAGGGGTGGATGACGCGCGTGTGCGGGGACGCTTGCTCGAAGAGAACATTGAGATTGGCGGCGGCCTGGGTCCGTTGAAAGGAAAAATCTGGCGAATCGGCCTGATGGGGTCAGGCAGTACCCGCGAAAACGTAGTGCTCGTGCTTGATTCGCTCCATCGAGCGCTAAATAGCGAGGGCTGGCCCTGCAATTCAGGAGTAGCAGCAGCGCAGGCAGTATATGCTTGAGCTACTCCGAGGTAGCCTCGAGGGCTTCGCTTGCGATCACGGCCGCTTCAGTCTGCGATCGCGCTGCTCCAGTTTCGGCATTGATTAATCGCGCAACCCGTGGCTTCAACCAAATGACCGCGAGTCCGGCGGCGATCACGTTACACGCGACTGCCGCCCAAAAGACGGGAACCCATGAGCCGGCGGCGGTCATCAGTGCCGCCGCACCTGGACCGGCGAGAATCGAACCCACCCCTTTCGCCGTATATTGAATTCCGTAATTCGTGGTTGCGTGCTTGCCGCCGAAGATGTCCGCGATGGCGGCCGGAAACAGCGAGTAGATATCGCCCCAGGCAAAGAACATCAACGCGGAAATCGCGATGAACCAAAAAGGACGAGCTACGACCAACGTCAAGACGATGATCGTGATTGCTTCGAGTACGAAGACGATCGCCATCGTGTCGTAACGTCCAATTCGGTCCGACACCCAGCCAAAGAATGGACGCGCCGATCCATTCAAAACCTGATTCAAGGCAAGCGTCAGAGTTAAGACAGTGAATCCGCCGAACAGCGCGAACTTGTCGTAACCATAGCTCACCGCGATAGGCTTCAATTGCGCGGATAACATCAATCCACTGGCGGTGACCAGCGCCATCATCAAATACAGCAAATAGAACGAGCCGCTGCGCAACATCTCCGTCGGAGTACATTCGCAGGAGGATTGATAAACTTTGCTTTGTAGCTTCGCCTTAATCTGCTCCCAGCCAGGCGGCGACGAGTTGGCAGGCGGCATGCGCAAAAACTGCGCTGCTGCCAGGACCACGATGCCCTGAATTGCCCCAAACACGATGAACGCTGCCTGATAGCCTTTATGATCGATCAGATACGAAATCGGCAGCGTCGTCAGCGCCGTGCCGAAGCCGTAAGAGCCGGCGACAAGTCCGACGCAAAGACCGCGTCGATCGGGAAACCATTTCATCGCGACGCCAACGCAGCCACCGTAAACTGCGCCCGCGCCGATGCCGCCGATCGCATACGTGACATACAGCGCGGGCAGCGAATTAGCGATCCCGGCGCCGACCCAACCAATCGCGATGAGCACGCTCGCAAACGTAATGATCAGCCGCGGCCCGAAGCGATCAATCAGGTAGGAATTAATAGGGAAGAGCACCGTCTGGGCGATGATAAAGAACGTGAGCGTCCACTGAACCTGGTCGAGACGGGCATGAAAGGACTTCGTCAGATCCGTAGTGAAGAGAGTCCATGCATACTGCAAGTTCGCGACGGCCAACATCGCAAACATGCAGGGCAGAAGAATGGTCCATCGCGATTGGTCTTGTGTTTCCTGAGAGTTAGCCATGAATCGCCTGAGTGCCGCCGCTTACATCGGTTTAGTGCGCGTGCTGCTCCAGCAGCTTTACGCACGCATAAACTGATCTCGTGTGCCGTGTTTCGACGCCGAGTTTATCGCCGAGTTCGATCACCGCTCCAACGATAGCTTCGAGTTCAGTCGGCTTTCCTGCTTCGATATCCTGAAGCATCGAAGTCTTGTGATGGCCCACTTTTTCCGCGCCTTCCAATCGTTGTGCGATCGTTACACCGATTTCGATGCCAAGTTTCCTGGCCACCGAATCGGCTTCGCCCATGATCGCGGCGGCGAGTGCGCGCGTCTCCGGGCATTTCACAATTTCGATCAGCGTTGCGCGAGTTAAGGCACTGACCGGGTTGTAGGCAACGTTGCCCATCAGCTTCACCCAAATGTCGTGGCGAATGTTTGTGCGGATCGGGCAACGCAAGCCGGCCTTAATAAATGATTCGGCGAGCCGTCGGGATCTTTCGCTCTTTGATCCGTCAGGTTCTCCAATCGCGAACCGCGTCCCTTCCAGATGCCAAATTACGCCGGGCTCGACAATCTCAGCCGAAGGGTAAACGACACAGCCGATGACCCGCGCGGGATCGAGGTGCTGACTGATGACCCCGCCCGGATCGACACTCTCAAGACTAATTCCTTCGCAGGCGCCGCCCTGACGATAGAAATACCACCACGGAAAACCGTTCTGAGCGGTAACAACTGAAGTGTCCGGTCCGAGCAGCGGCCTCAAACTCGGCGCGATTGCCGGCACACTGTGCGCTTTCAGCGTCAGTATCACGGCGTCGACTTCGCCTACCGCTTTCGGGTCGTCGGTGGCTTTCGTGTCGACCTGAAATTCCCCGATCTCGCCGCGCACACGAACACCGTGCGCCTGCATCGCGCGAAGATGCGGGCCACGCGCGATCAGCGTCACGTCCTCGCCGGCTCGCGCGAGCATCGCCCCAAGGAATGCGCCAATCGCCCCTGCGCCAACGATCGCGAATTTCATGTTGTTATCTGGTCGCCGGAAGTAACCTGCGCTAAACGGTTATTAGTTATGCTGCTGCTTCTCGATCGCTGCCGCGACATTGCGTCGCTGAATCTTGCCGGTCGCCGTCCGCGGAATCGCGTCCATGATGTAAATGGTTGTCGGACACTTAAAATCAGATAGGGACGACCGGCAATGGGCGATTAAATCTTTCTCGGTGGCCGGATCTTTCAAGACCACGGCAGCGGCGACGCCCTCACCGTAGACGCGATCAGGAATGGCAAAGCAGCAGGCTT